>Ga0164309_10000631_pt1 | contig 18895 bp, 15 predicted proteins | sample Whisoiple_247_MG_FD_109984 | JGI IMG/M metagenome (GOLD analysis project Ga0164309, IMG submission 109984) | Soil microbial communities amended with fresh organic matter from upstate New York, USA - Whitman soil sample_247_MG | ecosystem: Environmental > Terrestrial > Soil > Unclassified >...
CCTGGGTGAAGCGCTGCGCGATCTGGCGGTCAGTGAACCTCAGGCGTCCGTCGCGGTGGTGGCGCGCTACCCCGAGCAAGCCGACCTCTTCTACGACGGTCTCAAGCGCGCGGACGTGCCTTTTTTGCGGCGCATCGCCGAGCAAGACTTCCCGTTTCGACCGGGCGTCGACGTGACGGACGTGCGTCAGGTCAAGGGCCTGGAGTTCGATTACGTGGTCTTGGTCGAGGTGACCGAGAGCGCCTATGCGGAAGAAGACGAAGCGCGCCACTTGCTCCACATCGGTATCACGCGCGCCGCGCACCAACTCTGGCTGCTTTCGAGTGGTCGCCCGAGCCGACTACTCCCCGAGACGCTGGTCTCGCGCAGCCATTGACCGCGAAGCCCCGGAAAGGCAAAAGGTCCCTGTGCGCGCAGCCATCGTCGCCTTCGGTCTAGCAGCAGAGGCGCTGTTGACGGCCTGTGCCGGTTCGAACCAAGAGGGCCCCGCGCCGATCGGGCGCACCTTGGACGATGAGCGCGAGGCGGCCGAAGCCAAGGCCGGCGATGAGACGGCAGGCGCCGACCCCGCCGCCGAGGCCGTGCCGGAAGACATCGTTGCGCGCGCGGCGGCGGAGCTCAGCGGTTACCGCACCGGGGACGGCCAGACCTTGCCCTTCGAGACGACGATGACCCACCTGGCGTCGGCCGATGCGATCTGCATCGGTGAACGCCACGACGACCCCGGTGATCACTTCGCCGAGCTGCGCACGATCCAAGCGCTCTTCGATCGCCGAGCCCTGCGTGGCTTCGAGCTCGGCATCGGGCTCGAAATGGTCCGGCAGCCCTATCAGCCCGTCCTGGGCAGCTACGTCGAAGGCGGTGTGTCCGAGCCCGCGTTGGTCGACGCACTGCATTTCGACAGCGAATGGGGCTTTTCGTTTGCCTACTATCAGCCCATCTTTCGCGAGGCGCTGCTGCGCTTCGGCAGCCTGGTGGCGTTCGGCGTGCCCAAGGACATCACGAGCGACGTGGCGGAAAAGGGCCTCGACGGCATCAACCCCAATCAGCGCCGTTCCCTGCCCGAGCTCGACCTCGAGGTGCCGGGCCACCGCGCGGTGTTCGACTCGATGATGACGCTGCATCCGGGGATGCGGTTTTCCGGCAACGAGCGGGCCGAGGTCATGGATCGTTTCTACCAGGCGCAGGTCGTCTGGGACGAAAGCATGGCGGCGCAGGCGGCTACTTGGCTCTCGCAGCGCTACCCGGGGCGCAAGCTCGTCATCTTGGCCGGCGCCGCCCACTGCCATCCGAGCGCCATTCCCGCCCGCATCACGAGGCGCGCAGCGTTTACCGTGGTCAGTTTGCTACCGCGAGCGAAGGACGAAGGCCCGGACCCGTCGCGCGACCTCTTGGTGCGCGAGTACGAGTACTTTCTGCTCCGCGACAAATCCGCGAAGTCCGACTGAGCCCCGCCCCGCCATCCGGCAACGGCCCTCCCGGGAAGGCCGTCGTTCTGGACCGCGTAGACTCGTCCAGCACGGGCGCGCGCCGGGGGGCGCGTCACGTGACGGCTCCCCTGTTACGCCGGAGCGCCCTGTTACACTTCCAACTATCTGAAATGCTTGAGACTTAACCTGGTACGGCGGCTGCAATCCCTGACGTTCGTGACGCGCTGCTTGGCGCGTCCGTCCAGAGGAGCCCGTCATGCACCCCAGTTCAGTCATCAGCCGCCCCGCCGCCCCGTCCGCCCCCGAGCGCACCACTTCGCTCCGGCCCCTGCCCGAGCGGTGCTCGGCGCCCCCGGCCCGCCCAGTCCGTACGGGCGAGCCCAAGGACGACGCCGAGCTCGTGGCTCGACTCGTGGTGCGGGACGCCGCTGCGTGGCGCGCGTTCACGCGCAAGTACTCCCCCGTCGTGATCAGCTGCATCCGCAAGGTGTTGGGCCGATTCTCACGAGTCACGAGCGAGCACGACGTCGACGAGGTCTATGCCCGCTTTTGCGCCGAGCTCTTGGCGAGCGATCACAAGAAGCTCAGGGCCTACGATCCGAGCAAGGGCAGCCGGCTGTCCACCTGGCTGGGCCTCTTGGCCAGCAACACCACCTACGACTACCTCCGCCGCCTCAAACGCGACCGCGTGTGCGAGCCGCTGACGGACACGGACGGCTTCGTCGCCACGGGTCCGAGCCCCTACGACGTCGTCGCCCTGCGACAGCGCGCAGCGCTCGCTTCGGAAATCCTGGCTGAGCTCAGTGAGCGCGACCGGGAGTTCGTGGAGCTCTACTTCGGCGAGGGCCTGGACGTAGACGCCATCGCTGAGCGCATGCAGATCAGCGTCAAGACGGTGTACACGAAGAAGCACAAGATCACCGCCCGCCTGGAACGGCTGCTGGTCCGCCTGCGCGCCGCGTGAGGGGAGCCTTCGGGGATCGCGAGGGCCCGTGCTATGGCGAGGCTCAATCGCCTTGAGTCTCGCAAGTGCTGGAAGATGGCCATGGCACGCGAGTGCCCGCGCACGGGGCTTGCTCGCACCGGGCTTGCTCGCACGGGGCCTCCTAGCAATAGGCCTCTTCTGCGCCGCTTGTGGACCCAAAGCGCAGCCAGCGACCGGTTCGACTTCGGCTGCGCCAGCAAGCCCACCGCGGATCCGCTCGCTCGCCCATCCCGACCGGCCGACCCTGCGTTTGATCCACCGCGAGGGTGATCCTCATGGGGCCCTGGCGGCTGCCGTCTTCACCAGCGGGGGGAGTCGGGGCGCACTCCTGCTCGCGGAGCTCTCCTCACATCGCCTGCGCGCGGCCGGTCACGCGCCCAGCGACGTCCAAGTCCACGGCATCGGCTTTGTCCTCGCGTTCGAAGTCCGCCGCCCGGCCGATGGGGCGCTTCTCCTGGACGCGTTACGACAGGCCCTGATTGAGCCCGTTTCGCCGGGTGAAATCGCCGCCGCCCACCTGCCGAGTCGCCTGCGCGCTGCGGCCGACGTCGCGCAGAGCCCGTCGCTCACGGCCGCCTGCGCCGCCGAGTTCGGCGCCGAAGGGACGCGCGGCCTGGCGGTCGAGCGAGCCCCGACCGCTGCTGAGCTCGAACAGATCCGCCGAGCTTCCGTGCGCTCGGGTCGGATTGGTCTCTCGGTGCTCGGCCCCCCCGCCTTGCTCGATGAAGTCGCGGAGCACCACCGGGGCAAATGGCCCGAAGGACACGCGCCGAGCGAGGTCTGGCCTGCGGAAGATCAGGTCGCGGTGCGGACCAGCACCGGTCTCTTCGAGCTGGAGGTCGCCTTGCGGGTGCCCGATCAGGCTCGAGCGCTGGGGGCCGGCCAGGCCCTGATGCGGGAGGATCACCCGGTCTTCAGCCGAATCATGGCGCTCGACCCCGAGCTCTCCCCGGGGCCGGTGTCCGTGGCACTCCGCCCTCGGGGAGCCTGCCTCTCGCTCGGGCTCGTGCGGGAGGGACCCCTCGCACCGACGATCGACACCCTGGCCGCGGCGACCCTCGTCATCGAGCAGGAGCTCCTCCGTGCCCTGGAGGCAAGGCCGGACGATCCGTCCGTTTCGGCGCTCCTGGCCCCAGAAGATGCCCTCGAAGCGGCCAGCCTGGCTGCCTGGACCGCGGTCAGCGCCCCCAGCGTGGACGCAACCGCTGTCACCATGGTCGAGGCCGTCGTGCCAGAAACGACGAACCTTCGGACCACCGAGCTCGCGGGGCTCTTGCGCGCGACCGAGGCGGCCTGGAACAAGCGTGAGATTCCGCTGTCGTCTCGCGGCGAGTACGGACAGCCGGAATCGTGGCTGCTCTTGGCGAGCCCTTGCGGTACCGGGCCCGAAGCGGGACAGGATGCCGGCCTGCGGGCGCTCGCGCTGGAGAGCGCGGCGCGCGCCTTCGATGGCGCCTTCTCGGTGGCGCTCGAACCGTGGGTGGAAACGACGGCGATGGGGCTTTTGGCGCACGCCGTACCCGAGCCGAGCGAAACCCCTGCCGAGCTCGCGCGGCGGCTGGCTCGCGCCAGCGTGCACGCCTTGAGCCTCGCGAGCCTCGATGGGCGCGCTATTGCGGCCGCTCGCTCGGCGGAGCTCGGTGTCATCGGCAGTGATCCGGGGCTCGATCGTCTGATCCGCAGCCTGTCGGGCGAACGGCCTTCCACGCTCGACGCGCGGGGACTCGAACGCGAGGTGGCGGTGCTCTCCACGCTCGACGTCAACCGCGCCCGCTACGCCCTGAGCCGAGAGCCCCTGCGGGCGGCCTACCTCGCCAGTACGGCGGATTCGGAGCCCACTTTTGCCCGCGCCGAGCTCGGCCGACTGCTGGCCCCTCACCGCACGGACGTCCTGCCGTGCCCGGCAGAGGGCCCCGAGCTGGAAGGCCCTGGCGCCTGGACGGTCAGCAGCGTCGATGCCCACGTCGCGCCCGGCGCCTTCGTGGGCGTGCCCGTCGCAACCAGCCTGACCAGCGGCTACGCGCTCGAGTTCCTGCTCAACCGTGAGGGCGGCTATCTCGACCGGGGCCTGATGGCCTCCGGGCTGGCCCAGACGGCGCGAGCTCGGTTCTTGCCCGGTGTCTTCGGGGCCGCCTTGCTCGTCGAAGTCCGAGCGCCCAAGCCGGATCGCGACCGCGCGCTGGCGCAGGTGCGGGGCATCTTGGCAGCGCTCCGCGCCGGCGTTCCAAAGGCGGACGTCGAGCTCGCCCGAAGCGAGGACGCGCGCCGACGCGCGCTGGCGGAGCGCGGGCCACGGGGCCGCATCGTGGAGCTGTGGCTGGGGGAGCTCCCGCCGCCCCCCACCGAGGCGAACCTGCGCGCCTTGGGAGCCCAGCTCGGGGCAGAGCAGCACCGCGTGGTCCGAGTCGACGTGCGCGCCGAATAGGCCAAAAGAGGCTAGTTTTCGCGCCTGGGCTGGCGGCGGGCGGTTTTCGCTATAAGCCGGCGCATGTCGAGCTTCACGGACAATACCGTGGTCATTTTGGACTACGGATCCCAATTCACCCAGCTCATCGCCCGCCGTGTGCGCGAGAGCCACGTGTACTGTGAGATCCACCCGTGCACGCTGAGCATCGAGGCACTGCGCGCCCTCGGACCGAAGGCCCTCATCTTGAGCGGTGGCCCCGATAGCGTCTACGGCGAAAGCTCACCCAAGAGCGACCCCAAGATCCTGGAGCTCGGCTTGCCGGTGCTCGGCATCTGCTACGGCGAGCAGCTGATGGCCCACCAGCTGGGTGGCCAGGTGGAACCCGATCCCCAGCGAGAATACGGCCGCTCGGAGCTGACCATCGAGCAGCCGGTCGGCATCTTCGCCTCCTTTACCGCAGGCGAGAAGATCCAAGTCTGGATGAGCCACGGCGACCGCCTCACTGCCCTGCCCACTGGCTTCCAGCGCATCGGGACCAGCCCCGGCGCTCCGCTCTCCGGAATCGCGGATCCAGCGCGCCGCCTCTACGGCATCCAGTTCCATCCCGAAGTGGCCCACACGCCGCGCGGCGCGGAAATCATTCGCTCGTTCCTGTTCGAGGTGGCTGAGCTCTCCCCCAACTTCACCCCCGGCTCCTTCGTCGACGAGGCCGTCGCCAGGATCTCCGCCAAGGTGGGGGAAAATGAGCGGGCCATCTGTGGACTCTCCGGTGGCGTCGACTCCTCGGTAGCGGCCGTGCTCTGCCACAAGGCGCTGGGCGACCGATTGGTCTGCATCTTCGTGGACAATGGCCTCCTGCGCAAAAACGAGTTCGAGGCCGTCGTGCGCATGATGGAGCGCAGTTTTCACCTCAATTTGATCGCCGTCGACGCGCGTCGGCGCTTCCTGGATGCCTTGAGCGGCGTGACCGACCCCGAGCAGAAGCGAAAAATCATCGGCCGCGTGTTCATCGAGGTCTTCGACGCCGAGGCGAAGAAGATCGAAAACGCCAAATACCTCGTACAAGGCACGCTCTACCCCGACGTCATCGAGAGCGTGAGCGTTCGCGGCCCGAGCGCCGTCATCAAGAGCCATCACAACGTGGGCGGCCTGCCGGAAAAGATGAATCTCAAGCTGATCGAGCCCTTGCGCGAGCTCTTCAAGGACGAGGTCCGGGCTGCTGGCGAGTCGCTCGGCATGCCCCACGATGTGCTCTATCGCCATCCGTTCCCGGGGCCCGGCCTGGCGGTGCGCTGTCTTGGCCCGCTGACGGACGAGCGCTTGGCGACGGTGCGCGAGGCCGACGCGATCATGGACGAAGAGATCCGGGCGGCCGGCTTGTACGACAGCATCTGGCAGGCCTTCGTCGTGCTCTTGCCCGTGCGCAGCGTGGGCGTGATGGGCGATGATCGCACCTACGAGGAAGCCTGCGTCGTGCGCGCCGTGACCTCCTCGGACGGCATGACAGCCGACTTCGCGCACATCCCTCACGAGGTGCTCGGCCGCATCTCGACCCGCATCATCAACGAAGTGCGCGGCATCAACCGCGTCGCCTACGACATTTCGAGCAAGCCCCCGGCGACCATCGAGTGGGAGTAGTGGTTACGGCCCTTCCCACACCGAGCGCGTGCGCCAGTTGAAATGGATGGTGAGCACCCGGATGACGAAGAACAGGCCTACGGTGATCCAAGCGACGTGCTTGGGCACCATGCCTGCTTGCAGAGTCAGCCCTAGGTAGACCCCGCAGGCGGCGAGCAGTGTGAGTGAGGCGAACTGCCCCGGTCTGAGGAGCGCTGGCACGGCCCGCACCACGATATCGCGCAACAGGCCTCCGGCCACGCCATTGACGACGCCGACGAAGACGACCGCGCTCGCAGGCAGCCCAGCGTTTTCGGCGAGCTGCATGCCGAACACCGCAAAGGCCGGCGTGCCGAGGGCGTCGATGTAGTCGACGGTTTTCTGAACGGTGTCGGGTCCGACCAGGTTGCGCAGATACCGCGCAAACACCGCCGTCACGATGGTTGCGGCCGCGATCAGCGACAGATAGGCGGGATCGAGCAGGAACACCGGCATGCGGTTGAGAAACAGGGCGTCACGCAAGAGGCCTCCGCCGATCGCCGCCAGCAAGGACACCACGAACAAACCGGTGATATCGAAGCGCTTGCGGATGGCGACGATGGAACCACTCGCGGCCCAGGCGAAGGTCGCGACGTAGTCGAAAGCGACCGGAACCTGGAAGGCTGTCTCCGTCATGGCTCGCAGGGTCCCCAATCTCGGCCGCTTGCGCCAGTTCGCCCGACGCTGAAGTTGGCCCGCGCCGAGCGGTCGCTGCGAAAATGGCCATCGCAGGCATGCCCGATCCCAAGCTGAAAGCCGAGCTCGAAGCCCTTCGAGCGCAAGTCGAGCACATGACGAAGCGCTTCGATGAGCAGACAGCGCCAGCCGAGCGGCCAGAGACCGAGAGTCCCTCGGCGCTTGACGAGGTGCGGCGAATCGCCGAAGAACTGCACGCGCCTCAGCTGTTCGACCTACTCGCGAAGTATTTGGGCGGCATCGGTCAGGACATTCAGGACTCCAAGCCGCGCGCACTCATCGCCGCCTTCGTCGCTGGCTTCGTCGCCGGGAAGCTGGGGCGGTGAACGACACGCTCAAGAAGCTTCAGGTACTGGGCCGGGCCCAGGCAGCCGTCATCCGAGCGCAGCTGAGGCGCAGCGTGCAGAAGCTCGTCGTCGTTGCGGTCGGGCTCGTCTTCACGCTCCTGGCCCTGGCTGCACTCAACTATGCAGCCCTGGCCGCGCTGCAGGAACACCTGAGCCACGCGAAGGCGGGCCTCGTGCTCGGTCTGCTCGATCTCCTCGTCGGCGCATTGCTCTTCGCCAAGGGACTCGCGGAGGTTCCTCCCTCGGAGGAAGAACTCCTGGCGCGGGAGATCACCGAAATGGCCACCGACGGGCTCAGCGCCGACTTCGACGAAGCCCGGCAGGAGGTCCGTGAGTTCATGCGCGAAACGAAGCAATTGGGGCAGGTCATTCACCAGCTCGCCTCGATCTTCGGCGGACCCGTGGCCCAAGTGTTCAAGCTGCTCTTTGGCCTCTGGCCGCGCTCCCACGCCAAGGAGTAGCGGCCTATTGGGAGTGACGCAGGACGGCGGTGCGGAGCGCGCCCTGGGCGACCTCGATCAGGCGCAAGCCCGGATCCTTCCGCTCCCGCTGCGGGATGAGTGAGCCGGGCTTGAACTGGTAAGCGGTCGAAGGGGTCGTCCACACCGGCACGCTGCCGAGCTGCCCTGCCCACTCCTGATGCACGTGCCCGCAGAAGAGTCCGAGCACTCCGCGATCGCGAAGAACCTTCGCCAGTGCGCCACCGTCCCGCAAGCGGTCCTTGTCGAGCCACCACGTGCCGACGCGGACCGGCGGGTGATGCAAAAAGACGAGCGCCGGCGGCGAGGCCTCGAGCGCACCCGAGAGCCACGTCAGCTGCTCAGGGCCGAGGGCACCGCTGATGCGCCAGGGACGGGAGCTGTCGAGGCCGATCAGGCGGACCCCGCCCAGGTCTTCCAAGAAGTTCGCAGCTGGGGCGAGCGCGAGCAGGCGATCGGCGAAAACCTGGCGGACCGCGCGGGAGCTGTCGTGATTGCCGGGAACCAGTCGCACCTTCGGCAGCCACGGCTCGAGTCGAGCGCGCAGTGCCTCGTAGACGACCAATTGGCCGCGCTTGGCGAGGTCGCCGCTGAGCACCAGACGGTCGAAGTCGCCCACGAGTCTCGGCAGACTGGCAAGGAGCGCGTCGAACCTGACCCAGCGCGCGTCGCCCAGCCGGGGACCAAGGTGCAGGTCCGTGAGTTGCACGATGCGGAGGGTCAAGGCAGGGTGGCGAGCTTAGCTTGTTTTTGGCTGTGCGCCGTGGGATGTGAGGGTTCGTGATAGCCGGGGGAGGCCAGGCCTTGGCCGTCGTCGTCGCCCTAGCTGGGGTCTTGCTGGGCTCGCCGCCTGTGCATGGTGCCCCGCCACCACGAGACAGCGTCTTCGCTGCCGGGCGCGGCATCGAGAGCCAGGTCGCGGTCGCAGTCGGAGGCCTCGTCGACGCCATGGATCCTCGCGCTGCGGCGGGAGCTTCCTTGCGGGTGCCGCAGTTCACCCTCGATGGTCGCTTCGGCCTCGGAAAGGGCTGGTCCGCCGTGGGTCACCTCAACACCATCCTGGCCATCAACGAGCTCGACCTGGGCCTTTCCTGGTCGTTTCCCGTGTTCGGCGAGCTCGCCGGCATCGCGCAATTTCAGGCGGGCGCCTTCGTGGGCATGCTCGGCAGCTTCGGGTTCGAGTCGAGGGTGATCGCACCGGAGTTCAGGCCGCTCGTCGGCCTGAGCTGGCCCAGCGGCAGCTTGCGCTGGTCGGTTCGCGGCGAGCTCGTCTTCGCCGGGCCGTACGTGACGACGCTCGGTGATGCGACCAGCACGCTGGCCACGCCGCCGCCTCTCGCCAACTGGAACATCGCGCTCATCATGGAGAACCTGATGAAAAATGACCGCCTTTGGTACGCCGGCCTGGTCATGATGGGCTCGACCGCCAGCTACCAGAACTGGCTGCTCTTTCCGGACACCTCGTACTACGACTACTACCCGCGCGTCGTGGGGGGTTATGAGTTCTAAGCCGTTCGCCCTCGGCGCAGCTGTGGCGCTGGCCCTCTGCTTGGGCTGCGATGCGGCCGGCGAAGCGCCCATCCCGGCCTTCGCCGATGGGGGACTTCTGCGGCTCGGCCCGTCTTTGCCGCAGTCGGGCCACGTCGGGCTCGAGGGTCGCTTTGTGCTCGACCAGGGCACGAGTCTGCTCGGACCGGACGTCGTGCTCACGACCGGCAAGGGCACCATCACGCTGTCGTCCGGCAAGGAGGCCGCCGTGGTGGCCCTCGAAGGTGCTTGCCTGCCGAACGACCGCCTGGTTCTGGAGGGCCACTGGCGCTACCCGCGCGGACGCGACGTCGGGCTCGTCAGGCTAGAGCTCGAGGATGAAGAAGCCGCTCGCGATTTGTGCGCGGGAGGAGCCACGCAGCGGCCGCTGGTGTTCGCGGGGGCCTGGGGTACGGGCAGCCGGTCGCCCGAGAGCCCCCTCGAGCTCCGCTACGACGCGCCGCTCATCCCCTACCGCGGTCGCTTTTTCTCCGTCGCCCATCACGGCGCCTGCGAGCCCAGCGATTCGTGCGGGGTCTCGCCGAACACGCTGGAGACGATCCTCCTCTCCGAGCGCTACGGAGCAACCGCGATGGAAGTCGACGTCCGCGCAACCGGCGACGGCGTGCCCATCCTCTTTCACGATCCGGCGTTCAATTCGAGCTCGACGAGAGGCGTCTTCTGCCAGGGAGGCGTCGACGCCCAGACGTTCGATCAGGTCGAGGCCAACTGCCGACTGGCCCATGGCGAGAAGATCCCGACGCTCGAGCAGGCCCTCGACCTTCTGCTCGACAACACCTTGATGGACTTCGTCTACCTGGACATGAAGGTGCCGGAAGCGGTGGCCCCCGCCATCGAGCTCGCGCTCGCCATCAACGAACGGGCCGCGGAGGCTGGCCGCAGTTTTCGGGCGGTCGTCGCGCTCACGAAGGACTCGGTCACCCAAGAATGGCTGGAGGTGGCCGCCGATGCGGACGAAATGCCGCCCTGCCTGGTGGAATACGACCCCGATCTGGTGGTGAGTCTCGGCTGCATCGTCTGGGGACCAACCTGGACCGGGGGGCCACGTACGGACGACGTGGAGACGGTGCGGGCGGCGGGGGCCCGGACCATCTACTGGACCCTGAACGACGAGAACTTCATCGAGCAGTTCTTGCGCTCGGCCAACCCGGATGGCGCCATCACGTCGCGCACCGGTCTTTTGATGTATCTCTACCAAAAGGTCGGTCAGGTGCCGCCAGAAGTGGCCGACCCGGCTTCACCATGATGGCGCCCCGCTTCAACCTCTGGACGCCGAGCGCCGCCCTGATCGGCGCCTTGTCGCTTCTTTGGCCGACCGCCGCTGGCGCGGAGGGCGCAGCGGACGAAGAAGCGCAAAAGGCCCGGCCTCCCGTCGTCAGCACGCTCGACTTCGAAGCGTCCGCCAACCTGTCCTTGATGTTTGCCGAGCTCGCCGTCCCCGATGCCGGCTCGCTCAATCCGGTGGGCGTCGGGGCCTACGCTGCGGTTCGCTACGTGCCCGCCACCTTCCCGTTCCACGCCTACTTCGAGACCGGCGGTGGCCTCTTGGCGACCGGGACGACGACGGGGTCGAGTGGCACGCGGTACGACGACCTCCTCTCAGCGTGGTTCTTCTCCCCAGGCGTCGGGTTCGATTGGGGATCTCTGCGACTGACGCTCGGGGTAGGTCCGGCCCTCGTTTTCACCAATCGCTCGTCTCCGAGCGAAGATACCTTGACCACTAGTCTGGCCGTGGCCGGCGACGTCGGCCTCTCGTACCGCTTCTTCGAGCGCGAGTCGTGGGCTCTGTCCGCCGGCCTTCGCTACCAGACCATCCCCGGCGCGAAGGTCGACGCACTCTCCCTCGGGGTGCGGCTGCTCTTCGGTCGCGTCGAGTACAGGAAATGAACGTTCGTCTTGCGCTCACCACGCTGGGCTTTTTGGCCCTGCTTGCGCCAGCGGCGCGCGCCGGAGGCGAGCTCGGCGAGAACGGCTCGGAGATCGCAACCAGCCGTTATTCGATCGACCTCTACCAGACGGCCGTCTGGGCCGGCTCCAAGGTCACGAGCTTGGGCGGCTCGTACGTCGCCCTCGCCTACGACGTCGACGGCATGCTGCAGAATCCAGCGGCTCCCGCCGTGCGCCCGTTCTTTTCGGTCACGGACTTCGACTACTGGCTCGGCTTCGGCGTCACCTTCCCCTCCTCCCTGACGGGGATGGACTTCTTCAACAGCGGCAGCAAGACCGTGGAAGAAGGCGCCGACCCGGACAGCCTGGTCTACGTGACACCAGCAGCCATCGTGCAATTCGGGAACTTCGGCTTCGGCGTGAACCTCGAGCTCCAGAGCTACGGCCTGACGGGCGGCGGTCCGTCGGAGGCTCAGCGGCTCAGCGTCGGCTTCAATCAGGCGCACATCCAGGCGGCCTATTCGTTCTTCCAAGGTGCGCTGGTTTTGGGCGGCGGTCTGCGTCTGCTCCGGATGGAGGCCCGGGCGGGCTCGGGACCGAGTCGGACCGTTCCGATGGCCGCAGATGGCATGGGCGCGGAGTTCGGCGTCCTGTGGCAGCCGCGGGGCCAATACTTCAGCTTCGGCGCAGCGTTTCGGAGCGCCATCACCGCCGTCGCGGAATTCCCGGCGGGCATCAGCTTGAGCGAGGAAGGCGACGTCATCGTGCAAGGCCCCTCCGGCGCCTTCTACTTGCCGCAGGCGGCCAAATTGCCGTGGGATCTCCACCTCGGCGTCGTCTATAACTTTGGCGGGGCTCCGAAAAATCAGCCGTGGCGCTCCGAATCCACGGTGGTCAAAAGGCGCCTCTTGGCGCTCGAGCTCGAAGAAGCCGATCTCGAGCTGGAGTACGAGGGCAAGATCGCTCTGGCGCGGACGGACGAAGAGCGGGAAGCGCTCGAGGCAGAGCTCGAGCAGAAGCGCTCCTCCATCGCCGAGCGCGAGGCCGCGGCCAAAGCGGATGGCTACTGGCAAATCCAGGACGAGCTTGCGCGGCGCAGCCGCCACATCGCGATGATCACCGCCTCGGTCCTCATCGCCGGAGCGGTGGACAACGCCGTCGGCATCGAGTCCCTTCGCAACCAGGTCGTGAATCGCTCCGGCGAGTGGCTGGTCGCCTCCCCGCGGCTCGGGTCGGAGGTGGAGGTGATCCCGGACTGGGTCCGCTTACGCTCCGGTGTCTATCTCGAGCCCACGCGCTTCGAGACCAGCACCGTGCGCGCCCACTACACGGGCGGATTCGATCTGGCGCTCGGGGTGTGGAACGTCTTTGGCCTCTGGCCGGACGACTACCGCTGGCGCTTGGGCGCAGGCATCGACGTTGCCCGTGACTTTCAGACCGTGGGCGTGACTGCGGCCGGCTGGTACCCGCGCCACAGGGGCAAAGCCAAGCGCCCCCGAGACTAGTCCGGCAAGCGCAAGAGCTCGACCTCGACCGTGATGGGGTGTCGCTTGCTCACGACCACGGTGTCATACGGATAGTAGCCCGTCTTCTCGACCGAGATGCGGTGCTTGCCCTCCGGCAGCCGGAGCCCACCTTGATGCATGATCTGGGCGAGGGTGCCGATGTACGTTTCGTCCACGTAGACGAGGGCGCGACCGGGCGTCTCGGGGGGAGCGGCGAGCGTGACGTCCACCGCCGAACGCAAGCCCATCGTCATGCAACCGCTGCCGAGCACACCGCCGCCGAGAACGCAGAGCAGCACGACGAGACGGAAAGCAGGCCTACCCATGAGCCGGCGCAGCTTATCACGAATCTCGCCCCGCTTCGCTCCGGGCGACAATCTGCTAGCACGTCCGCCGTGACACGCAGGGAGTCTAGCTTCCCCAATACGTCGACCGCTCAGCTCGGCATGTACGTGGGCCTCGGGTCACTGAGCGTCCTCTTCATTGCCTCGCTCGTGGGTTATTTCGTGACGCGGGCTCAGAGCACCGTCTGGCGGGACCAGACCAGCCCGGAGCTACCGGCAGGCCTGTGGGCGAGTAGCGCAGTCCTCCTCCTGCTCAGCCTGGCGCTGCGCTACGGCGAGCTCGGGATCCGGAAGAATCGTCACGATCGCCTGGTCACGGGCCAGGGTTTGGCCGCCATTTTTGCCTGTGCGTTCCTCGCGCTGCAGCTCCGCAACTGGCTCGAGGTGGCCGGAACGAGGCTCGCTGGTCCACCCAAGAGCTTGTACGAATTCACGTTCTACATGCTGACCGGTCTGCACGCCCTGCACGTCCTGGCTGGCATGGTCCCGCTCTTCGTCGTGCTCAAGCACGCTCGCGCGCGGGCCTACTCCAGCAGTCGCTACGAGGGGGTACATTTGACCCGCCAATACTGGGACTTTTTGCTGGTCGTGTGGGGCGTGCTCTTCCTGTCGATTTCCCTCGGTTCATGAGTCACGGTCTGAACAGCGCCCAGCTCGAGGCCGTGCGCACGCGCAAGGGGCCACTGCTCGTCCTGGCGGGAGCCGGCACCGGCAAGACGCGGGTCATCACCTATCGCATCGCCGAGCTCATTCGAACCGGCACTGCGCCGGACCGCATCCTCGCCGTCACCTTCACCAACAAGGCGGCCCGAGAAATGCGCGAACGCGCCCAGGCCCTCTTGGCCAAGGAAGGCCGCAGAGGCCGAAAATCCGGGCCTCAGGCAAGGCCAGAGATCTCCACCTTCCATTCCCTGTGCGTGCGCATCTTGCGCCGTCACGCACGCCGCCTCGGCTACGCCGAGAACTTCACGATCTACGATCGCGGCGATCAGGAGAGTGCGGCTCGCGCCGCCTTGCGCGACATCCGCGTGGGCCAACAGACGCTGAGACCGTCCGACCTCATCACCCAGATCAGCACCTGGAAGGGAGTCGGGCTGACTCCAGCGGCCGCCGAACAGGCGGCCAAGAGCGACGCCGAGCTCCTGGCCGCGGCAGCGTACGTTCGCTACCAGGCCAAACTCCGCGCCTCCAGCGCCATGGATTTCGACGATCTCCTGCTCTTGACCGAGCAGCTCTTCGTCGAGCATCCCGAGGCCAGGTTCGCCGAAGCTTCCCGCTTCGACCATCTGCTCATCGACGAGTACCAGGACACGAATGCGCTGCAGTACCGCATCGTCCGCGCCTTGGCCGAACGGCACCGGAACCTATGCGTCGTGGGCGACGACGACCAATCGATCTACGGCTGGCGCGGGGCCGAGGTGGCCCACATCTTGGGCTTCGGGGCGCAGTGGCCGGACGCGAAGGTCGTGCGCCTCGAAGAGAACTACCGTTCTACCGGCTGGATCATTCACCTGGCCAACACGCTCGTTCATCACAACAAGACCAGGCACGACAAGACGCTCGTGGCCGCACGGGGGCGCGGCGAAAAGCCTCGCTTCACTCGGTACGAGGACGAGACGCACGAAGCCGAGAGCGTCGTGGCGGAAATCCGCGAGCGCACGCAGCGCACGGACGAGCAGCGCGTGCCCGGCAACAGCATTGCCATCTTGTTTCGCACGAACGAGCAGCCGCGCGCTTTCGAGCAGGAATTGCGCCGAAACGGCGTGAACTACGTGCTGGTCGGCGGGCAGAGTTTCTTCGACCGCAAGGAGGTCAAAGACCTCACGAGCTACCTGAAGGTTCTGTCGAACCCGAGCGACGAGGTGGCGCTCTTGCGCATCATCAACACGCCCTCTCGCGGCATCGGCACGAGCACCATTACGTTCCTCTTGGATCAGGCCGTCCAAGCAGGGGTCCCGCTGTGGACCCTCCTGCAGGGAGCCGCTGCCCATCCCGAGGTCGGTAGTGGCGCGGCGGCCGGCATCCAGACCTTCAGCCGCCTGATCGATCGCTACCGTGCACGGTCGGCCGCTGAATCACTCAGCGGAGTCGTGGCCGCGCTGATCACCGAGATCGACTACAACTCCGAGATCGAGCGCGCCTATCGAGACCCGGGCGACCAGGAGAGCCGCCGCAACGCGGTGCAGGAATTCGTCAACGCCGTGTCCAACTACGAGCGGCGCAGCGAAAACCCGACCTTGGCTGGTTTCCTCGAGGAGACGATGCTGTCCGGCCGCGAAGACCAGAAGGACGACGACCCGAGGCAGGCCGACTCGGTGACTCTGATGACCTTGCACAGCGCCAAGGGCCTCGAGTTTCCCATCGTGTACATGGTCGGCATGGAGGAGGGCCTCTTGCCGCACAAGCGCAGCGTGATCGAGGGGCTGAGCGGCGCGGAGATCGAGGAGGAGCGGCGCCTCTGCTACGTCGGCGTCACCCGCGCTCGCGAAGAGCTCCTGCTCAGTCTGTGCAAAGAACGCACGAAGTGGGGCAAGCCCAGGCCGCAAATCCCGAGCCGTTTCTTGCTGGAAATGCGCGGTGAAACCCAGAAAGCCGAGGAGGCCGCCAAGGCAGCTCACGAGCAGCTCGTTCGCGAAAGCGGGGCGATGGGTCGTGACCCGGACAAGGCTCTGGAAAAAAACCCGCAGAAGGCGAGCCGCAAGAAGGGCAAGCGGGCCGCTGCCGATCAGGGCAAGAAGGCTCCGAGTGAGTCGCGCGCCAAGGCAGCTCCCCCGAAACGCCGAGCGCCGGAGGCCCCGCCAGCGACCCCGCCCGCGCCAGTGAGGGCAGCCGTTTCGCCGCTCCCTGCGCCTGAGCCCGAGCCCGAGCCCCCGCAGGCGAGCGCGCCCCCGCTGCCCAAGCAGTTCACCCTCTTCTCCGACTGAGAGCGGACGGTCTAAGGCAGCGTCTTGAGTTGCGCCTGAGCCCGCCCGGAAAGGCCGCTCTCGGGCGTGACCTCTGCGTAGTGCTGGCGAGCCGCTTGCGTGTCCCCATCGAGCCGAGCCACGTCGCCGAGCACCATGTGCGCCTCGGCGTGCTTGGTCGGTCCTTGGAGCAGCTCCTCGGCCCACAGCTTGGCTGGCCCGCGCAAGCCCATCCTGAGGAACAACTCCGCCAGGCGGAGGGTCGCCTGATCGTTCTGGGGGCTCAGGATCACGGCGCGGCGCAGCAGCCGCTCGGCGAGGGGTAGGTCACCGGACTTGAATGCGAGCTCGGCCTCGGCCGAGAACTTTCGGCTGATCACGGCGCGGCGCGCGGTATCGCCAGCGTCCAGACGTGCCGTGCGCAGCAGGATGGCGAGTGCCTCATCCGGCTTTCCCTGCTGGTTCTTCACGTCGCTCTGGAGCTCGAGCGCCGTCCGCCGCTCGGCATCGACGGCCAGAACACCCCGGACGTATCGATCCGCTGCGCCAACGCCGCGCCGCGCGAGGTAGAACGAGGCTAGCCCCTCCGCGGCGGGGCTGGCTGGCTCCTTGGCAACGGCGCGACACATCATCTCGTGGGCCTTGTCCACGTTGCCTTGCATGAGCGCCTGTCGCGCGGTCTTCCAGTAGGTGCTCGCATCCCAGCCACCAGGCAAGCTCGGGGCCGCTCCGATCAGGTCCTCACACGTGGTGACGGGCTGATCGGCGCTCGCGAGAAAGCGGTTCAGCTGCGGCTGTGGGACGGCCGCGGCCGGAGCTGGACTCGGCCCATCGGATGCCGGAGCCGTGGGCGCGAGTGGGGCAGCGTCGGCCGCGCGAACGTCTGCCGATGATCCGCTCAGGGCCCAAACCAGAATCAGCAGCAAGAGCAGCAGCGCGGGCGCACTCACCACGCTCCAGAAGAGCGGAGCGGGCCACACGCGCCGCTTCTGCTCCAGGTAGACCGCGAGCGGACCCAGGGCGCCCCTCAAGCGCCCTCCCGTTTGCTGGAGCGCCCCGGCGAGCCGCGCTGCCCTTGGTCCGAGTCCAGCCAGCAGTCGAGCGGGCTGGGCCGCGTGGGTGGCCATTGGTCCCGGGCTGGTGGCGCGGGGTGGCAGGGCCGGCGCTGACGGGGCCGGGATGGTGGGAAGCAGGCCGGGCCCTGCCTCACCGCCCACCATGGCCGGCGGCGCCACACCGAGCAGCGTTGCCTTGGGCACCGCCACGCGCTGCGCGCCTTCGCCGCTCTTGGTCGGCGCCACGGAGTGCTGGAGGGGCGGCTCGATGCTGGCGGTGACGCGGTCGAGGAGTGAGGAGACGGGCTCGGCCGCCGTGAGCCTGAGGTGCGGCCGCGGCGCTACGTTCACCTCGGCTTCGTCCTGCTCGAGCAGGAAGCGCAGCGCTTCTTCCGGCGTGGCAAAAGATCCGGGCACGCCTGCCCTCGCGCTGAGCTCAGCCTGACCCGCCTGTCCGGCTCCGATCGGCCAGGTCAACTGACGGCCCGCGCCGCTCGTGCTGATCACACAGGTCACGTCGCTGTCGGCGAGGAGCTCCACCAGCCGACTCGGCAGGATCTGGCTGAGCTCCACGACGAGCTCACCCTTCCCCGCGAGCTGCTCCAAGAGGCCCAATTCCCCGCGGCCGAGCGGCGCGAGCAACGGAAAGACCGGCGCCAGGTTGGCCCGGGCCTCCTGCTCCCGGTAGATGCGCTGAAACGGAACCACGACCAGCGGCACGTATTTCAGGAACGGATCGCGACGAAAGGCGCTGACGATCTGGCGACCGCCCTTGGAGAGCGAGCGTTCGTCGACGAGCAGGCCGTGCGGCGCGAAGCGACGGAGCCTCGGCCAGCGCACCTGACTGTGCTCGGGCGAAAGGAGCATGACGTCGAGGCCATGCTCCCGAAGCTCGGAGGCGAGCGCATCGGCGCGAGTGACGTCGTCGTCGCAGAGCACCAATCGGAGCGCCGAGGCCGTGGCGCTCGATCGGCGGTGGAAGCGAGCCCGTTGGTCGGCCTCGGTGGCACGCCGCTGGTCGTCGGCGGTGGGAGTCGGGGTCGCCCGAGGCTCCTCCCCGCTCGACGAAAGGCGCTGTCTTGCTTCGATCTCCCGAGCGACGAGCGCTTCACTGGCCGACAGACGCGCGACCTCTTCGTCCGGAGCAGCGCGCCGGACGGTCTCCGGGGGCATCGAGTCGCGTCGGGCCTTGTGAACCATCTCCAGCGGCAGCTGGAAGGCCGCTGTCGGAAACTCCTCGCCGAAGCTCGAGGGCGGGGCCTGCGGCTCCGATTTCGCCGCCACCTTCGGTTCCGACTTCGGCTCTGACCCGGGTAGGGCCGCGGGCACGGTCGGCGCGGGGGCCCGCATGCTCGCGAGCTCATCGCGCCCAGTGGCGTCCGCTCGAGGCTCCTTGCGCATGAAGTTCGGCTTCGGTGCTTCGAAGGGCGCCTTCGCCGCGAGAGGGGCCGCCGCGGGCTGCGTCGCTGGGCTTGGGGTGAGAGCGCTGAGTTTGGCGCCCGCGATGGCTGCGGTCTTGGACGCTGCCGAGCTCGCCGCCTTGCCAGCGGTCGCTGCCATGGCCTTGCTCGCCATCGGCGTCGCGGCTTTGGCGCCGAGCGGTGCCATGGCCTTGCTCGCCATCGGCGTCGCGGCTTTGGCGCCGGAAGCAAG
>Ga0164309_10000632_pt1 | contig 18849 bp, 15 predicted proteins | sample Whisoiple_247_MG_FD_109984 | JGI IMG/M metagenome (GOLD analysis project Ga0164309, IMG submission 109984) | Soil microbial communities amended with fresh organic matter from upstate New York, USA - Whitman soil sample_247_MG | ecosystem: Environmental > Terrestrial > Soil > Unclassified >...
CCGGAGAACGGGTCGAAGAACAGCTTCGTGTCGTAGTAGTGCTTGCGGAATTCGCCGACGATTTCGTCCTCACCTTCACCCAAGAACGAGTTCTTCTCCCGCGTCAGGGCCTGCGCGGCCTTGACCATGGCGCTGAGCGCACGGGCCGAAGCGCTGTCACTGGCCCCTTCGTCCATCAAGAGCTGGGCTTCGAACAACTCGCGTTCGCTATCGGCCAAGCCGACCTGCACCAGCGGCACGACTTCACCGGCGCACTCCCCGACGCCCAAATCACCGATGGTGTACTCGCGCGGATCGCCCCAGTCCGAATAGAAGCTCGGATCCTGCTCGTAGCTCGGGATCACGCTCAGCTCGTCGACCAGCTTGCGGATCTCCTTCTTGCCGATGCGACCGACGAACGACTGAAAGTTTTCGCCGTCTTTCTTCTCCGCTACGAAGCGATCGGTGAGGATCTTCACCGCTTTGGGTACGTGCTTGGACGGGATCGCGCCGATCGCCAAACCGTAGGAGCCGGCGTTGTTCTTGTACTGACCGCCGATCACGAGCTGGAAGTGCGGCACACGTCGGCCGTTCACGTTGCGGCTCACGCCCAAGAAGCCCATGTCGGCCACGTGGTGTTGACCGCACGAGTTGGAGCAACCGCTGCACTTGATGTGCAGGCCCTGCGCCGCGGGGTCGAGCTGATCGGAGATCACGCTGAGCCGCTTGTGCAGCTCGGTAGCGAGCCCGCGGGACGACGAGATGCCGAGCTTGCAGGTGTCGGTACCGGGGCAAGACGTGACGTCGGTGATGTGATCGGCGCCGGCTGCGCCCAACCCAACCTTGGTCAGTTCTTGATAAAACGCTGGCAAATCCGCGTTGGAGACCCAGCGGTAGAGCATGTTTTGCTCGACCGTGAGGCGCATCGAATCGCCCGTGTAGCGGCGCGCGATATCCGCCATCAAGCGACCTTGAGCGGGCGTAAAGTCGCCGAGCGGGAGAGTGATCTTGGCGGTCGAATAGCCCGCCTGGCTTTGCGCTTGGACGTTGGTCTTGCGCCACGCATCGAAGCCCGCGGGGTAATTCCCAGGAGCGAGTTCGGAACCCGGCTTGAGCGGCTTCTCGTCGGTGACGTGCAGGTCCTTCAAGAACGCGGTCCAGCGTTCGTCGGGGCGCAGCTTGGCGCGCTCCTCGAGTACGAGGCGCTTGAACTCTTCGATGCCGAGCTTCTTCACCACGAACTTGAGGCGCGCACGGGCGCGGTTCTCACGCTCACCGAGCCGCGCAAACACGCGGCACACGGCCTGCGTGATCGGGAACAGCTCTTCCTCGGCCAAGAACTCGTCGAACAGAGTGGCTGGATAAGGAACCGCGCCGAGTCCGCCGCCCACGTAATACTCGAAGCCACGCTTCACTTCGCCGTTCACGACGCGCGTTTTCGCGATCGCGCCCGCGTCGTGGAAGTTCGTCAAACCGCACGGCTCGTCCTTGCAGCCCGAGAAGGCAACCTTGAATTTCCGGCCGAAATCCTGCGTATCCGGGTGCCCGAGCAAGAAAAACGCCAGCGCATCCGCGTACGGAATCACATCGAACGACTCGGTGTTGCACACGCCCGCGTACGGACACGCGGTCACGTTGCGCACCGTGTTGCCGCACGCCTCGCGCGTGGTGATGCCCGCCGCAGCGAGCCGGCGCATGACGTCCGGCGTATCTTCGATGTGGATGAAGTGGAGCTGAATGTCCTGGCGCGTGGTGATGTGCAGGATTTGATCCGAGTACTCTTCGGCTAGCTCGGACAACGTATCGAGCTGATCGGCCGAGAGCTTGCCGTACGGGATCTTGATGCGCTGCATGCCCGGGGCGTCCCACATCGTGACCGGGCCCTTGGTGAGCTCGCCCGACGGATACGGCAGAGTCTGCGTCTTCTCGCCGTCGTGGCGTTGACCGTTGTCGTACCGTTGACCGTACGTGCCACGGCGCAGCCGCGTCTCGGCGAAGAGCTTCTCCTCGACTTTGCCCTTCTTGCGCAGCTCGATCTGGGTCTCGAAGATGTCGATCTCCCGCGCCCAATCTTCGCGCACTTGGCCAGTGAGCTTCTGCTTCCAGGTCGTCGCAACGGTCATCAGTGAGTCTCCGGGCCCGGGATGCTAATGGAACGCCCGAGCGATTTCGTCCCGGCTTTATACCCGGGATTCCCGACGTTACAAGTCGGGAATCCCGCAAACGCTATTCGGTTCCGCCTGATTCACGGGACTTTGTGCACGCGAGCCGCCGCGAGGCAGCCCCAAACCCGCCACCACCGCACCGCGTCGGAGAAACGTGCCCGATGACGAACGGCGCTCGCGGTCCCAACACCGCACCCCTCTCGTGGAAGCCCCTCCTATTTCCCCTCGAAGGGTGCCGTTCTTCGCAGCACCTCCCGAAGCGAAAAAACAACTTCGGATCCGAACCATCTTTTGCCAACTCGAAGCCCCACCCCTGCCATCCCGAAAAATACTTCGGATCCGAACCATTTTGCCAACTCGAAGCCCCTGCCATCCCGAAAAAATACTTCGGATCCGAACCATTTTTGCCAACTCGAAGCCCCCTGCCATCCCGAAAAAATACTTCGGATCCGAACCATTTTTGCCAACTCGAACCCCCTGTCATCCCGCCTTCAAGAAAACCCTCGGGTAGCCGGCAGCACGATTCCTTGCAGCCCCGCAGCCCGGCTTCGCTGATCGGTCACCGAAAAAATACTTCGGATCCGAACCATTTTTGCCAACTCGAAGCCCCTGGCCAAAAGCGAAGTTTCGAATTCGAGCCGTTGAAGGTTTTGAAAGTGACCTCACGAGGTCAAAATCGACTGCATCCGGGTGAGGTCAAAGGTGACTGCACTCCCTGTGCGGGCGGGCTGAGGAAGGTCCACCCTGGGTGACCGGACTCTGAGGTGACCCGCACTCTGAGGTGACCGCACTCTGAGGTGACCGCACTCTGAGGTGACGGCACCCTGAGGTGACCGCACCTGAGGTGACCGACTCTGAGGTGACCGCACCTGAGGTGACCGCACCTGAGGTGACCGACTCTGAGGTGACCGCACCTGAGGTGACCGACTCTGAGGTGAGAGCACTCTGCGTGCGGGCGGTGGACAAGGGTGGGAAAAGGCGGGAGCGGGGGCCCGGACCAAGCCCGGGAAAGGGAAAGGCCGGCAAGAGGCGGGGGCGGGGCCGGACCAAGCCCGGGAAAGGTGCGGAGAGGCCGGCAAGAGGCGGGGCCGGGGGGACCAAGCGCGGGAAAGGTGCAGAAAGGCCGGCAAGAGGCGAGGGGCCCGGGGGGCGGACGACGCGCGGGAAAGGTGCGGAAAGCCGGCAAGAGGCGGGGGGTCCGGAGGCGGACGAAACGCGGGAAAGGTGCGGAAAGGCGGCAAGAGGCGGGGGGTCCGGAGGCGGACGAAACGCGGGAAAGGTGCGGAAGGGCGGGCAAGAAGCGGGGGGATGCGCGGGAACTGCCGGCTTTGGCCGGCCCGTGCTACACGCGCGTCATCTATGCGGTACTCGCGCGCTCTCCTTCCGACACTCAAAGAGGCTCCGGCCGACGCCACCAGCAAGAGCCACATTTTTCTACTGCGATCTGGCTACGTTCGGCGCGTAGGCGCCGGGGTGTACAGCTTTTTGCCGCTCGGCGTGCGCGTGTTGCGCAAGGTCGAGGCAATCGTTCGCTCTGAAATGGACGCCGCGGGCGCGCAAGAGGTGCTGTTGCCCGCGCTGCTGCCCGCCGACTACTTCAAGGAGACGGGGCGCTGGGAGATGTTCGGCGACACGCTCTTCCGACTCAAGGATCGCAAGGACGCCGACTATCACCTCGGTCCGACGCACGAAGAGATCATCACTGATTTGGCGCGCCGCGAGGTGAAGAGCTACCGCGATTTGCCGAAGAACTTGTACCAAATCCAAACCAAGTTCCGCGACGAAGCGCGTCCGCGCGGCGGGCTCCTGCGCTGTCGCGAATTTTCGATGAAGGACGCCTATTCGTTCGACGTGGACGAAGAGTCGGCCAAGCAGAGCTACGAGCGCATGCGCGTGGCGTACACGAACATCTTCGATCGCATGGGCTTCGACTACCGCATGGTCAGCGCGGACTCGGGCGCGATGGGCGGCTCGGGCAGCGCTGAATTCCAGGTGCTCGTGCAGAGCGGCGAGGACGTGATCGCGGCGTGTTTGCAGTGTAGCTACGCGGCCAATTTGGAGGTCGCCAAGGCTCCGCCCTTGCCGCGCAGCGGCCCTGCGCCGGAAGCGGTGCCTGCGCTCGAAAAGGTGCATACGCCGGGCGCCGGCAAGATCGAAGCCGTCTCCAAGTTCTTGAATCAGCCGGCGAGCAATTTCCTGAAGAGCTTGCTCTATGTGGTCGGGAGCGAGCTGGTGATGGTCGTGCTGCGCGGCGATCACGACGTGAATGAGGTAAAGTTGTCGCGCGCGCTCGGCGTGGGCGAGGTGCACTTGGCGCAGCCTGCTGACGTCGTGAAAACGACGGGCGCGAAGGTCGGCTATGCCGGCCCGGTCAACTTCAAGGGGCGCGTCGTGATTGACGCGGACGCCGCGAGCCTCACTGATGCGGTGACCGGCGCAAACGAGACCGATTATCACTTGGTGCACGTGCAGCACGGCCGTGATTTCCAGGCCCAGGTCGTGGAAGTACGCCAGGTGATGGACGGCGATGCCTGCCCGAATTGCGGCGCTACCCTCAAGCTTTACCGCGGAATCGAGGCTGGCCACATCTTCTTGCTCGGAACGCACTACACTTCGAAGATGAACGCCACGTATCTGGACGTGAAGGGCGAGCATCAGACGATCGTCATGGGTTGCTACGGCATCGGCGTGTCGCGCTTGGTGGCTGCCGCGATCGAGCAACATCACGACGACAACGGCATCATCTGGCCGATGGCGATTGCCCCGTACCAGGTGCATTTGGTGCAGCTCGGTACCGAGCCCGAAGTCATCGCCGAAGTGGCGCGACTCGAGCAAGAGCTGGAAGCCGCTGGCATCGAGGTCTTGGTCGACGATCGCGAGGAGCGCCCGGGCGTGAAGTTCAAGGACGCCGATTTGGTAGGCATTCCGCTGCGCGCGACCGTCGGTGCGCGCGGTCTGAAGAGCGGGCAGATCGAGTTCAAACGGAGGAGCGAGAGCGACCCGAAGAAGGTCGAACTTCTGCCGCAAGCCGATGCAGTGCGTCTGATCACCGAGCGGGTACGCGGTCTCTTGGCGAATCCGAAGTCGACGAAGGCGAGCTGAGCGATGAGCGTCGACAAGAAAACCGTCGCCAGTTCTACCGATAGCGTGCACGCGGGCGTCCCCGACCAGCGCCCGCACAACACGCTCGCGCTCAGCATCGACGCGACCGCCACGTTCACGTTCAAGGACACCGCCGAACTCGAGCGCTACATGCGCGGCGAAGATCCCGATCCTTCACGGGAGGAGTACGGGCGCTATGGCAATCCCACCGTCTGCGAGCTGGAGCGGCGTGTCGCCGATCTCGAGCTGGCGGAGGCGGGCGTGGCCTTTTCGAGCGGAATGGCTGCGGTTGCGACCGCCGTGCTGGCGTTGGTCAAAGCCGGTGAGCACATCGTCTTGTTCCGCGACGGCTACCGCCGCACGCGTCAGCTCGTGACACAGACGCTGGCGCGCTACGGCGTCGAGCACACGATCGTACCGTCCGGCGATCTGACGGCCATGTCCGCGGCGCTAAAGGACAACACTCGACTCGTGATCGCGGAGTCGCCGACCAACCCCTACTTGTATTGCGCGGATTTGGCCGAGCTGTCGCGCATCGTCAAAGCGCGCGGTCGTATCAAGACCCTGGTCGATTCGACGTTCGCGACGCCCGTGAATTGTCGGCCTCTCGAGTTCGGCATCGACTTGGTCGTGCACAGCGCGACGAAGTACCTGTCCGGGCACAACGACGTGCTCGGCGGCGTCGTGGTCGGGCCGCAGCACCTCGTCTCGCTGCTGCGCGACGCGCGAGGCGTGCTGGGCAGTGTGCTCGATCCGCACGCGGCGTTCCTGATTGCGCGCGGCATCAAGACGCTTGGTGTGCGCGTGGAGCGCCAAAATGCCAGCGCGCTGGCGATTGCCCGACGTCTCGAAGCCGATCCGCGCATCGAGCGCGTGTTTTATCCCATGCTCGAGAGTCACCCGTCGTACGCGATCGCGCGCACGCAAATGCGCGGCGGGAGCGGCGTCGTCAGCTTCATCGTCAAGGGTGGCCGCGCTGCGGCCTCGCGCTTGATCGACGCCGTGAAGATCCCCAAGATTGCCGCTTCACTCGGAGGGGTGGAGTCGCTGATCGAGCAGCCCGCGATCATGAGCTACTCGGAGTTGTCCACAGAGGAGCTGGCGAAGATTGGCATCGACCCTGCGCTCGTGCGCATGGCAGTCGGTATCGAAGACACCGCCGATCTCGTGCGCGATCTCGAACAAGCGTTGCTCGCTTCGGGCTGAGCGAAGCAAATCCATTCCGCCATACCCTGGCGGGAACCGCCTGCGCTGACCCCGTCGCAATCCGCGGGGGTGATGAAGCGCAACGTTGAGTGCTGCAAACAGGAATGAAGTACTACGCGCGGCTTGAACAAAAGTGATGGTTTTCGCCGGGCGTGTCCAATTTGCTCAGCGTTTTCGTGTCGCCCGAGACGTTCGCCCGGAGTAAGCTCGACTTCGTTGGGAACGTTGACCACCTGCACGCTGTGCGGGAGTGAATGGGGAAGTAAGCAGTGAGTGAGCTCAGGAGCTGGTTTCTGAGGAATGTGTTGGAGGCTGCGGAGCGTCAGCTGGGAGCGCCTGCGGTGGCTGGCTTGCGAACCCGCTTGCCGCCCCGCTTGGCCGCTCACGCTTCGCTCGAGCGGTTGCGCGCCAGCGCTGCACTCGACTGCGTCCCCCTCGAGGAAGGCGAGGAACTCCTGCTCTCCGTGGATTCGTTCTTGGGCGACGGCACGGGCAAGCTGCTCGAGAGCATCGGCATCGATCTCGCCGCGCGTGTGCTTTCGCAAGACGGCAGCGTGGTGCGCTCCGGAGATCTCGCCGGCACGGTGGCTCGCTTGCAAACCTTCGTTGAATACCCGTTCGTGGGTGTGCCCTTGGTGTTCGAGCTGCGACGCAACCCGACTGGCTTCTCGTTGATCGTCGGTGTCAGCGGTCACTCACGCGCGACGCGCGCGGTGCGTCACTTGACGCTGGGCGCGATCATCGCTGCCGAGCGCTTTGCGCGCGAGGTCGGCGCAGAGAGCCTGAAGCTGTCCGCGGAGAACATTGCGGATCGCTCGAACATCAGCGCTCGCTATCTCGCCGTCGAAGCGGAGGTCGTCGAGCGAAAGGCGCTGCCCTCGCGTCGTCCCCTGACGACGCGAGCCCCGGCAGCTTCACTCAGCGCAGAAATCGAACGCATTTTGCGCACCAGCGCGCCACCGCGTCCGATCGAGGACGAATCGCAGCCCCCGGAATCGATGACCCTGCGCGTCGCCAGCGCTGTCCCCGTGCGCGGCCCGGCCAGCAAGCGTTAGCAGCTTTCACGCCAAGTCAGCCGCAATCAGGCTTGAACAGATCGCTCTGCACCGGTTCGGTGCCGTTTTTGAGCGTGTCCATGACCGAACCGACGATGCGCACGCGCCCTGCGCACACTGCGTCCCGGTCGACGCTGATGCCATCGAGGACGAAGACCATCGTCTTCGACTCACCTTTGTTCAGGTTGATTGGGAACATGGGCGTTGGGAGGGCATCGGTGAGGGCGACCAACGACTCCCCTGCCTCGTTCTGCAGCTCGAAGTTCCCGGAAGAAACCTCAGTCGAGCCGTTTGCCTCTGACCCGAGCGCCAGGTCGAGGTGAAAGCTGCCATTGATGCCGCTGAACGCACTATTCGTCACTTGAATCGACGGTTGGCTGATCCGCGCGGTCAGCGATAAATCACTGGCATCGACGCTGCAGGCGACGAGACCAACCGGCAAAACCAAAAACGCAAGCCATGACCGCATACGGCGGACTTTAGCGGTGAATCGCCACGGTTTCCAGTTCGGCTATGCTCCGGCGCGGTGCGCCTTTCTGCTTGCTGGTCTGCCTACTGGTCTGCCTACTGTTTTTTTTCGATCTTCGGCGTGCTGAGCTGCGCCAAGCCGAACCGAGACGCGCGCGGCATCGACTACCCAAGCACGGTCACACCGGCGCTACCCGTCACGCCGCCGACGCGAGCGTTACCGCCCACCACGCCACCCGCAGCTCCAGCCACGCTGCCTGTCACGCCCCCTACCCCGACCCCAATCGCAACCCCAACTAGTCCGGCGTTCGGTAGCGCTGCGTTTGCGAGTGATGCGCCAGTATTGGTCGAGCGCGCCAGCAGAGACGGGCACTGGGTCGCGTTGTGCACCGCGCGCAACGACAGCAACGGCGACGGCCGACTGACGGCCAGCGCGGGCCCGCGTGGCGAGCTGCGCGGGGACAGCTTCGAGCGCTACCTCATCGCACCGAACGCAGAGCTACCCATCGAAGCCGTACTCGGAGCGGATGCGAGTGGGCGGTACGCATTGGTGATGCAGCGGGGCGCACTCCTGCTCTGGGATGCCGAGAGCCGAAAAACCCTGGATTTGTCGGCGCTCGGCGTGGACGCACGCCTCAGCGCTCAGTCTTTCGCAGAGCTGCGCACGGTCGCCTTCGACAAGGACTCTCGACGACTCTTGTACGTCCGACAGAGCGACGCGGGTGGTCGCCTCGTGGTCCGAAATCTCGAAGATGGCAGCGAACGAAGGCTCGACCCGGGGCCTGGTTCAATCTGGCGCGCCCGCTTCGACCCAGGCGGAGCATTCATCGTCGTCGAGCTCATCAACGACGATAGCAACAAGAATGGCCGATTCGACTTTCCAGCGCCCATCCTGAAAACTCCTCGACCGTGCAGTGCAGGTCCGGGTCGCTACCATACCTGGGTCGATCGCGGGGATCGCCCAACGACGGTGCTCGTTCCGCTGAGTGGAGGCGCGCCGATCGTCGATCCGGATTTGGTGATGGCGTTCGGTGACGCGCTGCTAGTTCGCAACGCGAGCGGCGAGCTCTACCTGTCGCGCGGCGGAAAGAAGCGCTTGCTCGAACCTGCGGCGTGCAAGGGACGCATCGTGCATGCCGATCCAGAGCGCGAGCTACTCGTCGTGGGGTGTGCGCAAAAGAAGACCGGCAAGGTGAGCCTCGAGATCGTGACCCGCAATGAGCGCAAGCCGCTCGGCCTCGAGCTTTCCAGCGTGGAGCTCGATCGCGAAGTGAGCGACGCGCCGCGCCTGGTCGCGCTCTATCCGGGGCTCGAGACGGTGTTGCTCGACGCCGATCGACGCGAGCTGATTTCGCTCAAAACCTCCGACGTCGTACTCGCGACCCGCGCGGGTCGCGCCTTGGTTCGTCGCGGAAACACTTTGCTCTTTTTCGACGCTGATCGGCGTACGGAGCAAGCGCTGCCCGTCACGCTCGACCGCTATCCACAGCTCCTGCTGACCGCGCCGTTCGTCTTCATCTCACCCGCGCTGGTCAACCTCGACAGCGCAGCGCTCGTGGGTACGAGCACTGCGCGCCCGCTTTCGCTATCGAGCGAGGGGCAGCTGTTGATGCCGCAGAAGGAGGCGGAGGCCGACGGCACGCGCGTCGCGCGCGGACCACTTCACTGGCTGACGCCGAGCTTGTGAGCGGAGCGGACATGATATAGTCCCGGGCCCGCTCATGGACTTGCTCGAAGATCTCGCGTTTCGCGGCCTGATTCATCAACAGACGAACCCGGATGGGCTGCGCGCTCATCTGCAGAGTCCGCGCGCCGTGTATTGCGGCTTCGACCCAACTCGGGATTCGCTCACGATTGGCAACTTGGTCCCGATCTTGCTCTTGCGACGCTTTCAGCAAGCAGGGCACCGCCCCGTCGTGATCGCCGGAGGCGGCACCGGCATGATCGGCGATCCTTCCGGCAAGGACGCGGAGCGCACCTTGATGTCGCTCGAGCAGATCGAGAAGAACGTGGCCGGCCAGCGCGCGATCTTCGAGGGCCTGCTGGATTTCAGCGGGCCGAATGCCGCCATCATCCTGAACAACGCGGATTGGCTCAAGGGCATCGGTTACCTGGAGATGTTGCGCGACGTCGGCAAATACTTCTCGATCAACATGATGATCCAAAAGGACTCGGTCCGGGATCGCCTGCAAAACCGCGAACAAGGCATCAGCTACACCGAGTTCAGCTACATGCTCTTGCAGGCTTACGATTTCCTGCATCTCTTCGAGCAGCACGGCGTCACACTCCAGGTATGTGGGTCGGATCAGTGGGGCAACGTCGTCAGCGGGATTGATTTGATTCGCCGCAAGCATCAGGCCGAAGCATTCGGCCTGACCGCGCCGCTCGTCACCAAGTCGGACGGCGGCAAGTTCGGCAAGACGGAGACCGGCGCCATCTGGCTGGATCAGACGCGCACCTCTGCCTATGCGTTCTACCAATTCTGGTTGAACACGGCGGATGCGGACGTGCTCAAGTTCCTGCGCATTTACAGCTTCCTCGATCACGCCGAGATTTTGCGCCTGACTGCGGAACACGAAGCCAACCCGGGCGCGCGCGCCGCCCATCGCGCCCTCGCCAATCACGTGACCGAGCTCGTGCACGGCTCTGACGGGCTCGCTCGCGCGCGCACTGCCACGCAAGCGCTGTTCTCGGGGGACGTCGCTTCGCTACCGCGCGAGACGCTGGAAGAGCTGTTTCAAAGCGCACCCACGGTCACACTGCCCAAAGCGCGCCTCGAAGGTGAAGGCGTGCCCGCGGCAGACTTTTTGGTCGAAGCCGGCGTGGTCAAGAGCAAGCGTGAAGCGCGTGAGTTCTTGTCGAACAATTCCATCACCATCAGCGCGCGCAAAGCCGATCTCGAAACGCGCGTCACTGCGGACTGGCTTTTGTTCGGCGAGATCGCGCTCGTCCGCCGCGGAAAGAAGAATTGGCACGTGGCGCGCTTCGAGTAAGCGAGTGCGGACTGCGCGGTGCGCATCCCACGTTATCCGCCTCAAGTGTCGCGCCTCGGTAACCGTTCACCGTTCTGCGAGTACGACGAGCTATGTCGATGCGAATGGTGAACGGATACGTCTGCCGCAATTGCGCCGACGAGGAACTGGCCAAGAAGGGGGTCGACCCCGCGCATCCGAAGAAGGCCCTCGCCGCGAACGAGGCGTACGTCTCGGAGTCCGACGCAGCGCGTAACCGCGGCTTTCTGTCTCCCCTGGAAGCCGCGAAGAAAAGCGCTGAACTCGGGGTGAATCGCCCGGAAGCGAGCGGGGATCAGGGCCGGAAACTGAATCTGTACGCCTGATCGCCGGCATTTTTGCGGGGACTCATTGAAACCCGGCGCCGCATTCGTTACGACGCAAGGCGTGAGCAACGACGATCGACTGCCGGGTGTGAGCGCGATGAGTTTGTATGTCCCGCGGCTGCGTGTGCCGCTGGACCAATGGTGCGCCTGGACTGGAAATAGCTGGGACAAAGTTCGAGCCGTCGTCGGCCACAGCTTCCGCGTCTGTGGTCGCCACGAGAACGTGTACACGATGGCGGCGAACGCCGTGCTGCGGCTGATCTTGCAGAACGAGATCGATCCGGCGCGCGTTGGCTCGCTCGGACTCGGCACCGAATCGAGCACGGACAACGCCGCGGGCGCGGTGATCGTGCGCGGCATGGTGGATCGCGCGCTCGACAAGCTGAACATGCCGCGCTTGTCGCGTCAGCTCGAAGTGCCGGAGTTCAAGCACGCTTGCTTGGGCGGCGTGTACGCGCTCAAGAACGCGCTCCGCTACGTGAACTACGACGGTCGTGATCGACAAGCGATCGTGGTCAGCGCGGACGTCGCCGAGTACGAGCGCGGCTCGAGTGGTGAACAGACGCAAGGCGCTGGCGCGGTGGCCATGCTCGTCGAACGCACGCCCCAATTGTTCGGCGTCGATCTCTTGCACGCAGGCAGCTCGTCGGACTATCGCGGTCCGGATTTCCGGAAGCCGCACGCACGTCACTTCACCGACGGCTACGCGCCGAACACCGAGCGATTGAGCGACTTCCCCGTGTTCAGCGGCAAGTACTCGACGTACGCGTATCTGGACGAGACGGTACATGCCGTCGAAGACATGCTGAAGCGCTTGGACGTCTCGGCGGGCAGCTACTACCAGAGCGTTCAGGGCCTGTTTTTCCATCGCCCGTATCACCTGATGCCGGTGCAAGCGATGGCCTTCTTGTATGTCCGCGGCCTGGCCCGAGGCGACCATCATCAAGCCGAATTCCAGGCTTTGTGCGCGGAAGCGGGCGTGCAGGTCGAAACCGTACTGACCGAAACCAAGTCCACGCCCGATCTGTATGACTTGGTGCTCAAGGGTGGCGCGGAAAACGATCCGTACAGCGCTACCAGCGCCGTCGCGAGCCTGCTGCGCAAGAAGCCGAACTTCCGCGAGCTGCTCACGCAGAAGATGTCGCTCGGCTCCGAGAACACGAAGCAGCTCGGCAATCTGTACAGCGCCGCGCTCCCCGCGTGGATCGCGGCAGGTCTCGAGGACGCCGCAGAGAAGCAGCTGCCGCTCGCTCACGCCAACATGGTCGCCGTCGGCTACGGCAGCGGAGACGCCGCAGAGGCGATCCCCATTTCACCGAGCGAGGGCTTCGAAAAAGCCGCGGCCCGCATCGGCTTCGGGCGCGCATTGGGCGGCGCCATCGACCTGACTCAAGCGCAGTACGAGTCCCTGCACGATCGACGCGAGCTCGACCTGCCGTATGCGCCGAGCTCCGAGTTCGTGATCGATCGCGTCGGCACGGCTTACGACGCGACGTTTCAAGACCTGAGCGTCGAGTACTACGAGTACGTGAAATAGCGGCGCGCATGGCCCGCCGGCAGCGCCTACCCGAAGCACTCTGGGCGGGTTTGCTCTGGGTGATCGCCTGGGGTGTGGCCTGGGCGCTGCTGGTGATGGAGCGCATCCTCGAGCTTCGAGAAGGACCACCGCGCACGGCGCTGGTCCTGTTCGGCATGCTGCTGGTCGTCGGCTCGGCCCCTTGGGCGACTCGCGCGCTCGCACGCAGCGGCCTTCGCTACTTGCCGCTGCTGGTGCTGGGCGTGATCGCCGTGCGCGAAGGATTTCGCGCTGCGCTGCGACGACAATACGTCGCGAGCGCGCCCGTCAAACGCGTCGAACTCGCCGAGAGCCTTTGGCACCCCGTAACGACCACGGATCTCGCGCTCAGCTACTATGTGCTCGGCGCGCCGCAGCTCGAGGCCGAGCGGTTACGGATCGTCGCGCTATCGGACCTGCATGTCTCGCACGCCTTGCCCGGCGACTACTACGCTCGCGTGCGCGCATCGATCGCGGCTCAAGACCCCGATCTGATCCTGCTCAGCGGCGACTACGTATCACGGTCCGAGAATGTCGAGCTGCTCGCCCGCGTGTTCGCGCCGCGTTGGCCGGCGCGCTTCGGCGTGTTTGCAGTGCTTGGCAACCATGACTTTTGGGCGAACTCAGCCGGGATTCGTGACACGTTGAGCGCGGCAGGTGTCACGCTGCTCGAGAACCGCTGCTGGCATCTGCCACGCGGCGTCGGCCGAGTTGCGCTGTGCGGGACGGAGGCACCTTGGGGCGCCGAGCTCAGCGCTGAGCTCGACCGAAGCGAGCTCAACATCGTGCTCAGCCACACGCCAGACAACGTGTATCATTTGGCGACGCAAGGCGCGTCACTGGTATTCGCTGGCCACACGCACGGCGGACAAATGCGCGTGCCCGGTCTTGGCTCGCTCGTCGTGCCGTCGCGTTACGGTAGGATTTTCGATCAGGGACACTTTCGCGTCAACGGCACTGACCTGTTCGTTTCCGCGGGCATCGGTGCGGATGCGCCGGCGCTGCGTGTTTATTGCCCGCCCGAAATGTTCGTCGTCGACGTCAGACGCGAGTGACCTTCACGATTGGTTTGGGGGCGCTCACACTCCAGCATCGCAGCTCATAGCGCGCAGAGTTCCCGCGCTGCGAATCGACCTAAGAGCCCCTGCGCCAACAAACTAGCAAGTTCGTTCAACTGATCTGCGCCTTGATCGTGATACGGCAGAGCAGCGCCCTCGTGCGCGCAGCGATTGTTTCGTCCTCATAACGACGCGCTCCGGGCCTCGCTCCGCGCGCAACACGCGATCTCAAACTCGATGTTAAAAACACCCAACACCCCCCGATTTTCCGGTGCGTTCCTGGTGACGATCGCGCTCTCGTGCGGCGGTTGTATGCGAGAAGTGAGTCCAGGTCACTACGTGCTCGGATTCAACAACTCAGCCACGACGCCGACCGCCGCGGAGGCGCGCCCGGCCGGCGCTGCAACGCCTGCGGCCCCAGCGGCCGCTCAAGCCCCTGCTCCTGCTGCAGCTCCAGCTCCGTCAGCACCGATGGCGGCTGCGCCAGGCGCGCCCCCGGCACCCGCTGCCAAGAGCCTCGCGTCGCAGGCACCCGCCGGAAACTGGGCGGCGGAACTGCCGACCACCGTCGCCGTCAAGCAAGCGATCCAAGGCACGAGCACCGCGGACACTGCCGCCCGACAAGAAGCAGCCTTCGCGACCCTGTGCGATTACATCGAGACGCGCAACGGCGGCATGTTCAAACCAATGGCGCCTGCGGTTCAGAAGACATTCTTGGCGTACTCCGCAGAAGCGTCCAAGACGCATCCGAACATGCCGCGCTCGGTGAGTCCCGCGGCCAGCGTGTACTTCGACTCACTGGCCTTTCGCGAGCAAACCGTCTCGAAGCTGATCAACAAGCCGGCCTTCGACTACTACGCCGCAACCTCGAGCAACGTCGCCGAGCTTCGCGCACAGGCTCCGGTCCGCGCCAAGCAGGCCGCGATGAAGCAAGAGGGTAGTGACTGGCAACGTCGCGTTCAGCCAGACGTGGCGAAAGCCAAGAAAGAGCACTCGACATTGCTCGGCGTCGCCATGGGCGTCCCGCTGAGCGTCCCGACGTGCGCGGGGCTCGGCGTCGATCCGACGGCCGTCAAAGGTGGGCAGATGCTGAACGGGGTCGGCCTGGGCGCATTCAGCGAGATGATGGGCGCGGATCCGAAGGCGACGGCCAACGCGGCGAGCAAAGCCGTCGGTTGCTACAGCGTGTTCAACGACGGAACCGAGTCGATCACTTGGCTGCAAACGCCAGCGTGGGTCGTCTCGGCCGAAAGCATCGTCAAGGGCGGCGTACTCCTCGGTGGCCGCATCATCGCGCGCGAAGACGACGCCTTGTTCAAGCAACTCGCGCGCAAATACGGCTCGCCGACCTCGACGGAAAAGGTCAACTTTCAAAACGCGTATGGCGCACGGTCCGAGCGCACTTCGGCGGAATGGCGCCTACCCGGCGTGTACGTCAAGTACGCGCCGCGCGGTGGGGACATGCAAATGCCCGTCGGTGATCTGCTGGTCGAGCTCGACACCGTTCATCAACTGAGCGTGAAGGCTGAAGCCGAGAAGGAAGAGCAAGGCCCGCAGCTCTGATCGAGCTACGGCGAGGAAGCTCGTCGTGAACGCACGCGGCGTCGCCGCATGAACGCGCCGCCCAGAATTAGTCCGAGCAACGGCAGGGCTCGCCGTTCCGCTCCCGGTCCGGGCACCGTGAACCCGCAGCTCGACGACGCATCCGACGGATGTGCCTGCGACCCGGTGCCCCCGCGGGCGATCGTGCCGCCTTGGCCGTTTGTGCTTCCGCCAGCATGCGCGCCGCCAATCGCGACATTTCCGCCGTCATTTCCGGAATCGCCTGCACCTGCCGCGCCGCCTTCATCCGCACCAGTCGCGCCGGCCTGTTCGACCTCATCGCTGCGTCCGCCGCTCGCAGAGCTTCCACCAAAGGAAAAGCCGCCGCCGAACGAAATCGGGTTGGCTCCGCCTTGTCCGCCGCTGCCCGTGTGCGGTTTCGAGCAAACGCCGTTGCGGCACTCCCCTCCGCTCGGACACACGATCCCCACGCACGGATCGACACACACTCCGGCGCGACACGTCAGGCCCGTCTCGCACATCGTGTTGGCGCACGCGGCGTCAATGCACCGCCCATCGCTGCCGCAACTCAACCCCGTGTCGCAGCCCCTGCAATCGCACTTCGCGACGCAAAGGCCCTGCTCACACACGCGCTCGCCGGGGCAATTCACGCCCGCACACGGATCCACACAAACACCAAGTTCACATTGCCGACCGTAGGGGCAAAGAACGCCTGCACACGGCTTGTCGACGCAGCCCCCGCACGGCACACACTTCCCGAAGGACAGCTGAGCACCGCGCAACTCGGATCGACGCAGCGACCGCTGTCGTCGCACGTGTTGCCGGTCGGACACGGGAATTCGCCGGTTTTGCAGCTCGCGACGCATGCCCCGTGAAAACACACTTTACCGCTCGCACACAGCCCATCGCCATCATCGACCAACCCGTTGCAGTCATTGTCGACGTTGTCGCAGCTCTCCGCGCTCGGGTGGTTCACCGGTTGGCAAGCGGGGATTTGTCCCTCCGGCGCACAACCGGTTCGCCCCACCGCACACGCGCCCTGCAGCCCAGTGTCACACGAGTGGTTGCCGCCCGCGCAAGTCAAACCAGATACGTAATAGACGAGATCGTTGAAATCACCGTCAGCGCCATCTTTGCCGCTCGAGGTCTGCTTCCAGTCCGCTGCAGACATGGGCTGATCTTCGAACGCGAAATAGAAGCCGCCCGTGTCGACCGTCGATTGGTAGATCAAGGTCGTGACCCAGGGCACACCGCTCGCGTTGCGTGCGTTGTGCTCGAACATCGAGTACTTGTTGCTCGGACACCGGTTCGCATCGCCGATCGCGATTGATTACGGTGTTCGCGTTCCACGCCCCAGAGTCATTGACGAGATCGGCCTCTGCCCGAGGCACCGGTTGCGGCAGAGGCGTGGCCACGGCGTCCGTTTGGGTCACCTGCGCGGCGGCGGGTCCACTCGCGGCGAGCACGGCGACCACGAAACCGCACACCCCACAACTGCCCCGAAATCGACCCGAAACAAACATGGGATCCAATGTAACACGATGACGAAGGACTAAGGGACGCAGACTCACGTCGCGTTCGCAACGCCGCACGCGTATCCGCGTCACGCCTTCTTGCGCGGTCGTTTCGGTCGCGGTGCGTTCGCGCGCGCGTGCGCGGCGAGAAGCGCCGCGTTGAAGGTCGCCGCGTCAATCGAGCGCAACTCACAGCGCGTCCAGCCCATTCGCCCCCAGCCTCCAGCAACCGGCTCAATGGCGTGAGGCGCGAGGCCGCAGAAGTGGCGCTGCTCGGCAGCATCGAGCATGAAATTCAAGTCTTCACCATTCAGCGCGAGCGTTGCGAACGTGCGCCGAGGAGTCCGAAATGCGACGCGATCGAAGTGCGGATACGAGCTCGCGTTCTCGAGCGAGAGCGCGAGCTCTTTGGCACGCTTCGCGGTAACCGGCATGGCGCGAGCGTATCACGAGTTCACCGCCTGCCGCCGCAGCGCGTCACTTGGACAGTACGTAGGCAGTCACCCTTCTATCCTTTGGAGCGACGATCAGCCGATGTCTGCCCACGCTCAATTCTCCGCCAATGGCTTCAGAATCGACGGCAAGGTGCGTGCTGATATCGACCGCATAGAGATTTGCATCGCTGGCTACGTATTGGTTCTCGCGCAGCTCAAAGAACTTGCCCGATACAAGTGTCAGCGGTGGCGAGCTTGCGGACGTACACAGCGCAGTGCCCCGTGCCGCTGGATAGATCGCAATAGCTACTACCGCATTCTTCAGGGTAAATGCACGGCGTGCCATCGACCTCTTTTGGAGAGCACTGGCCAGATTTGCAATAGCTCGCCGTGGAGCATTTCACCTCGCTACTTTGGCAAGAACCGGAAGCGCGTGGAGCTTCACAGACATAGCGCTCGTTACAGAAAGCGTCGATCGCGCACTGGCTTTGGCCGGGACCGCACTCTTCGCCGAGCGCCGCGGGCTTCTTGCACTTGGACGTCAACGGGTCACATTCCAATCCGTCCTCGAGAAAGCAGATCGTGTTTGCGCTCGAACTACTGCAGTGATCTGGATTGTCGCAGGTACCGCCACAGCGCGCCCCAAGCTGGGCATGAGCGGTCGGAAAAGCGGTGCATACGGTAGGGCCGCCGTCACGCGAAGTGCAGTAGACGCCCTCGCCCGGCGATACCGGTGCGCACTGAGCGGTGCTCGAACACGCGCTACCTAGGGGAATCGTGCCGGTGAACAAAGTTGCACACGCGTTGAGCGCTTCGACCGTGATTGGACTGCAAGTCTCGAGCAAGCTCTCATAGGCAGCAACGCAGCGCGCTCCGGCGCCCGAGTCGTATTCGACGCCCGGATACTTGCCGGGGCTCAACAGAAAATCGATGCGTGCCGCCGCGTTCAATTGGCACGTGGCTTGGTCGAAATGAATCGCCGCTGCTGAACAGCAAGCGCCCATGTTGTCGCACACCGCGTGCAAGAGCTGATCTCGGAGTGTTACCAAGTCGGCACTCGGCCCTGTGGCGGTCGAACTTCCGCAGCCGGGTGCAGCGAGGACGACCAGCGTCGCGATCCAACATCCGAGACTGCACTTCATCTTTGCATCGAGCCTTGTGGGGTGGGACGCAGCGCGTGCCGCCCTCTTGCGCGCGGAACAGCACATACCATGAGGTGCGTTGCTGGATCGCGAGCGCCCACTCTTCCAAACAACCAGAGGTGGGCCATCGCTGCGATGACCCACCTCTGTTCCGTGACTTCACTGTACAGCGGGGGGAATGACACCTTTGTCGCGCGCGGTTTCGCAACCGCGATCGACGCCGGTGAGGCCGTCTTCGGTCTTGACGACTTTGAACTCGACGCGACGATTC
>Ga0164309_10000634_pt1 | contig 18778 bp, 16 predicted proteins | sample Whisoiple_247_MG_FD_109984 | JGI IMG/M metagenome (GOLD analysis project Ga0164309, IMG submission 109984) | Soil microbial communities amended with fresh organic matter from upstate New York, USA - Whitman soil sample_247_MG | ecosystem: Environmental > Terrestrial > Soil > Unclassified >...
CGCAAATGCTGGAATCGATGATCCAGAGCCCGGTGCCGACCCGCGCCGAGGTTTCCGACGTCGCCACCGCAGTCTACGAGGGCGCCGACGCGATCATGTTGTCGGCCGAATCTGCAGCCGGCAAGTTTCCAGTGGAATCGGTCTCGACCATGAATCGCATCGGCGAGGAAGTGGAGCGCGACCCTATCTATCGCGGCGTACTCAATGCGCAGCGCGCCGAACCGGAGCCCACGGTGGGCGACGCGATTGCCGACGCCGCGCGACAGGTTGCCGAGACGCTCGATCTTTCAGCAATCATCTGCTGGACCAGTTCGGGATCGACCGCGCTACGCGTCGCACGCGAGCGGCCAAAGCCGCCGGTGGTGGCGATCACGCCCAGTATCGCCACCGGACGCAAACTATCCGTGGTCTGGGGCGTGCATTGCGTGGTCGCCGAAGACGCGCATGATCTGGACGACATGGTGGCCCGCGCCGGCAACACCGCCTTCAGGGACGGTTTTGCCAAGGCAGGACAGCGCGTCATCATCGTCGCCGGGGTGCCGCTCGGCACTCCCGGCACCACCAATATGGTCCGTATCGCTTCCGTTGGCCCGAACGGCGACGCGGGCAGTTGATTTCCCTTCACTCTCCTGTGGGAGAGCGAGCCCAGGTTGCCGCGATTACAGCAGCGTCGCGTCAAGCGTGATCTTGGTATTGAGCACCTTCGATACCGGGCAACCGGCTTTGGCCTTGCCAGTCAGTTCGTCGAACTTTGCCTTGTCGGCGCCCGGAACCTTTGCCTTCAGGGTCAGATGCACCGAGGTGATGGCAAAGCCGTCGGCGACCTTGTCCAGCGTGACGTCGGCCTTGGTCTCCATGTGCTCCGCGGTAAGCTTGGCTTCACCCAGGATCAGCGACAACGCCATGGTGAAGCACGCGGCGTGGGCGGCGCCGATCAGTTCTTCCGGATTGGAGCCCGGCTTGCCTTCGAAGCGGCTGGCAAAGCCGTAAGGATAATCATTCAGCGCGCCGCTCTTGGTCGAGATCGCGCCCTTGCCGTCTTTGATACCGCCCTGCCATTTGGCTGATCCTGATGTCGTTGGCATCTATCGCTCCCTTCAAGCTGGTTGACTCGCACGTTGGCGAGGCCGCCGTTCACGCGGCAGACCGCCTATTCTAACGGGTGAGATGCGTCAAAGCGATGTCGCAGCGCTAATCCATATGGCGCCTGAGCGGCGACTTCGTTACGCCCCGGCCAAGGCTATTGCCGGCAGCGCTGCCTGCACCACCAGACCACGGGCGCGAGCGTCCATTACGCCGACCGCGCGCAGGGCCAGCAGCGTGACGGTTTGCACGGCGTCACGCAATTTCGCCGGATCCTCCATGCCTTCCGGGGCCAATGGCCCGACCAGCGACTCGTGCAATGCGCCTAGCAACGCGGAAGCCGCCAATGCGGTATCCTGCGCCGGCAGATGGCCGGCGCGAACCGCGGCCTCGATCCTGGTTGCAACCTCGCCAGCGATCTCGCGACGGCTCGCCAGCCGCGAGGCCGTGACGTCGACGTCGACGGGCTCGGCAAGGATACCCCAGGCGAGCTTGCGCTGCGAGAGCACATGAACCGCAACGGTCGTGACAGCGGCCGCCAGCGCCGAGGACGGCCCGGGCGCGGCATCCGCGGCGCGGCGAATCGCGGCGAGTTCATCGCGCGAGACGTCCGCGATCAATTCCGAAATCAAATCGGCTTTCGACGGAAAGTAGCGGTACACGGTGCCGGCCGCGACATTGGCCCGGATCGCGACCGGTGCAATCTGTACCGCCGCCATTCCACCGTCGGCTGCCGCCTGACGGGCAGCCGCGAGGATCGCGCTCCGTCGCGCCGCAAGCCGCTTTACCACCTGATGGGTTCGCCGATAAACCATGGCGTTCTCGTCCTGACGCGCAGCCCGAAGGCCATATCGGCCAGGCTGGGCAGCGCGCCGTCTCGATATTGGGCGATTTGGAAAAATTGCTTTGAAGAACTGAACAACTATTCAGAGAAAATGACAAGGCTCTTCGAGCACCTTGGAAGACCGAATCCTCGCTTCAGCGGCCGAGCGAGCGTCAAGGGGTTTTGGCCCGCACTTCGATGTCATTGATCGTGGTGACCAGCCGGTAATCCCTGAGCATGCCCGCCACTTCAGGATTGTCACGTAGCCAGTCGCTCCAATGATCGGAGTAATTGTCGATCAGGACCACGGTCGGAGGATTGTTCCTGATATCTTCGATCAGCATCGCGCGCTCCCGCGCCGCGTAACGATCAAGCTTAGCTTCCTGCCCCGGCTCGAGCGGCCCGGCATTGTGCAGGGTGCGGAGATAGCCGGCGACCCACAGGCCTTGCTGACGTGACACCCACGTATCCTGCAGCGCCCGCACCATGGGATGGCCGAGGCCCGGCTCGCCGGTGATCGCCAGGATTTTCGGATGTGGTCCCAAGTTGGCAACAGCCGCCCATAGCGGCCGGGCATCGAACGCCTTGTCGAACGCCCAATTGAACCAGATGATCGACTGCCCAAAAGTGACAGCGAGCGTCGCCAGCGCGAACATGCCCAACGCGCGATCGAGCGGCCGGCGTATCGCCACGGTGTAACCAAGGCCGAGCATCGCTAACGCGATCATCGGATAGGAATGATACGGCCAGCCCTTCCGCTGCAGGAAGAATGCCAGCATGAAGCCGGTCGAGGCCGCCAACAGCAGCAAGGCCGTGCTGTCGATCCGCCCGGGGCGCTTCAGCACCACGCTTGCAAATATCAGCGAGGTCCAGATCAGGACCGCCGGCGTCTTCAGCAATTCGACCAGGGAAGCCCCGACCAGGATGTAGAGGTCTCGCACCATCGGTGCGATGGTGGAGAGGAAGCCGGGATACAGCACCACAACGCCGAGCGCGTAGGCGGCCACCACAGCCGCCGCGATGAAGTTCTCAGGCCCGAAAAAGATGCGACGGGATCGCGCATGAACCGCCAGCGCGACCAGTCCGCAGAAGATGCCGATCGCGAAATACGGCTTGAACGCCATTGCCAGGCCGGCACCGATGCCCGCGATCAGGATGGCCCACAGCGGCGGACGATCGCCCTTCGCGCGCAGCGCATAGAGCGCCAGTGCCGGCAGCAGTTCGATCACTGCGATATGCTCGCGCTGCCCGAACGTCTTGGCCGGTAGCACCCCGAGGATCGCAAAGGCCAGCAACGCCAGTGGCCAGCCCGGCAATCCCTCCCGCGCCAGCGCATTTCTCAGGATGGCAGATGAAATCGCAAGCGACGCAAAAATCGCTGCAAAAACCAGAGCGTCGACGACCAGCTCTGCTGGCAGACCCAGCGCACGGGCGATAACGACGCCGGGCGCATAGATCAACACCGCCATCGGCGGGTTGGTCTCGATGACGTCGGCATAAAGTCGCTGACATCCAACACGCGTTCGGCCACGGTCAGGAGCCAGCTCACATCGGTGTTGGCGGCGAGCACATGCCGCATCGCGAGGGTGATCGCGAACAGGGCCGCAAGGGTGAGCCATGGCAGGAGGCGCAAAGCGGCCGCGGCGCCCTGGCGCCGCTTGGTCAGACAAGGCTCGGCACCAACGAGGATGGCCATGGACCGAAATTAGGACTTATCCGTTAACGAGCCCTTGAACGGGCCTGTGAAGGCTTTGTGACGCCGGCCAGAAGCGCGACGCCGCGGCCGATTGCCAAAAGCCGCTTCGTTTCAGCGCCAGGATGCGCTCGACCGTGCGATCCAACGCCACCGCGGCATCCATGACATCGGAATACTCGCTGTTTTCGATCGCGCTTGGAGCAGGCGATGTCGCTGTTACAACCGTGCTCCGCTCTGGCTGCGCACGGCGGAGCCGGGCAATGAAGCCGGTACTGTGGCCGTTGCAGGCAGCAGCACCGGCACGGTTTCGCGCCGGCCCGATGTTGCGCGGCGCACGATCAGCGCAGCCACGATCAGCGTGGCTCCGAGACCGACCGGCGCACCCATGAAGATAAAGCTGAATATCAGCGCAACCGCGCAAGCGAGCGCGGCCAGCTCATATTGACGGAAGCCGCGCTTGAGCCCGATGCGGACCAAAAACCCCACCGGAATCGCCAGCACCATCATGTCGTACATGAAGAGATAGGGCGTGATCAGCAGCGTGCCCGTCGCCAGCGCCGCCGCCTTCAGCGAATAGCTGACGCGGCTGCGCCACATCACGACCAGCCCGACGGCAACCGTCGCGGTCAGGATCCAATGCAGCGCCCACGCCAGTTGTTCACTGCCACCGAGGAAGCGGATCAGCGAGTACAAGCTTTGCAATTTCCACCAGGTCGCCTTGCCCTCGACCAGGAAGGCCTGCGAGAACACCGGCATCCAGTGGAAGAAGGCCTGCCAGCTTTCAGTGCCGTAGGCGAACCACGACACGAGCACCAGCAGCACCGTCGTCGCCGCGGCGCTGAAGAAGGTCCGCCACTGCGCGGCAGCGATCAGCACCAGCGGAAACAGCAATCCGTATTGCGGCTTGTAGCTCAGCAGCCCCAGGCAAATGCCGGCAAGGATCGGGCGCACCGGCATCAGATAAAGCGTGCCGCCGATCAGCGCCGCGGTGAGGAAGCCGTTCTGCCCGACAAGCCCGTTGTTCAGGATCATCGGCGCCGCCAGCGCCAGCATCCAGCCGAACGGCCGGCCGACGATCGCGCGCGTCACGACCACATAAGGAATGAGGCTGACGAAGACCCGGCCGATGAACGCCGCGGCATAGGGCAACCGCGCCAGCAGCGAAGCCACGAACAGGAAGGGCGGCGGATAGTGCCAGGCGAAATAGCCGCGAAAATCCTATTTCAGTAATGCGAGCTCGATCTGGCGCTGAATGTCGCAATCCCAGGGCAGCGCCGGATGACCATCGAGCGCGAGTCGGCCCGCGGCCCAGACGTTGACAAAATCGGTGGGAATGCCGAGCCCGTTCGGACCGTAAATCCACCAGTGCGAGAACCATGCGGCCGGGAAAAACGAAACATGGATGACGAACAGCACAAAGCAGACGTTGAATAGCGCTGCCGGGATCGCGTTTCGATCGACAGGAGCAGTGAGCGGAGCGGAAACGGGCGCGGCCATGCGAGGTCCCTTTCGCGCGCATCTGCTGTTTACGCAATACGCGCCGGCTCAACCAATAGGCTCGACAGGCTTGAGGAAATCTTAAGGTTTAGGGCCGTTTGCGCGGGATTTTCCCGGCAACAAGCGCCTGCGGGGTGCGACGAACGGCAACGCCGGACAAGAACATGAAAAAACGCGGCGTTGCCGCCGCGTTTTCCAATTCTCAAACCAATCGACCGCTTACGCCTGCGGTTGCGGCTCCAGACCGGGATCGGGATCGGGACGCGGACGCGGCTTGCCAGCGGGAGGCACCGCCGAGGCACGGGGCGTTGAAGGTTCCAGCACCGACTCACGGTTCGGCTTCTTGCCCTTGAGCAGATCGGTAATCTCGTCACCCGTCAGCGTCTCAAACTCCAGCAGACCCTTGGCCAGCGCTTCGAGGTCGGCGCGCTTCTCGGTGAGGATCTTGGTCGCCTCATTGTAGCCCTCCTCGACCAGCCGCCGGATTTCCGAGTCGATCTTCTGGACGGTCGCCTCCGACGCATTTTGCGTGCGTGAGACCGACATCCCAAGGAACACTTCGTCCTGGTTCTCGCCGTAGGATACGGTACCGAGTTCTTCCGACAGGCCCCAGCGGGTCACCATCATCCGCGCCAGCCTTGTGGCCTGCTCGATGTCGGAAGCCGCACCGGAGGTGACCTTTTCGCGGCCGAAGACCAGCTCTTCCGCGACACGGCCGCCCATCATGATCGCGAGCCGCGAGGTCATCTGTTCCAGTGACATCGACAGCTTGTCGCGCTCAGGCAACTGCATCACCATGCCAAGCGCACGGCCGCGGGGAATAATGGTCGCCTTGTGGATAGGATCGGTGGCGACGACATTGAGGCCGACGATGGCATGGCCGCCCTCGTGATAGGCGGTCAGCAACTTCTCTTCCTCGGTCATGACGAGCGACTTGCGCTCGGCGCCCATCATCACCTTGTCCTTGGCCTCTTCGAACTCCGCCTGCGTCACCATACGCTTGTTGCGGCGCGCGGCGGTCAGAGCCGCCTCGTTGACGAGGTTCATCAAATCGGCGCCGGAGAAACCGGGCGTGCCGCGCGCGATGGTCTTTAGGTTGATATCCGGCGCCAAAGGCACCTTGCGGACGTGAACCTTCAGGATTTGCTCGCGGCCGACGACGTCGGGATTCGGCACCACCACCTGACGGTCGAACCGGCCGGGACGCAGCAATGCGGGATCCAGCACGTCGGGCCGGTTGGTGGCCGCGATCAGGATCACGCCTTCATTGGCCTCGAAGCCGTCCATCTCGACCAGCAACTGGTTCAGCGTCTGCTCGCGCTCGTCATTACCGCCGCCAAGACCGGCGCCGCGATGACGGCCGACCGCATCGATTTCGTCGATGAAGATGATGCAGGGCGCGTTCTTCTTGGCCTGCTCGAACATGTCGCGGACGCGGCTGGCGCCGACGCCGACGAACATTTCGACGAAGTCTGAACCCGAAATGGTGAAGAACGGCACGTTGGCTTCGCCGGCGACCGCGCGCGCAATCAGCGTCTTGCCGGTGCCGGGAGGGCCGACCAAAAGCACGCCGCGCGGAATCCGGCCGCCAAGCCGCTGGAACTTGCCGGGGTCGCGCAGGAATTCGACGATTTCCTGCAGGTCCTGCTTGGCTTCGTCGACACCCGCGACGTCCTCGAAGGTCACGCGGCCATGCGCCTCGGTCAGCATCTTGGCGCGCGACTTGCCGAAGCCCATCGCCTTTCCGGCGCCTCCCTGCATCTGGCGCGACAGGAAGATCCACACGCCGATCAGCGCGATGAATGGCAGCCAGGAAACCAAGAGCGACACGAACCACGGCACGTTGTCGCCGGGCGGCTTCGCATTGATCGTGACCTTGCCGCTATAGAGGCGCGAAACCAGCGTCGGATCGTTCGGCGCATAGGTTTGGAACGTTGTATTGTTGGTGAAGGTGCCGTGGATTTCCGGCCCCTGGATCACGACATCGCGGACATGACCGGCGTCAACTTCCGTCAGCAATTGCGAGAACGAGATGTCCTGCGCGGAAGTGCGCTGGCCAGGATTCTGAAACAGCGTGAACAGTGCCAACAAGAGCAAAACAATAATGACCCAGAGGGCGAAATTGCGCAGATTGGCGTTCATCGATCTTCCTTCGTGGTCGCGCGGATCGCGCCCTATAATATCCTTGGCAGTTGATCAGGCCAGCCAGGGGAAGGTTCCCGCTCGACTGCTCCACAATCTACTCGACTGCTCTACAATCTAGGTGTCGCCTCGGTCGCTGCCAAGGGAACCACTCAGGACTATTTCACGCATCCTAGCACGATTCCCGTTCAAATAATGGCGCTTGAGCCAGTGTTTTCACCGGTGGTTAAGGCCCAGATCGCGGTTGCGCACGACTTTGTGTGAGAGTCTGCCATCCTTCACCCCCCAGGACCCCTGATCCTAAGCTTCCACTTCGCCCCGTCGGCGGCGTGGCGGCGCCGGCTCGACGCGGATTCGCCCCCCGGCAAGGCTGATCATGGCGCCGGCAAGGGTCTGTTTCAGCTTTGGCTGCCGGCCGCGGGGTTTTTTCGCGCCGGCTCGCTCCAAGGCCGACAGCAACGCCTCGACCTTGCCAAGTTCGGCTGGTCCCTCATGGCCAAACCGACCGATCGCACGTTGCAACAGCCTGACGCGGATCTCCTCGGGTACGGCGGCAAAGGCCTCGAAGTCGAAGATTTTTGCGGGGGGCCCAACGCGCAAGGTGGCGCGATCCTTTAAGGCAAGATAGCGCTCGGCACCGTCGGCCAGCACTTCCACCGCCGCGTTGGCGCGTGCGAGCCGGGCGGCCAGCCGCGCCAAATTCCCGGGATCGCCGCCCTCGGCCGCCAGCGCCGGCATCAGCGCCCGCAGCCGAGGCCTCGTGAACTGCATGTCGCGATTGCTGGGATCGTCAACAAAGCCGATCTTTGCTTTCTGGAGCGTCGTGATCAACCGCGCCTTCGAAACCTGCAGCAGGGGACGCGCCAAAACAACGCCATGGCGTGGGGACTGCCTGGCCATCGCTGCAAGACCGGCGATGCCGCTGCCGCGCAAAAGCCGCATCAACAGCGTCTCGGCCTGGTCGTCGCGGGTATGTGCAGTAAGGATATGGGTGGCACCGTGGTCCTGTGCGGCCTTGGCCAGCAGCCGGTAGCGCTCGGCCCTCGCCGCAGCCGGCAATCCCGTTTTCGGCTTGGCACCGCGCCAGCGCAGGGTGTGGTGCGGCAGGCCGAGGCTCCGGGCCAGACGCTTGACGTCGCTCGCCTCGCGCGCGGACATCGCACGCAAACCGTGATCGACGGTGACGACGACAAGGCGCGGACCGCGCGCCAGAGCGCGGCGCCAGCGCGCCATGAGCCACATCAGCGCGACGGAATCCGGGCCACCGGAAACCGCGAGCACGATGGCAGGCGCCGTTTTCCAATCCGCGAACAGACGTTTCGCTTCGCTTGCCGGGATCGCGGAATCATCGTCGGGCATGGCATCGCCGGGCTACTTCATCGAAGTTTTATGCCGATATGCGGTGCATTGCCATGCCGATGGCGGCAGCAAACGGCTTCAGCACTTCACGCGCTTCTGCTCGCGGTCGACTGCGGCTTTGACTCCGCTCGAGGCGCGTGGATATTTCCGCGTCACCTCGCCGAGGGCGGCGCAGGCGGCCTCCTTCTCCTTCAGGGCTGCCAGCGACTGGCCGAGCCGCAGCAAAGCATCGGGAGCCTTCGCCGATTTGTCGAATTTGGAGGTCACCGCCAGAAAGGCTTCCGCGGCCTCGCGATATTGCTGGCGCTGAAAGAAGCTTTCCCCGAGCCAGTATTGCGAGTCGGCCAGCAGCGGATCGTTCGGGTATTTCTGGCCGAAATTGCGCATGGTTTCTTCGGCCAGCGCATAATCCTTGCGCTGCATATAACCGATGCCGAGATCGAACTCATCCCTCGGCGTGCCTGACGGCGGCAGGGTGGTCAGTCGGGTTCCGATGCCCGGCGTCTGCGGTGGCGGCAGCGCACCGCCCCCATGGAACTGGTTGGTGCTTTCGATATTGAGCGGCTCGCCCGCGGCACGTCCGCCGGGCGCGCCGATCGGCGCTTCGACCGGCAGTTGGCCGCCGCCGAGCGCGTGCGGAGCACCGGGCGCATTAGGATTTTGGTTGGGATTGAACGCGTCGCCCCGGCTCCGGCCCGGCGCGACCATGGGCTCCTGGACGATCGGCGATGGAGTGGCGATCTGCTGGCCGTAACCCGGCTGAGGTTGCGGCGAACGATAGGCGGGGTTCAGGTTAGGATTCGGCTGCGGCGGGGGAAGCGCCGCGACGTTCGGCTGGGCTATCGCCGGCTGACCGCCGGGCCCCGCCTGCGCGCCGCCCAGCATCCTCAGTCTCTCCTGAAGCACCTGGTTCTGGTGCTGCAGCTCTTCGTTCTGACCGGTGAGCTGCCGCAGCTGGTTCTCAAGCTGCTGAATCCGCATCTCCGGATCGCCATCGTCGGATTGTGCGAATGCCGCCGACGGCAGCACCTGCGATCCAAGCGCCAGCGTCGCCGCGAGCGACAAGACGCGCATGATCCCGCGGGACATTCCGCTGATGGTTCGATGACATCTGGACGACATGTTGGCCTGACGACGCGATCTGCGTGATATCGGGAGCAAGAATCACACTATCATTGAGAGCGGGAGTACGCCAAAAATGTGACTGATACAAATGGCTTACACAAATGCCTTAACGGTCCTGAAACAAAACCGGCGCCCGAGGCGCCGGCGACAAACCATTGAATGACGAAGCCTTACGAGCTGGCGTTCAGCACGGTGACCGCGCGACGATTTTGCGACCAGCACGAAATATCGTTGCAGACCGCGACCGGGCGTTCCTTGCCATAGGAGATTGTCCGCATCCGGCTCGCATCGATGCCGTGCGAAACGAAGTAGGAGCGTACCGATTGGGCGCGCCGCGCACCGAGCGCGATGTTGTATTCCCGCGTGCCGCGCTCGTCGGCGTGGCCCTCGATCGTGAAGGCGTAGCGGTTATAGGTCTGCAGCCACTGCACCTGCTTGTCCAGCGTGGCGATCGCCTGTGGCGACAGATCGGTCTGATCACTCTCAAAAAACACGCGGTCGCCGACATTAACCACGAAATCCTGCTGGCTGCCCGGGGTCGCCGCAGTCCCCATCGCGCCATTAGCAGCGAGGTTCTTGTTGGCGCAGGCGCCCATCGACAGCGCCACCGCGAATACCGCAGCCAGCTTCAATCCCTGGAGGATGCGTATCTGAGATATCATTCCGGAGCCTCCACGCTCACGTTCTTCAACTGTCATCCGGTCTACAGGAGGTTGGTTAAGCGAACGTTCCGTCAACCTTGACGGGGTGTTGCCAGAGCCGGTCAAATGCCCCCCAATGGCCAAAAGCAACCGCAGTGGTTAATGGGTTGTAAATGTGGCGCGAGGGTGGAGGGTAGCCGGCAGCCGGCCAAGCACCCTCAATTCTGCACGACAAAAGCGGTCCAATCGCGAAACGAGGAACCCTGGAGGCGCTGGCGCCGAATGCCACCCGGCCGTTCAGGAATGCCGGCTTTAAGGAAGTTGCATCAGGAATTCGGAACGATCGAGGCTCGCTCCGGTGCAGTGGCCTTCAAACCAGACACTATCGAGTTGCGCTCGCCGCTCCGCTGAAGCAGCATCCTCCGTTCGAACGCGCTGGAGCGCATCATGGGGAAGCGCTGGAATACCCTTTCGTGAATCGCCGGATAGTCGCCCGCCATCAAGCCAACCGGCTTGATTAGTCCCGGACACAGCCGCGGCTCGCTGGGCTTGGGCTTGGGTCGCAGACCTCATGATATGTTCCGTTAACGCCAACAACTTCCGAGCGAGCCTTCAAGGGTTGACATCTTCTTAACCCGCTTGCAAAGAGTTCAGGCGATGAGGGTTAATCGCCTACGCGGGATGCCGGAACGAAGGAATCCTGCACAAAGTAGCAGGGGTGAGGATTCAGGCGATCGATCGCGCGCGTACCACGTGCATCGGTTCTTCGTGGCGACCATGCGAGGCGTTGAGCAATTGGCGCACCCGCGCTGCGGGAACCGGACGGCTGAACAGATAGCCCTGCCCCTCGGTTACGGTGCCCTCGGCGTTGATCAGCTCGAGCTGCTCGTTGGTTTCAATGCCTTCGACCACGACCGACATACCGAGATCGGCCGATAGCCGCGCCACGCCGCGCAGCAGCGTCAACGGGCGATCGGTATCGATGCCTTCGAGGAACGAACGGTCGATCTTGACCTTCTGCAGCGGAAAATTGTGCAAATAACTCAGGCTGGAATAGCCGGTGCCGAAATCGTCGAGCGAGATCCGCACGCCGATGGCGTGCAACTGCGACAGCACGTCATGGGTCAATTGCGTATTGCGCAACAGCGAGGACTCGGTGATCTCGACTTCGAGACGATGCGCCGGCAGGCCGGACACCTCAAGCGCGTAACGCACCTCGCCAAGCACATCGCGCTGATGGAATTGCTGCGGCGAGAAATTGACCGCGACACTGACGGCTTCGGGCCACTTCATGCACTCCATGCAGGCCTTGCGAAGGATCCAGCGGCCGAGATCGACGATCAGGCCCATATCCTCCGCGACTGGAATAATATCGATCGGGGAAACCGTGCCCCGCGTCGGGTGATTCCAGCGCAGCAGTGCTTCGCAAGTTGATAGCTTGCTGGATTTGAGGTTGACCAGCGGCTGGTAGAACAGCTCGAATTCCTCGTTCGCCAGCGCCCTGCGCAGATCGAGTTCGAGGATGCGGCGCGCCTCGACGGTTTGCGCCATTTCGTCACGGAAAAAACAGAAGGTGCCGCGGCCGTCCGCCTTGGCGCGATATAGCGCCATGTCGGCGTGCTTCAGCAGGGTATCGGCGCTGACGCCCGCTCCCGTCATCGCGATGCCGACGCTGGCGCCGATCTCGACCAGATGATTGTCGACCTGGTAGCGCTCGCTGAGCCGGTCAACGATACGCCGCGCCAGACCCGCCGCGTCCTCCTGCGATTCGATGTCCTGCTGGAACACCACGAATTCGTCGCCGCCGAAGCGCGCGACAAAGTCCTCCGGCCGCAGCATGGCACGCAGCCGCTCGGCCACAGCGCATAGCAACGCGTCGCCACAGGGATGACCCAGCGTATCATTGACCTGCTTGAACTGATCGAGATCGACAAACAGCAGCGCCGACAGGCGCTCGGCATCGTCGGAAGCCGCAAGCAGCCGGCCGATTTCGTCACGGAAATTGAGCCGGTTGGGCAGTTCCGTCAGCTCGTCGTAGCGCGCCAGATGGCCGATCCGGGCTTCGGCCGTGCGCCGCTCGGTGATGTCTTCCAGCAGTACGACCGTGCCCCCGCCGGCCATCGGCTGGAATGTCCATGAGAGCGACCGGGCACGAACGACGTCAGCATCGGTCGTGATAATATCCCTTGCCTGGGCGTCGTCGATTTCGGCAAGGATCATGTTGCCGCTTGCCGCCGAAATTGAGGAGGCGCTGACACAGGCCTCGATAATGTCGGCCGCGCTTGCTCCGCGCTGCACGAAATCAGCGGATAAACTCATCATTTCGCTGAAACGGTGGTTCACCACCGCGAGTTGCCCATCAGCACGGAACATGCACAGGCCGTGTGGCATGTTGTTCAGCGCGGTGTAGAACTGGCTTGCCAGCGCTGCCTCGCGTTCGCGCGCGATCAGCGCCCGCACGAAAATCCTCTGCAGGCCGGTCGAGATGTGCTTCAGCGCCAGGAAGAACAGCACGTTCAAGACGGCTAGCCCGGCGTAATATGGGTTGCCATACAACGCAAGCGCCAGCGTCAGCGGGCCGCCGGCAAGCAGCATCTGGACATGGAAAATCCACGGGCGGCCATAGGTCCGGCCACCGCCAGCCTCCATGTAGCACAACGTAACGGATATGCAGATCAGATGGGCGACCGGGTCGTTGCCACGCAGCAGCACGACAATGCACCACAGCCCGAGCGCGGCGGCATAAAGCATTGCGCCGATCTGGTAGCGAATCTCCCAGCGTGCCGCTTCATCGGCGGTCACGTTGGACCTGCGCTGCAGATAACTGCGCGTATCCAGCGCACGAAGGCCGCCGGTCATAACCAGCAGCGCAACACAGGGCCACAACCAAAAATTGCCGGTCTCAATTGCGGTCATGATCGCGGCCGCGGCGGCGCACAGCGCGCCCGCGAACATCGGGCCCGGGTCCGAGAACAGCGAATCGATCAGTGCCGCATAAATCGACGGCGCCATCTTTTGATCGGCATCTTTCACGGCAAGCTGCATGAGGGACACGCGTCTTCCAAGGATGCGCCGTTTGTAGCGGCCCCAGGTGAAGTCTTTCTGAGGGAATATCGTTACCGAGATATGTCTTTCGTTCCGCAGAACGAAAATATGCTCGTTAAATCAGCAGGCTAGGCAAGCTTTGCCCGGCGCGTGAGTAGGTGCGACACATCGCGCGGGTTGACATGCAGCCGCGGTTATCGGCCGGTCACGACAGGAGCGGCGACCAGGCGGGGTCCGAGGCGAATCCGGGGGTGGGAACCCGCAATTCGTTGCGTCCGGAAATATCGACAGTAAACAACGAAGCGCCGTCATTGCCGCCGGGATCGCGGAAGAACATCAGGACACGGCCGTTCGGCGCAAAGGTCGGCCCTTCATTGTGGAAGCCGGACGTGAGAATCCGTTCGCCCGAACCATCCGGCTTGATGATGCCGATCGAAAACTGGCCGCCACCCTGCTTGGTGAAGGCGATGTAGTCGCCGCGCGGCGACCATACCGGAGTCGAATAGGTGCCGTCGCCGAACGATATGCGCTGCGCCGGTCCGCCGGTCGCCGGCATGATGTAGATCTGCGGCTTGCCGCCGCGGTCGGACTCAAAACACAGCCGCGCGCCGTCGGGCGCATAGGACGGCGAGGTATCGATCGCGGGCGTATCGGTCAATCGGGTGGTGGATTTCGAACGCAAATCCATCACGAACAGGTTCGAATTGCCGCCCTGCGCCAGGCTCATGATGATGCGCTGGCCGTCGGGCGAGAATCGCGGCGAGAACGACATGCCGGGAAAATTGCCGACAATCTCGCGCTGCCCGGTCTCGATATTGAGCAGATAGACCCGCGGGTCGCCCTGGCCGAATTCCATATAGGTGATTTCCTGGGTCGACGGCGAAAACCTCGGCGTCAGCACCAGGTCAGACCCTCGGGTCAGATAGCGTACATTGGCGCCGTCCTGATCCATCAACGCCAAGCGCTTGATGCGGTGTTGCGCCGCTCCGCTTTCGTCGACAAACGCCACGCGGCTGTCGAAATAGCCTTTCTCACCGGTCAGGCGTTCATAGATCTGGTCGGAGATGATATGCGCGATCCGTCGCCAGTATTCCGGCGAGGTGAAATATTGCTGGCCGGTCAATTGCTGGCCGGTGGCGACGTCCCATAGCCGGAACTCCGCCTTGAGGCGCCCGTCACCCTGCCGCGTCATGCGGCCGGTCACCAGAGCCTGGGCGTTGATGGTCTTCCAGTTGGCGAATTGCGGCGGGACATCGATGTTGGTGACGTGCTCGATATAAGCGGCCTGATCAATCGGCGCGAACAACCCGCTGCGCTTGAGGTTGTTGGTGATGACCTGGGTGACGCCGACGGCGACGTCATTATCCGACGGCGTTCCCGGCACGAAATTCGGAATTGCGATCGGCAGCGGGGTGAACTCACCCTCGGGAACCACGATCCGCTTCGGACCGCCTTGCGCGAAGGCGTGGCGTACGCCGCTGCCGCTCAGTGCGCCAAGCGCGGCCATTCCGGAAATGATCTGCCGGCGGCTTGGGCGGAACGGCATCCGGCGCAGTCCATCCTTGTCGATCATGTTATTCAAGCGCTTCATTTCACGTTTTCGACCACTGCTCTGTGGCCGCTCTCAGGTCTTTCGCTCGGTAAATACCGGCGCGAAATATTTCCACTCGTCGAAAAAGGCCGCAGGCAGATTGTAGGGCTGGCACTCGATGATCGCACGCAGCGCGCTCTCCTGATAGACGCGCAGATATGGCGTCGCGGGCGAGGTCTCAGGCACCGGCGCGCTTTCCAGCCTACCGTCCCGCTTCAGCTTGATCTCAAATGCGACTTCCGGATTCTGACTCTCGATGCCGCCATACGGTTTCTTCCAGCAGCGTTCGACCTGTTCCTTGAACATCGAACCCCAGGTGGCGGAATTGTCGGCGGCCTTGCCATGAGCAAGTCCGAGCGCCGCGTTGGAATTCAGCGTGTCGCCGGTCAGCGCCGCGCGGGTCGGATCGCGCTTGTCGAGCAGCGCTGCGATCTTCGACTGATCGAAGGTTCGTTCCGCCTTCGGCTTCGGCAGCTGCGGCGGGGGGGCGGCCCGGGCCTGCGGTTTCGGCGGCGGCTTCTTCTCTTCCTTTTTCAGGGCTTCCGCGATCGGGTCGATCTTGGGCGGATCCGGTTTCTTCTCAATTGGCTTCGGCTCTTCCTTTGGCTTGGCTTCCGCGACCGGCTTGGGCGGATCCGGCTTCTTCTCGACCGGCTTGTCCTCGACCTTCGGTACCGGCGGCGGCGAGGTGTCGGTCACGACCGGCGGCTTCTCGCTGATCTTGCCAACGGCATCGTCCGCGGGCTTGGCTTCGGCAACCTTCTCCACCAGCGGCTTGGGATTTTCCTTCTTGCCGGTTTTCATGCCGGCGGTAACCTTCGCGAGCTGATCGGAGGAAATGATATCAACCGGCAAGGTTTCTTCCGGGATGGATTCGAAAGCCTTGGTCGAGAACGACACCAGCCCCCACCCGATCACGAGAACGTGCAGGGCCACAGATGCAACCAGGGTCTTGTCGACCTTCACCTTCACCCTCTAGGACCCCTGATCCACTTCGGTCACCAGTGCCAGCCGCTTGAAGCCGGCGCCGGACAGCTGACCCATCACCCTGGCCACCGTGCCATAATCGGCCTTCTTGTCGGCCCGCATGAAGATACGCTCATCCATCCCGCCACGGGCCTCCGTAATCGCCTTGAGCTTCGGGATCAGGTCAGCCATCGCCACTTCGGTGTCGTTGATGAAAACCCGTCCTTTTATGTCGACCGAAAGCTGCAGCGGCGTCTTGTCCTGCTCCAGGCTCTTGGCTTGGGTCTGCGGCAGATCGAGCGGCACGCCTACGGTCAAAAGGGGTGCCGACACCATGAAGATGATCAGCAGCACCAGCATGACGTCCACCATCGGGGTGACGTTGATTTCCGCCATCACGGCCCGACGCCGGCCGCGGCGGCCGCCGCTCGCCGAACCTCCCACGTTCATCGCCATGATCGGGTGCTCACAGGTGCATTCCCAATATACCGCTCCTCAGCCCCGTTCGTCGATCTGGCGTGACAGGATCGCTGAAAATTCATCGGCAAATCCTTCCAGGCGCTGGGCCTGGCGGTTCACCTCGGAGGTGAACTTATTGTAGAAAATAGTCGCCGGAATGGCAGCGATAAGGCCGATTGCCGTGGCAAACAGCGCTTCCGCGATGCCTGGGGCCACCACCGCAAGCGAGGTGTTCTTGGAAGCAGCGATCGACTGGAAGCTCGACATGATGCCCCAGACCGTGCCGAACAGACCGACGAACGGCCCGGCCGAGCCGACGGTGGCCAGCACCAGCAGCCGGCGTTCCAACCGCTCGATTTCGCGGGCGATGGACACGTTCATCACCTTCTCGATCCGCATCTGAAGTCCTGCGAAGGAACGCGCCTGGCTTTCGAAGGAGCGTTTCCATTCGCGCATCGCCGCGACGAAACAGGCCGCCATCGATTGCGTCGGCTTGCTCGACAGCATGCGGTATAATTCCTCGATCGACTGTCCGGACCAGAATGCCTGCTCGAAACGGTCCATCGCGCGCTTGGTGCGGGAATAGAGGAAAATCTTGTCAATCGCTATCGCCCACACCCATACCGAGCAGGCAAGCAATCCCAGCATGACTACCTTGACGATCCACGCCGCCTGCAGAAACAGCGCAATCAACGATACGTCGCTGGATGCGATCGGCAAGGCTGACTGAGCCACGTCGGCAGGGTTCATTAGCGATTTCCTCTCAACATCCCAAAATTCCCCGGGAGCGACTGGACTGCCAGTTTCACGGCCGCGCCGCAAACGCGCGGCAAACGCCAGCGCGCGAAAGCCTTTGTTGTGTCGCATGGGAGGCCGGTTCGAAGCCGAGGCCTGCATCCCTTGCCAACATGTCAAAACGAGGACTACGGGTGCGCCCTTACGCCTCTAACCAGACGCCAATCAAGGTTAAAGCGAGGTTACCAAAGGGGATTTGGGTGCGGCAAAAAGACGGCAGGCCAAGCCCCTTAGAACCGGTTCCGGCCGATGGAACCGGGAGGCTCATCCAAAACAAAACCGCCCGTCTGCGGTCGCAAACGGGCGGGGGTTCCGCTTGAGGCTAATTCTTCAGATCATGCCGATCACTGCTGGGGCTGACCGTCGGAAGGCGAGGTCGGACGGCGGCGGTGCTGGGCCATGAACTGGTCGAACTCTTCCTTGTCCTTGGCTTGGCGCAGGCGATCGAGGAAGTCCCGGAACTCGGTCTGCTCTTCCTCAAGGCGCCGTAGCGTTTCCATGCGGTATTCGTCGAAAGCACGGTTGCCGCTCGAAGCCGGGCCGAAACCGCCGAATCCGAAACCCCGTTCCATGCGGTTGCGCATCCGTTCCATCTTGTTCTGCCAGCGATCCTGATGGTTCCAGCAACCCATTTTCGTGCTCCTGAGTGTGAAAAACAGAAAGGCCAGACCAACCGGCCACCAGAACAGGAAACCAAGGATAGTCGCGATCACCAGGCCAGGGTGAACGTGCGTCTGCGGGCGACAGGGCTCGTCAACGGGACCGCGCCATTGATGGACATCTGCGGTATAGGCCATTTCCCTCTCCATGACGGCAACACGCCGTTGTGAATGTAAATAACATTTACATACGTAAACCATCCCGGAATTTTGTCAAGCGGGGCGCAGCCGGCACGTTCGAATTTATTTTGAGGTGCCCCAGGGACCGGATGGAGGGCCGGACGGAGCTGCCGATGCCGGCCCTGATGTCGGGCTGGCCTGGTTCTGACCCGCCGGGGGCGCAGCGGGCCCGCGATTGGTCGAGAAGCCGAGACCGCGCAGATAAATCAGGACCTCGGCCTCCAGCAGATCCTCCGCCGACATCGGCAACTTGCGCCGCGCCGCATCGCCACGCGCGAACAGCGAAGCCACGCCATGCGACATCGACCAGATATGGAGCGCCATCATCATCGCCGGCGGTCGCGGCGTACCCGGCGGCGCCAGCGCGGCAAGCCGTTCGGCGGCGGCCCGGATGATGCCGAAGGCGCGCTCGCTCGCTGCCAGCAGAGCCGGATTGAGATCGACCGGAAGTCCCGATTCGAACATCGCGGAATAGAACGCCGGCTCCCTGCGGGCAAATGCGAGATAGGCCTTTCCGACCCGCTCGAATGCGGTGACGGTATCCGGGCGTCCGTCGTCCCACGCCGCCGTGAGCACCGCTTCGAACTGCTCGAAGCCGCGTTGCGCAATCGAGGAAAGCAGTTCATCGCGGTCGCGAAAATGCCGATAGGGCGCAGCGGGGCTGACGCCGGCCATCCGCGCCGCATCGGCAAAGGTAAACCCGGCCGCGCCCTTTTC
>Ga0164309_10000636_pt1 | contig 18754 bp, 13 predicted proteins | sample Whisoiple_247_MG_FD_109984 | JGI IMG/M metagenome (GOLD analysis project Ga0164309, IMG submission 109984) | Soil microbial communities amended with fresh organic matter from upstate New York, USA - Whitman soil sample_247_MG | ecosystem: Environmental > Terrestrial > Soil > Unclassified >...
CGGCTGTTTGCGACGGCGAATACGGTCGGCCTCGGCGATACGTCGGGCCTCTATCACGGCACGCAGCAGATCAATCAGGGTCAGATGGACCGCTGGTCGATCGTCGCCACGCTGAACTACCTGCCGCACGACCGCGAGGTCGAGATCGTGCAGGCGAAGGTGAAATCGTTCCGCGAGACGAAACAGGGCAAGGAGACGATCGGCAAGATGGTGCGCGTCGCCGATCTCACCCGCAACGCCTTCATCGCTGGCGATCTGTCGACGGTGATGAGCCCGCGGACGGTGATCACCTGGGCGGAGAATTCCGAGATTTTCGGCGATATCGGTTTTGCCTTCCGGCTGACCTTCTTGAACAAATGCGACGAGCTCGAACGCGCGCTCGTCGCCGAATTTTATCAGCGCTGCTTCGGCCACGAACTGCCGGAGAGCGCGGTCAATGTCGTGCTGACGTAAGAGGATGGAGCGGGTTCAGTGTCGACGCTGAGCAAGGAGCGACCGAAGGAAAAAGGCGGTTCGGCGTCTGCAGAAGCGCGCACCGCCTACAAGCAAGACATGCATGCTTGGGCGCTGGAGCAAATAGAACTCCTCAAGGCGGCGCGCTTTGCCGAGATCGATGCGCTGAATATCGCCGAGGAAATTCAGGACGTGGCCGAACGCGAATACGATAAGCTGGAGAGCGCGCTCGCCATTATCCTTCTGCACATACTCAAATGGGATCACCAGCCCGAGCGCCGATCGCGGAGCTGGCAGAATTCGATCCTCGAGCATCGTGCTCGCGTCGAGCGTCAACTTCGTAAGTTCCCCAGCTTGAAATCTCGAACGGGCGAGGCCGTCGAAGAGCGATACGAAGATGCTCGCCGATGGTGCCAAATCGAGACTTACATCCCCGAAGTAGATTTCGCCTTCTCGTGTCCCTACGAGTGGGAAGAGATCACGGCGCGTCCTTTCGTTTACGAGGATGAACGCGCCAAGAAATGACCTCGAACCGCAAACCGCCGCAGCCGAAGGAAGCGCCGCAGGAGCCGTTCAAGCGCGCCGTCGCCGGCTGCATGCGCGCGCTTTCGCGCACGCCCGAACTCGAAGTCACTTTCGCGGCGGAGAAGCCGGCGCTGATCGGCTCCGGCGGGAATGCCAAGGCGCGGCTGCCGGAGCCGCCGCGCAAACTCAGTCCGCGCGACACCGCGATCGTGCGCGGCCATGCCGATGCAATGGCGCTGCGGCTTGCCTGCCACGACAACGAAGTGCATCGCCGGCTCGTGCCGCAGGGATCTGCTGCGCGGAGCGTGTTCGACGCCGTCGAACAGGCGCGCGTCGAGGCAATCGGCGCACGCCGCATGGAAGGGGTCGCCAGCAATCTCAGCGCGATGCTCGACGATCGCTACCACCGCAGCAATCTCGGCGATGTCACCGACCGATCCGATGCGCCGATCGAAGACGCGGTCGCGATGATGGTGCGCGAGCGCCTGACCGGCAGCGCGCCGCCGAAAGACGCGCGCAAAGTCGTCGACCTCTGGCGCTCATGGATCGAGGAACGGGCCGGCGCCGATCTCGACCAACTCGGCCGCTCGATCGAAAATCAGAGGGATTTCGGCAAGCTCGTTCATAAGCTTCTCGCCTTGCTCGACATGGCCGACGAATCGGCGAGCGACAGCGATGAAAGCGAGGACGACGGCGACGACCGGCCTGAGGATTCCGACAACGAGCAGGACGGCGAGGGCGAGCAGGATCACGCCGGCGAGCCGATCCAGATGGAAAAGGCCGAATCCGAGCAGTCGATGGAGGAGGGCGCGAGCGAAGCCGCCGATGCACCGGCCGGCGAATTCCCCGACGAGACCGAAGGCGCCGATGCCGAGGATTCCGCCGAAGGCCAGCGCCCGCCGCTCAGCGGCAACGAAGCGCGCGCGCCCGACTACATGGCGTTCACGACGCGCTTCGACGAAGTGATCCACGCCGAGGATTTGTGCGAGCCGGAAGAGCTCGAGCGGCTGCGCGCCTATCTCGACAAGCAATTGCAGAATCTCTCCTCGATCGTCGCGCGCCTCGCCAACCGGCTGCAGCGGCGCCTCATGGCCCAGCAGAACCGCTCGTGGGAGTTCGATCTCGAAGAGGGCATGCTCGATCCGGCGCGCCTGTCGCGCGTCATCACCGATCCGCAGCAGCCGCTCTCGTTCAAGCGCGAACGCGACATGGATTTCCGCGACACGGTCGTGACGCTGCTTCTCGACAATTCCGGATCGATGCGCGGGCGCCCGATCACGGTTGCTGCCACCTGCGCCGACATTTTGGCGCGCACGCTGGAGCGCTGTGGCGTCAAGGTCGAGATTTTGGGCTTCACGACGCGCGCCTGGAAAGGTGGGCAATCGCGCGAGGCCTGGCTGCAAGCCGGCAAGCCCGCCGCGCCGGGGCGGCTCAATGATCTTCGTCACATCATCTATAAGTCGGCGGATGCACCCTGGCGCCGCGCACGCAAAAACCTCGGCCTGATGATGCGCGAGGGATTGCTCAAGGAAAATATCGACGGCGAGGCGCTCGATTGGGCGCATAAGCGCCTGCTCGGGCGCTCCGAGCAGCGGCGCATTCTCATGATGATTTCCGACGGTGCGCCGGTCGACGATTCGACGCTCTCGGTCAATCCCGGCAATTACCTCGAGCGGCACTTACGCGGCATCATCGAAGAGATCGAGACGCGCTCGCCGATCGAGCTGATCGCGATCGGCATCGGCCACGATGTCACGCGCTATTACCGCCGCGCGGTAACGATCGTCGATGCGGAAGAGCTCGGCGGCGCGATGACCGAAAAACTCGCGGAACTGTTCAGCGAGGCGCCGCCGGCGCCGATGCAGCAGCCGCGGCCGGCGCCGGCGCCGAAGTCGCGGCCGGTGCGCCCGGCGAGCGCGACGCTACATTAATTAGCGCTGGACCGCGCACCTCCTGGTGCGCACGATCTGCTGCGAGTGGATGCGCATCAGGAGATGCGCGGTCCAGCCTTAATCACCGGCCGATGCCGACTTGGCCCTGATACCAATCCAGTATCTGCTCGCCGGTCCAGAAGATCACGCCTTCAACCGCCGTGATCTTCTCCAGCACTTGCCGAAAATATTTCAGCCGGTGCGGCGCGCCCATGATGTAGGGATGCACGACCAGCGCCATCACCCGCGCCGACTCTTGCGCGTCGTGCATCAGCTGCTCGAACTGGTCGATGGCGCGATCGTAATATTCCGATGCCTTGTGATGCTGGATCAGCATCATCGCCACGTCGTTGCATTCCTGCGTGTAGGGAATGTTGACGATCGGCTCGGTGCGCGTCTTCAACACCGTCGGCTGGTCGTCGAGCACCCAGTCGCAGACATATTCGTATCCGGCCTCGACCAGGAGATCGGGCGTGTCCCACGTCTCGGTCAGTCCCGGTCCGAGCCAGCCGCGTGGGCGCCGGCCGGTGAAATCGGCGATCGCCTTCGACGTCCTGGCGATGTCGTCGGCCTCGTTCTCGACCTTCTGCATGTTCTTTTGCGTAAATCCGTGGCCGATGAATTCCCATTTGCGCTCGCGCGCGGCGCGGGCAATCGGCTCGTAGGCCGAGATCGCCGAGCCGTTGATGGCCAGCACCGCCGGCAAGGCGAAGCGGTCGAACACATCGAGCATCCGCCAGAAACCGACACGGTTGCCGTATTCGTGCCAGGCCCAGTTCGGGATGTCCGGCATCGGCGAGCCGCCGGCAGGCGGCGTCAAGACCGTGCGCGGCATCGTTTGATTGATGTCCCACTCCTCGGCATTGACGACGATCCACACCGCAAGCTTCGCGCCGCCCGGCAAGCGCAAGGGCGGGCGCTCGGAAATCGCGGAATAGGCCAGGCGCTCATTCGGACGCATGCGACTCCCGCATCAAAAAAGGCGCTAGCAAATCGAGCGTCTCGCGCGGGCGCTCCTGCTGCACCCAATGGCCGGCGCCGTCGATGAGATGCGCGCCGCGCATGTTCGTGCAGGCGCCTCTCTGCATTTTCTCGAACGCGCCCGGCACCTGATAGACGCCCCAATCGCTTTTCCCGGCGATGAAGAGCGAGGGAACATCGATCGTGCGTCCGGAGAAAAGATCGAGCTCCTGATTGAGGCTGCCCGGCAGATTGCAGCGATACCACTGCAATCCACCCTGGAATTTCGTGCGCGCGAATTCTGCGGCATAGACGGCGAGCTCGTCATCCGTCAGCCAATTGCAGGCCTCGACTTCGGCTCGCGATGGCATGTGCGGAGCGACGGTCTCCGCCATTCCGTCATTGGCATTCATAACGTAATAAGTCGGCAACTTCGCCAGTTCATCCACCGACCAGGCCTGCAGCGGATACGGCCGGTTGTCGCGCCAATCGGCGCTCTTGTAATGATAGTAGGCGCGCAGGAATGCGTGGATGCCTTGCGGACATTCGCGCATGTTTTCGTCCGCCTCGCGCGTCGAATAGTACCTTTGGTAATGCTTGCGAGGTGGATCGAGCTTTGCTAGCGTCTCATTGAGATCGGGCGCAGCTGACGATTGCCGCTGCGGCGGTCCGGCAAAGGGCGCGCTCATCAAAACGACGCGGCGAAACACGTCCGGCCGGATCAGCGCGCAATAGGCTGCGACCGGGGACCCGAAATCGTGTCCAAGGACCGCATGCACCTCGCGATTGCCGAGCGTCGACACCAGCGCGAGAACATCGCGGACGAGATTGATCATGCGGAAGGAGGCGAGATCGCCGTCATAGCCGCCGTCCCACCCGGTCGTGCGGCCATATCCGCGCTGATCGGATGCAACGACGTGGAAACCCGCTTGCGCGAGCGGCGCGATCAGCTTGCGCCAGGAGAAGGCAAGCTCGGGAAACCCGTGCAGTAAAATGACGAGCGGCCGCTCGCCTTCCCATCCCGCTTCCAGGATATGCATCGAGAGGCCGTTGACATCCGGCACATATCGGGAGCGCACTGTTTCGGGCAGCGGCAATGGCGCTGTGGAGGCCAGATCACTCATGCACTTTCTTCTGCGCGTTGTAATGCGCATAAATCTCGGCCCCGTTCATATGCGCGACATTGGCATGCGCGTTGATGTGCTCATAGACCTCTTCGAGATAGGCAATCCGATGCGGCTGCCCCGAAATATACGGATGAATCGCGATCGCCATAATGCGCGGGCGCTCCGCGCCTTCTTTGTACAGCCGATCGAAATAATCGATGCAGCTTTGGCGCCAATACGCCGCCTCGTGATGCTTGACGATCATCATGGGAATGTCGTTGAGCTCGACCGAATAAGGCAGCGTCACCAGCGGCCCCGAGGCCGTGCGTATCACCGTCGGCTCGTCGTCATAGACCCAATCGCCGATATATTTGATGCCGGCTTCAGCAAGCAGTTCCGGCGTCTCCAGCGTCTCGGTCAGACCAGGCCCAAGCCAGCCGATCGGCCGCGTGCCGGTGAAGCGCTCGAGAGTATCGAGCGATTTTGAAATCATGCCGCGCTGGTCCTCGACCTTGTGGATCGGCATCTGCTCGTAGGAATGGCCCATGAACTCCCACGCCGCGTCGAGCGCCTGGCGTGCAACGCGCTCGTAATCGATGCAACCGCGCGCATTGATCGACAGCGTCGGGCGAATGCGCAAAGTGCGGAAGAGATCGAAGAAGCGCCAGACACCAACGCGCATCCCATATTCGTGCCACGACCAGTTCGGCACATCGGGAAGAAGCGGCTGGCCCATCGGCGCCGGCAGAACCTGCCGTGCCATCGGCCGCGAAATGTCCCAGACTTCGAGATTGACGATGGTCCAGACGACGACTTGCGGATTGCCGGGGTAGTTTAAGTGCGGGCGATCGACGATGGCGGAATAGTCGCAGCGCTCGCGCGGCAGCATGGGTTCAGCCATGCTGCGCCCTGTTTTTTGATTTTTGCTCCACGCTTTCCTCCCGCGCCACATTCGCGGGGCAAACGCATTTGCCCCTGGACCACGGATCGCCTTCGACGTCCGGGGATGTGAACTTTAGGAAGCCCGAACCTGCTCTTACTGCAAGTCGGAACCGATCAGATTGCCCTGCGTGCTCGCATCCTTGATGCGCACGCGGATCAGCTGGTCGCCGCCATACCAAAGATCGCGCTCGAAATCCTTGCCGGCGCTCACCTTGTAATGCTCCGTCTGGCGCGGCGCTCCATGCACCGTGACCTGCTCCGGGCCGACATCCTTCACGCTCGCATTCATCAACCGGCCAGTGTCAGGATGGATCAGCGTCTTCGCCTTCACGAACTTCGTCGACCAGAAGGTCGCCGGCAGTGCGCCCGCCGGAGCGCTCGAACTTTTGCCGTCGGCAACGATCGTCAATCCTTTGCCGGAAGATGTAATCGACACGTCATGGGGCGTGCCGTTGTCGTCTGTGTGCGACTTGAACGAGACGAGCTGGTCGCCTTTCCAGGTCTCGGTCACATCCTGCTGGAACCGATACAGCACGATGATGACCTTGACCTCGATGTCGGTCTTGCTCGTCACCGTCACATTGTCGCCGCTGCGGTCGATGTCGACTGTCGTGCGCCCGATCGGCGAGCCGTCGCGCGTCACCGCATAGACGAGTTCGGCACCAGCTTCGGGACTCGCCGCGGCGGACTTTGGCGGCGCCGCCTGCACGCCGGCGCTCACGCTTGCTGCGAGCGCGGCAATGCTCAACGCGGTGAAACGCTTCATCCACAACTCCTGTCCGATTGTCTCACACGGCTTGGCCGCAACATGGATCGGGTCAGCGAAAAGTCGAACGCAGGATGAGCAAAAGTTAGACGCGCCCGCGTTGCGCTCCAAGAACCGTATAATTCAGCCGCACGCGGGCGCGGCTGAGCTTTCGCCTGATCAGGCGATCAGGCTCTTCGCTGCTTCCGCCTGACGCCCGAGCGTCTCAAGCACCTTCGCGACAATCGCTTTCGCGTCGAGACCGGCTCGCGCATACATGCGATCGGGCTTGTCGTGATCGATGAAGATGTCCGGCAGCACCATGCAGCGCAGCCGCGGCGCACGATGGCCGTCGAGCAAGCCGTCGTCCGAAAGTGCCTGGAAGACCTGCGCGCCGAAGCCGCCGATCGAGCCTTCTTCGACCGTGATCAGCACTTCGTGGTTGGTGGCAAGGCGCCGGATCAGATCGCGATCGACGGGCTTTGCAAAGCGCGCATCGGCAACCGTCGTTGAAATGCCGCGCGCGGCGAGATCTTCGGCGGCTTTCAACCCTTCGGCAAGACGCGTTCCGAGCGTGAGCAACGCCACCGTCGTGCCTTCGCGCACGATGCGGCCGCGGCCGATCTCGAGCGGAATGCCGCGCTCCGGCATGTCGATGCCAACGCCCTCGCCGCGCGGATAACGCAACGCGCTCGGCCCCTCGTCATAGGCGGCCTGCGTCGCAACCATGTGGACGAGGTCGGCTTCGTCGCCGGCAGCCATGATCACGAACTCGGGCAGGCAGCCGAGATAGGCGAGATCAAACGAGCCCGCATGCGTCGCGCCGTCGGCGCCGACAAGGCCGGCGCGGTCCATGGCGAAACGCACCGGCAGCTTCTGGATCGCGATGTCGTGGACGACCTGATCATATGCGCGCTGCAGGAAGGTCGAGTAGATCGCAACGAACGGCTTATAACCCTCAGTCGCAAGACCGCCGGCAAACGTCACCGCATGCTGCTCGGCGATGCCAACGTCGAAAGTGCGGTCGGGAAAGGCCTTACCGAAAATGTCGATGCCGGTGCCGGACGGCATGGCAGCGGTAATGCCGATGATCTTGTCGTCGCGTTGTGCTTCCTTGACCAGGCTTTCGCCGAACACCTTTTGATAGGACGGCGCATTGGCCTTCGGCTTCGCCTGGGCGCCAGTGACCACGTCGAAGGTGACGACGCCGTGATATTTGTCGGCCGAGGCTTCGGCGGGCCCATAGCCCTTGCCCTTCTTCGTCACGACATGGATCAGCACCGGCCCGTATTGCAGGTCGCGCACATTCTTCAGGACCGGCAGGAGGTGATCGAGATTGTGCCCGTCGATCGGCCCGACATAGTAGAAGCCGAGCTCTTCGAAGAGCGTGCCTGAACTGTTGCCGGTGACGAAGGCGCGGCCATATTCCTCGGCCTTCTTGGCCTTCTCGTAGATCGCCTTCGGCAGGTGCTTTGCTGCGAGCTGCTTCGCCGTCTCGCGGATGGTGGCGTAGCGGCCCGAGGCGAGCCGCGCCAGATAGGCCGACATCGCGCCCACCGGCGGGGCGATCGACATGTCGTTGTCGTTGAGAATGACGATGAGGCGCGATTTCAGCGAGCCGGCATTGTTCATCGCCTCATAGGCCATGCCGGCCGACATGGCGCCGTCACCGATCACCGCGATGACGTTGTTGTTGTCGTGCGCGAGGTCGCGGGCGACCGCCATGCCGAGCGCGGCGGAGATGGACGTCGAAGAATGGGCGGCGCCGAACGGGTCGTATTCGCTCTCGGAGCGCTTGGTGAAGCCGGAGAGACCGCCGCCCTGCCGCAGCGTGCGGATGCGGTCGCGCCGTCCGGTGATGATTTTGTGCGGATAGGCCTGGTGGCCGACGTCCCAGATCAGGCGGTCGTGCGGCGTGTCGAAAATGTAGTGCAGCGCGACAGTCAGCTCGACCACGCCGAGGCCGGCACCGAGGTGGCCGCCGGTCACCGAAACGGCATCGATCATCTCGCTGCGCAGCTCGTCGGCTACCTGCCTGAGGTCGGATACCGGGAGGGTGCGCAGGTCGGCAGGCACCCGGATGCGGTCGAGAAGTGGAGTTTCGGGTCTGTTGCTCACGTAATTTGTTCCCGTTCTGCGCCCGTCCGCGGCACCTCGTCCCTTTACAGGACATTACCGGGCGGGCTCCGAGCCGCGCAAGCACAGAAGCAGCGCCGGCCAGGCCATTGTGTACAAATGGTTTCCCGGCGTTGCCGCCGGGTCTCACTCGCCGATCAGGCCGCCTCGTGGCCCGCTTTGACCCGCGGCGGCCCCATCAAGGCCGGCTGGAATAACACCGCCGCCGCCAATGTGCAGACAAGCGACAGGGCCAGCAGCTTGCCCATGCTCGACGTGCCGGGATGGCTCGAGAGCCAAAGGCTGCCGAAGGCCGTCGCGGTTGAGAGCGCGCTGAAGAACACCGCGCGGGTCAGGCTCGACTGCAAAAGTTCCGTCACCCCCGCCCGCCAGGCCATGACGAAGTAGATTTTGAACGCCACGCCCAGCCCTAAAAGCAGCGGCAAGGCAATGATGTTGGCGAAATTGAGCTTTAGGCCGATCAGCACGCAAATTTCAAGCGTGACCAGACCGGCGAGCAAGAGCGGGACCAAGGTCAGGAGCACGTCCGAGACACGGCGCAGCACAATGAACAGCAGAATGGCGATGGACGTCAGCGCCAGCGCGCCGGCAATGGCGAAGGCCGTCACAACGGTCTTGCCAGATTCGACGATCGCCACCGGCGTGCCGACGGCATTGGGCGAAACGGAGTAGACGGCGTCGGTAAAGCGCTGCAGCGTGGCGTTATCGTTGGCGTCGCCCTTCGGCGTGACCTGGATGCGCGCCTGGCCGCTGGTGGATACCCATTCGCGCTTGAGGTCGGCGGGCAGGGTCTCGACGCTCGCCGGCTCCGGCTGCAGGGAATCCCGCACAAGGCCGAGCGTCGTCTTTAAAGGCGGCAGCAGGGCGGTCCGAACGGTGTCGCGAAACGATTCCGGGGCGTCCGCCAGACGGTGCAGCAGCGACACGAAGCGCTTCGCCTGGTCGCCGGCCGGACCGGTCGCGCGCGCGGACGTCGTCTGCAGCTTGTCGGCCATAGCATTCATCGCGAGGCGATCGTCGGCGTCGCTCGGCGGCGGCTTAGTCGCCGGCGGCGAGATCGCCGGCAGGATCTGGGCCGCGGCGGCTTTGATCATGCCGATCTTCTGCTCCTGATCCGCCGGCACGAAAGTGGCGAGGTCGACCACCTGGCGGACCTCCGGCAGCGCCGACAGCCGCTCGGTCACAGGCTTGGCGGCATCGAGCGATGGTGCGAGCACGTCGATCGTGTTCGGCGTGTTGTTCGGATCGTTCATCAGGTCGAGCAGGGTCGACACCGACTCAACCTTGTTGCTGCGCAGGTTGAGGGGATTGAAGTCGAAGGTCAGGTTCTTGAGAAGCGGCGTGCCGGCAAGGACGATGGCCAGCGTCCCAATGACGATGACGTAGCGATGCCGCGCGATGAACCGGTCCGCCGGCGCCAGGAATTTATAGCCGACCTGCTCCGTCTCCCGTCCCGGCCGGGTCAGCGTCAGCAGCGCCGGCAGGACGGTAATGCTGGCAAGAAACGCGACGATCATCCCGACGCCGGCGATCAGGCCGAGCTCGGACACGCCGCGATAGACGGTCGGCACGAAGGCAAGAAAGCCGCAGGCCGTGGCGGTCGCGGCAAGCGCCAGCGGGCGTCCGGCCCGCTCCGCGGCGGTCTTCAGCGCGCGCTGGAGATTATCGTCGGCGTAGCGCTCGGCCCGGTAGCGGACGCTGAACTGAATGCCGAAATCGGCACCAATCCCGATGAAGAGCACCGCGAAGGCGATGGAAATCAGGTTGAGGGCGCCAACCATTGCCAAGCCAAGGGCCGCGGTGACGATCAGTCCGACGGCAACGGCCGCATAAACCGAGAACACGATCTTTGGCGATTTCAGCGCCATGAAGAGGAGGATGAGAACGACGACGACAGTGCCGAGATTGTTCAGCCATGCGTGCTCTTGGACTGTCGCGAATTCCTCGTCCGAAAGCGGCACGTCGCCCGTGAGGCGCACGCGCACGCCCTTCTCCGGCGTGAGGCCGAGTTCCGCCGCCGACGCCCGGATGACGTTCGTCGCCGCGAGGCCAGGCTGCAACGATGAGAAGTCGAGCTTGGGCTTGGCCTCGATGAAGCGGCGCAGATCTCGCGGGCTTGGATCTTCTCCGGTCATCAGCTTGCGCCAGGAGAAAAACGGCGCCTTGCCGTTCAGCGCGTCGTCAAAGACGTCGCCGATCGAGCCGAGCGGGCCGGTGAAGTCCTGGAACTTCGCCTGGCGCGTCCGCACGGCGGTCGACACCATGCCAAAGGCATCCATGAGGCCGCGGAGCGAAGGATCGGCGGCGAGCGGCGCCAGCAGCGCCTGGCCGCGACCTGCTTGCTCGAGGGTCGCCTGAATCTTTTCCGGAGGCAGGAAGAGGAGGGCGTCGCGGCGGAAGAATTCGCCGCCGTCGGGGCGACGGACAAACTCGAATTGCTCGGCCCGTGTCTTGAGGCGGTCGGTCAATGCCGCGGCTGCCGCTTCGCCAAGCTCCGGCGTCCGCGCGTCGATGACGACGATGATCTGATTCTGCAGCTGCGGGAAGGCTTCGTCGAAGGCAAGCTGCCGCTGCCGCCAGGGCAGGTGCGGCGAGATCAGCTGGTTGATGTCGGTGTTGATCGCAAAACGGTGCGCAGCAAAGACGCCGCATCCGATCGAGAGCAGGATTGATGCCACCACCACGAGCCACGCACGGCGACAGCAGAAGTCGACGACGCCGACGATCGCCGCGGTCAGCGCACCGCTCGGCCGGAAACTCGCGTAATCCTGCTTCGATTCCGGTCCGGCAGGGGTCTGCGCCATGTTCGCCCTGCCTGGCGGCGGCTTCGGTTGGCGCCGACGGGCCGAAATATTGCGATTAGCCAAGCGGCCTCCTTTCCTTCGACTATCCTGGGCGGGTCTGGCGGGCTGTTTGCATCGGCCCAGGCGGGTTCACCACGAGTGCGGCTGAAGAGCAAGGGAGCTGGAATGCATTATAGGGTCCCTCGGCCGAAGGTCAGTTGGAATTGCCATTGAGACGATAGTCTGGCCGAGGCCTTCGTGGGATTGCGGCAACAGCTTAACCTCAACTGATCGAGGGGCTTCTGCCGAGGTGGACCGCGTGGAACACATACGCTAGAGGGGAGAGCCCGGCACCTCGGGCAAGGGGGGAATTTCGTTCCTGAGGAGAGACAGGCGCCTGCGGCATCCTGCCGGAGGTAGGCTCTCACCTTGCTCAAAAATAAGCCTGACACATAAAGAGGCGCTGGCGCGGCGGATCGGCTCAAGGACGTAAGAATCCGCATAAGCGGAGAAGAAAAAGGAGCTGCAGTTTGGGTATTCCTTTACGCCAGAGCTTATCGATCGGGGCTTATGTGGTGCGCCAACACCTGGCCGGCCGCAAACGCTATCCGCTCGTGCTTATGCTGGAGCCGCTGTTTCGCTGCAATCTCGCCTGCGCCGGCTGCGGCAAGATCGATTATCCCGACAAGATTCTGAACCAACGTCTCTCCGTCGATGACGCGCTTGGCGCGATCGATGAATGCGGGGCGCCCGTTGTTGTCATCGCTGGCGGCGAGCCGCTCTTGCATCGCGAATTGCCGGAAATCGTGCGCGGCGCGATCGCGCGCAAGAAATACGTCACCGTCTGTACGAACGCGCTGCTGCTCGAAAAGAAGATCGACCTCTATGAGCCGAATCCCTATTTCAACTGGTCGATCCATCTCGATGGCGACAAAGAGATGCACGACCGCTCGGTCTGCCAGAAAGGCGTCTACGATCGCGCCGTGCGCGCCATCGAGCTGTCGAAGCAGAAGGGTTTCCGCACCAATATCAACGTGACGCTGTTTGAAGGCGCCGAGGCGGACCGTGTCGCGGACTTCTTCGACAACATGAAAGACATGGGCGTCGAGGGAATCACCGTTTCGCCCGGCTACGCCTATGAGCGCGCTCCCGATCAGCAGCACTTCCTCAACCGCTCGCGCACGAAGCAGCTATTCCGCGAAATCTTCAAACGCGGCAACAAGGGCAAGGCGTGGCCTTTTTATCAATCCTCGCTGTTCCTCGATTTCCTCGCCGGGAATCAGAATTATCAATGCACGCCGTGGGGCAACCCGACGCGCAACGTCTTCGGCTGGCAGCGGCCATGCTACCTTTTAGGCGAGGGATACGTCTCGACTTTCAAGGAGCTGATGGAGGATACAGATTGGGAGCGCTACGGCACCGGCAATTATGAAAAATGCGCGGACTGCATGGTGCATTGCGGCTTCGAGGCCACCGCCGTCACCGATGCGATCAAGAACCCGCTGAAATTGGCTTGGATTGGGTTGCGCGGCGTGAAGATCGACGGACCCATGGCACCGGAAATCCCGCTGCACAACGCGCGGCCGGCGGAATATGTCTTCTCAAGTCACGTCGAGAAGAAGCTTGCAGAGATCATCGAATCCGAGCAGCAACCGCGGCAGCTTTCGGCGGCGGAGTAGAACACCTCATGCTGGGGTGGTCCACAGGACCGTCTCGGGAATGAGGGGTGTTCTCTCACATCCCGAACTGGACCCGGCGCGTATTGCCCGTTTTGAGATTGCGGTAACGCGCCATGGCCCAGAGTGGGAAGAATTTCGAATAGCCATGATAGCGTAGGTAGAAGACGCGCGGGAAACCCGTCGCCGTAAACCGCGGCTCATTCCAGAAGCCGGCCTCGGCCTGCGTGGCGATCAGGTACTTTATCCCCCGCTCGACAGCGGGATGGTCGCATTCGCCGGCGACCATGAGACCGAGAACCGCCCAGGCTGTCTGCGATGCCGTGCTCGGTGCCGGCTCGTAGCCGATATAATCGAGCTTGTAGCTGTCACCATCTTCGCCCCACCCGCCGTCCGGATTTTGAATTGCGAGAAGCCACGCAACGGCGCGCCGGATCTCCCAGGATTGCGGATGAATGCCGGCAGCATTCAGCGCACACAATACCGACCACGTGCCGTAGATGTAATTCATGCCCCAGCGGCCGAACCAGCTGCCGTCCTCCTTCTGTGTGTCGCGCAAATAGGCAATCCCGGGCTGCACGGCGGGCGAATCCGTTGCGCCGAGTTGCGCCAACATGGAAACACAGCGCGCGCTCACATCCTCAGTTGGCGGATCGAGCAACGCGCCGTGATCGGCAAACGGAATGTTGTTCAAGTAATAGTGCTCGTTCTCCGCATCGAAGGCGCCCCAGCCGCCGTTCTTGCTCTGCATGCCTTCGATCCATTCACGCGCACGCGCGATCGATTCTCCGTATTTTTCTCCACCCGGCGGCACTTGCCCGCGCGTTAGACGATCCATCGCCATCACCACGACTGCCGTGTCGTCGACATCGGGATAATAGGCATTCTCGTACTGGAACGCCCATCCGCCGGGCCGGAGATTCGGCCGCTGCGCGACCCAGTCGCCGCGCCCATCCAGAATCTGCTTCGGCTTCAGCCAATCGCAGCATTGTGCCGCCCGGCGTATCGCCTCCTCCCCGCCGAGTTCAAGCAGCGCGTTTGCCGCGAGGCCACTATCCCAGATCGGCGATGCGCAGGGCTGGCAATACGCCTCGTCGCCGTGAATAACGAGCAACTTTTCGAGCGCCGTTCGTGCGATGGCGCGATTCGGATCGTTCGACGGAATGCCCAGCGCCTCGTACATGAGCACGACATTGAGCATCGGCGGGAAGATCGCGCCGAGCCCATCCTCGCCGTTAAGCCGTTCATTGCAGAACGCCAGCGCCTGATCTATCGCGCGTTTCCGCACTCGTTTCGGGAAAAGCGGCTCGGCAGCGCGCAGGACAGAATCCAGTCCGGCGAAGAACGTCTTCCACGGCTCCTTGGCGTGTTGGCCCGAGTGCCATTTGCGCACCTTTTCCGGGGGCACGACGAAAAGCTCGGGGACGCCGACACCGCGCCGGTTCACTGGCTTTGGCCTGAGCGCCATCAGCGCCATCAGCGGCACGAGCGTGGTACGGGCCCAGTAGGAAATCTTGTCGAGATGGAACGGAAACCAGCGCGGCAGAAGCATGATCTCGACCGGCATGACCGGGACGGCGCGCCATGGCACCTGGCGGTAGAGCGCCAGCAAGGCGCGGGTGAAAACGTTGCTCTGCGCCGCGCCGCCATGCGCGAGGATCGCCTCGCGGGCGCGTTTCATATGTGGCGCGTCAATGTCGTCGCCCGCCATCTTCAGCGCGAAATAGGCTTTGACGCTGGCGCTCATGTTGAACGCACCTTCGTGGAAGAGCGGCCAGCCGCCATGCCCTCCCTGGATGCGGCGCAAATAGTTGCAGAGCTTCGCTTCGAGCTCCAGGTTCGGCGTCTCGCCGAGGAAGTGCACAAAGAGAATGTATTCGGCGGGGATGGTGCAATCGGCCTCAAGCTCGAAGACGAAATGGCCGTCGGGCTTTTGCGTGGCGAACAACGCCTCGGCGGCGCGCGAGATGCCGTGGTTCAGCGCGGCAAAACTCGCCGGGCTCGCGAGATCGTCAGCAGTTCCAGATTCTAAGGCAGCAATATCCATCATTTCGGTCCCGGCGCCGCAGCCGCGCCTTTTGTTGCGATAATGAGAGCCGCCGCTTCGTTGCCGGAACGCACCGCGCCTTCGAGCGTGGCCGGCAGGCCGGTCTGCGTCCAATCGCCGGCAAGCACGAGATTTGCCCAATCCGTCGCGGCAGCCGGACGCTTACTATCCTGCTCGGGCGTCGCTGAGAAGGTCGCGCGGCGCTCCTTGACGATTTGCCACGGCGGGATGTGCGCCGGGAGGCCGGTGATCTCCGCAACCTCAACCCACACGTCCCGCGCCAGCGCATCGCGGGGGGCGTCGATCAGCCGGTCGGCGCCGCTGATTGTCACCGACAGGCGGTCGGGGAAGGCGAAGAGCCATTCGACGAGCCCGTTCACCACCCCCTGCAGGAGTGGCGTGCCGGGCGGCGGCGCGACCCGGAAATGCGCGTTGACGATGGCATTGAACTGCGACGGCGCGCTGATCTCCGGCAGGAGCATCTCGGCGACACGTGCCGGAACGGCGAGTACCACGAAATCGTTCGGCCCGAGCGCAATCTGCTCCTCGCCGAAATCGAGCGAGGTGACGCGGTCGGCCTCCCGCGTGAGCGCCCGCAGCCGCCGGTCGAGAAGCACCCCGCCGCCATGCTCCTCGATGAAGCTGCGCGCCGGCTCGATAAAGGCGCTGGACAGGCCTTCCGTGGCGATGAGCGGCCGGCAGGCATCGCCGCCTTTCGCCAGCGTCTCGCGCACCACCGCGCCGGCAAGCCGCGCCGAGGCCTCGCCCGGCTCGATATTTAGCGCCGCCAGCAGAAAAGGTCGCCATAGACGCTCGTAAAGGACGCCGCGGCAGGAGATCGTGTCGCCGATCCGTGCATCCGGTCCGGCCCAAAGCAGCGGCAGAAGCCGCAGATAGTCGCGTGCTTTCGATCCGGGCACACGATGAGCGCGGGAGAGTATCCACCAGGGAAAAGCGCCTTCGTTCGGACGCAGCGTCCAGCGCTCCTTCGACTTCAGATCGATAAAGAAAAATTCCGCTTGGCGCGGCCCTTCGAGCCCGTGCTCCGAGCCGATCGTCTGGAGAAAAGCTAGAACCGCGTGGTTGCCGGAAAGCACCAGATGATTGCCGTTGTCGATCATCAGGCCGACCGCGGCATCGAAATACGAGCGGCAACGGCCGCCCGCCTGCCGAGCCTGCTCGTGCACGACGACGTGACGCCCGCGCTCGGCGAGGCGCACTGCCGCGGCAAGCCCGGCGATTCCGGCGCCGATGACGTGAACCGTCCCTGGCTGCATCAGAAGAGGCGCGCCCTTAGCACGGCAAGAATGACGCGGCCTTTGGGCGTGCGCACACGCGCGCGCGGCGCGCTCCAGCCGCGCGCCTTCAGTTTCTCCAGAATGAGGTGATACACGTCGCGCATCAGCCGCGGCGCGATCGTCGTCGCGCGCGGTGCTTGGGCGATGATGGCGTTGGCTTCGGCAAAATGCCGCTCGGCTTCGCCGGCAACAAAATCGCAGACCGACGCGAGAGCCGGCGACGCGAGAACCGTATGCGGATCGGTTGTGGTAATACCCGCTGCCGCCAGCTTTTCGCGCGGCAAATACAGCCGCCCGATCTCCGCATCCTCGTCGAGATCGCGCAGGATGTTGGTCAGCTGCAGCGCGCGGCCGAGATGATGCGCGAGCTTCGGACCAAGTTCGCGCGGCACGCCGAAAATGCGTACCGACAATCGTCCGACGGCGCTGGCGACGCGATCGCAATAGAGATCGAGCTTGGCAAGATCGGGGGCGCGGATGTCCTCGTCGACATCCATCTGCATGCCGTCGATGATCGCCAGAAAATCCGCCTGATCGAGCTCGAACCTGCGCACCGGCTCGGCAAGATCGGCGACCCGCGCCGGCGCATTGCCGGCATAAAGGGCGGCAATATCGGCGCGCCAGCGATCGAGCTCGGCACGGCGTTCGCTGCGGCTGCCGACGCGATCGTCGGCGACATCGTCGACCGCGCGGCAGAAAGCATAGACCGCATACATCGCGTCGCGCTGCTCGCGCGGCAGGATGCGCATCGCCAGATAAAAATTGCTTGTGGCCGCGGGCAAACCCGGCGCCTGCGTGCTCGCGGAATCAGAACTCGACACGGGCATGAAAGCGGGTGCGCGGTTCACTTCGACCGAACCTCAGCCCCGCGGCGCCCGCCACCGGTCAAGCGCGCCTTCATGCCGCGGCCGAGCGCGGCAAGCGTCACGCGCAGCATCTCGGTTTTCGCCAGATGCACGGGCTCGCTCAGCGGATCGCGAGCGAGCAGCAAACCGTTGATCGCATAGGCAAGATCGATCGTCGCGCCGATTTCCACGGAGAGCCGCGCGTCCGAAATCTGTGCCGGCAGATCGCCGCCGCGATCGAGCAGATCGCGCGTTCGCCTTGCGAGCTCCGCAAGACACGCGCGCAACGCCGGCGTGGCCCTCGCCTCCCCGAGCGCTTCGACCTTTGCTCCCGCCGCGGCGAGCGCATCGAGCGGCAAATAAACGCGATCGAGATCGCTATAATCTTTGCCGCAATCCTGCAGATGGTTGTTGATTTGCAGCGCGGCGCAGATGGCATCGGACGCCGCCCAGGTCGCGTGGTTCTCGCCATGGACGTCGAGCACGAAACGGCCGACCGGCATGGCGGAATAGCGGCAATATTCCATGAGCTCGTCAAAACTCTCGTACCGCGACTTCGTCACGTCGAGGCGAAACGCTTTCAAGAGATCGAGCGCGTGCTGCGGCGTGAGCTTGCGCTCGGCGAGGACGCCACGCAGCGCCACGCCCTCCGGCTCCGAACGGCTCGCGCCGACGAGGCTCGCCTCGAGCGAATCGAGCAGCGCGAGTTTTTGCGGCGGCGGCAGATCGGGATGATCGGCGATGTCATCCGCAACACGCGCGAAACGGTAGAAGGAGAGGATTGGCGCGCGATACTTCGCCGCAACGAGCAGCGAGGCGACGGGAAAATTCTCGTCTTTGTGCCCCTTGCCCGAGCGGACCTCGCCCGCGCTTACCCGTTCGCTTTCCTCGGCTTCCGCGACCATTGCTCCCACCCGCTGCGGCGGGCGTACTGATAGGCAAAATCGGCCGTGAAGGCCAGAAGCGGTGAGAGGGGGCATTTGCCGGCGCCACGCCTGCCGCGCATGCGACTTGGCCCACGCACGAAAAGCCTTATTCTGGAGCGTCGCGGAGGGAGCGGATGATGAGAGCTGCAATTTTGCTGGCGTTTATGCTTGCGGCGGCCGTGCCGTTGAAGGCGCATGCCGCCGTAACCAAGTCGATCCTTCTCGCCTGCAAGGAGGAAGCCGACCTGCGCATGGCCGCGAAACTGCGCTCCGGCGGCGACCGCAAGGCAGCCGCCGACTTCGAGGCAGGAAAAAAAGCAAACGGCGGCTGCATCGAGATACCGCGCAACACCGTCGTTGGCATCGACGAGCGCAAGCCGC
>Ga0164309_10000638_pt1 | contig 18721 bp, 31 predicted proteins | sample Whisoiple_247_MG_FD_109984 | JGI IMG/M metagenome (GOLD analysis project Ga0164309, IMG submission 109984) | Soil microbial communities amended with fresh organic matter from upstate New York, USA - Whitman soil sample_247_MG | ecosystem: Environmental > Terrestrial > Soil > Unclassified >...
AGTTACTTAGTCCGGGTAGCTCAGTCGGTAGAGCAGTGGATTGAAAATCCACGTGTCGTCAGTTCAATTCTGACCCTGGACACCACGATAAAACGGCTCGATCCGTTGATCACTGAACGGCGGCCGGGGACAGTTGGCGGGACAGTTCGGCGTTTCGAGGAGGCGGCGATGGGCACCGACAAGGGATCAACCACCGTGACCTGTGCGGTGTGTGAATTGGAGTGGCAGCCGCACCGTGCTGGGACGGAAAAATGGGGCGACGCAGGCTTCGATGTCGACGGCGCGTTGAATTCGTTGCTCCGCTTGCAGCATTCGAACCATGACGTGGCCGCGAAGGCTGGGGCCGCGCGTGATGCCTACCTCACGCTCGGCTTCAAAACTGTGGGCCCGACGCTCGAAACGGTCGCGCTATGCGAGGAGACGCTCCGCAACGGCGGGTTTACCAACGACGAAATTGCGGCAGCCAATCTCGACGGACGTGACGCTGAGGGGGTTGCTGGCAGGGTATCGAAGCGCGCAGCCCTGGCGGTGATGATCCAGCACGCCGTTGCGGCGACTGCCCAAGCGCAAGAGCTGTTTTGGTGTTCGGAAGATCCCGCCCGTGACGTTGCTCTTCGAGTGGTCCGGCTCGGACTGCTCGCAATGACCGGGAGTAGGGGGGCAGCGTTGCCCCCGCTGGACTGCCTAAAAGAGCTACGGCAACGGCTCTTGGGGCAGTCGGGCGCCGAGGGTGCAGGCGATGCCGGTCGCGCGGATGCTGGAGGTGACGCCGACAAGCGACGACTCATGGCGATGATTGGCGACTTGCTCCCCTACGTTCAGCGCTTCGGAGCGCCAGCGGCGGAGCAAGAGGCTTCGCGTCTGGTGCGCAACCTCGGGGCGGCATTCGGGGATGGGTTTGCAGCGATTAGCCAGGCTGAGGCCGAGGCCATCCTCATGAGGTTCGGAAGTGGCGAGATCGGGCTCACGGGGGCTGCGGCCGACTTCGTTCTCGCTGCAGGGGCTTGGGGCTACGTACGAGACGAAGGCAACGTACGCGACAGGCGGCGGCTCTTGCAGGACCTCAACCACGCCAAGAAACGAGGGCAATGACCGGTTGGACAACGCTGTCCAACTGCGCTGGCGCATCGACGGACCTACTCCGTTGATGCATGCAGACTACAAAAACCAACCGCAGAGGGGTTGAAGCCCCCGCGGCGCTCGTTGCCCGCGCCCGGCTCCTGGTTTCCGCGCATGGCGTGAGCCGCGCGGCCCGTGAATTGAACCTGGGGCGCGAAGCGACCCTGGCGCTAGCAGCCGGTGCGCCCGTGGACCGGGGAACTCTGGCACTGGCGGAGCAGGCCCTCGAGGCGTCTTCGCCTGGCGGCGCAGGAGCGGACCAGTGAGCCTCGAAGCGGCCATCCGCCAGGCGTTGCTTTGCGGCGTATCCGAACTCGTCGCATCGGTGCGCGCTGAGCTCGACCGTCCGCGCATGGTGCCAGTCAAGGGGGCCCCGGTCGCATACCGCGCCATCCTCGCGGCTGAGCAAGCAGGAGAGCTCACGGTGTATCGCGTTGGCCACACCTCGTTGGTTGACGAGCAAGAGCTCTTCGCTTGGGTTCGACGCACTGGAGCCAAGCAGTCGCCCGAGGTGGCCCCGGTCGATGAGATTGGCGAACTCATCGCGCTGGCGGATCGCCGTCGCGTCAGTCGAAAGGCATCGAAATGACCCGCGACGCGATAGTGCATTTACGGATGCTGTTGCTCGAAGCGGAGGCGAGCGCTGCAGCGAATGACCCATCCGCGACGCTGGGGTTGATCGCCGCGATGCAGTCCGAGGTAGTGAACGTTTCGTCCCGATACGGGGAGTTCCGACAGCGCTTCGATGCGGCGCTGAGTGATTGTGACAGCTGGCTTCACGCGCGCGATCTGGCCGCTGCTCAGACCTCGCTCGACTGGCTGCGCATTTTGATCGGATCGCTCGTGAAGACCGTGACGGGCGGGAGCGTTGCCGAATGACACTGCTTGCCACGACCGTCGGACCAATACGGCTGCAGGCCTCGCTGGAGGCCGCAATGAACGCGCCCGTCAAAGTCGTTCAGCTCGATCCGGGTCGGCGTGAACCCATGCCGTTCGGTTGGCCGACGCTCGCGATGCTTAACTCGTCGCCCTGTAAACGGGACGCGGCCCAAATTTATGGGCGCCTCGGCCTACACCCGATCCTGGTGCATGGGGTCGATGACGAAGGCGCCTGCACCTGCGGGCATCCCGGCTGCCACTCGGCAGGCAAGCACCCTGTCGCGCGCGGGTGGCACTCCGCACCGCTCGACTTGGCTGCATTCGATAAGGCCATGGTTGAGAACTGGCGACTAAATATCGGCCTGCGGATGGGGCGCCAGCCGTCGGGTGTGGTGCTGGTGTGTTTCGACGTTGACGGCGAGCGCTCACTGCTCGAACCCATCGAACAGAAGACCGGAACGCCGTTCCCGCCGACGCTGACAGCAAAGACCCCACGTGGCCTGCATTTGATCTATCTCTGGCCGGAAGGGCTGGAGCCGCCGGGAAACCGTACGGGGATTGAGCCGAAAGTCGACCTGCGGGGTGCTCGCGGGCAGATTGTGGCTCCTCCCTCGCGGCACGGCAGCGGAGTGCAATACCGTTGGCTCGATGCTCGCAAACCGGTGGTGCTCACGTGAGCTTGGTCGAGTACGTGCGCAACCGGGGCGCGTATCAAGGGCACGCCGTACAGGAGCCGGTGCTCGGTGGCGGCACTAACTACGGTCGCGCCGCGCTCGAGTCGGAAACCCGTCAATTGCGGCAGAGCGCCGAGGGCACACGCAACAACGCTCTGAACAAGGCCGCTTTTGCCGTTGGCCAGTTGATTGCTACTGGCCAAATCGTCGAGACCGAAGCCCGAGTGGCTATCGCCGATGCCGCGCGGGCCACAGGCCTTCGCGACTCCGAGATCGGGGCCACGTTGCAAAGCGGCATTGCGGCCGGCAAGGCCCAACCTCGGTCCGCGCTGCCCCGACCTGCGGGGAACTTACTGCGTGGTGTCCACGCACCGGTGCTCACGGGTGGGGAACAAGCTGATTGCTCACCAGCGGAAACGCCCGACGCCCCCAAAGAACCACGACCGGCAGCACAGCCCGATCGGGTGGCAGTCTCGATTGGTGACGTGCTGACCGAGTGGGAAAGATCTGGGCCGCTAATTCACGAGCCGACCGGAATGTCGCAGCTCGACGCTTTGACCGGGGGCGGCCCCGTTTACGGCACGCGCTGGTACCTCAGCGGTGCCCCCGACGCGGGCAAGACGGCGTTGCTCGTGCAGCTTGCGCATGTGTACGCCGTCCGCGGGGTCACCGTCGGTCTGCTCGCTGTCGATGAGGATGCCGACGATCTCGTGACGCGCTTTGCGCAGCGCATCGGCTACAGCCGGGCCAGCTGCGAGATCCGAGATCGCACCATGATCGAAGCGATGCAAGCCGGTCTGGGAACGCTCCCGATACGCCTCTACGACGCGAGGTGGACGATCGAGGCAGCGGCAGACGACCTCGGTGCGCTCGCCATGGCCCGAGCTCAGGCGGACCCCGCGAGTCATCCGCACGGGCCGCGTGCCATGTTGGGCGTCGATTCGATCCAGACGGTCAGCTGCTCCGCGGACGCGATTGCCGCGGAGTCGGGGCGAGAACTCTCCGAGGTGTCGGCTGTATCGGCCCGAGTCCGAGCCCTGCGGTCCGTCGCGACTCGCCGTCGACTAATCGCGGTGGCGACCAGCGAGATGGGGCGCGGAGCATATCGATCGGGCGATCCTGGTCAGCAGACGTCAACCCTTGCTTCTGGCAAGTGGAGCGGGGCCATCGAGTACAGCGCCCGGGTATTGCTTGGTATTCGGTCCGTGGCCCGCGAGCAGGACCTGCTCGAAATCGAGATCGCCAAGAACAAGCATGGGCCACGCGACGAGAAGCTGTACCTGCGAATCGACCGGCGGAGCCAGACGCTTGTTCCGGTCGCCTACGATGCGCAGCCAAAGCCAGGCCGAGCCGACCGGGACGAGGTTGCCCGCAACCGAGTGACGCTGGACGCGGCCATCGTGGCGCGTGTCATGATCGCCAAGCCAGGTCTGTGCGTACGTGAATTCCGCGATGCCGCCCGAGCGGCCTCGGGCTTCGGCGTCGAACGTGTCAACGCGGCAGTAGCTCGGCTGGGATCCGCCGTAGTGCGTGACGGTGGGCCACGCCACGCGCTTCTGGTGTCACTGGACCAAAGCCAGCTCGATGCTGATGTGCGACGGGCCTTGGAGGCGTCGAAATGATTCCTGTGTCGCAGGTGTCGGTCACGGTGTCGGTCACGGTCCTGACAGTGAGGGTGCGCGCCCCTAAAGGGGGCGCGACACCAGTCACAGTCACGGCCAGCCCTCCTGGAGCGCAATCAGTTCGAACCCCGCCAAACAAAGCTCCTGGCCCTCCCGGAAACTCATGTGGCGATCGGGGCGCCAGCATCGCTCGAACAGGCCAACCGGGGGCGTCGCCGCAAACCGCTAGCTGCCATAGCTCAAGGTCTCCTGCTCACCGCAGCATAAATCACGCTGGTTTTCACACACTCGACTCCGGGTTTTGCCCCTTTGAGTTTTGCCCAATGCGGAAAATCCCGACATTCCGAGTAGCGCTCCGCGACGCACGCGGTCGGGAACGCTGCTGCCGCTCGAACCGTTCGAATCTTGGTCGCGGCGACAGTCAGCGCTCGATGGGCGGCAAACATGGCCTATAGGGCGGGACATGGCGCTGGCGCTGGCTGGCCTCGCGTGGAGGTTCTGCCCGCTGATGAGCAACCGGTGGGGCTAGCTGCCGAAAGCGATCCGCCCCAAGTGATTGAAGCGGAGCAGGGTCGCCGCTCTGGCGGTCGGATCGCGGATCGCTCCCTCGCCCGTGAACTTGGTCGGCGCGGAGGCCTCGCCCGCGCCGCGAAGGCGTCGGAGCTTCAGGCGCTGATCGGGCTGGGACTGCGCGGCGCCACTCCTGAGGCGCTGCGCCCTTACCTCGATGACGCCAACGCCTTCGCCGAAGCGGAGGTTGCTCGGTTAGCTCGAGAGTGTGGGTGGGGAACGTGCCCACCGAACGCAGCCGCCCTTGTTCAGCAGGCCGCTTTGGCGATGGCCGCAAGCCGCGCGGCATACGCGCAGGGTGAGTCGAGCGTCGGCGCAAAGCTGGGCGTGGAGGTGCGGCAGAACATGCTTGCTGCGCGCGAGCTCACGGTGCGCGAGGCCCAGGCTCGCAAGGCCACAAAGCTTGAGCAAGACCGTCAGACCGGCAGCTTGGCTCTGGTCCTGGCCCTGACTGACACGCCCGATGAAGGTTTAGCAACGAAAGTGAGTGAATCGTGAAGCGAATCGTGAAGTACCTACTCTCCGAACTTTCGCAACCCGAAGCCGCGTGGCTAGCTGAAAGGGTCGGTGAGTGCATCCTGGAGCACGGGTATGCCTCACTCGGCGTACTCACCCTATTTCAGAAAGCGGCCCTGGCATACGCTGACGCTGCGCGGCTGGCTGGCGTCGCCGAAGGCGCTTACGCGCACAGACTGACTCGGAGCGCTCGAAGAATGGAGCGAGGTGCGTTTGCGCTCGCTCGCTGTGAGGCGCGATCGCGCCGGCTGAGCCCACCCTCCAAAGCCCCCCGGTAGGGGTCTCGGCCGGGGCCCCCTGACCAGCAACCGCGCAGGAGCGGTGTTTCGCCGTCGATGTGGGGGCAAATGTCACCAATCAAGGTCAGCCGCCCGCCGACGCGCAAGTGCCCGAATCCCGGTCTCCGACTGCGAGCGGGACAGTTCCAGGTGTGGCCCCGTGCTGCTGAGAGCGCCCACAAAGCCGCGCCAAACCCGAATTTCACCAGTGGATTGCCGTTCCCCAGCACGCCGCAGAGCAACACGAAAGTACCCAGTTGATGTGCGCATAGGTCACGGAAGAGGGAAGGGCTCGCCTCGAATCGAAGTCCTGCCCGTTGATGAGCAGCCAATGGGCGACCTGACACCAACCGGGCGGCTTCCATCGGTTCAAGCTGGCCGTTCGGGTCGCGCGAATGGGGGCGAAACGGGTCAGCATTCAGGTCGGGAATTGAGTGGGGGCGCAAGCGAAGATCAACGCAGGTGCGGAAGCGCCGGTATTGGGGATCTCGACAAAAATCGACCGCCGAAAAGGGACGCGTGTTCGCGCAGTTACGCGTCCTGAGCAAAATACCAATTGCCGCAACGATCTGAACGTTCATCTTTCGGTTACGCGTCTTCGAGGCTGGCATGCCGATTACTGAAAACAGTAAGTATAAATACCGCTTCAACATGGTTGGTACCGCTGAGTGGCGTGCCCAGTTGCAGGCGCTCGCGAGCCACGCAGGCGTCAAAGAGTCGGAGTTCGTGCGGCAGCTCGTGGACGAAGCGTACGCAAAACGCTTTGGCAAAAAGAAGCCCGGTGCACCCGAGCCTAAATACAACTCTGCCAACGCCATCGCGAGCAACAGACGCAAGAAGTGACCCTCACGACCGGTGGCATACTGCCCGCAATCTCGGCCGTTTTGACCGCAGCGTTTGGCGGGGTTCACGAAGCGGCGCCGTTTCCTGCGCGGCAAAGCGACCTAGGATGGCATTTGATCGCCTGCGCGTGGGCGTTCAAGAGCTTGGGGACGATGTTCGAATCCTTCGCGCGGAAGGGCTGCGACGCACTGAATGGCTAAGCTCAGATCGAAAGGCACAGGCACCGCAGAGTGGCGCAACGGGCACTGGTGGGTTCGAGTCAGCTTGCCAGACGGTACTCGGCCACGCTACCGACTGTGCCTGGACGCTTGCACATGCAGCAGCATGAGCGAGTCCATGCAGCAAGAGCGCTGCAAGGCCATCTCCGAGCGCAAGCGCGAAGAGGCAAAGGCAGAGCTCGCCGCGCAGGAAACGGCCGCGCGCGAGAAGCGCCTGACCGTGAAGCAGTTCGGTGAGCAGTGGACGACCGGGAAGCTGTATGAGAGCCACGGGGACGTGAACGCGCTCCGGGTGAAGAAAAGCGCGAAGACGGACGGCTACCGATTGGCCGCGTACGTCTACCCGGCGATCGGCTCCAAGCCAGTCGCTGACGTGACGGAGCAGGACATCGAGAGCGTAATGGCTACCGCGGAGAAGAAGGCGCGCAAGCGGCTCGGCCGACCTTGGCGCAGAGCCGCTCGTTTCCAGCTCTACCAGGTCATGCGCCGCCTGTTCGACCTCGCGATTCGCCCCGGGCGTCTGCGGACCGACTCGCCAATCTCGGACTACCTCCGTCCGGGCCGCGATAGCCAGAAGCTCTTTGGGTATCTCTTCCCCTCGGAATTGCTCGCGCTATTGGGCTGCAAGGACGTTCCGATCGAACGGCGCGTTCTCTACGCGTTGGCGGTGTACACGGGCCTGCGCAAGGGTTCGCTGTTCGCCCTCACGTGGGCCAGCATCGACTTCAAGCACCGAACCATCACGAGCCTGCAAAGCAAGACTGGCTTGCCGCAGATGTTCGAAGCACCCGAAAGCCTGATGGCGTTACTAGCGCTCTGGCACATCCATCAAGGGGCGCCAAAGACCGGCGCGGTTGTAGCGCGCGTACCGACGAGGGAGCGCGAAGCGCGCTTGCTCCGGGATGACCTGACGGCCGCGAAGATCGAGCGGCCGACGCTGTTCGGCAAGGGCGGCGACAACGTGCAGCCGATGCGGTTCCACGACTTGCGTGCTACCTTCGTCACCTGGGCAATGAGGGAGGGGAAGGGCGACGGTTGGATTTCAGACCGCACCGGACACCTCACGCCCGAAATGCGCGCTCGGTACGCCAGGGCGGCTCGGACGCTTTCCGACCTCGACTACAAGCCGTTTCCAGACGTCGCCTCGGCGATTCCGGAACTCGCTGAACGCTCGGCGAACGTCGTCAGCATCGTCCCGCGGAGGGATAGCAAGTGAGCCGCGCATCGAAGAAGCGGAAGCCGACCGCTGCAGATCCCTTTGCGCCCCCAAGGGCGCCTAAGAGACCTTGCCCAGCACGCGCGAGATAATCGCGCCAAGAAAAGCGGACAGGATCCCCTGCCCATACTTCGCTTGGTCGGGGTTGCCGTTGAAAGCGTAGTAGAGGGAGCAGAGAAAAAGAGGTGGAACGAGCACGCCCAACAAAATTGTTGTTCCAAGCGTGATCATTCGGCGATGCCTTGCCTCTTCAGGCGTTTCCTTGGGCTCAACCTTCAGCGTGTGGGTTTCGCTATCGATCAGCTCGGGACCGACCAAACGCCTTTCTTTGGTAGGCGCGCGCCCGACTTCGTTGTCGCTCACTCGATCCTCCTAGCGGAAACAAAGTAGATCAACGACGAGAGGTGGCTCCGGGCGCAACCTTGCCGTCTTTACTGCGGCGACATTACAAATTTCACGCGCTCGACTTCGCCATCCTTTGCGCGAACGAGCACCTCAGCGCCGCCGTTCACCGTCTCCAGATACCACTTGAACAGGGCGAGCGCGTTTCGGATGGTACCCGCGTTGGTTGCGCTGCCCGACTGCTCTTTGATCGACGTTAGCTCCTTGAATCCAGCATCCGAAAAATCCAATTGAACTCGATGTGCCATCCCGGCACGCACCTTCTGAACTCTGAAAATCTCCAAAAACCGCGGTCGATCAAGGGTCACCCCGGTTCACTAGGGCGACTCTTCCGCTCGACTGCGCGTGTACAAAGGCATCCGAAATAGCGGGCGCGGGCCAGCTTTCAACTTCGCGCTCTCGATTCGGACGCGGAACGGGGTACTCGAGAGGCTCGGTTATGACCTCGGATCCATGATCAGGAACCGCCTCCGGGGGGTGCACAACAATTGTCTCGGACATATCCGCCCTCTCTTATTTCGCTTGATTATTGCCATGTCGCCCCATTCTCCCGTTATGAGCCGCGGGAATTTCCGCGGCTGCGATCTCATACTGGTGAGTATGATTCACTCATCAAAATGAGTCAATAGGACTCATCACGACGGACAAAGAAAAGCCCCCCGGCCATGGTTTGAACCGGGGGGCGTTCTGCTGAGTGCGATCGCGCTAACGCTTGGCTATGGTGGTCTTGAGCGGGTCCGCCGACGCCCACACCTTCAGGTCATAGCTCCGCGCGCCTGCGGCAACTGCGCAGGCGTCGAACTCGCTCTTCGTGCCGCTCAGCGCGCTGTCGACGGAGACTTGGGGGTTCCACGTGGCTTCCCACGTGGTGTTCTCCAGCGCCTTCTTGTACTGCTTGGCGCGCAGATTGTCGTTGAGCCGCTGGTACACGGCCGACGCGGCGCCGTGGAGGTCGTAGGTAAGAACCACTTGAGGCATTATGCGGCCTCCGTCGTCTGCGCTACGGCGACTTCCTGGGCAGCTACATCCGTGGCCATCAGCCGCTCAAGCGCTTCGAACAGCCCTTGCAGATGGTATCGGTTCGGCCCTCCCGTCGCGCTAGCTTCACGACGAACGTAGCCGTTGGACTCGAGCGTTTGAAGCGCGTTGCGGACGCCGCGTACGCTCAAGCTCATGCGAGTGGCAAGCGTACGCACGGTTGGAAACGGTGCGCGGTCATCCCATTTATGATCCACGAGGTGGATGATCACCATCGCCTCGGTGCTGTTCAGCGCGCGGGCCGCTGGGTTCGGCTTGAGCCGGTGGTAGTTGTTCAGAAAATAGCTAGAAACGGGGCAAAACTGAGTCGCCAAACGCTTGGTCCAGCGAGCCTCGATCGAATTCTTCGTCTGCATGAGTAACGCCATTCCTTTTGGAAAATGGTCGCCCCCAGGAACGGCGGTGTGCAAACGAGTTGCGAGGCACGAAGCAGACCGACGCCTTGGGGGAAACCGTTCAATTTCGAAGATGGCAACGCGCACGTTCTCGCGCAAGGTGGCCTCACATTTTCTTGTGCGAGGGGCCCGGAAGCCCATTGCCGGGCGTCATGATCTGCACGAGCTATCGTTGAATGCATGTACAAGGGGTGAGTTGATTGAGTAATCAACTCACCACATTGCTGCCTCTTTTGTAGTGCCTATCGGGATGCTTCTATTTCGGCGGCACTCCGTGGCCGGGGGCAGGAAGCGAGCTTCCGCAGGGGGACGGTCGAGAATTTCCGACCCTCCGGCACGCAATTGCCCGCTGTACGGATCTCGAAACTGCGTCGGTAGCTTGCATTTGCTTGCGCAAATGCGCATGTTCTTCGGGCGAGGCACGAAGCGGACGACGCTGCGTGTTTGGGAGGCGACCAAGGTCACCCTGGTCGCCTCCTCCTTTTTTGTCTTGGCCCCTCCGGCAATCCAATCCCGATAGTGCGCTTGCTTGCTCGAGACATCGCGCGGACCTTCCCTCCGTGTCGATATCGATATCCCGTTGACGCCGGCCTTCGGAACTGATCCGCTCGGTGAGAACTGATGAGTCTTTCTGAGCTCACCGATCCCGCGGCGGTCTACAACGCACTTGGCGAATATCGTGCCGTGGGACGGTCGGCGTTCCTGGCAAAGTACGGGTTCGGGCAAGCTCGGACGTATTGGCTTGTGGATCGCGGAGAGCGCTTCGATTCGAAAGCGATCGTCGGCGCCGCGTTCGGCTTTCAACACCCGGAGCACGGTCCGCTAGGCCCCGCAGACTTTAGCGGCGGTGAGGATACCGTCGCGCGCAAGCTCAGAGAGCTGGGATTTATCGTCGAGTCTGCGGCGGGACTACCGCATCCTACGTTCGAGATCGGCCGCACCTACAAGCGCCGACAGCTCTTGTCGCAATGGGGCGGTCAATATCAGAACGGGATTGCGACGCCGGCGGGGCGCCCCTACCTCCTCGTTTTTACTGGTGGTGGCGAGGGCTACGGCTATTCCGATGGCTGGGCGGGCGATGGCTCGTTCAGGTACTTCGGCGAGGGGCAAGTCGGAGACATGCGCTTCGACGGCGGGAACCGCGCGTTGCGCGACCACGCAGCCGATGGCAAAGCGCTGCACCTCTTCGAGCGCAAGAAAAAGAAGGGCCCGAACGTTGAGTACCGCGGCGAGTTCGCGTGCGGCTCGTATGAGCGAACAACGGCTCCGGATCGGAACGCGCAACAGCGCAGCGCGATCGTCTTTCACCTCGTACCGATCTCGAATGTCGACACCGAGACCACCAGGAACGGCGGCGAGCAGCTATCAGGGCGGTCGCTGAACGAGCTGCGACGACTTGCCTTGAGCGCTGCCAGCGCCCCTGAGGCTGGCGCCAAGGAAGGAACGCGGACCTACTACGCACGCGCGGCCTGCGTCCGAGACTACGTGCTCGCTCGATCCGGCGGGCAGTGCGAGCTCTGCCATCAGGAGGCGCCCTTCGAGAGGCTCGACGGGACCCCCTATCTTGAGCCCCACCATACGCGCAGACTTTCGGACGGAGGCCCCGACCACCCGCGCTGGGTGGCGGCGATTTGTCCGAACTGCCATCGCCGCATCCACTACGGACGCGACGGCCACGCGCTCAACGACAAGCTTCAGGGACTGCTTGGGCAGCGTGAAGATGGGCGAGCGACGGACTGACTCACTCGTCGCCCGACCTGGCGGGACGACGCGCCCGAGACGGCACCTACCGCCCGACGTGCGGGCGCCCTGCTGAACTAGGACTCGGCAAAGCGTTCGCACAGCGCAGTCGCAAAATGATCAGCGGACTTCCAACAACACGTTACTGAGCTGCTGAAGTGCAGCCGCCCACCGTCGCGCTCGTAGAACGCGAGACGCCAAAGATCCTGACCTGCATCGAGTCGAGTGATGACGGCGAGCGACATGCCCAAGGGTCGGTACGCGGCAGCGCTCGGTTGCGCATGTTCTGTATGCCTTATCCCAATGCGGCCAAAAGACTACGCTTGTCGAGCTCCGCTCTGATAGCGTCGAACCAGTGGCGAACAGCGCGGACCATGCCAAGCTCCCCATAGCTTTTCCGGATCACCTCGGCCCGGGCACGAGGCATTTGACATCGGCTCTTCTCTATCACGGTGGCCTGATTGTCTCGAATCCCGGATTCTTCAACGGCGGGGTGCTCGCCACATTCTACAAGGTAGGACAGCGGGCCACCAAAACACAGCACCTACTGACCACGTTGTTTGCCACGGTGCAGGACAATTTTCAAAGAATGCACCGGCAGTGGCTTGCGGAGGACGACATGCTCTCGCCTCTCACTGGGTCTTGGATGCCAAGGGTACACATCGTGTATCCGGGCACACAGGAGGCATACCGGCGATCAGCCTCTCGACTTGACGGTTGTCTGATGGGTGTGATCGCGAGCTTGCAGATGCCAACGCATCTGGCCACGGCTTGCAACGACTTCGTTTGGCGCGTTTGGGAGCTCGCGCTTGAGCTCGGCGCGTCGAGCGAGGACCAACAGGCGACCGACGTTGACGCGGACGCTGTTCTGACGACGCTACAAGCCAGGGCTGCAGAGTTGGGAGATCCCATGCTGCTGCTGGCCGAATGTGCGCTTCATCGGTACTTTGTGCCTTTCAAATCACGGTCCGCCGTCGCTTTTGCGACGGCGTCCCAGCACGCGGCAAGTATCATCGAAACCTTGCACGCGACCGACGTCGAGCCACACGTAGACTCGAGCGAGCACCGAGTCGAATCGCTCTCGTTTTTTTTCTTCGATCAGTTGGTTCGACAATTTGTTCGCCCACTCAATCCCACGAGCGTGGAGAAGACGCTCGAGCTGCTGGCAGAGCGCGCGAAGGAGCGGCAGAAGTTACGGCAACATTGTCGGGCTGAGGCGGAAGCGTTGTTGTCGGACGTCACGAGCGTCACGCCGCTGCAGTCACGAGTTACTGACGCGCTGCGATCAATGCGCGACTCAGCGGAGGCTTTGGTCGAGGCCGACCGAACAACCATGCAAGCGTTGTTCACCAAGCTTCGCGAAGACCCGAAAGTTTGGGCAGCGATCATCGCGTTAGGTGGACCCGCCGTCGGTATGCCTGCGGTGCAATTGCCCGCGGCCGTCACGGCACTGACTTTGCTCGGAACTCACGCATTGACGGCGCGACGCGAAGGTAAGGAGCGGGTGTCGGAGTCGCCGCTTTCGCTGGTCTACTACGCCAGTCACTAAGGTCGTCCTGCCGGTGCCCAGTCTCGCCCCCCGGCGCCGCTAGCTCGCATTTTCACCCGCGCTTGATGCGCCCTTCGCGCCGAGCGTTGCGGGCGTCGATCAACGAGCCCTGAGCCCGCGAGCGCATGCGCTGAGCGGTCACTTCGACGGCGTGGCCGAGCGTCTCGTGCCCCATGCAGGTCTCGCGGGCGATGACCTCCGCGGCTGAGTTCGCCAGGTGCCAAGCGCGCTCGTGTGCCGTCGGGCTTCCGTCTCGGACAGCGAGCGCCAACGATCGCCGCAAGTCTTCGCCAGCGCGCTTCAGCCGAGCAGCGATCCCGCGGTTGCCCTTGCGCAGGTGTACGGCGTACGCGGCACGCGCGATCCCGAGTAAGTCGCGGACGACTTCGATCGGAAGCGGTTGGGCGTCGCGCTCAGGCACCCACCAAAGGCAGCACGACTCAGCCGCGGCGGGAAGAGGGCGCGGAATCACCTGCTTTACTTGTGCTTCCCGTACTGGTCGTCGGTCTTCGGGTTCTTGTACTCGCCACCCTTGTGCGACGAACCCGAGCCGCCCTTGTACGTCCCGCCGTGACTTTCCGAGTGATGCCCGCCGCCGTAATTGACTCGCGGCGTTCCAGAGCTGTGGTGCCCGCCGCCGCCACCACGATGACCACCACCGCCGCCTTTGGCGAAGCATGGCGCCGCCGACAGCACCGCTACACTCAAGCAGAGCAATTGGAAAAATCGAACTCCGGGCATTGCCGCAATCGATATCACGGCGTGCCCGCGCCGCTGTCGACCGCGAAAAATTGACTATGCCGAGTGTTGTGCGGAGCATTGACCCCAGACGCGAACCCTGGTCCCTTGAGAAGATTGGGCGAGTCACGCCCGGGAGGTGCTCATGGTTCGAAAGATGATCGCGGGTCTGCTGGCACTGTCTTGCATCTACATAGCTTCGCCCAGTGGCGCACGGCCAGAGCCACCCGCGAATAGCGGGTGCTGTTCGCATCACCAAGGCGTGTGCGGCTGTTCGGGCGGACGCACTACATGCTGCGACGGCACCTATAGCCCGTCGTGCTCGTGCTTCGGGGGCTGAGCGGCGTTGCCCACCGTTAGCTCCTCAGTGCTCGATTCACGGCAAGGGAGACCGCGAACGCTAGCGGCGACACGACCACCGCCAACGCGATAGGCCCGAGGAGCATCGCTATGGCCGCGGTGGACGACGCGCTACCCCGCACAACGATCAGCGTCGCGACGTTCGCTACGAGCACGCCGACCACCGCCGCGACGAGCACGCCTGGGTGCAGCCATCGACTCACGGCCGCGAGCGCGGCGTAGGGCGCCAGCGCCGCGCCGATCGAGACCGTGAACGTCTCGGCCCCCGCATGAGCCGGCAAGGACACGAACAGTGCCCACGCGAGGCCGACGCCCAGCACCACCGCCCGCGCACTCACTGGGCGCCCTGCTTAGCGGCGGTTTGCGCCCGCTCGAACGCCTCTTCGCCTTGCGGCGTGCGCACACCATGGAAGTAGATCCCGGCCATGAGCTGGCAAATGATCCCGCCGCCCTGCGCTGCGCAGTCGAGCGAGATATCTTGCTGTAAGCCGAAGTCGCAAAGGTACTTGTTCGCGCCGGGCGTGCCGTAGCACTCATCGTGCGTCTTGCAGGCGTCGGACCAGTCGACTTTGCCGAGGCCCTCGGGCACCCACTCTGAGCCCTGGCTACCACACCAGTCCTTTTTCGGCGCGGCAGCCCTGTGCTTGTCGACGAGCGCTTGCACGGCCGGCGGCGGGGGTGCGGGCGAGCTGTCGGAGGCGTGGCTTTCGAGCCGCGGCGGCGCTTCGATCAGGCACTCCCCGGCCTCGAGCTCTGCGTCTGTGACTTCGGGTGAACGGTCGTTGGAGTTGGTGATTGGTCCCATGCCCTAGAGTCGGGCACGCGGGGGGGCCAGTTGCGCAAATATTGCCAAAGCGCACCGGGGCGGACGAACACGCAAACAATGACTATGGGCACTTGCTGACGACGACTTAGACAAGAAGTGCACGGGCGAAAGCGTCCCGGCGAGAGTCAACGGGGAGCAGAACCATGCAGTTCGCAGCGGCGCTGTTGGAGTACCTAGTAACCGGTTGCGGGGCTCTGCTGTGGATCACGCTCGCCCTTAATTTGAACTCCCTCCCGGGTGACGGTGCTGCGGCCGGGTGGCTGCTCCCGATTTTATATGTCATCGGGATGTTTATTGACGCGTTCATGTCTCTCGCGTTTCGCCGCCTGAAGCACTACGCGAGAGGAGACGCCCAATCGGAGCGCGGCTTTGATCTTGGCGGCCGCACCAAGCCTGAGCGCTCAACGTTGCCTTTCATGTCGCGCGTGCTCAGCCGCTTGAAGCAGCTTCTGAGAGGAGAGGGGAGCTCAACTGAGCCGCCTCTATTCGGCCCCAAAGACTACATCGCGTTGCACTCAAAGGAGTTAGATCGCGGCGTCCAGATTCGCAGTACGCGTGATCGCATTGCGCGCGGGGCCGTCTTCAACGTGTTTTTGATTGGTGTGGTTTCCCTTGTCGTTCCCGGAAGGCTAAAATCATTCTGCGCGTTCCACGAGGTTCCTCCTCGCGGTGTGATCGCCCTCGTGACTTTGGCAATGACCGTGTTCGCTCTCTGCGTATGGTGGCACTACGAGTACTACACTGACCAATTCAAAGTCGGGGCGCTTGAGGCTATCGAGCGTCAGAAACGCGGTGCGCCGATTCGCAGCGTACCGATTGCTGGCGATAGCGTCTCCGCACCCCAGCGTTAAATTCGACTCGAGCGCGGACTATTGCTTCACATGAACGGCGTGGCTAGGGCGCCGCGCACGCGCAGCCGGCCGGCTTCGTGCACGTACTGGTCTTTGGGATGCAGGTGTCTCCGCAGGGCTTGCTGCTCTTGCGTGTCTTGCAACACGCGGGTGTGGTTGGGGGCGAGCCGCCGGTGCCGCGCGCACGAAGTTACCGTCGCCCGTAGTGACTAGAACCACATCACCATCGCGAGCGGTCGACCAAATGTTATCGTTCGCTGGCGCTTCGACCCAATTGGCAGGCGTGGCGTTGGCGCACGTCACCCGACCATCTTGGCTATCGAAGGACTTGATCGTCTTCGCTCCCGCGCCGCCCATCGTGGACGTGAGATGCGTTACGGTCGCGGTGCAAGGGTGACAATACCCGCTGTTTGTTCCTTCGCCGGGCTTTCCTGACGAGATGACGGCGTACTCGGTTTTGACCTTGGCCAGGAACGGTGTGGACGAAGAGGTCTCGCTCGTATGGTGCCCGACCTGCAGCAGGTTCACGTCGCCCGGGTCGAGCAGTCCTTCGAGGCCGTCTTTAGCATCGCCCGTGAACAGGAGCGACGATTTGCAGTAGTCGAGCCGAAGCGCAATAGAGCACTCGTTCGGGTTCGCCGCGCAGTCGCTGGCCAGCGTCGCCGGCAGTATCGGCGTTAGCTTGACCTCGGCCGTCGCCGGGAGCGGAGGCGCAACGTGGCCGGGGCTCTCCTCAAAGATCGTAGCGCCGCTCGCGGTTGCGCGTGCGTTGACGATCCCGGCCTTCGTCAGGTCGCGGCCGTTGTCGACCTACACCCCGAGGCTCCGCCCGGTGAGCAGCGACGGCACGCCGCCGAGGTGATCGGAGTGCTGATGTGTGATCCAAAGCGCGTCCAGCTTCGACGAGCCGAGCGCCGTAGGCAGTGCCGCGAGTAGGCGAGCATTCCACGCCTTACACGGGGCACCGCATCCCGGGCGGTTGGGGTTCTCCCCCGCGTCCACGAGGATGTTGCGGCCGTCTGGTAGTTTGACAAGTGCCGATGCCTACTGGCCGATGTCGAAGAAATGGACATCGGTGTCGATGAATCTTCTTCGTACGTGGGCCCAGCAATGCGCGAGCTGGGATTCGTCACCACGTTTACGAAGTGACTTGTACGCGGTGTAGTCGTCGCACACCACGGTGCCTCTGTATTGGCCGAGCAAGTGGCGGACTGGTGTGCCCAGCCCAATGTCTTGGGTTAAGCCAGTTGTCGCTCCCCATGTGCTGGGCATCGCAGGAAAATACGAGGGAGCCGCCTTGTGTGCTCGGGCGTGTCGTAGAGAAATACGCTATCCTTCACGTATGTTGCTGGGTCGAGGCGAGGACGGGCGGCTGGTCCGTGCGACTCCTGGTACAGCAGCGAGGTGTCCAGGGTGCGGCGCAGCGCTGCGAGCCAAGTGCGGTGCAGCGAGAAGGCAGATCTGGCACTGGGCGCATCTCGCGGCAGAGTGCGATCCGTGGCATGAGCCCGAAGGGGACTGGCATCTGGCCTGGAAATCTCGGGCGCCGGAAGAATGCACAGAGGTAGTAATCGGGCCGCACCGAGCAGATATCCGTACTCGTGAGGGAGTCGTAATCGAGCTTCAGGCGTCAGCCATTGACGCAATCGAGATTGGCGAGCGAGAGGCCTTCTACGGCCGCATGATCTGGTTGCTGGACGGGCGTGAATGGCGGTCAGAGAGGCGCTTTTGTTTTGCTAGCGGTCGGGTGCGCCTATGTGAATGCGCGTTTGAGGTCCGTGGCGCGATCTATCATGGACCTGGCTGCACGCTGTGCCGCTCAGGAATCCTCTTGGACAGGAACGGTGGAGACCGCTACGTCTGGAGCCATCGAAGAACATCCTTCGATGATGCGAGCCGCCCCGTATACGTGGATACTGGGGAAAACGTAGTGTTGCTTGATGGGGCTCCGCGCCGGTTTGGGGGAGCGGAGATCATTTCTTACGCGGAGTTTTGCGACGAGTTTGGCCTCAGATGGGAGCCGACTGAAAACGGCAATACAGATCCTCAACAAGAGGATAAATTGCCTGATGCACTATTCGTCATCAAACCACGTGCGAGGGTGCCGAAACGCGAGCGCCCCGCGCAAGCAGTGCCTACCCGCCCCGAGACCATAATCGTAAAGATTGCGATCGATGGCGTGCCCCACGAGCAGCGCGGGGTGGCGTCCAACGATGAGTCCGTGGAGTCGATCGCCGCGACCGCGCGCGCAGATATCGAGCAGTCAACCTGCGTTGGGCACCAACCCCATGCTCTTGTCGAAGTCCTGATACATCAAGGACGGTTCGCCTGGGTGGTTCCGCAAGTTTGTTGCGGAGAGCTTTCGAGAAAGATTATCGACACCTTGAAATTCGCGCGGAGGCGCAATGGCATCGTCAAGCGTCGCCGAACACTTGCCGCCAGAAAGGCCTAGGCTTGGTCGGCATGCGCGAAGCGTTAAGCCCGGTCTTCACGCCCCCCTCTGGTGGACCCGCGGTTGCCAACTTCGCGGCCAGGCAGAGAGTTCCAAGCCAGTCGGGTCGTTGGGTCAGCTGGGGCGAGACGGAGTCGCGGCGCTCCTGGCGGAAGGCGGAGACGGCGCGTTCTGCAAAATCGCGCCTTTGAAAGAGGAACTGTCCCCGAAACTGTCCCTCAAAGACTTAGCTCGCACGGTTTGAGCGTGCCTGCCCGCGGTGGGAGGCCAATTCTGTGCAGAATCGTGACAATCGGTGCCCGACGCCCAGCGTTGAAAATCCACGTGTCGTCAGTTCAATTCTGACCCTGGACACCACGATAAAACGGCTCGATCCGTTGATCACTGAACGGCGGGCGGGGACAGTTGGCGGGCAGTGATGCTTCGACCGCTGAA
>Ga0164309_10000639_pt1 | contig 18720 bp, 9 predicted proteins | sample Whisoiple_247_MG_FD_109984 | JGI IMG/M metagenome (GOLD analysis project Ga0164309, IMG submission 109984) | Soil microbial communities amended with fresh organic matter from upstate New York, USA - Whitman soil sample_247_MG | ecosystem: Environmental > Terrestrial > Soil > Unclassified >...
CGCCAAGAGCTGGGCCAGCAGGATTTTCCCAATCATGGCGACCGGGTAGACCATCGAATAGGCCACGTAGGTGGCTTCGGACTTGGCCGACAGGTCGAACGCGGCCGCCAATGCCGCAGGCTGAGTCTGCGTGCCGCTCAGCGCGCCCATGGTGGGGATCACCGGCGCTTTTTCCCAGTAGCGTGCGAGAAACAGTACGGTGAGCGTCGTCGTCATGGTGACGAGCGCGCCGAGCAAACACAGCGCCAGTCCTTCGCGGCTGGCGATGCGGTGAACGTGGGCGCCTGCCCCGATCCCGACGCCAGCCAAGAACAGCAAAAGGCCGAGCTCGCGCAGAAGGGAATTGATCTCGAACGGCAAGATCCAGTTCACGGGCCCCGTCCGGCCGCGATGGCCGAGCAGAATGGCCACGACCAACGGTCCACCGGCCACGCCCAGGCTGATCTCGATCCCGAAGAGTGGGATGGGGACTCGCGCCAGGATCAAACCCAGGCATAGGCCGAGCGCGAGGCCTACGAAGTCGACCTCGGCCAGCTCGCGCTCCGAATCACCGAAGAAGTTTGCAACGTCCTTCAGGCGCTCGCGGGGCGCCACGACGCGCAGTCGGTCGCCTAGCTCGATGCGAAAATCCATCGACGGCACCAAGTCGACGTCGGCCCGCCGCAGCCGGGTGACCTGCGCGTTGAAGCGGCGTGCCAGGTCCAAGTCCTCCAGCGTCCACCCCGCCTGGTCGTGCCGACTCACCAGAATGCGCCTCATGTCGACACGTTCCCGGCTTTCCGCGAGCTGCACCCGGGACTGGACTCCGAGCGCAGTGATGGCCGCCTCGACGTCCGGCCTCGTGCCGACGATGAGCGCCACGTCGCCGCGCTCGAGCACGGTGTATTTCGTGGGGACCAGGGTTTCCCCGGCGCGCGAGACCCGGGACACGATGACGCCGAGCTTGCTGCGGATTTCGAGCTCGCCGATGCTCTTTCCCACGACCGCGGGCTGCTGGACCTCGCAGCACGCGGTGATGATCTCTTTGGCTACGTTGCCCGTGTGCTCCGCGATCTCCTGGGCGAGTTGCTTTTTCCGCCAGGCGGCGAAGGCGCGCAGGAGGAGTAGCGCTCCGAGGACGCCAAACGGGTAGGTCACCGAATAGGCGAGCACGGGGCCACTCTCGAGCGCCGTTCCTCGAAGTACGTCGCTGGCCGCCCCCAGTGCCGGCGTGTTGGTCAAGGCGCCTGCGAAGAGCCCCGCGCGCAAACCGCGATCGAGGTGCAAGAGGTGCGCGCCGACCGCCGCAATACCTGCACCGAGCAGGAGCGCCATCAGCACGGCCAAATTGGCCTTGAGTCCCTTGGCCTGAAATGCGCGGAAAAAGCCTGGGCCGCTGGTGAGACCCACCGCGTAGACGAAGAGGACCAAACCGAACTCTTTGATCTCCGCAGAGATCTTCAGCTGGTGGCCGGGGCGGTTGAGCAGCGCGGCGAGCACCATTCCGGTGAAGAGGATGCCAGCCACGCCAATGCGCACGCCCCCGACCTGCAGGCGAGCAGCCAGGCTGCCCAGCAAGATGACGGCGAAGAGGAGCAAGAGCTCGCTTTGCTGCAAGAGTCCAATGATGGCGCCCATGTGGCCCTTTCCGTCGCCAACAACTTGAGACCCGATGGGTCCCGCCGCGTCAAGCGGGTGCACGCGGGGGCGCTCTAGCGCAGGGGCGGTGTCGGGAGAGGGTCGGCTCCACGGCCGCTCCGAAGCCGCGTCGTCCGCGGGGGCCCCAGCGCACCGATGGCCGACGGTCGCGTCGGCGTCCTGGGTTCGCAGGGATCCTGCGGTCGGGAGGGGTGGGGCAAGGTGGGGGCGCTGGCGGACGTAGCGAAGGCGCGGCCCGACGAGTATCATGCCGTTAGCGGGGATTCGAACGCCTTGGGGAGGGGGCGCCCTACTTGTTGTTCTTGGGCTCGTTCTTCTTGGGGATCGGCGATGGGCATTGTCAGTTTGGCGAGCGAGGAGCTGCTTCCGCAGGTCGGTGAGCTCGTCGTCGACAAGTATCGGGTCCTGGGTGCGTTGGGCGCCGGTGGTATGGGGGCCGTGCTCGAGGCCCGCCACGTTTCGCTGGGCCATAAGGTCGCTCTCAAGGTGCTCCAGCAGCTGGGGACCGGGGAGGATGAGGCCAGCCTCCGCTTCTTCCGTGAAGCTCGCGCCACCGCGAGTCTCGAGTCGGAGCACGTCGTGCGCATTTTCGACCTGGGGACGACCGAGCGGGGTCTGCCCTTCTTGGTCATGGAGCGCCTGAGCGGCTTCGACCTCGCTCATTTGCTGGCAAAGATTGGGCCGCTATCCCCCGGACTGGCGGTGGAGTGCGTGCTGCAAGCCGCGCGCGGTGTCCGGCAGGCCCACCAGGCTGGCATCATCCACCGCGACCTCAAGCCTTCGAACCTGTTCCTCACGCGCGCGGCCGACGGTGGGCCGTTGGTCAAGGTGCTCGACTTCGGGATCTCGAAGCTGGCTGGCGAAGATGCCGTGCGCCTGACGCACACGCGGACCGTGGTTGGGTCGCCGCTCTACATGTCACCCGAGCAGGTCCGCGATGCCCGTGAGGTGGACGCGAGAACGGACGTCTGGTCGCTCGGGGCCATCTTGTACGAGCTCCTGGGTGGTCGCCCCGCATTCGACGGCGACACGCTGCCGTCGGTCTATGCCAGCATCATCATGGACGAACCGCGAGCTCTGACTCAGGCTGGCGTACCGCCAGCGCTCAGTGAGCTCGTTCGCGGCTGCTTGACCAAGGACCGACAGCATCGTGTGGCGAGCGCCGATGAGCTGATTGCGGCGCTCGAGCTGCTGCGGCCAGAGCTTCCTCGGCCGTCGCTTTCCGAGCTCGAGCTGCCACTCCCGTCCCGCGATCGCGAGGATGACCCCTCGCAGCCCACGACGTTTCCTGGTGTCCGCCCCGCAGTCGACGAGGCCGCCTACGATTCCATCCGCACGAGCGCCACGCGCAAGCGCCTGGCGCCGGACGCGACGCCCACGCTGTCGAGCGGCGATCGCGGGCCGAAGCCTTCGGGGTTGGCCAAGCGCACCTGGGCCGTACTCATTGCGGTCATCGCTCTCGGGGTTGTCGCTGCGTTCGCCTGGGGACGCTACGAGCGCGGGCAATCTCGGGGAGCAGTGAACGTCGTCCCGCGCACCTACCTGCTCGACCTGGACACGACGCCTTCCGGCGCGCTGGTTCTAGAGCGTGGACGCGTGCTCGGTCGCACTCCGTTACGGCTGCCCATGAGCGCCAGCGACACCCAGCTGCGCGAGCTGGTGTTCGAGGCCGATGGCTACCTCGCCCACGTCGCCCGCATCGAGCCCCTCACGGCCGACCGCAGCCTGGCCATTGCCTTGGTGCCGGTGCCGGCGGCGACCGCGGCTGCCCCGCAGGTCGCGACATCCACCCCGGTGGTGACTTCGGTCCCGCGTAAGTCCCTCGTCAAACAACCTGCCTCTGTCCGCCCCCGCGAGCCCGCCCCGAGCGCGCCAGCGGCCACGGACATCCACCTGTCGCGGTGAAGCCTGTACGCTCGGGCCCGCCATGAAGCGGGTGCTGCTACTCCTTCTGCTCCTCGTCCTCTTGCCGGGGAGTGCCCACGCCGAAGACTATGCGGACGAGGCGGAGTTGCATTTCGAGCTCGGCGCCGAAGCCTACCAGGCCGGCGACTACCGCAGAGCGGCCGAGGAGTTCCTGATCTCCAATCGCTTGAGTCCGAACCCGAACGTCACGCACAACATCGCCCGGGCCTACGAACGACTGGGTCGGTACCCCGAGGCTTATCGCTACTATCAACAAGCGCTCCCGGACGTGACGAGCCAGGATGCCAAAGAGCAGATCGAAGGGGCCCTCGCGTCGCTCGAGCAGCGGGTGGCGACCATCGAGGTCGACACCGTCCCTTCCGGCGCCACGGTCTACATCGATCGAGTGGAGCTCGGCGCTCGTGGCGAGGCGCCTCGGCGATTCGGCCTCGCGCCGGGAACCTATCGACTGATTGCACGCAAGGCCGGGTTTCGTGAGACCCAGGTCCAGCTCGAGCCCCTCGCTGCGGGCCAGGCGAAATCGGTGACGCTGAAGCTCGAGCCGCTTCTCGGCCGAGTGGTCGTCAGCGGCAAGAACGTCCAAGGGGCCACCGCTTCCGCAGAGGTCGATGGGATCCGGCACCAATGTTCGGGACCTTGCACGCTCGAACTGCCGCCCGGCACGGTGCTGATCACGGTTTCGCGCCCAGGCTTTCGTTCCGAAGAAGTGGTGCTGGACGTGCTCCCAGACCACACCCACAAGGTCGTGGCCAAGCTCGAGCCGGCCACGGGTGTCGTGTCGGTCGAGGCCGACGAGGCAGGGGCGCTCGTCGAGGTCGACGGTGCAGCGGCCGGATTTACACCAGTGCTTCTGCGTTTGCCGGTTGGCAAGCATCGACTGCGAGTCACGCATCAAGGCGCGGAGCCCATCGAGCGTGAGCTGGAGATCAGCGAGACCAGCCCCCAGCGCCTCAACATGTCCTTCATGCGCACGAGCGAGGTGACTGCGGCATCCCGCCGTGCGGAGCGTGTTGAGGACGCTCCCAGCTCGGTCATCATCATCCCGGGCGAGGAAATACGCCTGTTCTCGTATCCGAACGTGGTCGAGGCGCTGCGCGGAGCGCCTGGCGTTTTCGGCTGGGACGATCGCGCTTATCCGGGCGTGGGCATTCGAGGGCAGGCGCGCCTCGGTAGCTTCGGCAACCGGATCCTCATGCTGCAGGACGACCACGTCATGAACGATAGCTGGGCCGGCTCCAGCTACCCCGGCTACCAATATCGGACCGATCTCACGAACGTCGAACGCATCGAAGTCGTGCGCGGACCGGGCTCGGTGCTTTACGGCACCAATGCATTTGCCGGTGTCATCAACGTCGTGACGCGCGATGCTGCGGACAAGACGACCACCGAGGTCGGGGTGAACGTGGCCCAGGAAGGCGTTGGCCGCTTGCGCGGACGTCAGGATGTGCGCTTCGGTCCGAATACGGCTCTCTGGGCTGGTGTCGGGCTCGCCAAGAGCGCGGGCAACAGCTACGTGCTGGACACTCCTGGCGGCCAGGTCACGACGCCGGCCGCGGTGGATAGCCTGGAAGGTGGCACCGCCGAGGCCCACTTCCAGCACAAGAGCTTCAGCGTCGTGGCGCAGGCGACGACGCTGGAGAAAGCCGTTCCGCACGGGTATTTCGAGACCATCGTCGCCGATCCGCGCTCGCGCCAACGTGATACGCGTGGCTTCGTCGAGCTGCGCCTGGAGCCAAAGCTGGGGTCCCGCGTCACCAGCCTGTCTCGCCTGTTTGGGGACACGTACCTCTACCGAGCGGCTTTCCCGCGCGACGCGGCCGGATACGGGGTCGAGAACGACCAGTTCGATGGCTATTGGATCGGCGCCGAGCAGCGGTTCTCGGTGCAGGTCATGGAGCAGTTGGGCGTCACGCTGGGCGGCGTCGGGCAGGTGCACCCGGTCGCCGATCAGGTGGCCGAGGATGACTCGGGCATCTTTTTGGAAGAGCGACGGGAAATGTACGTCGGTGCGGGCTACGGCATGGTCGACGTTGTCCTGCCCAAGGTCCGCATCTCGGCGGGCGTTCGCTTCGACGCCTACGGGACGAAGGCTCGCACGTGTTTGGTCGCGTGTGATGACACCTCCGGCAGTAGCTGGAACCCGCGCGCTGCAGCCGTTTTCAAGCCCTACGAGGCGGGAACGAGCAAGGTCGTCTTCGGCAAAGCCTTCCGCGCGCCCAGCACCTACGAGCTCTTCTACAACGACGGCGGCTACACTCAGGAGGCCAGTCTCGGCCTCGGTGCCGAGGAGATCTGGTCCATCGATCTCGAGCACCTGCACCGGATCAGCAAGACCCTTCAGGCCGCCGTCAGCGTCTACCTGACTCGCACGACGGACGCGATCGTGAGCGAAAAAGTAGATATGGACGCGGATGATTCTCCATTCCACTACGTAAACTCCACGGCTCCGCTCGGGACCACGGGCGGCGAGGTCCGCTTGCGCCGCGAGTGGGCGCAAGGTTGGATGTTCGAGATCAACTATTCGCTCCAGCTCGCCGCCTACCTCGATAGCGCCGACCATCGGGAGGTCGCCAACGTGCCGATGCAGATGGCTGCTCTGAAAGGCGCCGTTCCGATCTTGAAGAAGGCGCTCACCCTGGGCACGCGCCTGACGTTCGAAACAGGCCGCTACACCTGGCAGGAGCGCACCACGGATCCGCCGCAAAGCCAGACCGACTCTCATCTCGTTTGGGACGTCGTCGTGCGCGGGGAGGAGCGGCAGATTGGCCTGACCTACTCATTCGGCGTCTACAACGCGTTCGACATGCGCTACGCGCAGCCGGTCGGCTCGGAATTCACCAAGGACACGTTCCCTGGTCAGGGACGCACGTTCATGGCGGACCTCGGCTTACGCTTCTAGCGGCTCACTCGCTGATGACGATGTCCCGCTCGTCCCGGAGCGAGCGCAGGCGCTGGATGAGAACAGGGTCGAGAGCGGGGGCCGTCGAAGTGGAAGGCGGCAGCTTCGCGAGGCCCCGCTCCGCGATGCGGCGAACGGCGTGGTAGGAGTCCTGGGCCAGTACGGCCAGCAAGCTCCTCGCCAGAGCATCACCGATGGTCCGCCGCGCCTCGATCGAGGATAGAGCCGCGGCGTAGATGGCTCGTTCAGCTGCGTTGCCGGAGAGGGCAGCCCGCACCCCGACCCCGACCGTCTCAGCGTCGGTCGGCTCCGCGGGCTCCGCCGCGACGAACCAACTCGGAGGGCGGTCGACGTGGCAGAGGGCGCAGGCGGAGGGGACGTCCGTTCGGCGAGGGTCCGGCACCTGGATGCGGTGCGAGCGAATGCTCTTGAGCAGAGCGTACGTGGTCTTGGGCATGTGGCAGTTGACGCACGAAGCCCCGATGGACCCAGCCGCATGACCCGAGTGCTCGGGTGTCGCTTCGTGGCAGCTTCGGCATGGCGCATCCGGGCTTTCGGCCACCTTCGGCAGGAGTTGGTCGTCGGCCGCGCCTTCGTGCATCGAGTGGCACGATAGGCAGCCCAGCTTGCGCTCGCCGCTGCCCTTCTCGTAGCAGGCGCTCATGGTCAGACCGGCGTATTCGCGCCCACCGACGCGGATGGTCCCATCCGGCCAAAAGATGCTGCCAAGCTCGCGGCTGATCGCCGGGGCGTCGTGGGGTGCGCTCGTCGGCTGCAGGAGCTGCCGAGAGCGGTCGAGGGGCTCGCCTGGCAAGTAGGACGTCAAAAAGCCAGTCTCCCAGAACCGAGCTTCGTCGCGGGGGACGAAATAGGCGTGGCATTGCCCACAGACGGCGCTGCCGGCTGCAGCGTCGAGCTTCGCGGGGCTGATCAGGCGGGCTGCCTTGGGTGTGTCACCAATGCCGACCCGTCGCAGTGGATTTCGGTAGTGGCTGGCATGGGCGCGGCCCGGGCCATGGCAGGCCTCGCAGGCGATCCCGAGCTCGGCCACGCGCGTCTGGAAGCGCACGTGAAGCGCGCCGGCGTCGTCCCGCCATTCGGTTTCCTGCGGCTCGCCAGCCACGGCATGGCACTGGATGCAGTTGGAGTTCCAAGTGGCAATGTAAGGCGCGGCCTGGGGAGGCTCGAGAAATGCCTGGGAGCGCGGAGCCCATCTCCCTTCGCCCAGGTGGTAGACGAAGGGCAATTGGCGAAGTTCGCGGTCTTGGCCATTTGCCAGCCAAAAGGCCAGGTAATGGTGCGAACCCGTGACCAGCGCCAGGGGCCGTTCGACCTCTGGCGCTCGTTCGAACGCGCGCTCGATGGTGGCCTCCGTCGGGGCATTGCTTCCGCCCTCCTGCGCTCGCTGTCCTGCTTCGTAGAATAGCTGCGCTAGGGCGTGCAGGTCCGGACCGCGCGCTACGATTCGCCCGTCCTGTTCGGTGAGCTCGAAGGCGAAGTGGCGGTCGCTGAGCTGAACGGGAAGGCTTGGACCGCCAGTGCCATCCCAGACGAGGTCCTGAGGGCGCCGGGTCATGGTGCGGTGGAACGTTCGTTGCCAGCTCGCGTAGGCGCTCGGGTGGCAGGCCTGGCAGCCCGAGGAGCCGAGGTAGGCGGCGCGGGGTTCTTCGAGCGGTGGCGCCGTCGGCACGGCGGGGCGCCCGAGATAGGCCGCAGCGGCCGCAAGAGCGCCGACCAGGGCGAGCGTCCCTTCGAGCACCCAGAGGCGCTTCACCTGGCCTGGCTCGGACCAGCACTGCCCGGAGGAGAACCCCCCGGCAGGGTACTGGTCCGAATGGGGAAACGCTCCTCGTAGGCTGGCAAAAGGGCGTGTCGCCGCTGCTGGCGTTCCGCTGCCGGGGGCAACTCATAGCCCTTGGGCACGATGCCGAGGAGCGCCTCGGTGTCCACGGTGTCGATCAAATCCTGCGTCAGGAAACGGCGCGCGTACTCGAGGTACACGCCACTCTTGACGAACTCGTCGAAGACCTCGGGATCGAGGTGATTGTCCTTCTTCATGAAGCCCATGATCTTCATGGCTTCGCTCAGCTTCTTGGCCTTCTTGTACGGCCGATCGTTGGCGGTGAGTGCTTCGAAGACGTCGGCGACGGCCATAGCCCGGGCAGGTATCGACATGTCGCCGGCAAAGGCGCCTCGTGGATAACCCCCGCCGTCCATCTTCTCGTGATGCCCGCCAGCGTATTCTGGGACCCTGCGTAAATTCTTCGGGAACGGCAGGGCCTCGAGCATGCGAATGGTCTCGACCATGTGCCCGTTGATCACCATGCGCTCGTCCTCCGTCAGGGTGCCGCGCGCGATGCACAAGTTCTCGAGCTCATCAGCCGTGAGCAGGCGCCGCTCTTCACCGGCTTGCACGTAGGTGCGCTGGCCGATACGGGCGATGCGCTCCTGGGCCTCTTTGGGCAAGAACTCGCCGCCGATGTTGGTGTGGCGAAGGAAAGCTTCGTCGGCGTCCAGTTGCGCCAGTTCCTCCGCGTACGCGGCGTCCAGGCGGCCCGCGTCCTCGCCCCGTGCCCGCCCTTCGAGTTTTTCGATGAGCGCCTGCTTGCGCAGGATCTCGAAGCGATGGCACACCGCTTCGATGCGGTCACAGATCGTTTCCAGCTTGGTGGCCTTGTCCATCACGTGAACGGGCGTGGTCACCTTGCCGCAGTCGTGGAGCCAGGCGGCGATGCGCAATTCGTACCACTGTTCGTCGTCGAGCTGGAAAGTAGCAAACGGGCCGTCCGTCGCGTTGCACAGCGCGTGAACGATCATCTCCGTCAGCACGGGCACGCGCTCGCAGTGGCCGCCCGTGTAGGGGCTCTTCGAGTCGATGGCGGCAGCAATCAGCTTGATGAAGCTTTCGAGCAGAGTTTTCTGCGCTTCCATGAGCAGCTTGTTGTCGAGCGCCAGCGCGGCTTGGGCCGCCAGGGCCGCGACGGTCTCACGCTGCTCGGGCGTGAAGGAGACCACTTCCGACGTGTCGGGATCGGTGGCGTTCAGCAGCTGTAAGACGCCGATCACCTCGCCACGTCCATTGATCAGGGGAATGGTGAGGAAGCTCTTGCTCCGGTAGCCGCTCCGACGGTCGAACTCCTTGGTGCCGGAGAAATCGAAGCCGTCCGCAGCGTAGGCGTCTCGTACGTGCACGAGGCGTTTCTCGTGGGCGGCGTAGCTGGCGATGTTGTTCAGGTTCGGCCTGCCGGCCTCATCGTACAGGGGCAGTGGGGCGAACGTGATGGGCTTGCCGCTGGTGCCGCCCAGCACGACACCCAGCGTCCTGTTGCGCAAGATCTCGAACTTCAGCTGATCGCCCTCGGTGCGCAGGTAGAGAGTTCCGCCGTCCGCGTTACAGAGCTCCTGCGCCTCGCGCAGGATGGTGTCCAAGAGGCGGTCCCGGTTGGTTTCGGCGCTGAGTGCGATGCCGACCCGGTGAAGCAGCTCGAAACGGTCCGCCGGCGGACGAGCCGGGGTGATGCTGTCTTGCGTCTCGACCTGTGCCACTACGAATGCCGAGGCTATCAGAATCCCGGCAGCGGGACGCTCAATAATGATGGTCCAGAGGGCTAGCGGTCGGACACGGGCCGCCCCCTACCCGGGTGCGGGCGGCGTCCTGTCCGTTGACAGACCTGCTGGTTTCGCGTGACGCTCAAGCAAGATGCGCATCCCTTCCCAAGGTGTTTGGCAATCGGCCAGGGTCATCCGACCAGCTGTGCGCCCGTGGGGGACCGCATGAGCCTGCGCCTGTGCTTCTGGGGCGTTCGGGGCAGCATTGCGTGTCCGTCGCCGAGTCACGTGCGCTACGGCGGCAACACCAGTTGTCTCGAGATCACAGCCGGCGGTCACACCATCATCCTCGATTCCGGGACCGGCATCAGGCCGCTCGGTGTGCAGATGTCGGAGCAGGGCGTGCGTACGGCCACGATGCTGTTCACCCACACGCACTGGGATCACATCAACGGCTTTCCGTTCTTCGGGCCCGGCTTCGATCCGAAGGCAGAGTTTCGCATCATGGGCGGACACCTGAAGGAAGGATCCATTCGCGACGTGCTGGCGGGTCAGATGACGCAGCCCACGTTCCCGGTGCCACTCGAGGCCATGCAATCGAAGATGACTTTCGAGGACTTCGAGGCCGGCGATACGCTCAGCTTGCACCCCGGCGTCACCGTTCGCACCGCACCGCTCAATCATCCCAACGGTGCGACGGGCTATCGCATCGAATGTGGCGGTCGGAGCATCTGCTACGTCACCGACACCGAGCACATACCCGGCAAACCGGACCGGAACGTGCTGGGCCTCATCGAAGGCGCCGATTTGGTCGTCTACGATTCCACCTACACGGACGCCGAGTTCGAGAGCAAGGTGGGCTGGGGGCACTCGACCTGGCAAGAGGCGGTGCGCCTCGCCAAGGCGGCGCACGTGAAGCGACTGGCTCTTTTCCATCACGATCCCTCCCACACCGACGACCGCATGGATGAAATTGGCGCGGAGGCGAAAGCGGCTTTCGGTGAGGCGGTAGTCGCCGCCGAGGGTATGGTCCTGGTGGTCTGAGCGGCCGCCGCCGCGGCCGGTGCTACACTGGCTGGATGAAGGTCGCTTCATCCCTTGCTTGCCTGGTTGCCCTCGGACTCATGGGGGCTTGTGTGGCTCCACCGGCGGAGACCGATGGCACCGGCGGCGCTACCGTCGATGGTGCCGGTGGCGGGACGGACGGCTCGACGAACGGGGTGGGTGGTTCGCTACCGCTGGGTTCCGGGGGCAGCACGCTCGTGGTCCCCGACGAGACTGGCGGATCGGGCGGCGGGTCGATGGAAGACTGCGACTCGGTTTTGGAGGTGGTGTTTCGCGATTTCAACGCCAGCCACCCGGATTTCGAGGAAACTTTTGCCGGCCAGGACGACCTCGGCTGCGGGCTAGTGATGCCGACGCTCGATACTGCCGATGGCAAGCGCCAGCCCACGTTCCAGGGGTCCATCGGCACCGGGCAGCGCATGATCACGCAAGGCGTCATCTCGTGCATCACGCCCTGGCCGTACACGCCGCCGGACGTCATCAAGAGCGCCACCACGTTCGCGGATTGGTACAACGACGTGCCGGGGACCAACATGACGATCGTGAGTCACCTCGATCTCACCCCGTCCGGCAGCGGCAGCTTCGTGTTCGACAGCGCGGGCACGCCGGGCTTCTTTCCGCTCGACGGTGAGGGCATGAACGAAGTGACCCAGGGCCACAACTTCCATTTCACCACGGAAGCACACGCGCGCTTCGGCTACGAACAGGGGCAGGTTTTCACCTTCAGCGGCGACGACGACCTCTGGATCTTCGTCAATAACAAGCTAGCGCTGGACCTGGGCGGGCTACATTCTCCGCTCACGGCGACGCTCGACTTCGACGCCCAAGCCGCTGCGCTCGGCATTTCGCCCGGAAATACCTACAACATGGACATCTTCCATGCCGAGCGTCACACCAGCGCCTCGAACTTCCGCATCGAGACCAACATCACCTGCTTTACCAAAGTCGTCGTGGTGCGCTGAAGACTCTCAATCGGTCGTCCGGGGCGAGCGCGTGGCGCGGATCGATTCTCTGTACACTCGGTACGACTCCTTCGGCGTCCGCTTCTGTGTCTCGAAGTCGACGAAGACCAAGCCGAAGCGCTCACGATAGCCGTGGTTCCACTCGAAGTTGTCGAGGAGGGACCAGTGGAAGTAGCCCAGGACCGGGATCCCTTCTCGCGATGCTCGCTCCAGAGCGCTCAGGTGCCGGAGCAGGAAGTCGACGCGCTCATTGTCCCGTACTTGGCCGTCGGTCCCGACCCAGTCTCGCGAGCTGAGGCCGTTCTCGGTGATGACGATCGGCTTGCCATAGCGCTCGTAGGCGAACTTCACGGCCCAGTAGTGAGCCTCCGGCGTCACGGGCCAGTCGAAAGCGGTGCGCGGAGAGCCTGGCGGATAGGGCACGACTTCGGGCTGACCATCTTGACCGGCTCGGACGAGCGGGGCGTCGTACAGATTCGCACCAAATGCATCGAGCGGTTGGGCGATCAGGTCGAGCTCACTCGGCGAAAACTTCGGCATGTGTGCGCCGAACTGGCGCAGGCAATCGGCGGGGTAGCCTCGTCCCATGGCCGGGTCGGTCCAGAACGCGGTGGTGCGCAGGCCATCGCCGTTCTGTCCGAAGGTGAAATGGCGCGCAGCCTCGACGTCCGCGGGCGTGTTCGAAGCGGGAATGCCCGACACCAAGACCGGTGCCATCGCGATCCAGGCATTTTTCACTTCGGCGCGCAGCACCTGAACGCTTCGGCCGTGGGCCAAGAGGGCGTGGTGCGCAGCGCGGAGTACTTCGGGGAGCGGCAAGGTCAGGCCCGGTGCATGGCGCCCGTGGCGCAGCCCGCCCTCGATGAACGCGTGCGGCTCGTTCAGCGTGAAATAGTGGCGGACACGGTCGCCCAAGCGCCGGGCGACGACACGGGTGAAATCCGCGAACCACGCCGGTGACTCCGCATTCCTGAAGCCGCCGAGGCGTTCGAAGGCTTGCGGGGCATCCCAATGAAACAGCGTCAGATACGGCGTCACGCCTCGGGCCAGCAAGCCGTCGACCAGGCGGTCGTAGAAGTCGAGGCCCTTCTCGTTGGGCGTGCCACGTGCCTCGGGCAAGATGCGCGGCCAGCTCACGCTGAAGCGATAGGCGCCGACGCCGAGCGCGGCGATGAGGTCCAGGTCATCGCCGAGCCTGCGGTAGTGGTCTGCGCCCGCGTCACCGCGGTGTCCCTCGTAGATGGCCGAAGGCCGATCGCAGAAGGCGTCCCAGTTGCCGAGCCCCTTGCCGTCCTCTGCGGCAGCTCCCTCGATTTGGTACGACGACGTCGCCACTCCCCAAACGAAGTCCGGGGCGAAGTCGAAGCGCCGGGTGTTCACTTTTTCCGGCTCCGCGAGGCGGCCTTTGCAGCCGCCTTCTTCGGGCGCTTCTTGGTGGCTTTTCCTTCGACTGGCTTGTGGCCTTGCTCGAGCTTGGACAGCCGCACCTTCAAGCGGGCCAGCTCGTCCTCGAGCGCCTGCGTCTTGCCGCGAACCTCTTCCTGTCCTGGTGCACCGCGTCGGCCGAGCCTGGTCAAGGCCTGCTTGGCACGGCGACGGACTCGGCCGTCGAGCTCTGTCTCGAGGAGAGAAGCGATGGCGGCGGTTGCTTTCGGATCGGCCAGAGTTTCGAGCGCGGAGAGGACGCTCGTCCGCGTGTGTGGGTCGCGGTCCAGGAGCAGATCCTCCAAGTGCTGCCTGACCTGTTTGCTTTCGGAAAGACGCGGCAACTGGGAGATCGCGGCGCGCCGGGCGCGCAGTGGCTTGCCGTACGCCGACCACTCGATCAGGTATCGGGTCAGCTCTTCGTCGCCCGTCAGCGCCAGGCCTTCGAGCGCTGCCGCACGGACGACGTCGGCCCAGGAGGACTTCGAGAGCAGGCGCGGCAGCACTTTTTTGGCGGTTTCCGCGTGCTTGCGCCCGAGGCTCCGGGCTGCGGCGGCACTGACCAGGTAGCTCTCGTCGCCGAGGTGTCCGCTGAGGGCTTTGGTTGCGGCCGGCTCTTCGAACCCGGCCAGCGCGGTGGCGACCGCACGCCTCACCTTGGCGTCTTTGGTCTTCTGGGCCAAAAGCAGCAATTCCAGGGCTGGCTCGCCGCGCACGCTGCCGAGGGCTGCAGCGCAAGCGCTGCGCACGATCCAAGACTCGCCCGACTTGGCGAGGGCCTTGCCGAGCGCCTCGATGTTGGCAGGGTCCGGTCGTTTGGCGAGCGCCTGTGCGGCCAGCTTGCGGCTGCGCGCCTGGGGAGCCCGCTCCAGCATCCCGCGCAGCATGTCTTGAGGGGCGGTCAAGCGGATGGGTGCGGCGATCGCAAAGTCCGGATCGAGCACGACCAAGGTCGGTCGACCCTTGGTCGTCACGGCGAGGGCGCCCTTCTTTTCGCTGATCACGCGGCGGTGGCGCGAGGTCACACCATCCACCGTGACGTCGAGCTCGAGCGGCAGCTCGAAAGTCGCGACGCCGTCGCCGGTCTGCGTCTGCTCCACGTCGACGGTCAGCTGCCCGGCGGCGAAGGCGACCTTGATCGAGAGATCTGGGTGGCCCGGCCGATACAGCCAATGATCGAAGAACTGCTCGAGTGACGTGCCGCCTGCCTCCTCGAGAGCGCGCATCAAGTCGTTCGTTTCGACGATGCCGCCGCGGTGACGCTCGAGGTACGTGCGCACCCCCTTCCAGAACACCTCCGTGCCCAAGTGTTTTCGCAAGAGGTGCAGTACGACGCCGCCCTTTTGATAGAGATGACGATCGAAAAGATCGATCGGCTCTTCGTAGTCTCGGCACACGATCGGGCGCGTGTAGCTTTGCGCTTCGCGCAGATACGCGTCCAAATCTGCGGCGACGCCCTCCTCGTATTCGTCGAGGCCGAGACGGGCCTCCTTCTCGACCAGCTCGAAATAGGTAGCAAATCCCTCGTTGAGCCAGGCGTGTGACCAGTCACGGCAGGTCACCAGATCGCCGAACCATTGATGAGCGAGCTCGTGCGCCACGAGATCGTGGGATTCGATGTCGATGGCCGCACGTTCGTCGAGCAGGATGTGCTCGTACATCGTCGTGGCCGTGGTGTTCTCCATACCGCCGAAGATGAAGTCGGCCACCACCACCTGGCTGTAACGGTCCCACGGATACTCCACTCCGGTGACCGAGCTGAACAGCTCGATCATGCTGGCCGTGCCGGAGAACGCACGCTTACCGTCGGCCCGTTTGCCCTTGGGCACCAGGAAGCGCAGGGGAATCACGCGACCCGAGGGCAAGCTGACCTGCTCCTGCCACTCGTCGAACGTCCCCGCGACCAGGGTCGTGAGGTAGGCGGGTGAGGGGACGTCGAGCGCGTAGTGGTAGGTGACCTTCGTCTTGCCGTGAGCGCGGCGTTCGACCAGCCGCCCACCGGACAGCACGGTCATGCCGGCGGGCACGGTGACGCGCATTTCGCTGGTCATCTTCACGTGCGGCTTGTCTTGGCAGGGGAACCAGTGGCGGGCATCTTCGTCCTGACATTGGCTCCACACTTGGAGCGGACGATCCGGGACCTTCGCATCCGGCGCCAAGAAATACAGCCCGACCCGGGGCACCGCGCGGTACTCCACCAAGAGGGAAGCGGAATCGACACCGGCGGGGATTGCCACCGTGATCGTGTCGCCGTCGTAGTCGTAGCCTCGGCCCGGCTCGCCGTGACCGGCTTCGAGCTCGGTGGCCTTCCCGCCATGAGGCGTCAAGGTGAGGCGAACGAGGTCCAGCCCAACGGCGTCGAGGCAGAGCTCTTGTCCAGCTGGGGCCAGTCGCTTGAAGTCGAGTCGAGCGCGACCGACGGCGGCTTTCTTGGCGAAGTCGAGCTCCAGGTCCAGGGCCAGGTGGGTCACCACGAACGGGCGTGGCCGCTCGTACTTGCGCTCGGTTCCGGGGGCGGTGAACGCCCCAGCGAGGCCTCGCCCGGCCGCTGTCGAGGCGCAGGCAGCGTGAAGGTGGCCGGTCATCGAAAGGCTGTAACCTGCGGCTTGGGCCCTTTGCAAGCCGCCTTCTCATCCTTCGACCTCCGTGGCAGGGACCGCCTGTGACCGTCACCCTCATTGGCGACATCGCACGCGTCACCTTCGAGAATGAGCAGACTGGTTTTCGCGTGCTGCAGCTCGTGGTGAGCGAAGGTCCCGAGCGCGGGCGTCGTCTGGCGGTTGTCGGTACCTTGCCGTCGGTTGGTCCCGGCACGCGTGTGCGAGTGAGTGGGCAAGTCGAGGACGACGCCAAGCACGGGCGCCGTGTGAGAGCGAGTAGTCTGGTGGTGCTCGACCCCACGACGCTCGCGGGGATTGAGACCTTTCTCGGCAGCGGAGTGATACCGGGGTTGGGACCTGGCTTCGCCGGCCGCATCGTGCGCACGTTCGGACTCGACACGCTGTCCGTGCTCGACGGCGCAGCGCACAGGCTCGCCGAGGTGCGCGGGCTCGGTGCTACGCGTCGGCAGTCCATCGCCGAGGGCTGGCAGACTCATCGGGCGCAGGCAGGAGTCCTGATGGCGCTCGAACAAGCCGGCGCCACCCCGGCGTTGGCGGCGCGCGTGGTGAGGCACTTCGGCGACAAGGCACTATCCGTCGTGCAGACGGCGCCCTATCGCCTGGCCGCCGAGGTGGCAGGCGTCGGTTTTCGCACGGCAGACGCCCTGGCTCGCAAGCAGGGCCTCCCGGTGGACCATCCGGACCGCATCCAGGCCGGTGTGCTGTATCAGCTCGGGCTCGTGGCGGATGCCGGGCATACGCTGGCATTGCGCGCGGCCTTGGTCGACGACGCGGCGAAGCTGCTCTCGGTGGAGCCCCACCACGTCGAGGCCGCGATCGATGTCTTGGCGCTTTCCGCCAAGGTCGTCTTGACCGAAGACCAGGTGCAGCTCGAGCGACTCTTCAGGGCCGAACGGAAGATCGCCGAGCGCATCACCAAACTCCTCGCGACGCCCGCGCCACCGGTTCCGGACTTCGAGCTCGCGCTCGCCGCCTTCGAGCGCGCAAGGCGCATGACTCTCGCGCCCTCGCAGCGTCATGCGGTCGAGCTCGCAGCACGAGGCAAGCTCGCGGTCATCACCGGCGGGCCAGGTGTCGGGAAGACCACGATCGTTCAGGCGATTCTTGCCGTTCTGGCCGCCAGCCGCTTGCGGGTGGCGCTGGCGGCTCCCACTGGTCGAGCTGCGCGACGGCTGGCCGAGACCACGGGCAAGGAAGCCTCGACCTTGCACCGCTTGCTCGAAGTCGATCCGCGAACGGGCAGCTTTCAGCGCGACGCCGAGCACCCGATCGAAGTCGATCTGTTGGTCGTCGACGAGGCTTCGATGGTGGACGTCTACCTTGCCGAGAGCTTGCTCTGCGCCCTGCCGGATGCCGCGCGCGTCGTGCTGGTCGGCGATGTGGACCAGTTGCCATCGGTGGGCCCCGGCTGCTTCCTCAAGGACATCATCGATAGTGGCTCGATGCCGGTGGCCACCTTGGACGTGGTATTCCGTCAGGCCGAAGAGAGTGGCATCATCAAAAGCTCCCATCGCATTCTGCGTGGCCAGGAGCCGCTGGGTTCGCCTGCGGCTGCGGGCGACTTTTTCGTGATTCGAGCCAGTGATCCGGCGCGCGCCAGTGAGCTCGTGGTGGAGCTCGTGACTACGCGCATTCCGCGCTCGTTCGGTCTGGATCCGCGCCGCGACATCCAGGTTCTGACCCCCATGCACCGCGGCGAGGTGGGGACGACTCTGCTCAACCAACGCCTGCAGGCTGCACTCAACCCGATTGGAGCCGAGCGTCAGGTGGGTGAGCAGATACTTCGTGTTGGAGACAAGGTCTTGCAAACGAAGAACGACTACGAGCGAGGCGTCTTCAACGGTGACCTGGGCGAAGTCACCAAGGTCGATGGTGACCTGGGCACGCTGAGCGTGCGCTTCGAGGGCGAGCGCGGTGCGAGCGAGCACGTCTATACGGGCTCCGAGCTCTTTCAGCTTGCCCTGGCCTACGCGACGACCATCCACAAGAGTCAGGGCAGCGAGTACCCCGCCGTCGTCGTGCCGCTCTGCATGGCGCATTTCACCATGCTGTCGCGGAACCTGGTCTACACCGCAGTCACGCGCGCCAAGCGCCTGTGCGTGCTCTTGGTCGAAGGCAAGGCGCTGCGGGTCGCGCTGAACGAAACGCGCCGCGAATTGCGCCGGACCAGGCTGGGCGCACAGATCGCGCACGCTCTCGCTGCCCCGCAGACCGGCCCACGAGAGGGCCGGCCGCAATAGGGCCGCTCACAGTAGGGGCGACGTCAGTTCACGGTGAAGCTCTTCGACACCGTCTGCGGTGAGCCGTTGAATGCGGGCACACGGGCAGCCCGGAACTTCGACGCCACGCAGCCGCCGACCGAGGTGCCGCCGAACGGTCCCGCTACGACGTTGGCGCTGGTGACGCGGCCACTCGGAGCGAAGGTGACTTGCACCTTGCCGCTCCCCTTGGGGCCGCCAGCACTGCCGCAACCCGCTGCGCCTGCGGCCGCGCCGGCCAACGCGGCCTTGGCAGCACCGACGTCGAACGCACCACCACCGCTCGGTGCGGCGGGTTTGGGCGTCGTCCCAGCGGTCGGGGTGCCCGTCGAGGGTGTCGTCGACGGACTGGTCGAGGTGGACGGCGTCGTCGCGCG
>Ga0164309_10000641_pt1 | contig 18687 bp, 14 predicted proteins | sample Whisoiple_247_MG_FD_109984 | JGI IMG/M metagenome (GOLD analysis project Ga0164309, IMG submission 109984) | Soil microbial communities amended with fresh organic matter from upstate New York, USA - Whitman soil sample_247_MG | ecosystem: Environmental > Terrestrial > Soil > Unclassified >...
GATCGGCGCCGGTATCGCGATCGGTCTCGCGGTGCTCGGTGGCACGCTCGGTCAGGGTCGCGCTGCTGCGGCCGCTCTCGAAGGCATCAGCCGCAATCCGGGCGCTGCCCCGCGCATCCAGACGCCGATGATTCTCGGTCTGGCGCTGATGGAGTCGTTGGTGCTCTTCGCATTCGCGATCGCCTTCTTGCTCCAAGCCAAGATCGTCTGAAGCGTTTCACGCGCTCGAGCGCGGGCTGAGCTCATGGTGCAGCGTGGCTTTCCGCGTTGCCTGAGCTCGGCCCGCGATTTCCCTTTCTTAAGCTCGAACAACTGCGCGCGTGCGGCCGTCAGCGCACGCGAACCAGCGTTCCCGGCTCGTAACTAGTCGGCAAGGCGGCGCTCCATCCGGGCGGTAGCTTCGGACTGGTCCAGCCGAATAGGCGTTCCGCGTCGAGCGGCGTGAGGTTCACGCAGCCGTGGCTGTGCTTGTTGCCGAACGCGCGGTGCCAAAACGTGCCGTGCAGGCCGTAGCCGCGCTCGAAGTACATCACCCAGGGTACGGACTGAATCGCGTAATTTTCGGCTGCAGATTCGTCGTCCAGGTTGTCCATGTTGCTGCCCCGGAGCTTTACCCAGAGCCGGTGTATGCCGCGCGGGGTCGCGAGCGTGGATCCGTCATTGCCGCGACCGGTCGAGACCAAGGTCGCGAACACGGGGCGATCGCCGACGTACGCCGTCAAGACTTGGCTCGCGATGTCGACGTCGAGCCAGCGCTCGCCGGGACGCAACCCACTCGGTAACTCCGCGCGAGTCGGAGCGCGCGCGTCGCGATCACTGAGCCATGCGTCGTCGGCATAGCGGAACCAGCGATGTCCGCCGAGCTCGCGCTGCTCGAGCACGTCCAGCGTTTGAAACCGGCTGAGCTTGAGCTTCGGGTTTTGCGGTTTACCCGGCGCCGGCGCGGCGTACGCCGTTTGACTCGTGACCCACGCCACGCTGAGTGAGCCTGCGAGCTCACGGCCGTGAAAGGCAATCGGCGCGACCGGACTCAGATCGCGCATGGGCACCCAGAGATCTTCCGTGGTGAGCCCGAAAGGGGTGCCTTCCGGGTTCTTCTCGACGCGAATCACCGCGACGCCGAAGCCCTTCAAGAGCTGCGCGTCCGGCACGCCGTCTTCCGCGGTTTGCACTGCGCGGTAGCCAAACGAGCCGTCGGGGCCGACGAAATGATAGCGATAGGGCAGGCCATCGCGGCTTTGGGGCAGCACTCCGTCGCTTTCCGTGTCGGGCGCGGCCGGCGAGAGCTCCACGCCGTCTTGGCACAGCCACGCGAGCGCGCCGACGAGCAAGAAGCGCGTCCGGCAGCCAGGTCCGCGCTTGCTGCCAAACACCGGCAAACGCGCGCCGCGCGCCGCAGCGCCGCGGCGAGGCTCCGCGCCGCTCGGCCCTTGGTAGATGGGTTCATCGGCGCGTGTGACCTCAGCGCTCTGTACCCACTCCGGAAGCGGCATCTCGCCGGCCACGCGAAACGCGCGTGGCTCGGCCGTGGCCGGCCGAGCCGGCGAGCACAGCGCGAGGCCGCCGCACAGCGCGAGCCCTCGGCGCAGAGCGCGTACTCGAATCACTGAAACGAAAAGCGCAGCTCGTGGTCGCACACTTTGAAGGTGTCGCCGTCGCTGATCACTTTGCGCTGCACGCGCTGGCCGTTGTACTCGACGCCGTTGGTCGAGCCCATGTCCACGATGTAATACTGCGCCGTCAAGAACTCGATCATGGCGTGCTGGCGTGACACGTTCGGGTCCTTGATCGTCAAATCACTGGTTTGCTTACCGCGGCCGATGATGAAACGATCCTTCGTCACCTGAAACACTTCACCCTGATAGGTGATGGTGAGCGCACCCGAGGGTGGGCTGGGGACCGAGCTCTGCGGCATCGGCGGAGGCGGCGGCGGAACCGGCTTGGCGCCGCCGGGCGGCGGCGGAATGCTGCGCGATGGAGCGAGCGGCGGCGGCGCGCGGCGCGACACGGTTGCGTTCGGCGGAGGCGGCGGGGGCGGGACCGGGTTGGGTCCGGTGCGCTTGGCGGGCGGACGCACGCCAGGCCCTGGCGGCGCCGGCGGCGGTGCGGCACGGCTGCCGCCGACCGGTGGCGGAAGCGGCGGTGCAACGCTGGTCACCGGCGGTGGCGGCGGCACCACGAGTGGCGGCGGTGGAGGGGGAGTGGGCGCGCCGGGTCTCGACGAGGGCGGCGAAGCGCTGCCGACCAACGGCGGCGGGATCGACTGACCGCCGGGGCCGGTGGCTCCATACCCGCGCTGGCGCGCGTACTGCTTCATCGAGTCATTGATCAGATAGTCGACGGAGCACTCGAGCTCCCGCGCCATCTGTTCGAACTTCTGCCAGAGCGCCTCACGGCATTGAAAGGACCGCGTGGTCTTCTTGTTGGGATCCGAAGTCATTGCGATGAATCCTGCGTCAGCGTGGTTCGCTTTCGAGTCATGCCAGCTTTCTCGCGGCGCGACTCACAAAGCGGCATAGCACGCTACTTCGCTGCCCCTTTGCCTCGTTTTTGCATCGCGGGCTTCACGCAAAATTCCACGAATTCACCAATCGTTTTGATCTCTTTGGTTTCATCGGCACCATTTGCGCCCTGCACCGTGCATTTCCACTCGCATTCTTTGGCGTCGGCTTTGCACTTCGGCGTAGCCGCGTTGTCTTTTTCGAACGACGCCACCTTGGGCAAGTCGGCTGGCGTCCCCGCCGAATAGTAGTAGCTCAGAGCCGTGAGGCGAGCGGGCACCGAGTTACCGGGACCGGCGTATTTCGCGGCTAGCTCGGCCGGAGTGGGGGTGCCTTTGACATCGGCCAAAAGCCCGCCGTAGCTGAGCGGCTCGGTGATGGCCAGACCGTCGGCTTGGCCCAACTTGGTCATGAATTCTGGAATCTGGCTGGAATCGCTCATCTTGAGCACCAAGCTGGCGGCCACCCAGCGCACCTTCCAGTTGTCGTTCTTGAACAGCTCGAACAGCTTCTCGACCACCATGGCGCGCGGGAACTCACCGACGCGCTGCAGGCTCAGATCGCGCAGGCTGTCCGGCGTCGACGCATCACCCGCGATGGTTAGCGCTACTTGTGCCTGTCCAGCGTTGTTGCGGTCCAGGTTCCCCTGGAGCGCTGCCATCGCCGCAGCGCGTCGTTTCTCGAGTGCGCTCTTGTCTTGGACGAATGCGAGCAAGTACTCGACGACGGGCTTCCCACCCATCTTCTTCATCGAACCGAACACGCGCAAGAGCTCCTCTTCTTGATACTGAGCGAGCTGCGCCTTGAGTTGATCCGCGTTCGGCGTGAGCTTGGACGCCTTGTTGGCGGCTTCGACCGCGGGCTTCTTTTGCGCGACCCAAGCGTCGGAATTCACGTTCTTGGCGGCGTCCACCAGGCGTTGGCTCGCGCGCAACTTGGTCTCGGGGTCGCCGAGCTCCGCGGTCAGGTCCGCCATGCGATCGAGCTTGGCTGCGCCGGGCAACATCAGGTCCGGCAAGCCGCGCACCCCCTCGGCCTTCAGCTCCCGCAGCACTTGTTCCACGCCGTAAAGCTGCGAGGAATCATCGAGGCGCTCCGCAAAATTGGTCGAACACCACTGCGCGAGTGAGGCGCGCACGCTCTTCTTCAGCGCTTCGTCGGGGACGAGCGCGCCGTCGTCGTGGGTGAGGATCGCGAAGGCCGCATCCTTGTAGGGAACCGACGTATCTGGCTTCGCGGGTTGTCCAACGACTTGAACCGGCGCTGGCTTGGCCATCTCCGCTTGGAGCTTGGGCACTAGTTTGCCGATCAGCGCGTTGCGCGGACCGGGGGGCATCTGCGCGAGCGCGTCGACCAAACCCTGTTGCTCATCCGTGCCTTGGATGCCGATCCGTCGACCACCGCGCGGCTTCATGCTGACGAGCGTCTCCGCGGCTTCAATCCGCAGATCCATCGGGTACTTGTCGTGGGTCAACACGGCCACCAATTTGCGTGGCCCCTGCGCGGTGTTCGCCCAGCGGTGAACGTCGTCGTCGCTGGTGCGACAGCCCTGACCGAGCGTCAGTACCGCTGCCACTGTGACCGCTGCGACGAATCGGCCCGCCGTCGTCCCCTCAAGCGCCTTCTGTCGCTGCGTGCTGCCTGCCATGTTTTCCTTTTGGTCCTCTTTTGCCCGAAACTTGCGAAAAGTGAGGGGCATTGCGAGGTTGCGGAGCTGATCACTCCGGCGACGCTCGGCGGTCAGCCGAGCTGCCGCGCTGTTGCCCAAATCACCCTGAGACCGAAGACAGTGATAGTACCGCCCGATTGCACCGCGACTCAAGCGGGCGGCTCATCCCGGGATGCCGGGCGGTGGGGCTCGAGCCGGGTCGGTCGGTTGCTTGCATTGGATGGTGGGTTAATGTAGGTATAGGTGTACAAATGGGTGCAAGGCTCTTCAGTACTCGTGCGGCAGCGAATGGGCCGGGCCTGGACGCGGGTGCTCCACGATTGGATGCGCAGCCTGCCGCTCGTTCGCGCTTCTTCGGCCGGCTGTTCGAAACCGGTGCGTTGCTCCTGTTTGCGGGAGCCGCATTTCTGTTCCTGGCCCTGGCGACCGCGCGCGTCGATCCGTTGGACCCGGCGGTCCACGGCGCGAACTGGGTTGGTCCGGTGGGGGGCAACGTCGCCGCGATTTTGATCCAGGGGTTTGGGCTCGTTGCTTGGCTCCTGCCGCTGGAGATTGCGCTCTGCGGTGCTCCGCTCTTTCGCGGGCAACGCCCGAACGCCCTCGGGCTACGGGTGGCCGGCGATCTCGTGGTGGCGATCGTGCTCTCGGCGTTGGTTCAGGTCGCGTTGCCGGAAGCAGTGGTGTTCGGCAACGCACCGGCTGCGGGCAACGTGGGTCTGCTGTTCGGCGAGCTGATGCGCGAGGCGTTCTCGACGCTCGGCTCGTTTCTGGTCGCGGGCACGATCGTTGGGCTGATTCTGATCGGGCGTGCGAGCTTTTCGTTCATCGCGGGCTGCCAGCGCGCGCTCGAGCTGCTCAGGTTGCTCGCGTCGCGGCTCGAAGCCCTGTTCAAGCGCACCACCAGCGCCTGGAGTGAAGCGCGCAAGCTGCGTGGCGAGCGCGAACGCGCCGCGCGCGAAGCCGCAGTGCCACGCATCGAATCGAGCGCCGACGACGCGCAGATCTTGCTCTCACTCGGTGACGACGACGGCGATTGGCTGCCCATGGTGCAAACCGGTAGCCCGCCGCTGGCCATGTCCGAAGCGCTGCGCAAAGGGCGCGTCTCTTCGCACGATCGGACGAGCGAGCCGTCGATCGCCAAATTCAGCCTGGATCTGGGCGAAGACGAGCCGCTGCCGCAGATGCTGAGTGTGCCCGCGGCGAGCGCGTCGGCTACCGAGGCAGACGCGGACGACGCCGAGGACACGGTGTTGGAACGCGCGCTCGCCGGCTCGCCCGAACCGCCGCCGCCGTCCGCAGTGCCGCCGCTCGTCATCGCCAGCCGGACTGCTGCGAGCGCTGCGTCGGCGACGCCGAAAGCGCCCGCCGCACCCGCGAATGCAGAGCCGCGTATCGTGGACACCAAGCCTGCGCTCGAGGTGGAACGCGTGGTGGTCGTGAAGAGCACCCCCAAACGCGGCACGTACCAGCTGCCCTCGTACGAGATCTTGCAGCCCGCCGTCATCAACTTGAACGTGCTCGATCGCACCAAGATCCTGGAGCACGCGACGCGCCTCGAGAAGACGCTCGCCGACTACGGCGTGGTCGGCAAGGTCGAAGAGATCCATCCCGGCCCGACCGTCACCACCTACGAGGTATCGTGCGAAGCGGGCACGAAGGTCAGCAAGGTGGCGAGCTTGGCCGATGACTTGGCGTTGGGGCTGTCGCGCAAGGTGCGCATCATCGCGCCCATCCCCGGCAAGAACCGCATCGGCTTCGAGTTGCCCAACGACGAGCGCGTGGCCGTCAACCTGCGCGAGCTGATCGAAGACGCGCGCTTCGAGAAGCTATCCGAAAAAGCTCCGCTGCCGGTGGTGCTCGGGCGCGACATCGTGGGCGCGCCGTTCTACGCGGACTTGGCGTCCATGCCGCACGTGATCGTTGCCGGCGCGACTGGCGCCGGCAAGAGCGTCGGCCTGAACGTGATGCTCTCGAGCTTGTTGTTCAAGCGCACGCCGGACGAGCTACGCTTGTTGATGATCGACCCCAAAGTGGTCGAACTTGCACCATTCGACGGCATTCCGCACATGCTTTTGCCGGTCGTCACCGACATGAAGCAAGCCGCGACCGCGCTCCGCTGGGCCGTCGACGAGATGGAGCGGCGCTACCAGCTGTTCGCCAACGCCGGCACCAAGAACATCACGACCTACAACGGGTGGGCCGGAAAAGTCGCCGCCGGCGAGATCCCTCCGCCGGAGGTCAAGATGGTCGAGGCGATTGACGCCAACGGACAGACGGTGATGGTGCCGGCGTCGAAGGAAGGCTTCGACGGTCACAATCTGCCGCCCAAGTTGCCGTACATCGTGATCGTGGTCGACGAGTTTGCAGACCTGATGATGCAGCAGGGCAAAGAGGTCGAAACGTCCGTCGCCCGCTTGGCGCAGAAGGCACGCGCGGCCGGCATGCACGTGGTGCTCGCGACTCAGCGCCCGAGCGTGGACGTGATCACGGGCATGATCAAAGCCAACTTCCCGTCGCGCATCGGCTTCCGCGTGGCACAAAAGGTCGACAGCCGCACCATCCTCGACGAGATGGGCGCCGAGCTCTTGCTCGGTCGCGGTGACATGTTGGTGAAGCTGAACGGCGCGAACGACACCCAGCGCGTGCAGTGTCCGTTCGTGAGTGAGGAAGAGGTCGGCGCATTGACGGACCACCTGCGCGCGCAAGGCACGCCCGAGTACAACGAAGCGATTTTGCTCTGCCCGGATGAAGAGGGCGAAAACGAGGAAGCCGACGAGGTGGTCGACCCGCGCTTCGACGAGGCGGTGCGCATCGTCGCCGAAACTCAGCGCTGCTCGACTTCTTGGCTGCAGCGCAAGATGACCATCGGCTACAACCGTGCCGCCAAGATCGTAGAGATGATGGAAAAGCGGGGCATGGTCGGGCCACCGAACGGGGCGAAAGACCGCGAAATTTTGGTCCACGCTCATTGAGCGGGCGGTTTTGGGCCCCCATGCGCGGCCCCTTTCCGCCTAAGATGGAACATGTGTAAGCTTCGGCAACTATTCTCGTAACAGTTGCCGAGCGCGCCATGACCCCCGCCATCGCCCCATGACCGAGCCTTACCCGCCATTTCCGGAGCCGCTCGAGGACGACGACGACGACGTGGCGTGGGCGCTGCAAACTGCGAAGGTCCAATGGACGCGTGGTGGCCAGGCCGACGCGATCGTCTGGTTGAAGCGCGCCTCGGACGCTGCGGACCAGCTGGGTCAAGTTTGGCGTGCCAATGACTTGCGGCGCATGACCGATGATCTGGTTGCGGCGCTGGCTCGGCCCACGCGACGCCCACCCGCGCCGTTGCCGCGCTTCGAACCCGGCGACCAGCTAGTCGACGACTTGCTGAACGCTGACGACGACAATGGCGGTGTCACCGCGATCCCGCCTCCAATCGTGCAGCGTTCGTCGCTGCCGCCTGGGCGCTCGTCGCTGCCTCCAATCGGCTCGCCGCTGCCGCCCCTTCGCTCTTCCGTCCCACCCACGCGTTCGTCACTGCCGCCCGCGGCCCCCGTACGGACGCCGCCAATGACCGCGCCAGCGCCGATGCGTTCTTCGCTGCCGGCAGGGCGCTCCTCGCTGCCGGCAGGGCGCTCTTCGCTGCCGCCGGCTCGCGGCTCACTGCCACCGGTCGGCACCTCGCTGCCGCCGCCGCCCATCCGTTCCTCGCGGCCTCCGCCTCCCGTTCTCTCATCGTACGCGCCGGTCGATGACGGCGAATTCGAAGAAGACATCGTGCTCGAAGACGACGTCGACGATGACGCGCCCGAGCTGGAGATCGCATCGGCGCGCGAGAGCGCGGTCTCGCTGCGTGACAGCGAATTCGAGCTCCGAGCAAGCGCGGTCGAGCTTCGCGAAGAAATCGAGCTGCGCGACAGCGAAGTCGAATTGAGCGACGAAGTCGCGATCATCGACGCTCAGGAGCTCGAAGACGACGTGATCGAGGACGACGCATTGGACGTCCCCGCGCCCGCCGCTGCGCGCCACGCTTACGACTCCGAGGAGCTTCCCACCCAACCTCTGATCGATCAAGATCGCTTCCCACTCTCGCTGCTGGGTGCCGCGCTCCCAACGCCACCTGCGCCTGCACCACCTGCGTCGGCGCCTCGCCGGTCTGCTCCCCCCGCGGTCGACCCCGACCCGCACGTGGCTGACGTGCTGCTCGGTGAAGTCCGTGGTCTCGAAGACGTACCGCCCGAGGGTCAAACGATCCTCGCTCGCGAAGCGCACGTCGAGCAGCTGAATGAAGACGAAGAGATCAGCTCGTTCGGGCTGGCACTGGTGGTCCGCGGCAGCGTCAAAGTCATGCCTGCGATCGCCGATCTCGCCTGCGCGCGCGTCGGCAAGGGCGACATCGTGTGGAGCGAAGGCAACTTGGAAGACGGCGTCGTGTTGCGGCTGGTCGCGGGCGAAGATGCCACCGAAGTCGCGGTCTGGGACGCCGAGCTCTTGAAGAGCAGCGTCCGCGACTATCCGTGGGTCGTGGAAGATTTGAAAGCCCTCGCCGACCGCTTTCAAGCCCTCGCTGGCGTTGCCATGGGCCCGATGGGCGAACGCCTCGATGATTCGCTGCGCGCCATGGTCACCGACCGCTGCGAGGTCAAACGCTTGCTCCCGAACGAGCTATTGACCACCAAGGGTAAACCAGTCGGCGGCATGTACATCATGGCCGCTGGACGCCTCGAAATCCTGGCGGGAAACCAAGTCGAAAGCGAACTCGGCCCGGGTGATTTCCTCTTCGGCGCGCAAGTCCTCTCCAACGGAGCCGCCCCCGCCGACTCCCGCGCCGGCAAAGGCGGCGCACTCGTCCTCTTCGCCCCCCGCAGCATCGCCCACGAACTGCTCCTCAGCGTGCCCCCGCTCCTCGAAATCTTCGCGAGCTAGCGTGACCGAACCCCGAGTGAGGCACGCCGACCTAGCGAGCGCTCGCCGACGCGCCGAAGCGTTCTAACTTGGCACGGTATCTTTCCTATTCGCGAGAGGCTTACGCCGACACGCCGACACGCCGACACGCCGACACGCCGACACGCCGACACGCCGACACGCCGAAGCGACGAGCCGAAGCACGACGAGCCGAAGCACCGACGAGCTAAAGCACCGACGAGCTAAAGCACCGACGAGCCGACGAGCCGACGAGCCGATGCGCCGATGCGCCGATGCGCCAACGAGCTGCTTTTGCACGAATGCAGATCGCTGTGTGCACACAGTATCTTCTCAATCGACGAGGCCCTCGCCGACTGCACTCTGGCGTAGCTGCGACGGCGGAACGTTCGTCGCCCGAGTCGTCCTGTGTGGTTGCGCGGACAGGGCCGGGAACAGTGCGTTGTACGAGGTGCGATGCGGGGACGCGGGCGCCCACTCTCTCACCCTGGCGGGTGATTAGATGCGCGCGCGAATTGTTTGTGCGGCGGTTCGATTTCCCAAACGAGCTCTTGGTTGCCTTGGGCGCCGGCGAAGCGGAGTCCGAACCAGCGCGCGGCGGGGGAGATCGTGGGGCGGCCGTCGGCGCGGACCTTGGGGAAGGTGATGCGGAACGCGCTGCGCCAGGGCGAGGAGTACGGGAAATAGGTGAGTTCGATCGCGCCCGGTTTGCGGATGGTTTGGATTTCAGAGGGTGCGGTCTCGGTGCCTTCGTCGTCCGTGAGGCGCACGATCCACGCGGGTTCTTTGGCGGTGAGGTCGTTCCACTTGTGCTTCTCGGCGTACAGGGCGACGTAGAACTCGTGCGCTTCACGGGTTTCGGCGAGGGAGCGTTCGAGCAGGGCGTGGCGCTGGTCGACGGTCAGGCGATAGTCCTCGGCATAGCGTATGGCGTACGCCCAGCGAAAATCCCAGGACTCGTAGGTGGCGGTCACGGTGAGCACGTTGTCCATCGCGCTCACGGTCGTCAGTTGCTCGCTGCGGGTCCACGCTTTGAGCACGGTTTCGTAGTCGGAGGCGACGTATTCACGCGGGCCTTCGCCCATGCCCACCGGGGGCGTGCGGCAGGCGGACAGCGCGGTCAGCGCGGCAAACGCAGTCGACGCGAGGGCCTTGAGCGAAGCGGACTTGAAGGCGCGCACGAGCGCGAGGCTAGCATGGTAAGCTCGGGTTCGCGTGCGCGGCTGGGCTGTTTTTTGCTTCGTACTTTGGGCGTTGACGCCCGCCTTGGCGCGCGCTGATTGGCCTTCCGTACACGAAAGCGGCGAGCTCGGCTGGGGCGCCGATCTGCAAGGCGGTGAGCCTTATGTGTACGAGAGCCCCACGCAACCCGGCGTGATCATCGGCTTCGAGGTGGACATCGCCGAGGCGCTGGCGCGCGAGCTTGGGGTGCGCGCCAAATTTCACCAAAATGATTGGTCGAATCTGGTGCCCTCGCTCGAGCGTGGTGATTTCGACGTCGCGCTGAACGGCTTGGAGGATACGCCGGCGCGTCGCGCGCGTTTGCGCCTCAGCCGGCCGTACTTCGTGTATGGGGAGACGCTCGCCGTTCGTGCCGGCTCTTCGTTGCATTCGCTTTCGCAGTTGCGGGGGCGGCGCATCGGAACCTTGAACCAGACGGTCGCTCAGGACCTCTTGCAAGCGCAGCGTGCAGAGGTCGTGCTGTACGAGGGGCAGCAAGAGCCGTACATGGATCTGTCCCACGGGCGTGTCGAGGGCGTGCTGCTCGACCATGTGATCGCCGATCGCTATGGCTGCGGCCAACCTGGGCTCCAGTGCGTGAAGCAAGACTTGGCGCGCGGCACGTACGTGATCGGCATGCGCCCGACCGACGTCGAGCTCGCCGCGCGCGTGGACGCGGCCTTGTCGCGCCTGATCGAAAGCGGTCAATTGCGGCGCATTCTCGAGCATTGGCGGCTCTGGGACGCACGACAAGAGGAGCTCGGCGTACGCGCACCCGTCGCGTTGCCGTCGGCAGCGGCGCCTTCGCTGGCGTCGTCGGCGCCTTCGCTGGCGGCTGCTGCGCCTGTTGCGCCGTCCGAGCCGGTCGCGAGTGAAACCCGCAAACCGACGCTTTCGCTCGCGCAGCTGGGGTTATTCTTTCAAGGCGCGCTGATTACGATCTTGATTTCGCTGTGCGCGTTCGGCTTGGCCTTGCCGCTGGGAATGTTCCTGGCCGTGGTTCGCTCGCACGGTGGCCGCGTGGCGCGTTTCTTCGCGACGGCTTACGTCGAGCTGTTTCGCGGCACGCCGGTGCTGCTTCAGCTGTACGTGTTGTACTACGGCTTGTCGTCGCTGGTTCGGCTGGGTCCAATCCAGGCCGCGATTTTGGGGTTGGGGTTGAACTATGCGGCCTATGAGGCCGAGGTGCACCGCGGGGCGCTTGCGGCTTTACCACGCGGGCAAGCCGAGGCTGCGAGTTCCCTCGGGTTGTCACGTTATCAGGTGCTCCGGCACGTCCTCTTGCCGCAATCGTTGCGGATCGCGTTGCCCTCGCTGACCAACGACTTCGTCGCGCTGCTCAAGGATTCGTCGCTCGTCAGCGTCATCACCGTCGTCGAGTTGACCAAGCGCATGACCATCGTGGCCGTCGAACTGCGGGATTGGGTGGTGCCCGGCTTGCTCTGTGCCGCGATGTATTTCGCCATGAGCTTCCCGCTCTCTCGTCTCTCGCTCTGGCTCGAACGCAGGTATCAAAGCGCATGATCCGGATCACCGGTTTGCGTAAGTCGTTCGCGGGCAATTCGGTGCTCGGCGGCATCGACGCCAGCGTTGCCGAGGGAAAGATCGTGGCCTTGCTCGGCGCCTCCGGCTCGGGCAAAAGCACGCTCTTGCGCTGCTTGAACGGGCTCGAGACGTTCGACGCGGGCACGCTCGAGATTGCCGGATTTGCGCTCAGGGCCGGCAGCCACGATCCGCACACGCTGCAAGCGTTGCGCGCCAAGGTCGGCATGGTCTTTCAAGAGTTCCACTTGTTTTCGCACTTGAGCGTGCTCGACAACGTGACCCTCGCACCGCGCGTCGCTCGCGGTACGGCGCGCGCCCAAGCCGAGGCGCATGCGCGCGAGCTGCTGGCGCAAGTCGGCTTGGCCGACCGCGCGCATGCCATGCCGCGCAAGCTGAGTGGCGGTCAAAAGCAGCGCGTGGCGATCGCCCGAGCGCTCGCGCAAGGCGTGAGCGTGCTCCTGCTCGACGAGCCGACCAGCGCGCTCGATCCCGAGCTGCGCGAAGAAGTGCGTGAAGTGCTGCGCAACGTCGCGCGCGGCGCGCACAGCGCATCCGGCGCGGGCCTCACGATCTTACTGGTCACCCACGAGCACGCGCTGGCACACGAGCTCGCAGACGAGATTTGGACGTTGTCCGCGGGCAAGATCACTGGAGTCTTGGCGGTCGAGCGCGAAAGCCCGAAGTGACGCTGGAGTTGCGAGATTGCGCGAGCTGGCGTCGGCGATCGCCGGCGAATGCGCCGTCGCCGGACGATGCCCGCAGCGTTACTTGGCTTTGGCGCGGCTCTTCGCGCCCGCTCGCTTGGCGATTCGTTCACCCGATTGCGTTTTGAGCGCACCCACGATCGCGGGTAACAACCCGGGAAAGCGCTGCTCGATCTCCGCGCAGCGCGAGGTGTTCTGCATCTCGACGCCCGCTCGTTCCGAGCGCACCAAGCCGGCTTCCCGCAGGACTTTGAAATGTTGGGACAGGGTGGACTTGGGAACCGCTTTCTCTCCCACTGTAAGAAAGGCGGAACAGGTGGGCGCGCAGTTCGAGTCGGCGATCTTGGCGAAAATCTCGACACGCGTCGGGTCGGACAGCGCGTGGAGGATGCCCTCCACGGTGATGTCTTCGAGCGCCGGGTGCACGAGCGGCTTCATGGAAAGAGTGTAGCCACCCCTTGACGAAGTTCAATTGTTCCGTAGTTTAGAACTATAGAACAAGGCGGCCGGCGAGGCCTCGATCCAAGGGAACGAACCATGAGCAAATTGACTGGAAAAGTAGCGGTTGTGACGGGCGCTTCGAAGGGCATTGGGGCGGCGATTGCCAAGGCATTGGGCGCCGAAGGTGCCTCGGTGGTCGTGAACTACGCCTCCAGCAAGGCCGGCGCGGACAAGGTCGTCGCGGCGATCACGGAAGCGGGTGGCCAGGCCATCGCGGTGAAGGCGGATGTCTCCAAATCCGAGCAAGCGAAGGCCTTGATCGAAGATACTTTGAAAGCATTCGGCCGGGTGGACGTGCTGGTCAACAACTCGGGGGTCTACGAGTTTGCGCCGCTCGAAGAGATCACCGAAGACAGCTTTCATCGCATGTTCAACACCAACGTGCTCGGCCTGTTGCTGGTCAGCCAAGCTGCGGCCAAGCATCTGCCCGAGGGCGGAAGCGTGATCAACGTGGGCTCGGCAGTCAGCCGCACCACGCCGCCAAATAGCGCAGTGTACACGGCGACCAAGGGCGCGGTCGACGCCATCACCGGCGTGCTCTCGCGCGAGTTCGGGCAGCGAAAGATTCGCTTCAACTCCATCAATCCCGGCATGATCGACACCGAAGGCGCGCGCGAGGCGGGCTTCATCGGGTCCGACTTCGAAAAGATGATCGCGGCCCAAGCGCCCTTCGGTCGAGCGGGCCAGCCCGACGAAGTTGCAGACATCGCGGTCTTCTTGGCGTCCAAGGAGTCGCGCTGGCTCACGGGAGAGACGCTGATCGCGTCTGGTGGAATGCGCTGATTCTCAGTTACCGCGGAACGTCACGACCGTGATCAGCGCGATCAGCAACATCAAACCAAAGGCGTGAATGTTGGCTTCCACACGCGCGTTCGGCTTGCGGCGCGTCACGGCTTCGTAGGCGAGGAACGTGAGTCGCCCTCCGTCGAGCGCAGGGAAGGGCAGTAGGTTGAAGCCACCCAAGTACGCGCTGAGCGCCGCGAGGAACCACAGGAATTCAGGGGTGCTGCGCTCGGCGGCCTTGGAGGTCTCGCGCACGATGCCGACTGGGCCCTTGAAGTCCGGCTTGTCCTTGAGGGTGATGATGCGGGAGAGGCCGAACACCAGCTCTTCGACGACGTTGAAGGGCAGGCGGACGGAAGCAGAGAGCGCCTCGCGCACGCCGATCGGCACTTGCTTCTCGATCGGCGAGATGCCGATCTTGCCGCCGCCGTCCTTGAGCTGCGGGGTCACTTTGAGCGTGAGGTGCTCCTTGCCGCGCAACACTTCGATATCGAGCGGCTTGTTCGGACGGGCGAGGATCAGCTTGCGCATCTGCTCCCAGTCCGTGACCTGCACGCCGTCGATGTGGAGGATCGTGTCACCCTTCTTCATCTGCGCGGCTTTGGCCGGGCCGTCCATCACCACCACGGACGTGGTGGGCACCGGCTTGCCGCCGATGATCAGCGCCGCGAAGAACAGCACCGACGCGAACAAGTAGTTTGCGAGCGGCCCGGCGAAGATGGCGGAGATGCGACCGACCAGTGAGGCGTTCGCGTAGCTCGCCTTGTCGTCGGGATCGTTTTCCTCGAACGGGTTCATGCCCGCGATTTGCACGTAGGCCAAAAACGGGATGAGCGCGACCTGGTACACGGTCTCGCTGCCGCGCGCTTGGTAGCGCCAGAGCGGCGGACCAAAACCGATGCTGAAACGCACGACCCGCATGCCGAACGCCCGCGCGGCCAGCAGGTGCCCCGTTTCGTGCACGATCATCAAGAGGGCGAGGCCAAGGATCGCAACGAGCACGAACGTATTCATGTGCGTCGCGTTTATATAGCGTAGTCCGGGCCTACCGCCATCCGTGCCCAGATCTCTGCACAATGTGCCGGTTTCTCTCCCGTACGTGCGCCCGTGCTCGATGTCAGACGTGGGGCCGTGACCCGCGACCATCAAACCGAGAGCGGACCGGGCACGGGCACAACTTCGATTAGCGGGCCCTTACCGACGGGCGTTCTCGTGGAGCGAAAGTACTGTGCAAACACAGTACCCTCTTCGCGCGATGACGGTGCCCCGCGAATTCGCGACGACGGTGCCCCTCGAATTCGCGCGATGACGGTGCTCCGCGAATTCGCGCGGTGGCGGTGCCCCTCGAACTCGCGCGATGGCGGTCCTCCGCGAAGAAACCGAGGAGCAGCTTTTTTCGACCAAATGGGACGAGTGCTCAGACGGGCACGGGGAGAACTCACATGAACGAGACGCCGACGGAGATCAGCGGGTAGCCGATGCGCATCGTCAACGTCATCGAATCCGAGAAATGCCAGCGGCCGCCTGCGTAGAACGCCGGCTCGGGCTGCCAATCATGCCCGCCTTCCCAGCCGCTGTAGCGCAAGGCGAGGCCCGGCTCTCCGAAGACCGACCACTGCCGGCTCAAGAAGAAGTTCCACTGCATCACCACCGGGATCCAGAAGTTGTTCACGCTTCGGTTGTCGTAACAGCCGCTGGGATTGCAGTAATTGCCGTGGCCGTAGTGCACCCAATCGATACCGAAGCCGATGCCCACCGAATTGTTGATGGTGCGCACGAAGCCGTTGTTGACCAACACCACGGTGCCGCGAAAGCCGACACCGATGCCCGCGCCGCTCGCGGTGCCCGGGGCGTCGACGTAACCCAAGAGCAGGTGCGGTTCGGGTTCGAAGTAGTAGCGTGAGTGGTCTCCGGGGTTCTTGATGATCGAGGTGTCGGCGTGTGCGCGTATCGTCACCGAAAACGCGAACACGGCCAGGATTAGCGACAATACTCGGACGGGGATCGACCTGGGACTCGCCATTTGCGAGCCACTATTGCCCAGCTGGAAGCGCACTGCTAGACAATCCCCCCTCGATGACTCAACCGACCCCGCCCGGAGCTCCGAACGGCCCTGCCGCCAACCTCAATTTGCAAGGCGGAGCGGCGATTGTCGCCCCGGTAAGCGCTTTCCCCGGGGGAGTGCCCGGTAACGCGCTGATCGTGTTGCCGTTGAGCAAGCCCACCGAGGAGCTGGCCGAGCAGATCAAGAAAGGTCCGTTCGCGCTCGAGATCGACAAGATGTGGGAGCTGCTCGGCTTCAACGGCCCGGCCGTGCAAGTGCAAGACGCCGACGGCCGTCCGATCGCGATTGGCCTCGACGACCTGCTCTCCGGCTTGGAAAAGCACTGGAACGAAGACCCGAACGATCTGAACCGCGCGCGGCTGTTCGTGCAAGAGCTGATGAAGTACGGCAAGTTCGAGCGCGCCGAGAAGGTGATGAGCAAGATCGTCGCACTCGGCGGTGGCGGTGAGGATTGGCTCGGCCTCGGCATCACTCAGCTTCAACAAAGCAAGTTCGACAAGGCCGAAGCTACGCTCAAGGGCGCGCAGAACTTGCTCCCGGATAGCCCGCTGCCCGTGTTGCACTTGGCCAAGGTTTTCCAAGGCAAGAAAGACGCCGCCAACGAGCGCGCGATGATCGAGCAAGCGATCAAGATCGACCCGAACTCGGTCGACGCTTGGGCCTACCTGTTCTCGCACGTGAAGGAAGCCGAGAGCGAGGAAGCGGCGAACAAGGTGATCACGCAGCTTTCCGAGGCCGAGCCCAACAAGAAGACGGCCGCGCCGTTCATCGCCTTGCAAGGTCTGTATTCGGCCGATGAATCCACGCGCGACAAAGCGCTGGTGTGGGCGAAGAAAGCCGTCGAGCGCAACGAGAATGACCCGCTCGCGTTGATCTGCTTGTCGGCTCTGTACGGTCAAAACGGCGATTTGGACAACGTGATCGCGCTGCTCCAAAAGCACGAGGCCAAGATGGCGAACGACGTTCGCTTGGCGAACAACTACTTCGAAGCGCTGTTCCAGAAGCGCCAGCTCGACCGTGTGACCAAGCTGCTCAACGCGCTCGCGGGTTCGTCGAATCGCGAGGTCAAGCAGTTCGCCATCGAGCGCTCGCGCGCGGTCGCCCAATTCTTGCAACAGCAGCAACAGCAGCTGGTGGCCGGCGCGCCGCGCGCCTGATTCACCAGTAATTTGCCGGATTCACGGCCGGAGGTCACTCGCTCTCGCGCGAAACGAGCCACTCGGCTACGCTCGCGCTTGCGCTCGAGTGACCGCGCGCGGCAACGATGCTGATCCTCGTTCTCACCGTTCTCGGTTCGCTCGCGATCTCGTTCTGCTGTTCGATCGCGGAAGCCGTGATCTTGAGCGTGCAGCACGCGCAAATCGAGGCATTGGGCAAGTCCCGTGCAGCCGAAATCTTGCGCGAGTACAAGCGCGAGATCGACGTGCCGATCGCGGCGATCGTCTCGTTTCACACCGTCGCCCACACCGTCGGCGCCTCGGTTTGCGGCGCGATGTACGTGAACGCCATGGGCGAGTCCACGCTGTGGGCGTTTTCGCTCGCGTTCACGGTTGCGGTGCTGCTGTTCTCCGAAATCATCCCGAAGACCATCGGCGTGTCGTACGTGGCGCAGCTCGCGGCGCCAGTCGCTTACGGCGTGACCGGGCTCGAGTTCGTGCTCAAGCCGCTTTTGTTTCTGACCAGCGTGGTCGCCAAGTTGTTTCGCGGCAACCGCGATAACCCGGTCACCTCGCTGGAAGAGATTCGGCTCTTGGTGGCCCTCGGTCGCACCGAGGGCGCCCTCGCCGGTCGAGTCGCGGACATGATCGAGGGCGCGACGGCATTGCGTGAGCTGACCGCGTACGAGGTCATGGTGCCACGCGCTCAGGTCGTGTTCCTGTCCGGCGAGCGTACGGTTCAGGAAAATCTCGAGTTGATTCGCCGCTCGCAACACAGCCGTTTTCCGTACACGCCCGACGCGGACCTCGACCACGCCAAGGGCGTGATCCTCGTCAAAGATCTATTGTTCCGTGACGGCGCGTTGGCCACGGGCGAAGACATCGACTTCGAGCAGCTGCAAACCCCGCTGCTCGTCGTGCCAGTGACCGCTCCTTTGGAAAAGGTGCTGCGCACCTTTCAAGAAGAGCGTCGGCACATCGCGGTCGTGGTCGACGAGTACGGCGGAACGCAGGGTCTGATCAGCCTCGAAGACGTGCTGGAAGAAATCGTGGGCGAGATCGAAGACGAGAGTGATCGCGTCGATCAGCGGATCTTCCGTCGCAACGACGGCGTGTTCGTCTGTCGCGCTTCGGCGGAGACGCGCAAGCTGTTCGAAATCTTGGGCATCGACGAAGACGTCGAAACGGTGACGGTGGGTGGCTTCGTCGCGGATCTCGTGGGCCGCGTGCCGCGCACGGGGGACGTCGTGGAATTCCACGGGTTTCAATTTTCGGTCGCTCGCGCCAGCGCGCGGCGCGCAGAGCGCATCGAAGTACGCCGCATCGCGACGCCAGCGCCGACCAAGTCGGATCGCGCTCGCGCTTGAGCCAGGACTAGCGGTTGAAAACCGGTCGAATGCTTGACAGGCCTGCGCGTCAGCCCGATCCTGCTCGATAGCAAGGGCATAAAAATATGACTAAGCATCAAACGGTCGCGCTTGGGGCTTCCGCGCTCGTTCTGCTCGGGTTCTCGACGTTGCAGGGCTGCGATATCGGCGAAACCAGCGCCGGTTCTGCGGGCGCGCACTCAGCCGGCGCGCCCGCTGCGGGCGCGCCCAGCGCGGGTGCGGCAGGCGCGCATGCCGGC
>Ga0164309_10000642_pt1 | contig 18686 bp, 12 predicted proteins | sample Whisoiple_247_MG_FD_109984 | JGI IMG/M metagenome (GOLD analysis project Ga0164309, IMG submission 109984) | Soil microbial communities amended with fresh organic matter from upstate New York, USA - Whitman soil sample_247_MG | ecosystem: Environmental > Terrestrial > Soil > Unclassified >...
CCAGGACATCGAACGCGATGGGCAGTCGTTCGTGCGCGCGTTCGGGCGAAGCCTGAAATACGACTTTTGGCTCGACGAGCCGCGCGCTGGCACCAGCATCAGCGCGCGCGTGCGTGGCGGCGAAGCCAAGTGGCTCGGTCTCACCATCGACGACAAGCGCGTGGGGGCGATTCGCCCGAACGCGGACGAGACCAAAGTTTACACGTTTCCGACGCTCGCCGCCGAACTCGGTCGCGGACACCACACCTTGAGGCTGAACTTCGTGGGCGCGCCGCGTGGCACTCGCGCGATGCAGGGCGAAATCGACTGGCTGCGCATCGGCGAACGCGGCGACGACACGACCGGTTATTCCGCCCCGACGCGCAGCAACATCGTCGGTGACGTGGTGCTCAATGGCGCCCCCAAGCGCGCCCTGGTCTTGAATCCGCCGAGTACGTTGCGCTGTTGGGTGCGACCTGCGGCTGACGCGCGGCTCAAGGTGGCCTTGGGTTTTTGGGGTGCCGGCAAAGGCACGGCAGAGGTTCGCGTCGTCGCTGACGGCGAAGAACCCGTGGTGCTGCAGACGCGGCGCGTGGCTGGCGGCGATAGCGCGTCGTGGACGCCGCTGGCCGTGGACTTGGCGCCCTTTGCCGGCAAGGTCGTCGGCATCGAATTTCGTGCCCTCGACGGCTCGCGAGGAGGACGCGTCGCGTTCGGGGATCCGAGCGTGGCGCGTCGGCCAGCTTCGCCGATCGCGATTCCGAGGGCAAAAGTCGCCATTTTACTGCTTCAAGCCGGCATCGATCGGCGCCGAGTTCCGCCTTTTGGCCCAACCGGCAAGCTCGCTTCGCTGGGCGAACTGGGGCGCGCAGCGACTGCGTTCAGCGGCTATCGCGCCCCGAGCGTCGTGGTGCAATCGGTGGCTGCGTCCTTGTTGAGCGGCCTCTCACCGCGAACTCATCGCCTGGAGGATGCCAGTTCCCGCGTGGCTGACTCGGTGCGCTTGCTGAGTGAAATGGTCAAAGAGGCCAGCGGGCGCACCGCGTTCTTCACCGGTGCGCCGACGACCTTTGCGCCCTTTGGCTTCGCCGCCGGCTGGGACACCTTTGACGCAACCTCGCCCGTGCTCGACGTGCCAGCGACCGAACCCGCGTCCCGCGCGCTGAAATGGCTCGAAACCGAGCTCGACGACAGCCACCCGGGGCCACGCCTGTTGGTCGTGCACGCGCGCGGCTCGCACCCACCCTGGGACCTGACACGCGAAGAAACCCAATCGCTAAAGCCCGACGAATATGCGGGCATTCTCGATCCGCGTCGTGGCGGCATCATGCTCGCGGCGTTGCGCGCACGGAAGACGCGCGTGGCGCACCACCTCCAAGAAGAAGATTGGGTTCGCCTGCACGCGTTGGAAGACGCTGCTCTGGCCAAGCAAGATCTGCTCGTGGGCCAGTTGGTCGCCTTGCTCAAGAAAAAGAGCGCGTGGGAGCGAACGATGATTGTCCTCGCGGGCGACGTCTCCGCGGGCGAACCACCGGACTCTCCGTTCGATCCGCAGGGCGCCCTCGCGGAAGCTCGGCTCGGCGTCCCGCTAGTCATCAAGTTCCCGGGCGGAGATCTCGACGGGCGCGACGAACGTTTGCCGACGAGCGCGGCGGACGTGACGGCGACGCTGTTGACCGCCCTCGGTATCCCTGTGCCCGAGGCGGTAGAAGGTGTCGACCTCTATGCCGCCGCGCACGGCATGGTGCCCGTGGTCTCGAACGCACTGGTGGCGAGCGCCCCTGGACGCTACTCGACGCGGCTCGGCTCCTGGTTGCTCCGCGGCGAACTAGGAAAAAAGCCGACGCTGTGCGCGATCGATCTCGATCCCGCCTGCGTGAACGACGTGTTCGACGAAAAGCCTTACGCCGCGCGGGCGCTGTGGCTCGCGACCTTTCGCGCCGAGAGCGCGGCGCTGCACTCGAGCAGCCGACCGAAAGAGAAACAGGCCGCGGTGCTCGATCCCGAGACCGTCGCAGCGCTGACCGTGTGGGGCGATCTACGCTGACGCGCGCATCAAGTGCCGCGTTTGCCGCCCCACAGCTCCAAGTGAAGCCGGGAGGAAAAGCGATAGGAGCGCGCGCGCGCCGCTTCGGCGACCGCAAAGGAGCGAGCCCGCAATTGTTCGCGATCGGTCGCTTCCGGCATCAAACACACGCGATCCGCCGGCCAGCTCAAGCGTGCGACGAGCCCGTCGGCCTCTGCAAAGTCTTGCTCCCCGTTGACGACCAGCTTCAAATAAGCCCGTCCCGAATCGCGGAAAGCGGCGAGCACTTCGGGTCGGATGCGAAACGACTCGGGGTCTCCGGCGCTGGAAAGCTTCGCCGAGACGTTCCACTGGTTCACGCGCGAGAGCGCGGCGGGCTCGGGCATGATGGTGCCGTTGGTCTCGACCTCGACCGCGATGTCCGGCGCGAGGCGGGCGAAGAACTCCTGCAGCGCGCGTTGCTGAAGTAACGGTTCACCACCGGTGAGCACGAGGCGCCGGCTCGGGGCGGCGTTGACGAGCTGCGCGACTTCGGCGACCGAGCGCTCGCGCACTTCGTCTTCGTAGCGGTAGCGGTCGAAGTCCCAGGTGTACTTGGTGTCACACCAGGTGCAGTGCAAATTGCATTGCGCCAAACGCACGAAGAGGCACGGCGCGCCGCTGCTCACTCCCTCGCCTTGCAGGCTCTCGAAGATCTCCGAAACTTTGAGGGTCGAACTCGCGGACGCCATCGCCGCGGGGTTTAGCTCACAATCGGGGATGGATCTCGCGGCAGTGTCGCGCTGGGTTCATCTAGTGCTAGAGGGCCCGGAATGAGCTCTACCTCCAAAGCCACCCGCGCTTCGATCCTGGCAGCCCGCGGCGGGCGCGATTTGCGAACGATTCGCCCCGTCGAAACGACACCGGGATTTCAACGGCTTGCGGAGGGCTCGTTACTTTACCGTGCGGGTGGAACCGTGGTGCTGGCTACGGCTTCCATCGACGATTCGGTTCCGGACTTTTTGGTGGGCAAAGGCAAAGGCTGGATCACCGCGGACTATCAGATGCATCCCCGCTCCAACCCGAAGCGCCGCGAAAACCGCGACGGCCGCGATCGCCCCCTCGGTGGCCGCGCGCGAGAAATTCAGCGGCTGATCGGTCGCTCCCTGCGCGCTGCGGTGGACTTAGATCGCTTGGGCGAAAAGAGCATTCACATCGACTGCGATATCTTGGAGGCGGACGGAGGCACCCGTACCGCGTCGGTCACGAGTGGTTTCATCGCTTTGGCGCTCGCTTGCGACAAACTGACCAAGAGCGGCAAGCTCAATAAGCCCGTACTGCGCGATCAAGTCGCTGCGGTGAGCGCCGGGCACGTTGCGGGCGAATATGCGCTGGATCTCTGCTACCTCGAAGACAGCGCTGCTCGCGTCGACCTGAACGTGGTGGCCACCGCCCAAGGCGCGATCGTCGAAATTCAGGGAACGGCAGAGGGCGAAGCCGTCCCGCGCAGCGACGTCGACGCGATGATCGACCTTGCGCTCGAGGGCATTCGCGAGCTGTGTTCGATTCAACGCCGGACGCTGGAGAGCGCTGCGGTCAATCTCGACGCGCTACTCATCCCGCGCGCGCTTTGAGTCGCTGGGCCTTCAGCGCGCTTTGAGCAAACGCTCGACGCGTTCCATCGCGCCGCGCACGCCGTAAAGCGTCGCGCCGTCGTCGGGTAGCACTGGGCCGAGGCCAACTGCAGCCAAAATACCGCATAGATTGAGGCGCGCGAGCTCCGAGTCCTCGGCGATGGATTCCACTTCCCAAAGCGTGGGGCAGCGTGCCGCCAAGCTCGCCATGCCGGCGGCGCGGCCGCGCTCCTCCGCGTCTCGCGCGTCGGCGAGATCGTGCTCGCTCGTCCAACGCGTGTGAATCGACAGGCGTCCCTCATAGCCATGCTTCTCGCTGCGCAGTAAGACCTCCACCCGGTCCCGCCCGTCCGGCATTGGTTCGCTGCGCGCCTGCACGTCCAAGGTGACGTCGAAGTATGCCCGGACGGTTCGCAACAATTCCGGCAAATCGAGTGTCAGCTGGTTCCGCTGCGCAAAGATCCGCACGTTTTCCAAGCGAACACGGCTTGCCGCCGAGTTCAACACGGCTCTTGGGCTAGCGCTTGCCTTTGCCCGAAAAAGCCGCCAAATTCGCGGCTGTGCGACCGGATCACGGCGGCCGTCTGGAACTCAAACTCATCGCCGCGGGCGCGACGCGTGCCGACTATTTGTTGACCTTGCTCACACCGAGCGCCGAAGCGAGCGCACGAGTAGCGATCGACTCATCGAGCGACAGCCTCGAACTCGGTCCCTTCGACGGAGGTGTTCCACCGACGTGGCTCGAGGCCTACGCGCACGCTTTGCTTCGCAGCGTGCTGCGCACGCGAAATAGCGATGGAGACTGGCCGCGCCGACTGACACGCTGGCGGCCCGAACCGAAGGCGTGAGCCCGCGCTGGCCAGGACCACTCGTCTCGGCCATGATGATTCGTACATGCGAGCGCGGGCTTTTTCTTCCATCGCGGTTCTTGCGGCGACGCTCATGAATTGTCAGCGGGCACCGGTGGCTCCCGGTGCGAGTGGCTTGAAAGCCGCTGCCGCGCCCGTCCACGACCTCTCGCCCGCCGCGCGCTTGGCGCGCGCCAATCAACGCCTGGAGCTCAGCGCCTATAAAGAAGCCGAGGCGGACTTTCGCGCGCTGCTCAGTGGATCGGAGGGCGCTGCTGCTCGGCTCGGCCTGGGTCGAGTCTTGGTCAAGACCGGCCGCGCTTCAGAGGCCATGAGCACCCTCGCGCCGCTTTCGAGCGACCCCACGTGGTCGGCTCGCGCGGCCATTCAGACTTCCCGCGCGCAGCAGAGCCTGGGTCGCATTCGCGACGCGGAGGCCAGCTTGCGCGCGGTGCCCGCGGAGCAATCGTCTTTCGCGTTGCAACTCGAGCTCGGCAGCGTGCTCCTGCGCGAAGGTCGCCGCGCTGAAGCCGAGCCCGTGTTGATGACCATCGTCGATGCTTATAACGACGATCGGATCAAGGACAGCGACGGCGCGGCAATGGCTTTGGTCGGTCGCGCAGCCCAGCTCTTGCGCAGCCCGAAGGACGCCAATGACGCCTACAATGCGGCCGAACGCGCGCTGCCGGGCGACAGCCAAACTCTGCTGTTTCGCGCCAGTTTATTCCTCGAAAAATACGATCCAGGGCACGCGGAAGAGGTGCTGAACGAGATCCTCGAAAAGGCACCGGCCGAGCCGGAAGCGCTGGTGCTTTTGGCGCGGGTGAAGTTGGCGCAGGCGCTCGACTTCGACGAAGCCGAACGACTCGCCCGCGCCGCGTTGAGCGTGAACCCGAAATCAGGCGCAGCGTACGCAATCTTGGTCGGTATCAGCTTGCGTGATGGCGAGCTGGAGCGCGCGGCGCAACAATTGGGCGAAGGTTCGAGCGCCGAGCCAGGCAACCTCGAGCTGGCGAGCTTGCGCGTGGCGGAGCGCTTCATGGCTGATGACGGAGCCGGCGTCGAAGCCGCGAAGAAGGCCGTTTTGCAGCTGAATCCGCAATATTCTCAGCTGTATTCGATTGTCGCGGAGTTCGCTGACTGGGAGCACCGCTACGACGAGATCGTGCGCATGATGCGCGAGGCAGTGGCGATCGACAATGAAGACGGGGTCGCATACGCAGAGCTCGGCTTGAATTTGATCCGCGCAGGCGACGACCCGGGAGGCATCGCCGCGTTGCGACGAGCGTTCGCCATCGATCCGTACAACGTGCGCGTGTTCAACACTTTGAACTTGTACGAAAAGACGATTGCCAAAGAATACGTGACGGTAGACCATCCGCCGTTTCGGATCCGCTACCGCAAGGACGAGCGCGCGATCCTCGAACGCTACGTCCCCGCGCTGTTGGACGAAGCGTGGGGCAAGATGGTTCAGGCCTACGGCTTCACGCCGGAAACCCCGATTGGCGTGGAATTGTACGCCGAGCGGCAGAATTTCGGCATCCGAACCGGGGGTCTGCCGGAGACGGCGATTCAAGGCGTGTGCTTCGGTCGCACGCTCGCCGCGATGAGCCCGAAGTACGAGTCCTTCAACTTGGGGATGACGCTCTGGCACGAGCTTTCGCACGTGTTTCACATCCAGCTCTCGAAGAGCCACGTCCCGCGCTGGTTCACCGAAGGCTTGGCCGAGTACGAGACGATCATTCGTCGTCCCGAGTGGGCGCGCGAGCAAGATCCGGATTTGTATCAGGCACTGCGCGCCGGACGCTTGCCGGCGGTGGCGAACATGACCCGCGCCTTCACCCGCGCCGAAGAGCTGAACGACGTCGCGACGGCCTACTACGCTTCGAGCCAGATCATGATGCTGTGGGCCGGCGAATACGGCATGCCCAAGCTGAGCGAGATGTTGCGCAGGTGGGGCCAAGGCCGTCGCACCCCCGAGGTCCTGCAGGGAGTGCTGGGAAAACCCCCGGAAGCGCTCGACGCGGAGTTCCGTGCGCACGCCGAGAAACGACTCTCGCGCTACACGACTCAGTTCGTGCCCGTGAGTCGCGGCGGGTCGGTCGCGCTCGCGCAGGCCGCGGTGGAGCGCAATCCTGACAGCGCGCTCAGCCACACGGCGCTGGCGCGCGCGCTGCTCCGCCGAGGTCGCGGTGACCGCGCGAAGACCGAACTCACCCGCGCGCTCGCCCTGGATCCGACGCTCGCAGATGCGCGCTTCCTCGACGCGCAGCTCGGTGCCCATGAGGACTCGGCACACGCGGTCACGACCTTGCAAAAGCTGATTGCCGACGGAAAGGACGGCTATGCGGTCGAGATGTTGCTCGCGCAAACGCTCGTCTCGAGCGACGATGCTGGCGTCAAACGCGCGCTACAGGCCGCGACGAAACTCGACCCGACACAAGCCTCGCCATTTTACACTTTGGCAGAGCTGGCCGAAAAATCGGGCGATTCTGCGGCGGAGCTCGAGGCCCTGCGCGCCCTCGCCGCGCTCGAGCAGCACGAACCGAAGGTCTATCGACGCTTGCTCGAGCGGCTGATTCAAGGCGGCGCATTTGCCGAAGCTGCACAGGTGGGCGAGGCAGCGGTGTTCGCCGACGTCTCGGGGCTGACCACGCACCTCTTGTTCGGCCAGGCACTGGCGCGGACGGGCAAGCTCGAGCGGGCGCAATTCGAACTCGAGAGCGCGACGCTGTGTGAGGGGTCAGCCGAGGAGTTGGCAGAGGCGCACGCTCAGCTCGCCGAGTTGTACGTGGCCAACGGCAAGCGCGCCGCTGCCAAGAAAGCAGCCGACGCCGCCCGCAAGTTGGATCCGAAAAATCCCCGGCTCGGCAAGCTTCCGCATTGAACTCAGGCCTCGCTGTCTTCGTCCTTGTCGCCACGGAGCCCGAGAGCCCGGGCTTTTTTGTACAAATGGCTGCGCTCGAGGCCCAACGCGCGCGCAGTGGCAGCCATCTGTCCGCCGTGATGTGCGAGGGCCTCTTCGACTATCGCGCGCTCGGCTTGCTCCGATAGGACGCGGAAAGGCACACCCGGCTGATACAGGCCGGCGCTTTGCGGCGCGCCGCCCATGCCGACCGAGCGCTCGATGTCTTCGCCGGTGACTGCATCGTCGGGGTTCAAGATCACGAGTCGCTCGATCAGGTTGCGCAGTTCGCGTACGTTGCCCGGAAACGGGTGGCGAGTGAGGGCCGTGATCGCAGACGGAGTGAGGGTCATGCCCGGCCGCGCGTTTGCTTTACGTGCGCTCCGCAAGAAGTGCTCGGCGAGCTTCGGAATATCCTCGCGTCGCGCGCGAAGGGGCGGAAGTTCGAGTGGCACGACGTTCAAGCGATCGTACAAATCCGCTCGAAATGCGCCTTTCATACAGGCTTCGCTCAAATCCTTGTTGCTGGCGGCGACCACACGCACGTCGATCTTGAAGGTGGTGCTGCCGCCGACGCGCTCGATCTCTTGCTCTTGAAGGACGCGCAACAACTTGGCTTGCATGGCGAGCGGCATATCGCCGACTTCGTCCAAAAATAGCGTGCCCCCGCTGGCTCGTTCGAACTTGCCACGACGTTGCTTGGTCGCGCCGGTAAACGCGCCCGCTTCGTGCCCGAACAGTTCGCTCTCGATCAGCTCTGCCGGTACGGCCGCGCAGTTCATCCGTTCGAGGATGGCTTTGGCGCGCGGCGACGCGCGGTGGATCGCCCGAGCTACCAGCTCCTTACCCGTCCCGCGTTCGCCGTGGATGAGCACGCTGGCGTTCGACCGCGCGGCGCGCAACACGCGCTCGCGCAGATCGCGCATTACCCGGCTTTCTCCCACGAGATCGTCGAAATGGCCGGCCTCCGCGTGCAGCTCCCGAGCTTCGGCTTCTGCGTGCAGCAAGCGCAGCGCATTTTCCAACATGACCAGGAGCCGGTCTGTCGATAGGGGTTTTTCCAGAAAATCCAGCGCACCGAGCTTGGTTGCGCGGACCGCCGCGTCGATCGTTGCGTGCCCGCTCATCATGAGCACCGCGGTTTCGTTGCCCGCGCCGCGCAAGCGCGCGAGTAGATCCAGGCCGTCTCCGTCGGGCAACGCGACGTCTAGGAGCACCACGTCGTACGAATGCTTGGCGAGCCGCTCCTCCGCGACGGCGATGCCGCCGGCCAAATCCACCTGATAACCCTCGAGAGATAGCGCCTTCTTCAGCGTATTGAGAATCGAGGTTTCGTCATCGACGACTAGAACGTGGCCACGGAGCATGCGAAAACGCTAGCGAACCTTACTGCGAAGCGCCACGACGCTTCCGCAGGACTGGAATTGCGGGCACTTGTGGCGACCTCTTCGTTAGAAAAATACCTACTACGTGAGATCTCACGACTTCTGCGAAAGAGCCGAGTCCGCGCGCAGGCTGACGCGGACGGAACTTGTGCCCGAAATGAGCCGGGCAGTGCTACACTCCCAGTGCGCTTCCGATGACCGAGGTTGCTCCCACTGCACAGGGCTCCCTGGAGGCAACTCCGCTCGGGCACCTACTCGTTTACAGCTTGGATCGGCTGTTGACCGGGACGCTCGTGCTCGAAGAGTCGAGCGGTAAGCGCCATGCCATTTACTTCGACGAGGGCGGACCGTCGAAAGCCAAGATTCAAGACCCAGTCCTGTTCTTGGGCGCGGTTTTGGTGGAACAAAAGGCGATCACGGCCGACGTGTGCGATCGCACGCTGGTGGAGGCCATGGGGAGCAATCAGCTCCACGGCCAAATTCTGCTCGAGCAAGGTCACATCGACGAACGCGCGCTCCGAGAGGGGCTGCGCGAGCAGCTTTCGCGGCAAGTGCTGTGGATGTTCGGCTTGCCGCGGGACACGCTGTTTGGATACTACGACAAGGTCAATTTTCTCGAACGCTGGGGCGGGCAAGGTGTGCGCGCCAAACCTCTCGCGCTGATTTGGCGTGGCGTGCGTGAGTACGTCCATGCGGGTCATATGGCAGAGGTGCTGCAGCGTTTCGGGGATCAGCCCATCTTGCTGCATATCGACGCGCCGATTCGCCGCTTCCACTTCGACCGTCGCGAACAAGCGATCATCGACGTTTTGCGCGCCAAACCGCAACCGTTGAGTGAATTGCTCACGCGTGGCCTGGGCGAGGCTGAATACGTGCGCCGCTTGGTTTACGCGATGCTCATCACTCGCCAGCTCGAGTCGGGCATCCCTGGTGTCGAGCCAGTGGGCGTCGATGAAGCGGCCTCTTCGTCGCGCATGCCGGTGGCGCCCGTATTTGAGCCGCCCCCGAGCGCATCACGTCGCCCCTCGCCGACGGCGAGTTCCCTCCCACCCGTGCCAGCCTCCGCGCCGGCGCCGGTGCCCAAGGTCGAGAGCCCCGAGCAAGCCGCCTTTAGAGTGGAGATTCGCGAACGCGCAGCGGACGGTGCTGCCGACTACTACACGTTGCTGGGCGTCCCGCCGGACGCCGCAGCGCCCGTGATTCAAGGCGCTTTCTTCCAACTCGCCAAGAAGTGGCACCCCGATCGCCTGGGGCCTGACTTGGCGGACGTGCGAGACCTTGCCACCAAGGTCTTCGCCCGCATGAGTGAAGCGCATCAGATCCTCTCCGATCCCGCGCGCCGCAAGGAGTACGACGAACTGCATAAAGACGGCGCGGGCGGCGCCGAGGAGCAAGAGCAGGTTCAGCGCGTGCTGCGCGCCGCAACGGCCTTTCAAAAGGCCGAGGTGTTGATGAAGCGCAACAACACGCCCGCCGCCTTGGAAGAGGCACGAAAGGCGGTCGAACTCGATCCCAGTCAGGCGGATTACATCGCGCTCTTGGCCTGGCTCGAATCCACCCAACTCAACACGAACCTGGAAGAGATCCTGGCTCGCATCGACAAGGCTCAGCGGCTCGAGCCGAACAATACGCGCATCCGCTGGTACCGCGGCTCGATCCTCAAGCGCATGGGTAAGAACGGCAAGGCCGTGTCTGACTTCCGCTTCATCGCCGAGAACGACCCGCGTCACCTCGACGCGCAACGCGAGATCCGCTTGTACGAGATGCGGAAGGCGGAGCAGCGTCGTACCGGGCAGAAATCACCGAGTGATCGTCCGAGCGCGCCGCCCGGCCGGCCCAGCGGGGCGCCGACGAGCGTGAAGCCTTCCGAAAGCGGCAGCACCAACATGAGCCGTTTCGGCAAGTGGTTCAAGCGCTGAGCGTGGTTACTCGCGGCGTTTGACGGCCACGCGCGTGACTCGCACCGGGCCGAGTTCGCTCGCGCACACCGCGAGAGGTACGCGGCCGTCCTCGAGCGAACATTCGCTGCGCTCGCTTCCGATGGTCAGCGCGAGGTGATTGCCCGCACGCTCCAACAGCACACGCCCGACGTCTCCGCCGGAGGATGCTGCCGGCAGGGCGCAAGCGCTCTGGGCGTTGGAAGCGCGCGGGTCGACGAGCTCTCGGTTGCCCACACGCAAGCTCGGAGTCACATCGGAAGTAAACGCAATTTCCGCCGAAAAATCGGCAAATCGTGCGTCGCTGATCCAAACACAAGGTTTGCTCGCGCCGCCCGCGCTCGCCGCGAACACCAGTGCACCAGGGCCGCCGCCTTCATAGCTCAGCTCCGTGCTCGGCGGCCGATCGGGCACGAGGTGCGCGGGGCGCGACGGATCGTTCGCATCGCGCAAGCTCACCAAAGGTACGTCATTGCTGAACGTGGATCGCGTGCCCAAGCGCATGCCTTGGAGCACGACTCCTCGAGCATCATCGGTGAGCCAGGCAAATGAATCCGAGCCCATTGCCACGAAGCGAGCCGGAGTTTGCGTCCCGCTCGGCTCGAGCCGAATGCCTGTCGCTTGGAACTCCGCATGCCAAGGATCGAACCGAAACAGCTCGTCGTTTTCCGTGACCAACCAGGGGCTGCCGTCGGAACCGGCGAGCAGCCTCGGGTGACCGGCGCTGAGGGACAGATTCAGCTCGGTGACGGCGCCGTCGGAGGAAATCCAAAAAGCCTCGTAGCGCGGGGAGTTAGCCGGGCCGGGCGGGCAACCGCGCTCACAGGCGCGGGCGCAGTCCTCGCCGCTTTCGGGCGCGCGATTTTCGCAGCCCCCGACCGCCAGAACGGCGCCGCCCGGCAACGTCGCGTACGCTCGGTCGAAGCGTGGCGGCAGCGCGAGCGAACCGTCGAAAGGTTCCGGTAGCGGAGCAGCGTCGGCGCCTCGCCACTCGATGGCGCCAATCGGATTGCCTGATGCGTCCTCGCCGCCCGCGACGAACAAGCGATCATCGTCGAGACGCAACACGCTCGGCGCGTGGCGTCCCACGCTCAGCGTGCCGAGCAGCTTGGCAGTGCGCTTCTGTGGCGAAAGGATCTGAATGAAGTTCGATGCCCCAGAGACCGCGGTTTGCCCGCCGATCAGCGCGATCTCTCCGCTGGCCAAAGGCACCGCGGCGTGGTGCGCGACGCCCTGCGCGAGCTGCACGAATTCGGCTTCGAAGCTACTCGTTAGCGGATCATAGACTTCGCCCGTGTCGTTGAACACGCTGGCTGCGGTGCCGCTCTCGTGAATCGGGTATTCACCGCCAGCGACCAGCAGCTGGTCGCCGAACGCGCTGACGGTTGCGAACGAGCGAGGCACGCGCATGGCGTCTCGCGGATCGACGGTGGCGCTCTGACCGGTGCGCGCGTCGAAGGTCATTGCCCCCACCACCGCCGAGCTGGAGAATCCCTCGCTGCCGGCGATCATCAGCAGCCCGTTCGAGCTCGCGTAACCGAGCGCTTCGCCGCCCAGATTTGCAGGGTAGCTGGTTGCGCGAAACAGCTCGCAGGCGCTGCCTTCCGGCCAGAGCAAGAAGTCGAGCCCGGAACTGCCGCGTTCACTCGAGCCGATGAACGCTTGGTCGTACGAATCCGGACGCGCGGTCGCTTGCAAAGCGAGCGTGCTGCTCGGAAAGCCGAGGCGGACGTTTTGCGCAGTGAGCGGCAGCGTGAGCGTCGTGTCGTTGCTGGTAGGGAAATCCCCGAGCGCGCGCAAATCCACCTGCGCTGGGGTGGGAACCGGACAGCTTGCGAGCGAGTGCACCGTCAAAGGCAACAGAATTTCGCTTGGCTCCGGCGCCGAGCAGCCAGAAAGCAGCCAAAAGGCCGCCGCAGCGCTAACATGGACGGCAGCGATGTTTCCGCAGATCTTCGGCAAATACGTGCTCGAGCGCGAGATCGCTGCGGGAGGCATGGCGCGTGTTTACCTCGCTACCCTACGCGGTGCGGTGGGGTTCGAGAAGCGCCTCGTCGTCAAGCAGATCCGAACGGAGCTGGCCTCCGACGACGCGTTCGTGACCCGCTTCGTGGAAGAAGCGAAGACCGCGGTCGAGCTCAGCCACCCGAACATCGTGCCGGTTTACGAGCTCGGAGTCGAGCAGGGCGTTTATTACATTGCGATGGAGCTCTGTGAGGGGCTCACCCTTTCCGAGGTCTTGGCGGAGACTGGACCGCTCGGCCCACTGGAGGGCGCCTACGTCGGCGCGGAGATCTGTCGGGCGCTCGACTACGCGCATCGGCGCGCGCGCATCGTGCATCGTGATGTGACCCCGAGAAATGTGCTGATCGACGACGAAGGGGCGGTGCGCTTGATCGATTTCGGCATCGCCGCGCCGGTGACTCGCGACCCGAGCGCGCGCACGGAGGTGTTCGGTTCCCCCGGGCATATGCCGCCGGAGCAACTGCATGGCGCCGAGCTCACCCCCGCGACGGACGTGTTTGCCGTGGGTGCGCTGTTGATCGAAGCGTGGAGTGGCTATCCGCCGTTTCGGCGTGCCACCCCGCAAGAAAGCGAGCATGCGCTGTTCGTCGCGCCGCCTGCGATCGATCAGAAAGAGCCGTTGCTCGCGCCGCTGCGCGACCTCATCATGAGTAGCGTGGCGCTCGATGCGCGCGAACGCCCACCCGCGGCCGAGCACTTGGCGCGGCCGCTGCGTGAATTCTTGAAGAGTGAGGACAGCGGGGACATCGCCCGCAGGCTTGCTGAGCGCGTGAGGCGCGCTCGGCGCCGCGGGCGCGCCTCGAGCCCGTGGCTGCCCGGGGAGGGAAGCACGGGCAAGAACGAGCAGAGCACTCGGCCCGCGAGCGAGGGAGCCTCGCTGCAACGCGAGTCGAGCGGGGGTGGCGCGCCGGTGACTCGGACATTTGCCGCGCGCGAGGAGGTCGAAGTTTGGACGCGCCGGCTATCGACTCCACCCGTGGTTTCGATCGACCCACCCGCGACCCCACCAATGCCCGGCACGCGGCCGCTCACCACCGTGCCCGCGGCGTCGCGCGCTGACGACAGCGTGGCCGATCCGTCGGGTATTTCTTCGAGCCAGGTCAACCGAACGCCGAAGCGCGGTGCTGGCTGGCTGTACGGAGTCGCTTCGCTTTCGGTCGTCGCCGTAGCGTTTGCCTTCGTGCCGCGTCGTAGTGCACGTACGGTGCTTCCGCCCAGCGCGAGCGTCGCCACGGTTCGGCCGGTGCTGGCCGTCGTGAACGCGGAGCTACCGCAACCCATCGCCAAATCCAGCGCCGCAAGCGCCGCGCCGAGCGCTGTTCCCGGGGCCCAAAGGAGTGACGAGGGCCGGCGCGTCCACGCAGCCACGGGCGGCGCGGCGAGCAGCGCCAGCGCGAGCAGCGCCACCGCGGCTGCACAGCCGGAGCAGTTCGGAATGCTCAAGATCACCGCCGATCCGCGCGCGCTGGTCGAAGTCACTGGCCCCGGCTTTCAGCGCACCGCGCAGTCCCCACTGGTTGGGCTCAAAGTGCCGGTCGGAAAGTACCAAATCGTATTTCGCAACGACACGTTCGGCGCGCCACTGCGCGCGCAGGTGATGATCTTGAGTGACGTGAACCGCAGTGTGCACGCGGATTTCCGCCAAGCCGAGCCCGCGGTCAGCGTGCGCTGACCGCGGCTGACTCAGTCGATCAGCGTCAACGCCTGCTTTTGCCGCAAGGCTTCGTAGACCGCGATCGAAACCGAATTGGCCAGATTGTGGGACCGCACGTGGCCGGGCATTGGGATACCGATCACCTGCTCGCCGCGCTCCTCGAGCAGCTCGCGCGGTAAGCCCACGCTCTCTTTGCCGAAGACCAGCGCGTCGCCGAGCTCGAAGTCGGCGTCCAAATAGCTGCGTCGCGCATGGCCGCTGAAGAACCAGGACTTGGGCGTGCGTCCGGGGCTGTAGGACGCCACGCTCTGCTCGGCGTCCAACAGAGTGTCGTGCTGCAGGACCTCGACCAAGTGCCAGTAGTCGAGGCCAGCGCGACGCACCGCGTGCTCGTCGATCCGAAACCCCAATTTGCCGACCAGGTGCAGCGGGCACAACGTGGCTGCACAGAGCCGCGCCACGTTGCCCGTGTTGGGCGGAATTTCGGGCTCGACCAGCACGATGTGAAAAGGCCGTGGGACGGCGCGTGTGCGTAGGTAAAAGTCGGATTGGGACGGCAAGTCGGACAAGCGGGGTGAGTCTAACGGCCCAGGGCCCGGCCCGCGAGGCCTTCACGCAGTCGCGGCGCGCTGCTTGACGCAAATCCCGAGCGGCAAGTAGCCTCGCCCGAACGGCCATCGGTCCGTTCATGATGAGCGCTCGCTTTCTCGGCTTCGCAGTTGGTTCACTGCTGTTCGGTGCGTCACTGACTGCGCAAGCGGAGCCAATGGATTTGGCGCTCGAGCGCTTGGTAGCGAACGGTGGCAGCTGTCTGAGTGCGGATGGCACGGGGCGTTTCGAGCCGACGAGCGCGCAGGATTGTCGCCCCGACAACGTCGCATTCAAGCGCTTGGTCAATCAGCTCGGCTTTGCGCTCGCTCCGTCGGCCATGCACGCTGCGCGGACCACCGGCTTCGGCGGCTTCAACGTCGCGTTCGAAGCCAGCTACACCACCCTCGCGAGTGACGCTGACTATTGGAAGCGCGGTACACAAGGTGCGGTCGACCCCTCGACGAAACAGGCCGCAACTAGCAACCAAAGCCCAGCTTCCGTGCTGCAGCAATACGCGGTCAAGCTGCGCAAAGGCTTCGGCTACGGGCTCGAGATCACCGGCGTCGTCGGCTTCTTGCCTCAAAGCAGCCTGATCAACGGCGGCGCGGACGTGCGCTTGGCGCTGCTGGAAGGCTTTCGCACCGGCGTGCTCGGCATTTTGCCCGATGTCGCGGTGGGCAGCGGAGTGCGCACGATCACCGGCACTCCGCAGTTGCAGCTCACGACCGTCGGGCTCGACGTGCAAATCTCGAAGCCGCTGGTGATCGCGGATACGTCCGTGCTGACGCCGTGGCTCGGCTATCAATACCTGTGGATCTTCGGGGATTCTGGCTTGATCGATCTGACTCCGGGCACCAGCGCACAAGGCGCCTGCAACTATGCGGGCCAAAATGTGCCGGGCAACCCAGACCCCGCCAAGACTCACACCAACCCGGATGGCAGCGTGAGCTACGTTTACGACGGACAGCAGGTGTGCCGCGGCGGGAGCCCGCGGGACTTCAACAACAACGTGGTCTTCGAGCCCGTCCGCGTTCACCGGCAACGGCTGCTGTTCGGGCTGAATTATCGCTACGAAATGCTGCTCGCCGGCGCGCAGGTGATCACCGACCTGTTGAGCCCGTCCGACGCGAACTCAGGCCAAAATAAGAGCGAGCTGCAGGGCGAGCCACGGCAGTCGACGTTCGTGCTCGAACTCGGCGCGATGTTCTGAGCCCGCGAGCGGCGTTCAGCCGCGCAGCGCCGCGGCGACTACGAATACGCCAATCGCGAGCGTCACGAGCACCGGCGCGATCGTGAAATACGCTGCGCGACGCGCGGCCAACCGCGCGGTTTCCGGGCTCAAACCGTGCATGCCGACCAAAAAAGCTTCGGACGCTTGAGCGGGCGCGGTCAAACCGAGCGGCACCGCGCTGCGCGCTGCGGCAAAGCCGCTGCTCAGCGCCGTGATCAGCAGACCGAGCGGCAAGGTGATCAAATCCCAGCCGCACGCATACAGCCCGAAGCGCAGACCGCGCCCGAAACGGCGGCCACCGTAGCGCCGGGCCGCCGCGTCGAGCGCCACGCCGTGGATCGCGTGTAGCGACACCATGGCGAATACCAGCATCACCATCCCAGCCGCGGTGCCACGCACAATCGTGCTGCGCAGCGCGGGATCGTCCCACATCAGGCCCGGCAACGCCGGGAGGATCAACAGCGCGATCAGCGCGCCACCCAGCCCGAGGCCACTCACGGCGATCGCTTCACAAACCAAGGCGAACGACAGCGCGGTCGAAACTTCGCCCTCAGGCAGCGCGCTGAAGAAGGTGCGCGCGTGCAAGGTGGCCAAAGTCGAGGTCTGCCAAAGCCGCCGCCAAAATCCGAGCCCCGGCCGCTCCCAGGGAATGATCGCTACGACGCCAGATTGGTTGGTTTGCTCGATCACGCAACCGGAGCACGCCGGGTCGCCGCAGCCGGCGCACACCACCGTCGCCGGCACCTCGATCAGATCGAAGGCCGAGTCGTCGCGAACAGTGCGGCCCTTCGACCGCGCATCGACGCTGGCTCCCATTGCTATCGAGCTAGCACGCGAATCGCGGCTCGGCGAAGATTTACCAGAGAAAGCCATGGCGCGCGGTGGGCATGCTCAGTGCAAGGTCTCGCCGGAGCTCGTCTGCCTCGGATCGGGACTCGCGATATCAGTGACGATTCGCGGCAGATCTCGCAAGGTTCCGCCGAGTCGAATGGCCGCCACGACGCCAGCAACGCTCGTCACGAGACTCGCATAAATCCCCCAACGCCACACGATTTCCAGCGGTACCCCGTGGCGCGCCTGCGGCGGCGTCGACAGCAACATCCCGGCTTCGATCAGCGTCATCGCTGCGAACAAAGCCGTCACGAGCCGAATACCGCGCAACCGCTGAATCGTGCGCCGAGTCCAAACCAGCGGCAGCGTGATGAACCAGCCCGCCGCGCCGCCCCACAACCAGCCTGCCCGACCCCGCGCCAAGTCGAAGCCGCTCCGCACCGAAAACTCGGGCATGCGCAACTCGACCCACGGCGCAAAGAACAACCCCAAACCCAGCAGCGCAATCAGCAGCAACGCGCCGCGTCCGCGCCCGAAGTAATTCCAGGGAAAAACGCGCTGCTCCGGCAACACCAACTCGCCCGCGGCGAGCTCTTCCGCCTGTGCGTCGAGCGACTCAGGCAGAGTCTCCATCGGCACCAGCTTCACGCCGCATTCCGGACATTGACGCCCCTCTGCGCTGGCGAACAGCGACCTACAGAAGGGACAAGCCAAGAGCCGCGCCACGAGCGAAGCATAGCGCATGCAGCTCGCACGTTGGTTTTGGTGGGCGCTCGCGATCCAGCCACGCAACCCGCGCCCCGGAACTGTTTCCGCGCTGCACGGCAACACACACCTGCCCCATTTTTGCGAGCACAAGCCCGCGCTGCGGCTTCCGTCATGCAGGGAGTCGGTCGTGCGCGTGAGCTCCAACCATGGCTCGGCATTGACATGGGTATTCCGCGCTGGGCGAGCCCGCTTCGCGCCGTCTCAGGTCCGAAAGCTGCGAATTCAAGGCGCCAATCCCCCTGATCTGCAGCACTTGCCCTATGACGCACTGTGTCAATGTCGGCTTTGGGTTGCCCAATCCGGCATCCGCTCACTTAATTGACCCAACCGTGGGCTCGCCGTGCGAGCACCCGAATGTCCCGATGACCGAACGCCTCGCCGAACTCCTGGGCCTACCCGCGGACGCGCCTCATTTGGAGGAAGCGCTGACCCATCCCAGCTTCGCCAACGAGCAGCGCAGCTCGCGGCACAACCAGCGGCTCGAGTTCCTGGGCGATTCCGTGCTGGGTTTCTGCGTGAGTGAGCAGCTGTGCGCCCGCTTCCCACAAGCCGATGAAGGGGCGCTGACCCGCATGCGCGCGCAACTGGTCAACGCCGAGGCGCTCGCGGCCTGGGCTCGCAAGGTGGACTTGGCGCAGGTCCTCCACCTCGGACGCGGCGCGAGCACCGCAGGCCTGCGCGAAAGCACCAACGTGCTCGCGGACGCCGTCGAAGCCTTGATTGCCGCGGTATACTTGGACGTCGGCTTGCAAGCGGCGCGCGCGGCTTGCGAGCACATCGTGGCCGACGAACTCAAAGCGTTGGAGAACGACGGCACGCGCGACCCGAAGAGCGAGCTGCAAGAGCGGTTGCAAGCCATCGGTGGTGGCGCGCCGACCTACGAGTTGATCGAA
>Ga0164309_10000644_pt1 | contig 18659 bp, 12 predicted proteins | sample Whisoiple_247_MG_FD_109984 | JGI IMG/M metagenome (GOLD analysis project Ga0164309, IMG submission 109984) | Soil microbial communities amended with fresh organic matter from upstate New York, USA - Whitman soil sample_247_MG | ecosystem: Environmental > Terrestrial > Soil > Unclassified >...
CGTTCGTTCCCTCCAGAACGGAGACGCAGGAGTTGGTCGTGCCGAGATCGATACCGATGATTTTCCCCATACCGTAGTTCCACGAGCATAGCGCGGAGCGCGGAGCTCAGAAAGTGCCGCGCAACGCGCAAAATGTAGGTGGAGGGCCCACGTAACGAGAACTCACTGCCGCTCGCACGCAGAACCGCTACGTTTTCTCGGCTCGATCAGTTCGACTTGGCTTTTGCGACGACGACGATCGCCGGACGCACGAGCTTCTCGCCCTGAATGTAACCAGCTTGGACTTCGTGAATCACGGTGCCCGGCGGGTGCTCGTCGGTCTCGAACTGCTAGACGGCTTCGTGAAACGTGGGATCGAAAGCGGCGCCTTGGGCCTTGATGCGCTCGATGCCGACCTTCGACAAGGTGTCGAGGAATTGCCGTTTGACCAGGCCAATGCCGTCGGCGAGCGCCTTCACGTCAGTGGCAGTCTCGGCGTGCGCGGTCGCGCGCTCGAGATTGTCGAACACGGGCAGCAGGTCTTTCAGAAAATCTTCACGCGCGCGCTTTTCTTGGTCTGCGAGTTCGCGACGCGAACGCTTTTTAAAATTGTCGAAATCAGCAGCGGTGCGCAGCAGCTGATCACGGAGCTTGGCGTTCTCCGCCTTGGCCGCCTCTAGCGGGTCGACCTCGACGGATACCGCTTCTGTCGAGGCATCAGCTGCGGGGGCTTCGGGTGCGGGGGCTTCGGCGATCGGGTTCTCTTCTGGCACGGCGTGCGCAGTATAATCACTCGCCTTAGCTAAGCTAGACCCACCGCACACCGAATTATCGTGCTGGGCGAACTTCTTGGGGCGCTTCTGCGCAGGGCGCTTGACGGAGTGCGGTCAAGAGCCCTCCGGAACTGTGCGCGCTGTCAGCGGAAGGCCGAGGATTTTCGGCGAACCAAGTGTCGATTCCGCCAGGGAGCACCCAGAACTGCTCGGCCGCAGGCAATGCCTGATAGCTCGGCGCCACGCGTTGCTCGCGCCCATAGCCGGTCGTTTCCAGCCAAAAACAAGTGCCCTCTGCGCCGATCGCGAATAGGTGCACCGAGCCGGTCTCGAAGTGAACGGCGCTCGCGCCGAGCGCCGCGCCGTCGACCGACGAGAACACGGACAGCGTGTGCGCGCCCGCTGGAACGCGCAGGAGTGCACCACCCGCCGGACTCTCGTTGCTCGTCGGGTCGACCGACGTCAAGCGCTGGCCGTCGAGCGCAACTTGCACCGGTACCGGGCCGAGATTGAGCACACGGAGTAACGGATGATAAACGAAGAACGACAAGCAGGCCGCACCCAAACCGACGACCGGCCCCGCGCTCAGCCAAGCCGAAGCCCAACGCTCAGGCACGCTCGCGCTTCGGAGCTCACCACCGTTGAGCGCGACGACGCGCTCGGCGTAGGCGGGCGCGGCGCACAACAAGCGCTGCTCCGAACCCCAAACCACCGCCGGGCCACGCGCGGTGTGCGGCGGATGTACCGGACGCGCCGGCAGAAACACCAGCAGAAGCGGCAGCGCGGCAAGTCCACACACCCACGCGGACAGCGGCAGCAGGCCGAGCCGCGGCGCCAGCAGCGGCAAGCCAGCCGCGCTCGTCAGCGCGAGCAAGACCGACGCGAGCGTCAACGACAGCACGCGCGACGAGCTGCTCGCTTGATGCTCCGCGCACTCGTCGCAATAACCGATGAGCAGCGAAGCACCGTCGGCGCGCGTCAATGCCGTGCGATGACTGGCGACTTCGGCGCAGCACGCGCACTCTTCGGGCACAAGAGCGCTCGAGAGCGAGACGGGCAGCGTGACGCTGGCGCCTTCGAGGCGCGATTCGAGACTCAGGCGCGGCACGCGCATGGCCGGAGCGTAGAGCAATTCGTGCGCGATCGCTCTTGTCTTGTGCGTACGCGGCGGCAAGGTTACCTGACACCGGCAAGCCCATGACCGAGCTCAACGAACCTCAACGACAAGCGGTAACCCACGGCGAGGGGCCGCTGCTCGTGTTTGCAGGAGCCGGCAGCGGCAAAACACGCACCATCATCTACCGCATTGCCAATCTGCTGGCAGCGGGGGTTCCGCCGTACCGCATCTTGGCGGTCACGTTCACCAACAAGGCCGCGGGTGAAATGAAATCACGCTTGTCGCAGCTGGCAGGCGAAGAGGTCACGCGGGATTTGTGGGTGGGCACGTTTCACTCCATTTGCGCCAAATTGCTGCGGCGCTACGCGGAAGAAGTCGGCCTCAAACGCAATTTCGTGATCTACGACGACTCGGATCAGAAGGCCGTGCTCACGCGCGTGATTCGCGAACTCAACCTTTCGGATCAGGAATATGCACCCAAGGTGATGGCCGGGTTGATCAGCCGTGAAAAGCGGGAAGGCCGCGGCCCGAGTCAAGTCAAGGCCGACGCCGGCTTCAACGACGCGCTGCCGGACATTTACGTGCGCTATCAAATCGCGCTGCGTTTGGCCAACGCGGTCGACTTCGACGACCTGCTGTACCTGATGGCGCTGATCGCCGAAAACCCGGACAGTCCGGGCGGCAAGGAGCTGCGCAATCGCTTCATCCACGTCTTGGTGGACGAATTCCAAGACACCAACCTGATTCAATACCGCTTGATCCGCGCGCTCAGCGCGCAGCGCCGCAACCTGTGTGTCGTCGGTGACGACGATCAGTCGATTTACCGCTGGCGCGGCGCCGACGTGCGTCTGATCCGCAGCTTCCGTCGTGATTTTGCGGACGCGGTGGTGATCAAGCTCGAGCAAAACTACCGCTCCACGGGCAACATCGTGAAAGCCGCGCTGGGCGTGATCGAAGCCGCCGACACGCGCGAGCCGAAGAAGCTGTGGACTGACCAACCCGCGGGCGAAAAAGTGAAAGTGCGCTTGGTCAAGGACGAGCGCGAAGAAGCGTCGTTCGTGGTGCGCACGGTCAAATCCGAGATCGCGCGCGGCGTGCCCGCCGATCAGCTGGCGGTGTTCTATCGAGTGCATGCGCAGTCGCGCACGCTGGAAGAAGCGTTCCGCGCCGCGAACCAGCCGTACAAGATCGTCGGCGGCATGAAGTTCTTCGACCGCGCCGAGGTCAAGGATCTACTGTCGTACCTGCGGTTGATCGAAAATCCGATGAGCGACACCGACTTGGAGCGGGTGATCAACACGCCGCCACGCGGCATCGGCAAAAAGACGGTCGAGCATTTGCTCGACTCGGCCTCCGAGCGCTCGATGAGCGCGTATGACGCCATCGATCACGTCGCGCGCGAGCAAGAGCTGGGCAGCGCGGGCCGCAAAAAGCTCGCCGCTTTCAAGGCGTTGCTCGAAGGCCTGCGTGAAGAGGCCAAGACCTTGGCGCCGCACGCGCTCGCCGGCCGCGTCTTGGAAGCCACCGGCTACCGTGACTTGTTGGTCAAGGACGACACTGCCGAGAGTGACGCGCGCCTCGGTAACTTGGAAGAAATGGTCGGCTCGATCGCGGAATACGAGCGCGAGCTGGGCGGCGACGAAGAAGCAACCCTTGCGGGTTATCTCGAGCGCGTATCACTCGTGAACGCGACGGACGCGCTCGAGGGCGTTCAGACCGTGTCACTGATGACCGTACACAGCGCCAAGGGCCTGGAGTTCCGCAGCGTGTTCATCACGGGCATGGAAGAAGAGATTTTTCCGTACAGCCAGGTCAGCCACGAAGAGCCCGAGGAGATCGACGAAGAGCGTCGTTTGGCCTACGTGGCGATCACGCGCGCGCGCGAGCGGCTGTGGATCGTGCACGCCGGGATGCGCACGTTGTTCGGCAAGACGCGCTATTCCTCACCTAGCCGCTTCTTGCGCAATTTGCCGGAAGACACGGTGCTGCGCGAAGGCAGCGGCTGGTCGTCTGCGCCTTACTCCACGCCCTATCAAGCGCCCCGCGCCGTATCGCTACCGGTCGGCACGCGCGTGGTCGAGCGCGAGGCGGACGAGGGCCAAGTGGGTGAAGGCATTCAAGTGCGCCCGGGGTCGATCGTCCGCCACAAGCAATTCGGCGAAGGCATCGTCGAAAAGGTCGAATTTGGCATGACGCCCACGGTGGTCGCGCGCTTCAAAGATCACGGCACGCGCCGCATTCACGCCAAGTTTCTCGAGTACGAATGATCGCGCCGTAGCGCGCCTGTGTGCGGAACAGGGCGCGCTACGAGGTGCGATGCTGGGTCTCGAGCGCCCAATCAATCCTGATTCGGATCGACGACGGGCATTGGAAAGAGCCCCTCCGAGCGTCCGAGCACGCCGTCGGAATTCTTGCCCCAGCAGCGAATCGTGCCGAGCGATGTGACGCCGCAAGCGTAACTGTAGTCGACGCTCACGCTGGCGAACGTCGAGCCAGAGACGGCTGCAACGGGTGTCGTCGAGTCGACTGGGTCACCTGTGCCCAGCTGCCCGTATTGGTTCAGCCCCCAGCAATAGAGCTTGTCGTCGCTTTGCACTGCGCAGACGTTGAAGCCGTCGACAGCGCCAGTCCGCCATGCGTTCGCTCCTGACACGACAGTGGGCGAGCTCTGTCCACGTCCCCAACAGCTGAGCGTTCCTCCTTGTTGGATGCCGCAGGACTGCTGGTAACCAGCGAACACGGCGATCCAATCAGCGCTCGATCCGACGCGCTGTGGCGCGTTGAAGCTCGCGTTCGACGTGCCGTTGCCGACCTGGCCGGCGCTGTTGTCTCCCCAGCAATACAGCGCACCGGATTTGATCGCGCAGCTGTGCTTGTTTCCGGCCGCAACCTGAGTCCATCCGCCCGATGCGACGAGTTCGGGAGCGCTCGGCGCGGCGAGCGCGCCGTTGCCGATTTGTCCCGCGTCGTCGCGGCCCCAGCAGTACAAATTGCCGTCGCGGATGCCGCAGGTGTGCGCCTCGCCGACGCTGATGCGTTGCCAGAGACCAGCGGCTCCCACGCGGGTCGGCGTGAAGATGTCGATCTTGTCGCCGGTGCCGACTTGGCCGTCCGCATTGCGGCCCCAGCAATACGCGTCGCCTGCCTTGATCGCGCACGTGCTGCTGTAGCCAGCGTCGATGAAGGTCCAGCCTTGGTCGTTCGCTGCGCCGATCAAGTCAGGCGTCCAGGGCGCAGCGCGATCCGCGGAGCCAGGGTACGCACCCCAACAATAGAGTTGCCCCGTGGACTTCAACCCACAGGTGTAGGTGATGCCCGTGGTGACGCTCGTCCAATCGCTGTCAGTGCCGACCGTGTCGCTACGGAAGCCGGTCCCGCGAATGCCGCGTTCGTTCGAACCCCAGCAATACAGGCCTCCATCGTGAACTCCGCAGCTCGTGCCCTGCCCGGCCACGATTTGATCCCAGTGATAGCCGCCCGCGACGGGGGTGGGCGAAGTGCGACTCTTCGAGGTTCCGTCACCGATCGCGCCCGTGTCGGTAAGCCCCCAACAATACGCAGAGCCATCTTGCTTGAGCGCGCAACGCTGCGTACCACTGGAGACGACCTGCCAGTCAGTCGCCGCACCGACCTGCGCTGGCGTCGCGGTGTACTCCGAACCCCAGCAATAGAGTGAGCCATCGGCGCGCGTCGCGCAGGTCGTGGCGATGGCCGTGTCGACGCTGACGAAGTCTTCGAATTGCGTCACGCGCAGCGGCTTCGGGTTCTCCATTGCCCCGGACGTGGGCTCGAAGCCGAGTTTGCCGGCGTTATTGCCGCCCCAGCAATAGAGCTTGCCGTCGTCGATCGCGCACACGCCGTCGCTTTCCATCGAAACCGCCGACACGTGACTCATCCCGAGTGCCTGCGCGGGCGCGGTGACAAACGGACTCGTATAGCCGATGCCCACCTGTCCGCGCGAGTTCCAACCCCAGCAATAGAGAGCGCCTCCTTGGCGAATTCCGCACTGGCTTTGCATCCCGGCCGTCACCGAAATCCAATCGGAGTCCGTGCCGACACGCTGAGGCACGTTCGAATCGGCGCTACCGATCCCCAATGCGTACGCACTGTTGTCGCCCCAGCAGTAGAGAGCGCCACCGCGAATACCACAGCTGTGCGAGTCGCCAACAGCGACGAACTTCCAGTCGGTATTGCTGCCGACACGCGTCGGTCGGTAACGCGGCTGGCGATTGCCGGTGCCGAGCTGACCTTTGTCGTTGCTTCCCCAGCAGTACAGCGCGCCGGCGCTGATCGCGCAGGCGTGCTTGGTTTGCAGCGCAACCTGCGACCACGGCTCGCACAACGGAGACCAATCCGAGTGAGCACAGCTGCATGAGGCGTTACCCACGCCAGTGCCCGAAAAATTGCCGGGACACGCGCAGTGAAAGCCGAGCACGTCATTGATACATGCGTCGGGCTGGGCATCGCAATTGTCAGTGTTGCTCGTGCACTCGTTGATATCCACGCAGGTCGTTCCAGATGCTTGCGCGCCCGGGACACACTCGCAGGTCGGGGCAGTGACAGCCCCCGAGCACGCCGCGAACTCTTTACACGCCGTGCCTAGCGCTTGAGGACCACCGGATTCACAGCTGCCTTGACCATCGCAGTGGTCGAGCTTGCGGCAAGGTGCGGCTGTGCCGCAAGGCGTTGCAACATCCGCCAACTGCACCGCGCAGCTGCCATGACCGTCACAGACGTAGCCCGCACAGGCGGTATTGGGCGTTGCCCCCGTGCACGACTTGCCCGCGCTGGCGGTGTCGAATCGGCATTCACCGGTCGCAGAGCAGACGTGGTTGAACTGACAGGCGTCGTCGTGGCCACAGCTCACACCGGGCGTGATGGTCCAGCCAGCAGCGTCGTGCTCGACGCTACAGGCTTGGCAGGGGTTGCTCGGGTTGAGCGCGCCGTTGGGATAACAAGTCTGCTCGATCGCACAGCCCTTGCAGACGGACACGCACCGATCGAGAGCCACATCGCACAACCCGGTCTGGCAAGTCGACGAGCCTGCCAGGCACTGTCCCGATTGCGCATCGCAGGTTTCTTCACCGTTGCAAGTGACGCCATCCGAACACGCCTTTTTGGTGCCTGTGCAGCTCCCCGCTTCACAATGATCATTGGTCGTGCACGAGTTGCCGTCGTCACACACACCTTGCGCCCGCGCGACGAGCTTACCGCTCGCCGCATCACAAGTGAGACACGGCTGACCGAGCGGCGAGCCGCCATCCCCGATGCAGGTCGAGCCATCGACGCAGCCTACGCATTCCGCGACGCATTCGTGCCCACTGCAGAGTCGATCGCCAGTGCAGCTACCGCACGTTACTTGCTTGCCACAGCCGTCTTCGACAGTGCCGCACTCGAAGGCTGGTACGCACTTGGCGGAGCTCGGCACACAGCCGTCGCCTTGCCCGGCTTCGCCTGCTTCACCTGCGTCGGCCGCCGAGGGCGACGCGCCGCCTGTGCCGGCCGCGCCTGCGGCGCTCGAACCCGCTTGCCCACCGCCGGCGTTCGGTTCGGTGGTGGCGCTCGAGCACGCTTGCGAGCCCACCACCAAAACCAGCGTTCCCACCCACCGACTCCAACCCGATACGCTCGTTCCCATTGCACGGTCCGGGTAACCCGATCGCAAACGGGCGCAAAGGCGTTTCGCGCCGCGTAGCTATTACTCGAGGATTAGAGCTCGGCGTGGCGCGTCATGGTGCTCACTCCGCGTAACACACCGCTTCGACGTTGTTCCCGTCCGGGTCGATCAAGAACGCGGCATAGTAGTTCTCCGCGTAGTCCGCGCGAATGCCCGGAGCGCCGTTGTCTTTCCCGCCGGCGCTGAGCCCGCCTTCGTGGAATTGCTTCACGGACGATCGCTCTTTCGCAGTCCAGGCGAGATGAGTGCCCGCGTCAGCGGAATGCTTGCCTGGATAGAGGTAGAGAGCGGGCGCGCCAGGTGGACCCATGAAGCTCACGCCGGTCGCGTCGCGCGACCCGACGGCGTAGCCGAGCGGCGCGAGCGCGGCCTCGTAAAAGCGACAGCTCTTGACCAGATCCCGCACGTGCAAACCCAGATGATCGAACATTTGCTTCTCCTTCACGCCGGCACGCGGCGAAACTTCATTTCGACTTCGAGCGCCCAATTCATGCCGTCAAAGCTCAACACGTGACCACGCCAAGTGAACGACCCGGGCGTGATCTCGGAAAATGTCCAGCGGATCGGGCGCCCAGCGCGAGTGCCAATTTGCACGATGTCGTCGCCTTGACGACGACCGACTAGCTCGATGCGAAGTTGTGGCATGGGATCGGTCCACGTCGTGTTCCAAGCGTTCGTGGACGGATCGAAGACGCGCAGGGTGCTGCCGTACCAATTGAGCCCCGCGCCCGCACTCGCTTGGCGATCCGTGCGCGCGGGCGTGATCCACACGTCTTGCACGGCGCGTCCTTCGAGCACCCAGCCGAAGTGCGCTTCCACGCTCGCCTTCGCGGCACTCTTGCCGTCCTGATAGCGATTGAGTTCACCGCTCCAGCTGCCGATGATGCGGCCATACGTTTCCGCGTGCGCGCCGAGGCTCGGGTGTGGTCCGGCCGCGACCAAGGTCTCGATCAGTCTGTGGTCCATTTGGACCTCCTATGTTTTTGGGATTGGACTGCAGGCGTTGCCTGCGTTCGTCCGACGCATGAGAAACTTAGGTTTTTGCGCGCGGCCTGACTTCCAGATTCCTGCTCATTTCACGGACGCGGCGAACACCCAATGATTTGCGGCATTCCGCGGGCGACATGCCGAAGGCGAGGCGAAACGCGTCAGTCAGGTGGCTGTGACTCGAAAAGCCGAGCGTGAGTGCCAAATCGCTCAGGTTCGTCTCGCCCTCGGCGACGCGGGCGAGCGCAGCGCGCAGGCGCAATCGGTGCCGGTATTGGTGAATGGTCAGCCCGAACTCGCGACGAAAAAGGCGCGCGAGGTGAAACGGTGAAGCGTGCACGGCGCGGCCCACGTCAGCGAGCGCCGCGTTCTCGCAGAACGCGCTGGCGAGATACAAACTCGCGCGCTGCGCGATCTCGGAGTGTGCGGCGGCGGTGCTCGATCGCGCGACCTTGGCGGAGCGCCCGCGCGATCGGTAGGCGCCGTGCATCACCGCGCAGAGCAGTTCGACCGCAGCTTCGTCGAGAGCAAGCGCCTCCCGATGCGGCGACTGAGCCGCGCGACGCAGCTTTTCGTGCGCCAAAAACGTATCTTCGTCGTTCAGGGCGTGCACGAAGCGGAATGGCTGCGCGAGCGCATCCGAGTGACTCACGGATGCGCCGCAGCCCGCGCTATCGAGCCAGCGCGGATCGACGAGTTCCAGCGCGCCCTGCAGCAAGCGGTCGCCGAATGCAAACACCGTGCAGTCGTCGCCCGCGCCCGCCGGATGCGCGACGTGATACGCCTGACCGCGATTGAAAAACAAAACGCGATTCGGATCCGCGATCGCTTTCTCGCCGAGCGACTCGAACTCGAACACACCACGCCTCGGAAAGACGATTTGATGCGTCAACGGATGCTCTTCGGGGCCACGCGCTTTGTCGTGCGGACGGCAGCGCACATCGTACACGGAGACGCTGAGGCTACCGTGCAGCGGATGAATGCACAGCGTCTCGAGCGGATCATGCGGTGCGTCTGCGCCGAGCGACATTCCGCTGATATTTAGCTCACTTTCGTGGAGCACGCTGCCCTCTCTGCGGGCGCCATTTTCGCGGGCGCGGGCGGCTCGCCGCAATCGGACGAGCCGCCAAGTCAGCCGTGACGGCTCAAAGCGCGTACAAGAACGCCCGCAGGTCGGTCTTCTCGCGTGCCGTCAGTTGTGTCCCGAGGATCAGATTGAAAAACTCGATCGTGTCGTCGAGTGTGAGCAGACGACCATCGTGGAAGTAAGGCGGAGAGTCCTTGATGCCGCGCAGCGGGAAGGTCTTGATCGGACCTTCGGCGGTCGCCAAAATTCCGTTGATGGTTCGGTCGCTGAAGAAGCGCTCGAGCTGGAGATCGTGCAGGGTGTTGTCGGTGTAATACGGCGGCGCATGGCAAGACGCGCACTTGCCCTTGTTGAAGAACACGTCTTGACCGCGCAGTTCCTCGGCGCTCGCCTTGTACGGATCGAGCTTGCCGTCGAGACCGAGCTTGGGTGCTGGGGGGAAATCGAGGATCTTTTGGAATTCGGCCATGTCTTGGACCTGGGAGCCGCGGTCGAGCGGATTCACGCCCTTCTTCGTGGCCAGCACCGGGTCGCCATCGAAATAGGCCGCGCGCTGCTCGAACTCGGTGAAGTCCTCGACGCTCATCAGCGCGCGTTGTGAGCCGAACAGCCGCTGAATGTTCACGCCACGCAGCGACACCGAATCGACGCGATGTCGCTGCTCCTGGGGACGAATGTCGCCCACGAGGTGCGTCGCGCCGTTGGTGTGGCCATTGACGTGACAATCGAAGCACGCAACACCTAGGCTCGGCCGATCCGAACGTCGGTCGTCGATGTTATTGAACTGCTGTTGCGGGAACGGCGTCAGCAGCAAGCGCAAACCGTCGAGTTGCTTCGGATTCAACAGGCACTTGAACAGCTCGTAGTAGTTATCCGTCGTGACCAACTGACCTTGCGAAACGTCGCCTTGGTTCGGTTGCGTGGTGAGGAAAATCGGCGGCGGAAACTCGGGCAAGAACTGATCGGGCAAATCGAAGTCCAGATCGAAGCGCGTCAAATCTCGCCCGGTTTGGCGCAATATTTCGTCGATCGCAAAGTGCGGAAAGAGCATGCCGCCCTCGGGTTGTTTCGGATGCGGCAGCGGGAAAAACCCGAACGGGAACAGGTCCTGAGTCTTGATCTCCTCGGGGCTCAGCCCTGCCAGATCCGACCAGCTCAGACCTGGCAGCAGTACCCGCACTCCCTCCTGCACGGGCTTGCCGCGAGACATCGCAGCGACTGCCGAGGGCCGATCGCTCAGATCGTAGCGCGCCGCCAAGAGTTCTGCTTGGCGATCTTCCACCGTGGCCTTCTCGGCGACTTTCGCCTCGCGCATGGCTGCGAAGTCGATGTGTTGATCGCCACCACCGTTCTGGTCGCCGCACATCGAAGGCGGAGGTGGCGTGTTTGGAGGTGGATCCGGAAAGTCGTCACGTGTGCCGGGTGGTGCGTCGGCATGTTGTTCGATCGATTTGCTCGGGCCTCGACCATTTTCACCGCAGCCAATCGCCAACACCATCGCCACAGCCTGAATCCATCGCGACATGCTTTGCTCCCTCGCAGTAGTCCCAATGCGGGCGCGAGCCGTTGTGCACGATCTGCGCCCAGCCTTCGTATTCCCGCTCGGGCCCACGACTCGCGCGGATCGCGACTCGAATTGACGTGCGACGGGTGTCGCGTTGCCACATTGCGACGAACTTGCGAGTCACGCTTCGCGCTTCAACGCGCTCGAAGTCGGATATCGCCAGCCGTCACCTGCCCTGTTCGACGCGCAGCTCGCTTCGAACGGTCCCTGAGGGAGGAACCGCCAAGACGCCAAGACGCCGAGAGAGAGGAGAGTAGATTGGGGTCACACGCGACGACAGACGCCGTCAAAGAGACGTGAGTTGGTTTCGCGTAGGTGTTGCAAACCGGGAACATGGGTGACGTTTCTGTCCGGGCATGGGTGACGCGGGCTTCATATTTGCGCCGACGTTACTGCGCCGTGATCAGCCCGCTCTCGGCGAACCCAATCTCCTTCTCCCCTCTTCTTGGCGTCTTGGCGTCTTGGCGGTCTTCTCCCTCTCCCTCTCTTCCGCTTCCGTCGACGACACTGAGGAAGAAAAGCGCGGCTGGGTGTTCGCGAGCGGACCTGCGACGGGAACACAGCGCCCTACGAGGTGCGATGCTGGGTTGTGGGCGCCCCAAAACTCGGAATTTGCGCTGACTAGGGGCTCGCTCGCGCCGTCTCGCGTTCGAGTTCGCTCGCCAGATTGTCGCTTAGACCGTACCCTGGGGCTCGAGGCGGGAATGAGGCAAGTCTGGTTCTGTGTGCTTTCGCTGAGCTGTTGTTTCGCAGGCTGCCACAGCCCCCCTGCAACGACGAGCGAGTCCAACGAGGCGAGCGGCGGAGGGGATCTTGAAGGCGGTTTGCCAGGCGCGAGCGGTGGCGCGGCGAGCGGGGGATCGATGCGCGGCGGCAGCGCAGGCAGAGGAACGACCAGCGCCTCGGGTGGAACCACTACGAGCAGCGCGTGTCTCGTAGAGCCCGATCTCACGCCGAGCTTCCCCGCAGTCACGGCACTCGATCCTGACCTGGTGGCGCGCGCCGCTGCGGTGATTGGCTCGTGCATGCCCGATGACGGAGTGATGCGAAATGCGGCTTACCTTTGGAATTCACATTTCGCCGCGCCACGTCTCTATTATCGATATGTCGAGCAGCTCGAGTGTTTGGGGAATGCCAATTGCGGCTGTGCTGCGGCCGAGCATTGCGTGGGTTTGACCTATCGTCAGGCAGCGGCAGATTGCCTGGATCGTTGTGAAGGCAACGTATTTATCGGCTGCGGCGATGGAGTCGAGTTCTCGTTCGACTGCGGTCGTGTCGGACTGAGCTGTGACCCCATCACCGTCTGCGTGGGGGAACCCGGCGTAGGTTGCGACGACTCGGAGCCGCCGAGCTGCACGGCCGAAGGCGACGTGAGGTATTGCACCAACGGCACGCATCGCACGACGCCTTGTCAATCGCTCGGGTTCAGCTGCGAGGCTGGAGACTGCGTTGGCGACGGCGAGAGCTGCGAACCGAAGAGCGTCACCACGGAACAGGTGACACCGGTTGGCATGGGCTGTTCAGGCACCGCGCTTCGCGCATGCCTCGGAGGGCACACGACTCAGGTTGATTGCGCAATGCAGGGTCCCGGCTTCACGTGTCAGGAACGCGACGGCTCGTTCTTTTGCGGCCTGGCCGCTGAATGCGTCCCTTCCGGCGCTTACTCATCGAACACGACCGCGAGCTGTGACGGAACAACGCTCAGTTTCTGCAATGCGGGCCGCGTAGAGCACATCGACTGCACCGAGCTCGGCTTTAGCGGTTGTACGATCGACCGAAAGCTCGACCTTTTCGGCTGCACGCCAGGTCCCGTGCAGCAATAAACTCAGAAGGTCGATTCGCTCCAGCCGATGTCCGGAGCGCTCCCGTTGTACAGCCCCGACGTCGAGCCGTTGCGATCGACGCCCAAGTTGAACCCTTTGTTGATCGCTGGGCTGCCCGTCTTCAGCTCGTAGTTGAAGTTGGTTGGGTCGTTGAACAGCGGATCGCCGACGATTGAGGTCGCGTCCAGGCTGCCTGAATTGCGGTTGCCCGAGGTGTTATTGAAATAGAGGTTATGATCGAGCTTGGCGAACGCGCTATCCGCCCCGCGCACGCCGTAGGTGTCCGCGCCGACGAAGATGTTGTTGCGCGCGTCGACTTGCGTCGCGCTGCCCACGTTCAAACCGGCATACACGCTGTCCACGATCGTGCTGTGCCAGATCGTGATGCCGGTGACCGCGCCGAGAGCAATGCCGTCACCGCCACCGATACTCACGTTGGCGAGTAGGGAGGCGCCGTTCGCGCCATCGTGAATCATGTAGTTCGTGCCAGTGGAGGCTGCCACGTCGTTGCCCTGGAGCTGCGCGTTTGTGCCATAAATATCCAGGCCATTGGCCGCGCTGAAGGTGACCAAGCAGTTGCTCATCAAGGCGCCATCGCCATACATGACGATCGCCTTTTTGTTGTCGTGAATGTACGAATTGGTGAGTTGATTGCCGCTGCTGGTGCTCGATGAGAACAGCACCGGCTCGCCTTGGCAATCGTGGATCTCGAGCCCGTCGAGATGAACGCCCGACACCGCGACGGACAAGCAAGCGGCCGAGGCAGTGATCCCCGACGCATCGAGCACGACGCCGGTGATATCGAGCGACTCTTGCACGACTGGCAACGCTGATTTCAGACCGATAGTCGTTACCCCGCTGTCGAAGGAGATCGACTGATGGCCGGCTTGGGTGTTCGCAAAGGTGATCGCCTCGCGCAGCGAGAAGCCGGCCTTACCTGGACTCGACGGAGTCGCGCCCGTGTCGGCTTCATCCTCTGCCGTCGTGACCACTAGGTTCACGAGGTCGACGCCGCCGCCCGCGCTGCCAGCGCTGCCACCTTTGCCAGCGCTGCCGCCCATACCGCCATTGCCTCCTCTGCTAGGACCGCCAGTGGTCCCGCCCTCCCCGGGCCTGCCGCCCAATCCCATATGACCGACACCGCCCATTCCAGCGCTGCCTGCGCCGTCCTCGATGCCAGACGTCCCAGCGTTTGCCACGCCGCCTGAATCAGAGCCAGCGTCACTCGAAGAGCCAGCGTCACTCGAAGAGCCAGCGGCTGCGCCGCCGTTCGCCGGCAGATTGTCGGCGCCGCCCGAACTCGCTCCGCCGGCGTCAGCAGCAATCGAGCCGTACCCGAAGCGACATGCATCGAGTGCGACAGCTAGTGCAAGAGCAGCGACTGGGATCAGTCGCCGCAAGGTTCGCGGCATGATCAACAATCATTGCTCGGCGAGTGCATGGGAGCAATTGTGAGCAGGCGGTCCTCGCATGTTCATGCGGTGCGCAAGCGAACGTGAGTGTCTGTGTAGCTACGCTGAGTGTGGGTACGACGCTCACTGCGCTCCACTGATCTCATGCGTCAGTGAGTGCACGGCCCACCTCGTGCGCGCGTCGGAAGCCGTCTGTTCGAGTTGTTTCATGTGTATAATAAAGAGAATTGCGTATGGTTTCGGTCCCTCTGCCGCACGCGCGCGCGGTGCTTTCTCGGCTTACGCTGCAGGTCGCATTGAGCCTCTTGCTCGGTTGTCCGTTGGCGCACGCGCAAGCGAAGGAGCTGCCGGCAGTCGACGCGCTACCCGGAATTTACCGCGTTGGCGTCGCCGAAACGGCGCCGGCAGCCGTCGCTAGCACGCTCGGCTACGGCTACACCGAACCGCAGAACGACGCGGATGGCGCTCACCACCGGCTCTCGCTGCGCGCCGCCGCCGCGCTGCCAGTCGTCGATTGGCTCAGCATCGGCGCGATCATCGACGGCCGCTACGACAAGCATCCGGATGACAGCGGCGCTGTGATCGACACCGCTCTTCAAGCGCGCGCGTCCACGACCGTTGGTCGCTTTCAGCTCGGCGGCGCCGTACTCGGCCGATTGCCGGGCGCAGAGTCACTGAGCGTGATGGCGCGTAGCGCATCCGTCGAGGGTCAGGCTCTGCTTTCGAGCAACTTCGGTGCCGTGCGCGTCGCAAGCTTGGCCGGCTATCGCTTCAATCACGGCGAACCCGCGGGCCACGACGCTGCGCATTTGTCTTCGGGCGATCGCCTGGCACTCGGGTTGAGTGAATTCGATGCCGTGCTGCTCGGTTTGGGCGCGAGCGCCAGCGTCGGAAAGACAGAGTTGTTGTGCGAGGTTTCGGCGGACGTGCTCGTGGGCCGCAACGCGCCCGCCTTTTCTCAATCGCCGCTGCGTGTGGCCGCGGGCGTTCGGCGCGCCGTCGCGCGCGGTCTCACTCTCGAGCTCATGGGTGTCGGCTCGCTCAGCAGCCAACCCGACTTGTCTGCAAACGCGCCGCTCGTCCCCAATGAACCGCGCTTCGGCGTTTTCGCCGGCATTCGCTACCAGTTCTTGCCCCCTCCGCCGCCACCTCCAGCACCTCCACCGCCACCGCCAGGGGTGCGGATCGTCACCCTGCGGCTCGAGGTGAGCGTGCTGGACGACCAAGGCGCACCGATCACGAACCCAACCGTGTTCGTCACGATGGGCAGCGAGCGCCGCGGACTCGCGTGTGACGCCGGCCATTGCATAATCGACGACGCCAAGCCCGGCGCCCTCGTCGTGCACGTGGAAGCACCCGAGTTCGAAACCGTCGATCGTCCCGTCACGCTGCAATCAGGCGTGCCAGGGAACCTCGAAGTGCGCCTGGTGCCAGTGCCACCACCCAGCCAGCTACGCGGTACGGTTCGCAGTCTGGATGGCTCCGCCGTGACGGCTCATGTGCACGTCGAGCCGCTGGGCACAGAAGCAACCATCGACGAAAAGGGCGGTTTTCAGCTCGATTTGCCGCCTGGCGGCTATGACGTCGTGATCGAAGCCCTAGGCTACGTCACGCAGCGTCGTCACGTGCAAGTCGAGCCGAAAGGCGTGGTGATCTTGAACGCCGAACTGGTGAAGGCGCGATGACCACGCGCGGCGAAAGCTTCGTCTCGGCGGTGCGGCGGCGCGCGCGACCTTTGTTGGTATTGCTCGTGCTCGCGTTGTGCGCCATGACGGCGATCATCTTCGTCATGCGTCGCTCGCGCGGAGATGTCGTCGCGACGCTGCGCGGTGTCGCGGGTCAGGTCGCGCGCGACCATCGAACGTCAGTGGGCATTTGGGAGGGCGCAAACGTCGGCGCGACCTTCGTGGTGGGCGATGCAGTGCGCACCCGCGCGCATTCCACGGCGTTGCTCGAGCTTTCAACGTCACATCGACTCACACTGGAGCCGGACACACAGGTTCGCTTCCTGACACGCCCATCGGACCCCAAGCGCGCGCGTGTCGCCCTCGAGATGGGCGAAATGACGCTGAATGCCGAGAATGACGGCCTCGATCTCGAGACCGATCTCGGGACCGTGCGGGTCGCGGCTCATGGACGAGCGCGGCTCAGCAAAGCCGGTGACGCAATGAGACTCCAAGTGACCATCGGCGCGGCCGAGATCGATCGCAACGGTCAACACTTGGAGCTGCAAGTCGGCGACGCCGTGGAGATAACCCCTACGGGTAATCTCGATCGCGTAGCCGCGGGTTCGACCTCGGTCAACGCGTCACCGAGTGCGCCGGCCGGCTCGGGCGTTGCGACGCCCAATAGCCCGCCTGCGTTGCCCAAGGGCGGTGGGTTCGAGCGCGGGCTCGAGCGTGTCGACCTGTCGATCGCCGCGGGTGAATCGATCATCATTCATGATCCGCGACCACCGACTGCGATCGGCGTGCTCGCCGGCGAGCGCTGTGGCAGCGGTGCGCTCTTGAGCATCGATGGCAGTCGCGCTCGCCCCGAAGAGCGCGTTGGAGGGGCACGCATCGGCGTTGCGCTGCCGAGTGGGACACACCGCTACACCGTGTACTGCCTGAGTGAGGGCGGCACACGAGGCGACAAGCTCGGCCAAGGAACCATCTCGATTATCCCCGATGCGGGGCTGCGCCGGCTCGCCACGTCCGCGCCGCTCACCAACGTCGACGCGGATGGCCGGCGTTACACCGTTCTCTACCAAAGCCTACAGCCGAGAATTGCCATTCAGTGGCCGAACGCTCCGGCCGCTTCCAGTTACGTGCTGACCGTCAACTCACCCCACGGAACGAAGACGCTGACTGCGAGCAGTCCGCGCTACTCGTTCCCTTCGGGTTCCTTGATCGAAGGACAGCACACGCTCAGCTTTCAAGCAGCGGGGCGTCGCTCGCGGGACACCACGGTGGTCATCCGCTTCGACAATGCCGCGCCAGCCGCGAGCATTGCCTCACCGGCGGACGGGAGTTTTGCCCCTGGATCGAGCGTGCTCGTCTCTGGCACGGCACAGCCGGGTTCGGTCGTGACCGTCGGCGGCGAAACCCTGCAGCAAGACGCTCAGAATCGCTTTTCCATGCCGATCAACGCGCCTGCCGACCAAGCGTTGGCCATTCGCTTCGTCCAGCCGCAGCGCGGCGTTCACTACTACCTGAGGCGCAGTGCACTCTAGTTCCGCCCAGACCGCCCTGCATTCGGGCCGCATGCTGCTCGGACGATATCGCGTTGCTCGACAGTTGGCGCGCGGCGGCATGGGCGTCGTTCATCTCGGTCGTATCGAGGGCGCGCAGGGCTTCGCCAAGCCCGTCGTGATCAAGACGACCTTGGCGACGAGCGGTGAGAACGCGCAGTTGTTCGCGCGTGAGGCACGCATCGTCTCGCAGCTCCACCACCCAGGCATCGTCGCGGTCATCGATTTCGGCGAGGTCGATGACTCGCACGTGATGGTGCTCGAGTACATCCACGGCTACAACCTCGGACAGTGGTACCGCTACGTGGTGACCAAGCGCGGCGCAGTGCCGCTGCACCACGCAGTACACGTGATCTTGGCGGTGCTCGACGCGCTCAGCTACGCCCATGGCTTGACGCGCGCTGACGGTTCCCACGCGGGCATCGTCCACCGCGACATTTCCCCAGGAAACGTGCTGATCGACGTGCAGGGCGCGGTCAAGCTCGCAGACTTCGGGATTGCGCGCACCGCCGACGACGAGTTTCAAACCAAGGCCGGCATGTTCCGAGGCACGCTTGCCTTCTCACCGCCGGAAGCGCTACACGGTGCCCCGATCGACGGTCGCAGTGACGAGTACTCCTGCGCGGTCGTGCTGTATCAATTGCTCTCCGGAACGAACCCGTTCAAGGGGGCAGAAGCGGCGCACACGATCACTCGGGTGCTACAGCACGTGCCGGAGCCCATCTCGACGCTGCGCCCCGACGTGCCGCCCGCCATCGAAGCCGCCATCAGCAAGGCGATGTCGCGCAAGCCCGAGGATCGGTTCGCGAGCGTTGGTGAATTCGCAGAAACGCTGCGACGCGGCATGACCTGGTCGGAGCGAGATGCCGCCCGCGATTTTGCGGTGCAGATTTCGCAAGATTTTAGCGGTGATCTGCCGCAGGTGATGGACCTCACGCCGCTCGCAGCGCGAGATGCCGCCTGGCGTGAAGGGCAGGAAATCGCCGAGGCATCGCGCACCCGGTTGAA
>Ga0164309_10000646_pt1 | contig 18647 bp, 16 predicted proteins | sample Whisoiple_247_MG_FD_109984 | JGI IMG/M metagenome (GOLD analysis project Ga0164309, IMG submission 109984) | Soil microbial communities amended with fresh organic matter from upstate New York, USA - Whitman soil sample_247_MG | ecosystem: Environmental > Terrestrial > Soil > Unclassified >...
AGGTGCCGGCGCGGTCGGGCCGGTCGCGATTCCCGGAATATCCGGCAAGGCGCTTTTTCAGGAAGCTGCCGAGCCGCGCCTGGGCCGATTTTTCGCCGGGTGTCCAGGTCTCGCGTAGTCCGCCTGCCCAATCGGGCCGGGCGGGTTCGAGATGCCAGTCTTCGAGTTTGTCGCCTCCGATCCCGAGCCCCGGCCTGAACGCTTTCGGCATAGGCAATGGCTCCGGCGGCGTCCCCAGTGCCTGCACCCGCTTCCAAAAGGGCGTGAACACCCGCAGGCCGCGGCCTTCCTTGCTGCGGATCCGGGCCGGGGTCACCAAAAGATCGCCGGGGAAGCGTTGTGAGTCGACGCCGATGGCTTTCAGGCTGAGGGCTACCTGATTGGCCTGCTCCTCGGAGGGCTCATGCGCAATTTCGTTCCAGAACACCGATTCCGCGCCGGTCTCTTGCGCCAGACCGGCAATGATCTTTGCCGCCGGCCCGCGGCGCAGCACCATCGGCGCGCCGATCGCATCGAGGCTTTGCTCCAAGGCCCGCAGCGATTGCGCCAGCCACCAGCGCGCCGCGCGGCCAAGAGGACGCGCAGGCAACGCCAGGGTGTCATCGAGCACATACAGACAGATCACCGCCGAGCCGGTGCCGACAGCGGCATGCAAGGCGGGATGATCGGAAAGGCGAAGATCGTCGCGAAACCAGACGATGCAGGAAGCACCGGGTGCGGGAGCCATCAAGAGGCTCCATCACCCGCGACGGCGGGTGATGGACTTTGGAGTGCAGGCAATCACTTCGGCTGCGGCACGATCCGGATATACGGCTTTGGCGATTTCCAGCCCTGCGGATAGATCTTCTTGGCTTCTTCGTCGCTCACCGAACCGGAAATGATGACGTCTTCGCCTTGTTTCCAGTCCGCCGGTGTCGAAATGCGGTGTTTCGCGGTCATCTGAAGCGAGTCGATGGCACGCAGGATCTCCTGAAAATTGCGGCCGGTGCTCATGGGATAGACCAGCACCAGCCTGATCGTCTTGTCGGGCCCGATGACGAAAACGTTGCGGACGGTCTGGTTGTCGGCGGCAGTGCGCTTCAACACGTCGCCGGAAGCGGAGGCAGGCAGCATGTCGTAAAGCTTCGAGACTTTCAGGTCGGTGTCGCCGATCATCGGGTAATTCGGCGCGGTGCCCTGCGTCTCCTTGATGTCTTCGGCCCATTGCGCATGCCGATCGACCGGGTCGACGCTCAGGCCGATCAGTTTGACGCCGCGCTTGTCGAATTCGGGCTTCATCCTGGCTACCGTGCCAAGTTCGGTGGTGCAGACCGGCGTGAAATCTTTGGGATGCGAAAACAGCAATGCCCAGCCATTGCCGATCCAGTCATGGAATTTGATCTTTCCTTCCGTGGTTTCAGCCTCGAAATCCGGGGCCACAGCGCCAATCTGAAGAGCCATATTACGTCCTCATGTCGTTCAAGTTGCGGATGAAATCGAATATTCCACTATAGGAGCCGGGCCAGCGGAACGGAACCGTTTCGGCAAAAGGATAAATTCCTTCCCGAAGTCTTGGAACTCCTAGCATCTTCTTCCGTCCATAGCTCCTGAGACAAAAGGGCTATAGTGCGCCGCAGGGCGGGTTATTTCCCTGCCGTTTTCTGTTGATCGGGGTCCTGGTCGAGCCCGACCGTCCGACCCGCAAATCCCGCAGCGTCGAAGTAGCGGTGCGACAACACGCGCTGATATTTTACAATGGTCTTTAGCCCGTTCCGCGCCGGTTTCGAGACGATCGTTCCGTCAACCGCCTTTGCGACGACGCCATTGGGCAGCGCCTCGGACATTACGCGGCCGATCAGCCCACCATTAGCCGACGAACGCAAGCCCATCAATTGCGTGATGGTCATGCCGACGTCGGCATTGCTCACGGGCAGGGGATCGACATAGCCGGCTTTGAAGTCCGGTCCGATCGCCGCTGTGAAATTCAGGGTGTCACCACGTCCGAAGCTGCCGTGCATGCCCTGGCCCTGCTGGAGCACGGTGTCGGCGATCTCGATCGAGCAGTTGGTCGGCTCTCCGCAGTCGCCGGCGTAGGAGCGGAAATTGACCACGATCGAAGGATTCGGCGTGACCGCTTTGCCCTTGAGGCCGAGCTGCGACATTTCCAGCGTGCCCGGAAACCGGCCGAGCTTGTCATCGACGAAAATGCCGCTGACATAGTCCTGTTCCAGCAGCGCCTTGATCGTGCGCTCCGCAAGTTTCTTGTCACGGTTCGGCAAATAGATCAGATCCGACCCACCATTGGTGGCGATCACGAGGTCGGGTTTGGCGGGATCATTGCCGAGCAAGCCATTGCCGGCCTTCGGATGGGCGCCGTCGGCGACGGGCGCATCTTTGTTATTCGGATCGTACAGCGGCAAATCAAGCGCCTTGGCCAGATCGAGCGCCAGAAAGCCCAGCGGCAGGAAATCATTCGGCGTGTCATTGTAGCCGACCTTGGCCGATGGACTGGTCTTGCTTTCCTTTGAAATCGTCGAGAAGCCGTGATCGGAGGAGATAATGATGTTGGTGGTGGCAGCGAGGCCGAGCTCGTCGAGTGCCTTGCGCAACTGCGCCAGGTTGTTATCGGCGTTCTTGATGCCGGCCATTGAAGTCGGGCCGTTGATGCCGGGCGTTACGGCGTTGAGACTATCGCCATTATTGTGCTGGCTGCCGTCCGGATCGCGCGACCAGAACACCAGCACGAACGGCTTGTTGCGCGCCTTGAACATCGGCAACACCACCTTGGCGGCGACGTCGGCCAAATAGGCCTGTTGCGCGGTATTGGGCACCGTGGTGCCCGCAGTCCTGAAATCGCCAGCCTTGCCATTGTCGCCGCGCGAGGGCGTTGTCAGCGCGAGACCGGCCTTGCCCATGGCGTCCTGCATCTCCTGCGACAGCGGAACGCCGTTCTTGCTGCCGGTGGAATCATCAACCACGATGGAATGCAGGCCGTCGGTGCCGATCTTGTCGGTGTGATCGAAAATCAGGGTCGGGCCGAGCTTGCCGATGGCCGCCGTGCTGTAGCCTTTGGCGCGGGCGATTTTCAGGATGGTTTCTTCGTTGAGATAGTCGCCGCCGAAATGCTCGTCCGCATCGTGCAGTACGGGATCGGATTCGAGGAACGGCGTAACCGTACCGCCGGCCGCGCCAACGGGATAGCCGGTAAAGATTGTGTTGCTGAAATCGCCGGTGTCGCCGAGGTGGTGGCCAGTTGCCATCGCAGAGGCGTTGGCGGTGGTGAAGGTCGGAAACAGCGAATGCGAGTTCCTGAAATTGACGCCCTTGTCACGGACCCCGGCCATCGCGGGCGCGCTTTCGGGCGTCACAATCCCGCCGCGCAGACCGTCCGGAACGAACAGGACGATATTATGCGGCGTATTGTTTTGCGCCGCCGCGGCGCCCACGAAAAGCGTTGTCAGACTGGCGGACAGCAAAAGGATCGCGCGACGCATCAAAGTCTTCCCCATCAGTAGCAAAATTCGAGTTAGAGCATTGCTTCTGTTTAGTTTTGCTATGCGACAGATTTGTTACAGCCCGCCGGCTCTCCACCACTCGGGCGGGAGAGGCCGCCGCCACGATCCCGGGCAGCACGTCAGCCAAAAGTCTTGTTGGTCGTCCGAAGTCGCTGGGCGAGAACCCGCATGACCTTGAGCGCGAAGTAGGGTGTCTGGCTTACCAGAAACAGGAATTGCTTCTCTGACACCGGTACAAGCTCCACGTCCGTCGCGGCGATCGCGGTCGCGCTGCGCGGTTCATTGTCAATCAGCGCCATCTCGCCGAAAATATGATCGGCTGAAAGCTCGCTAACGGTCCTGTTGCCGAGCTGGATTCGCACTTCGCCGCTCTTGATGACGAACAGTTCCTGTGCCCGCTCGCCTTCCCGGAAAATGGTGGCTCCGGCCTTGAAGAACCGCGTCTCGATATTGTTACCGGTCAGTACGCTGAAAGCCGAATCATGCTGCATCGTCGGTCCCCGGAAGGCGGGCGGGCAACAAGCGGAGCAAGAATTATTGGTCGACCGGCGTGCCGGCTGGATGCACCGGCGCGGCCAGGTTTGCCGATTCCAGCGCACATCCTTCTCCAATCCCTGGGGAATCCGGGTGGTCCAAGCTGACACGCCGTTGTCGCGAGCCCGTTTTGCCATACGACGCAATTGTTACGCCCGTCCACCCGTGCCAGATTGGAAGGGAGGATTCCGGGCCAAAAGGTTGCACGTAAACAAGAACATGTTCAAACGAATTTTGATCGCCAATCGCGGCGAGATCGCTTGCCGGGTCATCAAGACCGCCCGCCGGATGGGGATCGACACGGTCGCCGTCTATTCCGAGGCCGATCGCGACGCACCCCACGTCGAAATGGCCGACGAGGCGGTCCCGATCGGGCCGGCGCCCGCCGCCGAAAGCTATCTCCGGATCGACAAGATCGTCGAAGCCTGCCGCAAGACGGGTGCGGAAGCCGTGCATCCCGGCTACGGCTTCCTGTCCGAGCGCGAGGCGTTTCCCCGTGAACTGGAGAAGGTCGGCATCGTCTTCATTGGTCCCAATCCCGGCGCTATCGCTGCGATGGGCGACAAGATCGAATCCAAGAAAGCTGCCGCCAACGCCAAAGTATCCACAGTTCCCGGCCATCTCGGCGTTATCGACGACGAAAAGCACGCGGTGACGATCGCCGACGAGATCGGTTATCCCGTGATGATCAAGGCTTCCGCCGGCGGCGGCGGCAAGGGTATGCGGATCGCGCATTCGAAAGCCGAGGTCGCGGAAGGCTTCAGGCTCGCCAGCGCCGAAGCAGAATCCTCGTTCGGCGATGATCGCGTCTTCATCGAGAAATTCATCGTCGATCCCCGCCATATCGAGATTCAGGTACTTGGCGACAAGCATGGCAATGTAATCTATCTCGGCGAGCGCGAATGCTCGATCCAGCGCCGCAATCAAAAAGTGATCGAGGAGGCGCCGTCGCCGCTGCTCGACGAGACCACCCGCCGCAAGATGGGCGAGCAAGCGGTCGCACTCGCCAAAGCCGTCAAATACGATTCAGCCGGAACGGTCGAGTTCGTTGCCGGCCAGGACAAGAGCTTCTTCTTCCTCGAGATGAACACCCGCCTCCAGGTCGAGCATCCCGTGACTGAACTCGTCACCGGCATCGATCTCGTCGAGCAGATGATCCGGATTGCCGTCGGCGAAAAGCTATCGCTGGCGCAAAAGGACGTAACCCTCACCGGATGGGCGGTGGAGTCGCGAGTCTATGCCGAGGATCCGTTCCGCAATTTCCTGCCATCGATCGGGCGGCTCGTGAAATATCGCCCGCCCGCGGAAGCGCGCGTAGACGGCGTGACCGTTCGCAACGATAGCGGCGTGCAGGAGGGCGGCGAAATCTCGATCTATTACGATCCGATGATCGCCAAGCTCGTGACCCATGCGCCCTCGCGTGCCGCGGCGATCGAGGCGCAATCGCATGCGCTCGATGCGTTCTACGTAGACGGCATCCGCCACAACATCCCGTTCCTGTCGGCCCTGATGAACCATCCGCGCTGGCGCGAGGGCAACCTGTCGACCGGCTTTATCGCCGAGGAGTTTCCAAAGGGATTTTCGGCGCGCGCTCCGGAAGGCGAGATCGCGCGAAGGCTCGCGGCGGTCGGTGCGGCGATCGATCACGTGCTCGGCGAACGCAAGCGACGGATCTCTGGCCAGCTGAATGGCCGGCCGGTGCAGCGCGAGCGCCGTCGTGCGGTCTGGCTGGAACGCAATGAGATCGTCCTCGATGTCGCCCGCGAGCATGAAGGCATTGCGGTTCGCTTCGTCGGCACCGACGGAAGCGCCGGCAATCCGCATCTTCTGATCTCATCATGGATCCCGAGTGAAGCGGTATGGCAGGGCACCATCGACGGCCGTTTGCTGGCGGTGCAGGTGCGTCCGATCGCCAACGGCATTCGTCTTGCACATCAGGGTTTTGAAGTCCCGGTCTACGTTTTCACCGAAGCGGAGGCGGCATCGGCGCGACTGATGCCGGTCACGGCCGCCACCGACACCGGCAAGAAATTGCTGTGCCCGATGCCGGGCCTGGTGGTATCGATCGCGGTAACGGAAGGGCAGGAGGTGAAGGCCGGCGAAACGCTCGCCGTGGTCGAGGCCATGAAGATGCAGAACGTACTCCGCGCCGAACGCGACGGCACGGTCAAGAAAATCTACGTTGCCCCTGGCACGACGCTGGCCGTGGATGCGCTCATTCTGGAATTTGCCTGAGGAGTTCTGGTGGCCTTCCGCCAACGCCGCGAAGCGCTGCGCGCGATCCTGTCCGGATCGTCCTGCATCCACCCGGCATCGGTCTATGATGCTATCTCGATCCGGGTGGCCGAGGACCTCGGTTTCGAGGTCGGCATGTTTGGCGGCTCGGTGGCATCTTTGGCGGTGCTCGGCGACCCCGATATCACCCTTATCACCCTGACGGAGATCGCCGAGCAGATGCGGCGGATGTCGCGTGCTTCCGTGCTGCCGGTGCTGGTCGATGCCGACCATGGCTACGGCAATGCGCTGAATGTCCGCCGCACGGTGCAGGAGCTGGAGGCGGCAGGCGCCGCTGGTCTCACCATCGAGGACACCTTGCTGCCGCAGGCTTTTGGCGAAGCAAAGATGCAACTGATCTCGCTGGAAGAAGGCGTCGGCAAGATGAGGGGTGCGCTCGACGGGCGTGGCGATCCCTCGCGGCTGATCGTGGCACGGACCGCTGCCGCCTCGCTCACCTCGCTCGATGACGCGATCAGGCGTGCCAAGGCCTATGAAGCCACCGGCGTTGATGCGTTGTTTTTCACCGGGGTTAAGACTCGCGCCGAGCTTGAGGTCATCGCCGCCGCGACCCGGATGCCGATCGTGCTCGGCGAAACTCCGGAAGAAATGAACGCGCTCGATTATCTCGGTGGTCAGCGCGTGCGCATCGCGTTGCAGGGCCACGCGCCGTTCGCCGCCGCCACACAAGCGGTTTATGAGACGCTCAAGGCGTTGCGCGAGGGCGTTCCGCCAAAAAGCCTGAAAGGCCTCGCATCGTCGGAACTGACCGGTCGCCTTACGCGCGATGCCGACATGAAGAAGCGCGGCGCCGAATTTCTCGGGATCAAGAAATAGATGAGCTCGTCGATTCGCCAGATCGTGATCCGGGGCCAGGTGCAGGGCGTCGGTTACCGCGCCTGGCTTGAGCAACAGGCGGTGGCGCGCAATATCGAGGGGTGGGTGCGCAACCGCAGGGACGGCAGTGTGGAAGCGTTGTTCGCGGGAGCGACCGATATCGTCTCCGAGATTATCGCGCAGTGCCGGCGCGGGCCGCCCTTGGCCAGGATCGAGGCGATCGAGGAAAAGCCCGGCGACCGCGAGGGGCTCAACATGCGCTTCAAGGGCGAACGGTTCTCGGTATTGCCGACGTTCTAGCCAGGTGTGAGCTTTCAATAAATTGTCGATATCACCGGGTCAGCTTGGCGATCGCCTGGCTCAATTGATGGATTTCATAGGGCTTGCGCAGGATTGGAAAATCGCCGCGCACATTCGCGGCGGCATCGCTGTAGCCCGTGGCCAGCAGGATCGGCAGCTGCGGCCGGATTTCCTTCAGCCGATGTGCGAGTTTCAGTCCGTCCATGCCGGGCATGACGATATCGGAGAATACCAGATCAATCCCATCACGCTCGATCTCGCATAACGCGGATTCGGCATCCGATGCTCTGCGGACGGTATAGCCGAGTTGTTCGAGCAAGCTGGCGCTGACCGAAGCGACTTCCGGATTATCTTCCACCAGCAGCACTGTTCCGCTTCCGCCGGTCGCCATCGCCTCGCGCCGCTCGGTTTGCGGACGGGCCGTGTCTCGCGGCAGCAGGATCGTGACTGCGGTTCCCTTACCAAGCTCGCTTTCGACCCGGACCGTGCCGCCGGCCTGATGCGCAAAACCGTGAACCTGTGAGAGCCCCAGGCCGGTACCCTTGCCGACGGGTTTAGTGGTGAAGAACGGGTCGAATATCTTGCTCAATACGTCTGGGGCAATGCCGACACCGGAATCCTCCACGCGAATGGCGACATGGTCGCCGACATTCGGCGCGTTGGTAAGCGTGACATTGCGAGCGCCGATCTTGATTGTTCCTCCCGTCGGCATGGCATCGCGTGCATTGATGACGAGATTGACCATGGCGGTCTCGAATTCGGAAATGTCGACGATGACCGGCCAGACGTTTTTTTCGACGTCGAATGCCAGCGTGACCGCGCTGCCGACGCCGGTTTCCAGCACCTCGCGGACCGCCCCGATCCGCTCGGTGAGATCGATCGGCTGCGGATTGACGCTCTGCCGGCGTGCGAAGGTCAGCAACTGACTGGTGAGGGCGGCGCCGCGCTTGGAGGCGGTTTCGATCGCAGATATCGCGCGCAACACGTTGGGGTCATTGCCCGCGCTTTTCTTCAAAAAATGGACGCTGCCGCTGATCACCATCAGAAGATTGTTGAAGTCGTGCGCCACGCCGCCGGTCAACTGGCCGAGCGCATCTAGCTTTTGGGACTCCGCGAGTTGCTGCTGCATTTGCTCAAGCCGGAGCTGGGTCTCGCGCCGCTCGGTGATGTCGCGGGTGATCTTGACAAAACCGACGAGTTTACCCTCCTCACGGATCGGGTCGATGACCACGCTGGCCCAGAAGAAGGTACCGTCCTTGCGCACGCGCCAGCCTTCTTCCTCATAGCGGCCCTGCTGTTCGGCAATCCGGAGCGCGCGTGCGGGCTTGCCATTGGCGCGATCGGTCTCGGTATAAAAACGGGAAAAATGCTGGCCGAGAATTTCTGCCGGCTGGTAGCCCTTGATTCGCTGGGCTCCGATGTTCCAACTGCTTACCCGGCCGCTGGGATCGAGCATGTAGAGCGCATAATCGGTGACAGCCTCGACGAGAAGGCGGAAACTGCGCTCGCTCTCGAACAAGTCCCTTTGCTGACTACCTGCTTGGTCCATCGATCCTGCCCACCCCGACTGGAACAAACGCAGTAAGGCTGCATTTTGTTCCTCGATCGCGGGAACTTTTTCCAGACCGCGTGAATCTAGCGGAGTGCCGCGGACGGCCCAAACACCTCGAAAAAGGCCTGCCGGACGGCAATATCGACATCGGCCATGGATACGGGATGACCGAGATCGGCGAGGCTGGTGACGCCGTAGCGCGGATCGGCCACTCCACAGGGTATTATGGCGTCGAAATGCGAGAGATCCGGCTCCACATTGATGGAGATGCCGTGGAACGACACCCATCGCCGCAGCCGCACGCCGATGGCGGCGATCTTGTCTTCATGGCCGGGCCCCTTGTCCGGACGGTTGATCCAGACCCCGACGCGATCCTCGCGCCTTTCCCCCCTGATGTTGAAAGCCGCAAGCGTCCGGATGATCCAGGCCTCCAGGCCGGCCACATAGGCCCGCACATCCGGGCGCCGGCTTTTCAAGTCGAGCATGACATAAGCCACCCGCTGGCCCGGGCCGTGATAGGTGAGTTGGCCGCCGCGACCGGTCGTGAACAGCGGAAATCGGGCCTCGAGCAGGTCGCTGGAATTGCCACTGGTACCTGAGGTGTAAAGTGGCGGATGCTCCAGCAGCCAAACCAACTCAGGCGCGATGCCGGCCGCGATCGCCGCAACGCGCTTCTCCATGGCCGCGATCGCGTCGGGATAGGGCACCGGCGAGTCGGATATCCACCATTCGACCTCGGCGCCTGCTTGAGGCTGCGCGAACGTCGTCAAATCGAGGCTTTGGCGGTCATTAATCATTGGCTAACCATAACGTGGTGATCTGAAACCACGCAATTCTGCCATAGTCAGTCCGGGTCCCAGTGCCAACGCTTGATAAAGTCACCGTCGATCTCATGGTGGTCCTCGGGACCACGTCGATGCCCATCCATCAGGTAATGCGCCTGAGCCGGGGTGCCATCATTGAGCTGGACGCGACCGAGGCGGATGAAGTCAAGATCCTCGCCAACAACCTGCCTATCGCCAGCGGCGTGGTGCTGGTCGATCGCAACCGGATCGCGGTCGAAGTCAAGCAGATGCTGCCGCGGCTGCCGGGTGTCCGGTAATCGGGTTCGGCAACCAAAATCCGTCGAAACGAGAGACACAGGCCTCGGGTCGTTGACGGCAGGCCGAACGCGAACTGCCTGCCTTCCCGGGAAAAGTCCTGGCGGTCGCAAATCCCGTTTCGGAAGCTCCGTCTTGGTCGGGCTTCCGCAGGCCTTGTCCCTGTAGCGCCGATTTGTTACATCCCGCGCCGTTGTGCGGTTCGGCATCGTTCCCGCACCGATTTTTGAAGAGCGCTCGTGGCGGAATTGGTAGACGCGCTGCCTTGAGGTGGCAGTGAGTAACATCGTGGGGGTTCGAGTCCCTCCGAGCGCACCATACCCACGCGCAACCACCTGAAATTACGACATCTTTTTCCCAGAGTTACTACGCAAAGTTACTACTTTGTTCGCGGCTACCGTTCAGGCATCGTTCGCATCGGTCGTCGGGATGAAATCGTCGAGCGACTGCCTCTGGTCAAACGCAATGATCTTGTCCATGCCGCTCATACCGAGCTTTTCGCGGTTCGCCTGCGCGATGTAATGCGCGGGCATCTTCGGATCGGTCCAGCCGAACATCGCCATCATCTGGCTTTCGGTGCAGTCGGAGTAGGCGGCGACTTCAGCCCGCGCCTTGCGCACGCCATGGCAGCTTTTTTTCGGCTCGTTGACCCCGGCGAGTACCGCGTACTTTTTGAATTTCGCCGCCCAAGCCTTCCTCTTCATCGGCAGCACGCGGCCCTTCATGATCTTGCCGGTAAAAACCTCGGCGCCGATGATGCCGGCGGCACGCGCTGCGCGCAGGCTCTCCGCAAACTCTGGGTGAACGGGAACCGTGTTGCGCCGACTCTTCTCGGTGGCAATCTGCACTGCCATCTTGCGCACGATCTGCCGCAGGTGAGGGGGACCGAAGCGATGGGCGTCGCCCAGTCGCAGGAAGGTGTAGTGCAGGATGTCGAACATCAGCCGCGCCTCAGTGCCAAGCGGCCACTTCGCGCGATAAACCGCCATATCGTCCTCGGTCCAGGGCAGGAAACCGCCGGTCTCACGGCTCGCCTTGGCCTTCCCGGACTTCAGCCCGATCGTCGGATCGTCGTCCTCGTCCAGATGGCCTTCATCAATCATCCAGCGGATCATACCGCGCAACGCTGACAACAGGTTGCCTGCCTGAGACGGAGTACGTGCTTTCATCTCCGCCTTGATGACCTTGCGCGTGAGCACACCAAACGGTTTCTCGCCAGGTTCGAAGTGGGTTCCCGACCAAACTGTTTAGCGACCTATCATTCCAAAATGAACGACGTTCAGCCAAAAGAGACGTGGCGCCTCTCAATGAGCCTCGATACCGCTTTCAACCTTCAAGCAGGTGCCCCAAAGCTCTTAGCGGGCGCACCCGATCGCTGACGATCTTCAGGATGGCCAGCATCGGAACGGCCAAGATCGCACCTGGTACCCCCCACATCCAGAACCAGAACACCAGCGACAAGATAACCACCGCGGGGTTCAACGTGAAACGCCGCGCAAGGAGCATCGGGGTCAGCGTTTCGCCCTCAGCAAGATGGATACCGAAGTAGAGTGCCGGTGGCAGCAAGGCTGACCACAAGCTATCGAAGCTCAGCATACCAACAAGCAGGAAGATGCCTACGCCAAAAAGCGGCCCCAGAATTGGCACGTAGTTGAGCAGGAAGGCCGTGGCTCCCCACAACAAGGGATCTCCAAGCCCACAAAGATACATCGCAATCGCCGTCGCAGCCCCCACGACAGCATTCATCATGGTAATCGTCAGCAGATAGGCTGATAGATCCGCTTCGATCTGTTGAGAAATGTCGACGGCTTGCCGCTTGTCGCTGAAGCTGGGTAAGACTTCAACGATCCGCCGCAGGAAGGTTTCGCCTGCGACCAACAGAAAATAAAGCACCAAAACGGTCGTAAACAGGCCATCGAGAATAGCACGCGTTCCCGCAAAAAGCACGCTTGTGAGGCCGATATCGCGACGGACTGACACCGTGGGGTCCTTTTTCCCGGGAGCATCCGTGACGTGCTCGGCTTGTTGGAGGACCTTTTGCAGCGCTTCGATTGGCCTTTTCAGCACGATTAAATGATTTTCCAAGCGCGGTATGCCCTGCGGCAATTTCTCCGCCCAGTTCGCGGCGGGCACGGATAACGCCGCCACAAAGCCGACGAGCGCTCCAATAACCAGCAGGATCACCAAGAGTGCACCGATGGCTCGGGGCAGATAGATACGTTCCAGCAGACGCACGGCGGGTTGCAGAATGAGCTGCAATACAAAAGCAAGAGCAACCGGTAGTATGATCGAGCTTGCCACATAGATGGCCGCCAAAATGGCCAGTGCTAACAGACAGCCGACAAAGAAAGTCTGCGGACTGGACGGCAGTGGCATGTCGACGTCGTTCGCTGCCGCCATGGGCAAGGGATTCGAGTTCGGCGCCTCAGCGTCTTGCGTTGACGAGGAGGGCAGATGGTGGGGAGAATGCGAAACCACGGCTAGAACGAACTTGGTGGTGGTTGCAGAAATCCCATCAGTGCTTTCCATTGATTGATCTGCACGATGACCCAATCCCGGTGAGAATAGCGCAGTGAAGAAAGAACCGTTACGGTGGATGATCGTTCCCAGCCTTAGGGCTCCCCAATTTGGAAGTTGCGGCGAGCAGGGCTGCGACCCCCCTGCCGCCGACGTGCATCCTAGCAGTTAGAAGCACCTGCGGCCTTAAAGTAGCCGTCAACTCGTGCGGACGGTGCGAGTGATTTCGTGTGCTTCGCCCGGTTTCAGATTGAGCGCTTCCATCTCGGCAAGGGTTAATTGTGCCTGTGCCGACGAGGCGGACCAGCCCTGCGGAATGGCATTTAGGACCAAGCTGACCGCGTCCTTTGGGAGATGATCCCGCGGCAATCCAAAACCTATTGGCGCGATCCTCGGTCAAGATGCGGATAGACGCCTGTCTTCAAGGATCTTCCCATTCGATCGCTAGCTGTTGGCGTGATGCCTCGCCCGGGATTAATGCGTCGGAGCCAGGCTAGTAATTAATTTATGTCCCGTTTCCCCTTCAGTCGGACTATGAGAAGCTGATCGACGAGGGAGATTATAGCCTCATACCACCTCTTTCGGTTTAACGATTAGGCCGACGTCACGCTTTGCTGACGACAAGCGCCAGCAGCCGCTATCAAAACTGAAGGCGAAATTGGAAATCAGATCGCCAGCGCTCTTTCTCGAAACGGCTAGGATATTACGTGGGGAAACCGAAAAAAGCTCGCGGTGCTGCCCGTACGATCAAAAAAGCCAAGAATTCACCTCGTGCGACGATCTCGTCCTCTTCGCCGCTCGGCATGTTGGCGCTTTATCTCCTCGAACAATGGAGGCAGTCGGGCCGCAAGGGCATCGTATTCCTCGCCGAAAATGAGAGCAGGGCAGAGCGGCTGGGTAGCGTGCTGCATTCGCTTGATCCTTCGCTCGACGTACTCGTGTTCCCGAGATTGAACACTTTGCCATTTGATGGACTGCAGCCGTCCAAAGAGATCGCCGGCAGACGGGCCTCGGTACTGCGACGTCTTGTAAGGGCGAATAGGCCCCTGTTCATGGTGTCGACGGCCGAGGCGATCATGGAGCGTCTGCCGCTGCCGACGAGTTGGAAGCGGCTCAGCATAAGCTTGAAACTGGATGCGCCCTATGCCGAGCAGGATCTGCAGAGCCGTCTGGAGGCGCTGGGATACGATCTCGATGAAGAGGCGCAATATCCAGGGACGGCACTCTTTCATGGCAAGACATTCGAGATTTTCCCTGCGGGCGCTCTTTGTCCATTCAGAATCGAGCATTCCGGTGAAGCGATCCGCAGAATCGTGGCTGTCGATCCGGGTGAGCATGACGTCGTATCAGATGCCAAGGAACTGATCGTCGATCCGATGTCTGAGCGTCTTGCCCTGGGCGGCAAACGTGCAGAGCGAGCGACTTTGTCGGACTATTGCAAGTGCGCGCGATGGATCGCGGACGCTGGCGTTCCAGGCCATGCCGATAACTGGCTGAACACGATAGAGGAAGCGGCCGACCGCAAGGAAGTGGAGCGCGAATATCTCGGTCGAGGAGACTGGAAAAAAATGGCGAAGCCGATGATCGTGCTACCTCGGAAGGTGGCCTTCACGCCTACGCCCGACTTCTCGATGGTAGCTGCGCCCAGGCAGGCCCTCCGCGCGTTCATCGCCGAAATGCAACGCGCTGGATCGCGGCTACTCTTCGTCGCGGCGGTGGAGGACGACCTGCGCGCGATGGAACGAATGAGCGGGATCAAGGCGGAGCGCTACGACAACTGGGATGAGACGACCGGAGCACGAAACCGCGAGGGCGCCCTTTTGGCCGATTTCGATGCCGGATTCGTGGGTTCCGGTCGCAAGCCGCTGGTCGTGGTGACGGCATCCGATGTACTCGGTAGCAGAGCTCACCATCCGCAGCCGATGGCGAGGACCTGGACCACAGCATTCGATCACCCCGACGTGCCTGAGCGGGGCACGGTCGTCGTTCATCTGCAGCGAGGGCTGGCCTTGCTGGACGGCTTGCAGGCCGTCGACATGGGGGAAAAGGCATCCAGCGAGATGATCAGGCTCGCGTTCGCAGAAGGTGACGCCGCTCTCGTTCCGCCCGCCGATCTCGCACAAATTTGGCCCTACGCGGCGGAGCTCGGCAAGCTGACCCTGGACAAGGCGGATGGAAGCACGTGGTGGGACCGACGTGGCGAGGCCGAGCAAGAAATCCAAACCGCGGCCAGGGCGCTTTCCAGACATATCGCCCAGCGGCGTCGCCGGCGCGCTCCGAAGCTGGTCGCTCCGGGGCCCGCCTACGAAAGGCTCGTCGCGCGCTTTCCATACTTTCCGACGGTCGACCAGGCGCAGGCGATTCAGGACGTCCTGGGAGACCTCGCGTCCGGCCATCCCATGGATCGGGTCGTCTGCGGCGACGTCGGGTTCGGCAAGACCGAGGTGGCGTTGCGGGCGGCCGCGGCGGTTGCCCTGTCGGCAAAGCAGGTCGCCATCGCAGTGCCGACGACTGTCCTGGCTAGGCAGCACGTCGCGACCTTTCGAAAACGGTTTGGTAGGCTGGGTATTGAAGTGGGAAACCTGTCGCGAGCGACGTCGGCTCAGGAGACGCGAGAGACCAAGGAAGGGCTGCGGCGCGGAAAACTAAAGATCGTGGTCGGCACGCAAGCGCTCCTTTCAAAGGACGTGAAGTTCGCTGCCCTTGGGCTCGTCGTCATCGATGAGGAACAGCACTTCGGTGCGGCCGATAAAGCGAAACTCTCTAGCTTGGCGAAAGGCGTTCATACGCTTTGGATGAGTGCCACGCCTATACCGCGTACGCTTGCCGCAGGTCTTGCCGGATTTAGGGATCTCAGTGTGATCGCGACCCCACCCGTCCATCGGCTGCCGGTGGTCACCAAGATCGCCCCATTATCGGATGCCGCCATCGTTGCGGCATTACTGCGCGAGCAAAGGCGGCGCGGTCAGAGTTTCCTGATCTGCCCGCGCATTCAGGATCTGGAGCCGATGTTGGCGCGCGTTCAGTCGGCGGCTCCGGATCTCCGCATCATCTGTCTCCACGGCAAGCTGCACGCCGACGAGATGGACGACCGGATGATGAGCTTTGTCGACGGCGAGGCGGACGCGCTGCTGGCGACCAATATCGTCGAGAGTGGCCTCGATATTCCCCGTGCAAATACCATCGTCGTCTGCTGGCCCGAGAAGTTCGGTCTGGCCCAACTTCATCAGCTCCGGGGCCGGGTAGGACGAGGTGGCGTCCGTGCCTTTGCGTATCTGCTGACTGAGTCGAACTCCGAACAATCCGAAAAGCGCCTGGCCGTACTGGAGGAGTTCAGCAAACCGGGCGCGGGCTTTGCCATCAGTGAGCGAGATCTCGACCTCAGGGGAGCCGGAGACCTCTTCTCGGAGCGGCAGTCCGGCCATGTACAGGTGTTCGGGCCGGTGTTGTATAGCCACCTTCTGAAACTGGCGTCCGAGAAGGCCGGCGACGGGGCCGCTGGTCTCTGGGTGCCTGATCTGAATCTGCCGGTCGCGGATATGCTGCCTGCAGACTATGTCCAGTCGGAAGCTGTCCGGCTTGAGGTTTATGGCCGCGTCGTCAGGTGTCGGAGCGAAGACGATCTGGAAGATCTGGAAGAAGAGACCGCGCTTCGTTTTGGCAGGCTACCCCCGGCGGCACGAGATTTCTTTGCGATGGCGAAGCTCAGGCTAGATTGCAAGTGCAGGGGTATCGTGAGGCTCGACGTCGGGCCGGAGGCCGTCGCAGCAACATTCTTGCCCGGGCGACTGCGCAAATTCAAATCGAGGTCGCTGGAGCGGGATGGCGATCGCGTAGTCTATATCAGTAAAGGGGTTGAAGATCCGTTCGAGCGGGTCGAAGAATTTCTGGAGGTTTTGGACGAGTGAAGAGCGCGTTCGCTCGCGGGAGCTTGGCATCAGCGCCGTTGGCCGAGCCGGAGCTCCATCAGCGCGATGCGTTTGAGCACGCTCGCATCTCGTTCCCCGCTGTTGGCCGTCCGCAGGATCGATTCCGCTATGATCGCGACGTGGGACGAGTGCACTGGTTCTGGGAGGGTCGCGACGGCAGCTTCAAACGCGGTGGTCATGATCTCGATCACCTCGGGAGGAAATGCCGCGTTCGAAAAATCCTTCATGGCCTCCACCGGCCATCGCAACGTCGCTTGGAGGGGACAACTTCGGGAAGAACCGGCAGTTCCTATTTTGTCGGAGGCTGCTGGGAGCGAGTTGATCAGTTGAGGCCGTGAGCCAGGTCGGGATCGTTCGAACGCCTCGCGGGTTCTTAAGAGTGATGGATGAGAAGGTCGATAAGTTGTCCGGAACGACCGTCCGGCCGGCACTTCACTTTGTGCGGGTCCGCGGCGCCCGCGAGCATAATCTGAAAAATGTCGATGTCGACATTCCGCGGGATTCGCTCGTCGTTTTTACCGGCATCTCCGGCTCCGGCAAATCGTCGCTGGCTTTCGGGACCTTGTACGCCGAGGCTCAGCGCCGGTATCTGGAATCGGTGTCGCCCTATGCCAGGCGATTGTTTCACCAGATGGCGGTGCCGGAAGTTGACGGGGTCGAAGGCCTTCCACCGGCTGTCGCGCTCCAGCAGCAGCGTGGCTCGCCGACGACGCGATCGAGCGTCGGAAGCGTCACCACGCTCTCTAACTTGCTGCGGATGCTGTACTCCCGTGCGGGAGACTACCCGCGCGGCCAGCCGCTGCTCTATGCCGAGTCCTTCTCGCCGAACACGCCCGAAGGCGCCTGCCCGAGATGTCACGGCATCGGCCGCATCCATGACGTCAGTGAGCGGTCCCTGGTCCCCGACGACAGGCTTACCATCCGCGAGCGCGCGGTTGCCGCTTGGCCGACGGCCTGGCAGGGACAGAACCTCAGGGACATCCTGGTGACCCTCGGCTACGACGTGGATAAGCCTTGGCGCGAACTGCCGAAGAAGGACCGCGACTGGATATTGTTCACCGACGAACAGCCCACGGTCCCGGTTTATGCGGGATATACGCCAGCGGAAACGCGGCGGGCGCTCAAGCGAAAGGAAGAGCCAAGCTATCAGGGGACCTTTACAGGAGCCCGCAAGTACGTGCTGCAGACCTATGCCGCGACCCAGAGCGCGATGATGAAACGCCGCGCAGCCCAATTCCTGTCGAGCTCGGGCTGTCCGGTCTGCAAAGGCAAGCGACTGAAACCGGAGGCGTTGTCCGTCAAGTTCGCGGGGATGGATATATCCGAGACGTCGCGGTTGCCGTTGAAACGCCTCAGCGCGCGCAGCGGGGCGGGACGCTGTACGTGCTCGACGAGCCGACGACCGGTCTTCATCCGGCCGATGTCGCTAGGCTGATGACCCAGCTCGACGGGTTGGTGGAATCCGGCAACACCGTGATCGTTATCGAGCATGACATGTCAGTCGCCGCGGCGAGCGATTGGATCGTCGATGTCGGTCCGGGCGCGGGCGAGGATGGCGGTCGCATCGTGGCGGCGGGGCCGCCGAACGAAGTCGCGTCCAGTGCGATCAGTCGGACGGCCAAGTATCTGGCGGAAGCCTTGTGAGGGCAGGTGGGAGCAGGATTGCCGCTGATGAAGCAGGGTTCGCTTCGGAACCTATCCGAACTGTTGGCATTGGTCCTCGAGAATCGAACCAGGGAGGATCGACGATGAAATTGATCTTTGCAGCCGCTTGTGCGGCCATTCTAGCGCTAGCTTCCGTCGGGAGTGCCGATGCCAAAGGATGTATCAAGGGCGCGATCGTGGGCGGCGTCGCCGGTCACATGGCGGGACATGGCAAGGCCGGTGCCGCCGCGGGCTGCGTGATCGGCCACCACGAGGCTAACAAGCCCGCTCCGAACAATGCCCATGCGCAGGCGCCGGACGAAAAGTGATCGCTGGTTAGTGCTCGACTTCCGATCGCATTCGGGCGATTGGCTCCGGAAACCGACCTAACTTGGTTCGGGGACGATGTGTGTTCGCAGGTGCTGGCGAGTGAGAACGGTCCGCTTCGGATCTTCGGCGGGATGAC
>Ga0164309_10000647_pt1 | contig 18623 bp, 14 predicted proteins | sample Whisoiple_247_MG_FD_109984 | JGI IMG/M metagenome (GOLD analysis project Ga0164309, IMG submission 109984) | Soil microbial communities amended with fresh organic matter from upstate New York, USA - Whitman soil sample_247_MG | ecosystem: Environmental > Terrestrial > Soil > Unclassified >...
GCGGGCTCGCCCGCGTCGGACGCCGCCACGGGTGCCGAGTCGCTCACCTGATCGATTCCCCTACGTCTCGCGACGCCGGCCGTCGCCGGGCGCCTCATGTCGTCCGGCGACCGCGCCCCGGGAGGTCCCCGGGGGAGCCGCGCGGTCCGTGACCACACGCGCAGGGCAGGCGAGACTCGAACTCGCAACCGCCGGTTTTGGAGACCGGTGCGCTACCAATTGCGCCACTACCCTACGGCGGCGGCGTCCTGGTGAGGCTCCCTCGCGGGCGCGGCTCATCATGGTGGACGTCAACCACCGAGGGACCACTGTACGCGACGCACGGGCCGGGGTCGAACCGCCGCTGGGGCCGCCGACGCGCACGCGCGCGATCGGGCGGCGCCGGGCGCCGGCGCGGGCGGGGCGGGGCGGGGCCGCAGGCCGGCAGCGACCTGGGACCTCAGTCCTAGGCCATTCGGCGCGTCCCCCCGGCGCCGAGGGGGGAAACCGCCTACTGGCGCACCCCTGCCCGCCTACCCGCGGGCCCACGGGGCCGAGCGCCGGCACCCCGGCGTTACGAAGGTGTGACCACGAGAGGTCAGCCGCACGGCCCGAGGAGGAGCCATGACCAGGACGACCGGGACCACCGACCAACCCCGTCGGAGGTGGCGCACGACCGCCGCCGTCGCCGCCTGCGCCGCCCTCGGCGTCGCCGCCGTCGGCGGGGGCGCGCTCACCACGCTGTACACCGCCATCACCGGCAACACGTTCCGGGCGGAGGTGCCGGCCGAGGGCACGACCCCGGAGGGCGCGCTGCTCGAGATCACCGGCAGCCCGATCGACCACACCTTCGACACCTCCGGCCACATCGACCAGGTGCGCGGTGACTGGACGATCGTCAACCGCGGCCCGGACGCCACCACGTGGGACGGCGCGTTCGACCTGGGGGCGGACGTCCCCGCGACGCTGGCCGCCGCGCTCACCGTCGAGTACGGCGTGCTGGACGCCCAGGGCCAGGTCACCGGGTGGCGGGCGGCCGGCACCCTGGCGGACCACCGCAGCATCGGCGAGGTGCTGCACGGCGCCCAGGCGGTGCCGATCGCCGGCGACGAGTCGGTGCCGGTCGCGGTGCGCGTCGTCCTCCCGGACCCGCGCTCCCTCGAGGGCACCGCGGGCGACGAGCTGACGCTGGTCGCCGACTTCACGGTGTCCTACCTCGACCCGCGGCTGCCCTGAGGAGCGGAGGACACCGTGCCCCGGCTCCGCCTCGTCGCCCGGTCGACCGCCGTCCTGCTGCTGGCCGCCCTCGCCGCGCCGGCAGCCTGGACGGCGGCGACCGGGGACGTGGTGCTGACGGTGACGGGCGGGTCGATGCGGCCGACCTACGCGGCGGGTGACGTCCTGCTGGTCCGGGCCCCGGACGGCGACGAGCTCGCCCGGGTGGGCACGGTGGTCGTCGCGGCGCTCGGCGACCGCCGGTACGTGCACCGCGTGGTGGAGCCGACCGCGGACGGCGCGTGGCTCCAGGGGGACGCGAACCCGGACCGGGACCCCCGGCCGGCGACCCCCGACGCCGTGCTCGGCACCCCGCGCCTGCACCTGGGCGGCGGCGCGGCCGCCACGTGGCGGTGGGGGCAGTCCGCGGGGGGCCGGGTGCTGCTGGCCGGCGCCGCGCTGACCCTGCTGCTGATGCCCGGCGGGACACGGCGGCCCGGGGCACGACGGCCCGCCGGACGACCGGCCACCGGCGGACGGCACCGGGCGGCGCACGCCCGCGCACGACGGATCGACCGGGAGGAGGTGCAGGTCCCATGACCGGGGAGCGGGCGGGTCGGCGTCGGCCTGGACGGTGCGGCGCGGCGGTGGCCCTCGCGACGACGCTGCTGCTCGCCGCGCCGGACGCCGTCGCGGCAGCCACGACCCGCGCGGCCGCCGCGCCGCCCACGGCCTCCGCTGCCGCCGCGGCCAACGCCCGAACCGCCGCCGAGACCCCCGCCGAGGCCGCACCGCGCCTCGCGCCCGTCACCGTGGTGCCCGAGGGCGGCTCGGTCACGCTGGCCACGACCCACGACGTGACGGTCGACGACGCCCTGCAGTGGAGGCGGTCGACCGACGGCGGCCAGACCTGGGCCGACATCGTCGGAGCCACGGACCCGGAGCTCACGCTGTCGAGGGTCACGCTCGGGATGGACGGCTGGCAGTACCGGATGCGGGTGGTCCGCATGCCCCTCGTGCTGGACCTCGAGCCGACGACCCTCCAGGTCCGGGTCGTGCTGCCGACGGTCACCACCCACCCGTCCGACGAGACGGTCGGGCCCGGCGGCACCGCCACCTTCACGGCGGCCTACGGCGGCACCGACGCCCCGACGACGACGGGCTGGGAGTCGTCCACGGACGGCGGTGGGACGTGGACGCCCGTGGCCGGCGCCACCCAGGCGCGGCTCACCATCGGACCGGTGTCCGAGGACATGTCCGGTACGCAGTACCGCGCCCGGTTCACGAACGTGGCCGGGTCGGTGGCGACGGACCCCGCCACCCTGACCGTGCTGATCAACCCGCCGGTCGTGGTGCAGCACCCGGTCGACGTGGTCACGGACGAGTACACCACCGCCACCTTCACCGCGGCGTACACGAGCATGGCGATCACCCAGGCCCGGTGGCAGCACTCCTCCGACGGCGGCGCGTCGTGGCAGCTCGTCGGTGCCCCGGAGGGGGCGACGCTCACCCTGGACCCGGTGATGCTCGCGATGGACGGGTGGCAGTACCGGCTGCGGCTGGACAACGGCACGTCTCCGCGGTGGACCGACCCGGCGACCCTGACGGTGCGGGTCGCCAGGCCGGTCGTCACCGAGCACCCCGCCGACGCGGCGGGGCCCGTCGGCGGGTCGGTGACCTTCGCCGGCGCCTACGGCGGGACGGATGCCCCGACGATGGTGCAGTGGCAGGTGTCCACCGACGGCGGGCTGACGTTCCCGGACGTCCCGGGCGGCACCGGGCCGACCCTGCTCGTGGACGACCTCACCGAGGCGATGGACGGCCGGCTGTACCGCGTGCGCTATCGCAACGAGGCCGGGGACGCCCGGTCCGACCCCGCCCGGCTGACCGTGCGCGAGCGGCTGGACGTGACGCACGACCCCGCCGACGCGTCGGCGCCCGAGGGCGGCACCGCCACCTTCACGGCCGGCTTCACCGGCGACCCGTCGACCGTCGTGCAGTGGGAGCAGCGGGAGGGGGCGGCGAGCGGGGAGGACGGCTGGGCGGACGTCCCCGGTGCGACCGAGCCGACGCTGGTGGTGCACGACGTCACGCTGGCCATGACCGGCCGGCAGTACCGCGTCCGGGTCACCGGCGAGGACGGGACCGTCCGGTCGGCCCCGGCGACGCTCACCGTGACGGTCGTCCTGCCGACCGTGACCGAGCACCCCGCCGACCTGGAGGTGACCGAGGGTGACGACGTCACGTTCGCCGCGGCCTACGGCGGCACCGACGCCCCCACGTCCGCGCAGTGGGAGGTGTCCTCCGACATCAGCGGGAGGTTCCAGGAGCTCCTCGGAGCCACGTCGCCGACCTACGTCGGCCTCCCCGCCGCCTCCTCCCACAACGGGTGGCGGTACCGGGTGCGCTTCACGAACGCCGCCGGCTCGGTCTGGTCCGAGCCCGCGACCCTGACCGTGCGCGACGCGCGGCCGGTGGTGACGCAGCACCCGGCGGACCAGGCCACCGCCGAGCGCGGGTCCGTGACGTTCGACGCCGCGTACGGCGGCACCGACGCCCCCACCTCGGTGCAGTGGCAGATGTCCGCCAACGGCGGAGTGACCTACGTGAGCGTCGCCGGCGGCACCGAGCTGCCCCTGGTGCTGGACGACGTCACCCTGGCGATGGACGGCCGGCGGTACCGGGTGCGGTTCACGAACCCCGCCGGGTCGGCGTGGTCGGAGCCAGCCACCCTGTCGGTCGCCGTGGCCCCGCCGGTGGTCACGCAGCACCCGGCCGACCGGAGCGCCACCGAGGGCGGGTCGGCGGCGTTCACCGCGGCGTACGGCGGGACGGACGCGCCGACGACCGCGCAGTGGCAGGTGTCCGGCGACGGCACGACGTTCGCCGACGTCCCCGGCGCGACCGCGCCGGCCCTGGTGCTCGACGACCTGCGCCGCGACCAGGACGGCGAGCGGTACCGGGTCAGGTTCACGAACGCGGCCGGCTCCGCCCTGTCCGACCCGGCGACGCTCACCGTCACCCCGGCACGCCCGGTGGTCACCGAGCAGCCCGCCGACCAGGACGTGCCCGAGGGCGGGGTCGCGACCTTCGCCGCGGCGTACACCAGCACGACCGCGTCCACCGCACGCTGGCAGGTCTCGGAGGACGGGGGGCAGAGCTGGCGGCTCGTGGCCGGGGGCACCGGCAGCACGCTGACGCTCGACCCGGTGACGCTCGCGATGGACGGGTGGCAGTACCGGCTGCGGCTGGACAACGAGGGCGGCACCCGGTGGACGGAGGCGGCGACGCTGACCGTCCGGGTGGTGCGGCCGGTGGTCACGGAGCAGCCCGCCGACCAGGTCGTGGCCGTGGGTGAGACGGCGACCTTCGATGCCGCGTACGGCGGCACCGACGCGCCCACGTCCGTGCAGTGGCAGGTGTCGACCGACGGCGGCGCCACCTTCCCGTACGTACCGGGCGGCACGTCGCTGCCGCTGGCGCTCCACGACGTCACGGACGCGATGGACGGCCGGCTGTACCGGGTGCGGTTCACGAACTCCGCCGGATCGGCGTGGTCGGAGCCCGCACGGCTGACCGTGCTGCGGGAGGTCCCGGCGCTGACGTTGCGGGTGACGCCGCGGGCGGTGCTGGTGGACGCGCTGCCGGTGCCGGCGGGCTGACGGAGGTGAGGACGATGCGAGGACGACCTCGGGCGCGGTGGGCGCGCGCGGCGGTGGCGGCAGGCGCGCTGGCGCTGGCCGCGGCGGCCGGCGCCGGACCTGCCGGCGCGCACGCGGCGGCCGTCGCCGTCGACGGCGACCCGCTCGTGCACACCTTCGACCTCGACCGTCCGGGCGACGCCGTGGCCGGCGCGTGGCGCGTCACGGCGACGGGCAGCTCCCCCGTGCCGTTCGACGGCGCGCTCGCCGCCGAGCACCCGGTCCCTGCTGCGCTCGCGCAGGCGCTCGCGGTCGAGTACGGCCGGACCGACGCCGCCGGGCGGCTCCTGGACTGGCACCCGGCGGGCACGCTGGCGGACCCGGTGACCTACGGGAACGCCCTGGCCCGGGACCCCCGGGTGCAGGCGGGCGAGCCGGTCGTCGTGCCGGTCCGGGTGTCGCTGCCCGACCCGGCCGCAGTCGACGGCGTGCCGGGCGAGGTCCTGGAGGTGCGGGCCTCCTTCGTCGTCTCCTGGCTCGGCGAGGGGCCACCCGCGGTGGTCGTCGACGAGCGGGGCCCGCTCCGGCCCGCGGTGCGGTTCGCGGTGACCGGGACCGCCACCGCGGCCGCGGCGCTGGCCGCCGGGGCCCTGCTCGGCGCGGGAGCCGCGCTGGGCCGCCGTGCACGGCGACCGCCGGACGGGCGGGTTCGGTGACCAAGGGCCCGGACGGTGCCGCGACCGGCACGTACGCTCGAGATCTCTCGGCCAGGGAGGATGGAGAGACCGGGGAGGGTCGCGTGCCCCTGTGGACCGACGAGGCCCGTCGTGCGCTCGACCTGATCGACCGCGGCGTCGGCGTGCAGGTGACCGGCGGGCCGGGCTCGGGCCGCTCCGAGCTGCTGCTCCGGCTGGACGAGCTGCTCCGCGAGCGCGGGCGCAACGTGTTCCGCGTGGTCGGCGCGGCGGGCGTGCCCGACCTGGAGGCGGTGCGGCTGTCCCTGCCGCCCGGCGTCGGCGCCCGGCTCCGCGAGCCGGTCGTCGCGTTCGCCCGGCTGCACGACGTGCTGCGCGACTTCCTCGCCGACGGCGACCACGTGGTGCTGCTCCAGGACGCGCACCTGCTCGACCCGCGGTCCCGCGCGCTGCTCGGCCTGCTGCGCGCGCGCCTGGGCAACCCCGTGGTCGCGTCCGGTCCCCCCGGTCCCGACGCCTGGCTGGCCCGTGCGGTGCAGCCGCTGGCCGAGGTGCGGCTCGACGGCCTGACGGTCGACCGGCTGCACGGCACGCTGGAGGAGCACGCCGGCGGGGCGGTGTCGCCGGCCGTCGCCGCGCGGCTGCACGCCGAGTCGGGCGGGCTGCCGGCGCTCGCCTGCACGCTGCTGGAGGCGGCCGTCGCCGACGGGGTGCTCGCCGACCAGGGCGGCGTGCTCACCGCCGCGGGCCCGTGGCGGACCCGCGCCGACTGGCCCTGGGCGCCGCACCTGGCCGGTCTCGCCCCCGCCGAGCGGGACGCGCTCGACGTGCTCGCGGCGCTCGGCCCGGAGACGGCGACCACGACCGCGAGCGCGGTGTGCGGGGAGGCCGTCGAGCGGCTGGAGGACGCCGGACTGGTCCGCACCGGGTGCGGCGCCGGGGAGCCGGAGCCCACCGGGGCCGTGGTCCGGCTGCACCCGCCGGGCCTGGCGGACCGGGTGGCCCGGGCGCCGTTGACGGGTCGCCGGCTGCGGGTGCTCGCCGACGCCGCGCGTCGGGCCGAGCGCGCCGAGGACGAGGCCGCCGCGCGGCAGCTCCGTGCCCGGCTCGCAGCCGAGACCGCCCCGCCCGTGCCGGGTGTCCCGCACGACGGCGCGCCCGGTCACCCGGCCGCGGAGCCGACCGGGGACCTCGCGGACGCGGTGGCGGCGGCCGCGACCGCGCGCGCCGTGGCGGCCGAACGGCACGCGGCGGAGCGCGCGTGGCGCGAGCACGGCTCGGCCACGGACGCCGTGCGGCTGGTGCGCTGCCTGCTCGGTGCCGGCGAGGACGCCACCGCGCTCGAGGTGCTGGACCGTGCCACCCGGGTGGTGGACGCCGCGCCGTTCGCGACCCTGGAGCTGCGGTACCTCCGGGCCCGGGTGCGGCTCGGGTCCGGTGCGGCGTACGACGCCGTGCTCGCCGACCTGGTCGACGTCCCGCCGACGGCCCCCGAGCACCCCGCGCTCGTCGCCCTGGCGACCGCGCTGCGGGCCGAGTTCGACGCGGTGCCGCCCGACCACGCGGTCGTCCTCGGGCCGCTGACCGCGCTGCCGGGGATCTGCGGCGCGACGGCACGGGTCGCCCTCGCGGCGTGCCGGCTCGTGGTCGGCGAGCCGGGCGAGGCCCTCGCGCTGCTGCGCGTCGACCGCAGCGACTGGCCGGAGCTGCTGCGGGAGAGCGCGGACCTCATCACCGGGATCGCGGCCTTCGGGGAGAACCGGCTCGACGACGCCCTGGCGCACGGCCGGGCGATGGCCCGCCGCGCCGCCGGTGCGCCGTCCCCCGCGGCGGTCGGCGGCCGGTACGTCGCCGCGCTCGCCCTGGCCGCCCGGCTCGAGCTCGCGGACGCCCGCCGCGAGCTGTACTCCGCGCTCGCGGCCGGCGCCGGCGCCCGGTGGCTGGTGCTGCCTCCCGACCGGGCGGTCCGCGTGCTGCTGGCGACCCTGGTCCTCGCCCGCGGTCCGGATCCCGCGTCCGCGGGGCCGCTGCACCTCGCCCGGCAGCGGGCGGGCTGCGGCACGGGGCTGCCGTTCGCTGACCCCGCGTCGGCGACCGCGATGGACCTGTACGCGCACGGCGACCGGGACCGCGCGGTGCGGGTGCAGGACGCGATGCTGGCGGACTTCGACCGCCGGCGGTACGGCCTCGCCGCCGACGTCGCCGGGCTGCACCGGCTGCTGCTGCGCTACGACCCGCAGCGCGCCCGTCGCACGGCCGGCGGGGCCGACCGGGTCGGGGGCCCGCGGTACGGCGCGTACATCCTCGCCGCGCGGGCGCTGCACGACCAGGACGCCCCCGCGCTGATGACCGCCGGGCGCCAGCTCGTCGACCTCGGCGTGCGGCCGCTCGCGGTCCGGTGCTTCCGCAACGCCGAGCGGCTCTTCCGGCTGGAGGGCGACGCCGGGGCCGAGGCCGCGGCGGAGGCGGCGCACGCGCTGCGGGACACCGAGCCCACGCCCGACCTGGCCTCCGTGCTCACTCCCCGCGAGCGCGAGGTGGTCGGCCTCGTCGCCCTCGGGGAGTCGAACGGGGCCATCGCCGCCCGGCTGTTCCTGAGCCGCCGGACCGTCGACGCCCACCTCCGGAACATCCGCCGCAAGACGGGGGCGCGCGACCGGGCCGCGATCGCACGGCTCGCGTGAACCAGGCGTGAGCCGCACGGCGGACTCTGCGAGGATGGCGGCGTGAGCGCGCCCGCCCCCGCCCAGCCCGCCCAGCCCCGTCGCGTGTCCGCCCGCGTCGGGGGCATCGCCGAGTCCGCCACCCTGGCGGTGGACGCGAGGGCCAAGGCCCTCAAGGCCGCCGGTCGGCCCGTGATCGGCTTCGGCGCCGGCGAGCCCGACTTCCCGACGCCCGACTACATCGTCGAGGCGGCGGTGGCCGCCGCCCGCAACCCGGCGAACCACCGCTACTCCCCCGCGGGCGGGCTGCCCGCGCTCAAGGAGGCGATCGCGGCCAAGACGCTGCGTGACTCCGGCTACGCGATCTCCCCCGCCGACGTGCTGGTGACCAACGGCGGCAAGCAGGCCGTCTACCAGGCGTTCGCCACGCTGCTCGACCCGGGCGACGAGGTGCTGCTCCCGGCGCCGTACTGGACCACCTACCCCGAGGCGATCCGCCTGGCCGGCGGCGTGCCCGTCGAGGTGGTCGCCGGCGTCGACCAGGGCTACAAGGTCACCGTCGAGCAGCTCGAGGCCGCGCGCACCCCCCGGACCAAGGTGCTGCTGTTCTGCTCCCCGTCCAACCCGACCGGCGCGGTGTACTCCCTGGAGCAGACCGCCGAGATCGGCCGCTGGGCGCTGGAGCACGGCATCTGGGTCGTCACGGACGAGATCTACGAGCACCTCACCTACGACGGCGCGGTGGCGACGCCGGTGCTGTCCGCCGTCCCGGAGCTCGCGGACACGACCGTCGTGCTGAACGGTGTCGCCAAGACCTACGCGATGACCGGCTGGCGGGTGGGCTGGCTCGTCGGGCCGTCGGACGTCGTCAAGGCCGCGACCAACCTGCAGTCGCACCTGACCTCCAACGTCGCCAACGTGTCCCAGCACGCCGCGATCGCCGCGCTCACCGGCGACCTGTCGGCCGTCGCGGCGATGCGCGAGGCGTTCGACCGCCGCCGCCGGACCATGGTGTCGATGCTGCGGGAGATCGACGGCGTCGTGATCCCCGCGCCGGAGGGCGCGTTCTACGCCTACCCGGCGGTGCACGGCCTGCTCGGCCGCACGTTCCGCGGCGTCACCCCGACGACGTCCGCCGAGCTCGCCGCGCTGCTGCTCGACCAGGCCGAGGTCGCGGTCGTCCCGGGCGAGGCGTTCGGGCCGAGCGGGTACCTGCGGCTGTCCTACGCGCTGGGCGACGACGACCTGGCCGAGGGCGTCGGGCGGATCCAGGCGCTGCTCGCCGAGGGCTGACGCCGCCCCGCCGCCCGCAGGACCACCCCGGCTGACCCGCCCGTCCACCGATCGGTGGACGGGCGGTCCCGTCCCCCGGTCGTCCCGCCGGGGCACCGCCCTCCAGGAGGCTGGCTGCCATGGACGACAGCGACCTGGCGGTCCGGGCGACCGGCCTGCAGAAGCGGTACGGCGAGAAGCGCGCCGTCGACGGGCTCGACCTCACCGTGGCCCGCGGCGAGATCGTCGCCGTGCTCGGCCCGAACGGGGCCGGCAAGACGACGACCGTCGAGATCCTCGAGGGCTACCGGCGGCGGGACGGCGGCGACGTCCGCGTCCTGGGCGCCGACCCCCAGACCGCGGGCCGCGAGTGGCGGGCCCGGATCGGCATCGTGCTGCAGGGCACGAACGACCTCGCCGAGGCGACGGTCTCGGAGCTCGTGCACCACTTCGCCCGGTACTACCCCGACCCGCGGGACCCCGAGGAGGTCATCGACGCGGTCGGCCTCCGGGAGAAGGCCCGCACCCGCAGCCGGCAGCTGTCCGGCGGGCAGCGGCGCCGGCTCGACGTCGCGCTGGGCATCGTCGGGCGGCCGGAGCTGCTGTTCCTCGACGAGCCCACGACCGGCTTCGACCCCGAGGCGCGGCACGCGTTCTGGGACCTGGTGTCCGGGCTGCGCGACGGCGGCACGACGATCCTGCTGACCACGCACTACCTGGAGGAGGCCGAGCACCTGGCCGACCGGGTGGCCGTGGTCCGGTCGGGACGCGTGGTCGCGGTGGACACCCCGGCCGACCTCGGCGGGCGCTCGGCGCGCCAGGCGGTCGTGCGGTGGACCGAGGACGGCGCCCTGCGCCAGGAGCGGACGGACACCCCGACCGCGCTGGTCGCGGCGCTCGGCGCCCGGCTCGGCGGCGAGGTCCCCGGCCTGCAGGTCGTCCGCCCGACGCTCGAGGACGTCTACCTCGGGCTGATCGCGGACGACGAGGACAGCACCCCGGCGGCCCGGCCCGCCCTGGCGACGACGGAGGCCGCGCGATGAGCACCACGACCCTGGGCCGGCCCGCCGCCGGCCGCCTGCCCGGCACCCTGGCCCTCGGCGCCGAGCGGGCCCGGTACGAGATCCGCGGGTTCTTCCGCGAGCGGGACGCGATCATCTTCATCTTCGCGTACCCGATCATCATGCTGGCGATCTTCGCCACGGTGTTCGGCCAGGACGGCGCCGAGGTCGCCGACGGCGTGCCGTTCGCGCAGTACTTCCTGCCCGGCATGATCGCGACCGGCGTGCTGCTGTCGTCGTTCCAGTCGCTGGCGGTCTCGATCCCGGTCGAGCGGGACGAGGGCGGGCTGAAGCGGCTCGGCGGCACCCCGCTGCCCCCGGCGGCGTACTTCCTCGGCAAGGTCGGCCAGGTGCTGGTCGTCTCCGTGGTCCAGGTGGCGCTGCTGCTCGCGGTCGCCGGCCTGCTGTTCGACGTCGACATGCCGGACGCCTCCGGGTGGGCCACGTTCGCCTGGGTGTTCGTGCTCGGGGTCGCGGCCGGCGCGGTGTGCGGGGTCGGGTTCTCCTCGCTGCCGCGGTCGGGCCGCTCCGCGAGCGCGGTGGTGACGCCCGTGGTGCTGGTGCTGCAGTTCATCTCCGGCGTGTTCTTCGCCTTCTACGACCTGCCGTCCTGGATGCAGCAGGTGGCGTCGGTGTTCCCGCTCAAGTGGATGGCCCAGGGCATGCGGTCGGTCTTCCTCCCGGACGAGGCGGCCTCGCTCGAGCCGTCCGGGTCCTGGCAGCACGGCGCGACCGCGGCGGTGCTGCTGGCCTGGCTGGTCGTCGGGCTGGTCGTCGGAGTCCGGACGTTCCGGTGGCGGCGGCGTGACGACGGCTGACCTGCGCCACACTGGCCCCGTGACCAGCGACGGGCGACCGGGGGGCGGGGCTGCGGCCCCGGCCTCCGGTGGCGCGCGCTCCGAGGCCGAGCGGACCCTGTTCTGGCGGCGCGCCCTCGCCGGCTGGGACGCGGCGTTCTACGCGCTCCTGGCGATCAGCGCGATCTCGATCCTCACCGTCGCGGACACGTTCCCGCCGGACGGGGGCACCTGGGCGGCGCTCGGCGGGCTGACCCTGCTGCTGCTGGCCTACGTCCTGGTCGGTCGCCGGGGCGCCCAGGCCGGCGACGTCCGGCTCACCCGGGCCTACCTGGTCGTGCTCGTGGTGGTGGTCTCGCTGTGCAGCGGCGTCAGCACCATCGGGTCGATCCTGCTGTTCGTCGGCTTCTCGCAGGTGTGGTTCTTCGCGGCCTCGATGCGGGAGGGCGTGGTCGCGTCCGTCGTGCTGGCGGTCGCCTCCTGCGCGGCGATCGCGACGGCGGCGTTCGCGGCCGGCGAGGACCCCACGGCGCGCGACCTGGTCGTGCTGGGGGCGCAGATGGCCGTCGGCCTGATCTTCTCGCTCGCGCTCGGGGTGTGGATCACCCGGGTCGCCGAGCGGTCCGAGGAGCGGGCCTGGCTGCTGGAGCAGCTGGAGTCCGCGCAGGCGCAGCTCGCCGCGAGCAACCACGCGTCGGGCGTGCTCGCGGAGCGGGAGCGCATGGCGCAGGAGATCCACGACACCCTGGCGCAGGGGTTCACCAGCGTCGTGATGCTCGCGCAGACCGCGCAGGCCCAGCTCGACGCCGGGCGCGCCGAGCAGGCCCGGGACCGGCTCGACCAGGTGGAGCGGGTCGCCCGCGAGAACCTGGCCGAGGCCCGCGCGCTGGTCGCCGCGTTCGGACCCGCCGCGCTGGCGGACGCCACGCTCGCCGAGGCGCTGGAGCGGCTGGCCGAGCGGTTCCAGGCGGAGACGGGGGTCCGGGTCGAGGTCGCGCTCGGTGACGCCGGCGCCCCGGACCGCGACACCGAGGTCGTGCTGCTGCGCGCCGCGCAGGAGGCGCTGGCCAACGTCCGCAAGCACGCGGGTGCCCGGCGGGTGCTGCTCCGGCTCGTCCGGGACGACGGGGTGCTCGCGCTCGAGGTGCTCGACGACGGGCAGGGGCTCGCCCCCGGCACCGCCGAGGGCGTGGGGCTGCGCGGGATGCGCGAGCGCGTCACCGCCGGCGGCGGGACGCTCGACGTGGCCGGGGAGCCCGGCCGCGGGACGCGGGTGCGGCTGGCGATGCCGCTCCGCGACGACGACGGGCCGCTCGGCGACCCGGGGACGGGGACGGCGTGACCGCGCACGAGCAGGACGCGACGGTGCGGGTGCTGGTCGCGGACGACCACCCCGTGGTCCGGTCGGGGCTGGTCGGCATGCTGACCGTCGAGCCCGACGTCGAGGTGGTCGGCGAGGTGGCCGACGGGGCCGCCGCCGTCGAGGCCGCGCGCGAGCTCCGCCCGGACCTGGTGCTGATGGACCTGCGGATGCCCGTGCTGGACGGGGCCGCGGCGACCGCCCGGATCGTCGCGGAGGTGCCGGGCGTGCGGGTGCTGGTGCTCACCACCTACGAGACCGACGCCGACATCCTGCGCGCCGTCGAGGCGGGGGCCACCGGCTACCTGCTCAAGGACACCCCGCGCGACCAGCTCGTCGCCGGCGTGCGCGGCGCCGCGCGGGGCGAGTCGGCGCTGTCGCCGTCGGTCGCCTCCCGGCTGGTGCAGCAGGTGCGCGGCGAGGGCGAGCGGCTCACCGCGCGCGAGCTCGAGGTCCTGGCCGGGGTCGCGCGCGGGCTGTCGAACGCCGCGGTCGGCCGGGAGCTGTTCATCACCGAGGCGACGGTGAAGACGCACCTGCTCCGGGCGTTCGCGAAGCTCGGCGTCGACGACCGCACCCACGCGGTCACGGTCGCGATGCGGCGGGGCCTGCTCCCGGCGCCCTGACCCCCCGCCCCCCGGCCCCCGCCTCCCGAGGTCGAGGGTTTCGCGTGGAACCGCCCGCGCAACCCCTCGACCTCGACGCGAACCCTCGACCTCGCGCCGGCGGGGCGCCGGCGCGGCGGAGGGGGCGGGGCGCGCGGGGATCAGGCAGACTCGCCGGGTGCGCGACCTGGCCCTGCTCCCGAAGGCCCACCTCCACCTCCACTTCACCGGGTCGATGCGCGTGCAGACGCTCGGCGACCTGGCGGCCGAGCGCGGGGTCCGGCTGCCGGCCACGCTGCTCGACGGCGAGGGCCTGCGGGTCCCGGCAGACGAGCGCGGCTGGTTCCGGTTCCAGCGGCTGTACGACGCGGCCCGCGCGTGCGTCCGCGGCGAGGCCGACCTGCGGCGGATCGTCCGCGAGGCGGCGGCCGACGACGCCGCCGAGGGCTCGGGCCGGCTCGAAATCCAGGTCGACCCGACGTCGTACGCCCCGCCGGTCGGCGGCATCACGCCCGCGCTGGAGATCGTGCTCGACGAGGCGCGGTCGGCGAGCGCGGACCTGGGCGTCGAGGTCGGCGTCATCGTGGCGGCGTCCCGGATGCGGCACCCCCTCGACGCCCGGATCCTCGCGCGGCTGGCCGCCCGGTACGCCGGCGACGGCCCCGGCCAGGTGATCGGATTCGGCCTCAGCAACGACGAGCGCCGCGGCGACACCCCGGAGTTCGCGCCGGCGTTCGCGATCGCCCGGCGCGCGGGCCTGGCGTCCGTTCCGCACGGCGGCGAGCTGCTCGGGCCGCCGCACGTCGAGGACGTCCTGGAGTCGCTGGCCCCCGACCGGCTCGGGCACGGCGTGCGGTCCGCGGAGGACGGCGCGCTGCTGCGCCGGATCGTGGACCGCGGGATCGCCCTGGAGGTGTGCCCGGCGTCCAACGTGTCGCTCGGGGTCTACCGCCGGCCCGAGGACGTGCCGCTGCGCCGGCTGGTCGACGCGGGCGCGACGGTCGCGCTGGGCGCGGACGACCCGCTGCTCTTCGGGTCCCGACTGGTCGAGCAGTACACGACGGCGCGCGAGGTGCACGGGTTCACCGACGCCGACCTGGCCGACCTGGCGCGGGCGTCCATCCGGGCGAGCCGGGCGTCCGACGGCACGAAGGCACGCCTGCTGGGCGGGGTCGACGCGTGGCTCTCCGCCGACCCGGTTGCGCAACCCGCGGGTTGATCAACCGCGGCTGCACCGACGCCGAGCTGGCGACTCTCGGCTGCGTCCGGCGCCGCCCGTGCAGCCGAGAGCTGCCATCTCGGCGTGAGGCGGCCGGCGCGAGCGGGTGGGCGCGGGCGTCAGAGGTCGGCGCCGACCAGGACCGGCTCCGGCTCCAGGGTGAGGCCGAACCGCTGCGCCACGCCGTCCCGGACGGTGCGCGCCAGCGCCAGCAGGTCGCCCGCGTTCGCGCCGCCGCGGTTCGTCAGCGCCAGCGTGTGCTTCGTCGACAGCGCGGCCGGGCCCGGCAGGCCGTAGCCCTTCGCGAACCCCGCCTGCTCGATCAGCCACGCCGCGCTGGTCTTGACCAGGCCCTCGCCGGCCGGGAACCGCGGGGCGTCCGCGGGCAGCTCGGCGGCGTCCGCGTCGGTCAGCACCGGGTTCGTGAAGAACGAGCCTGCCGAGCGGGTGTCGGGGTCGGCCGGGTCGAGCACCATGCCCTTGCGCGCGCGCAGCGCGAGGACGGTCGCCCGCACCTCCGGCAGCGGCGCCCGCTCCCCCACCTCGATGCCGAGGGCCCGGGCGAGCTCGCCGTACCGGATCGGCTCGGAGAGGTCGGCGACCCGCAGCTGGAAGGTCACGTCGAGCACCACGTACCGCGGCGTCGGGAACCAGGGGGCGCCGGGGTCGGCCGCGTCGGGCAGCGCGCGCATCGACCGCTTGAGCAGCGACGTCCGGTAGCCGAACTGCAGGTCGACGACGGGCAGCGTCCGCACCCGCCCGCGCACCCGGTCCCAGACCCGGACGGTCGCGATCGTCTGGGCGACCTCCTGGCCGTAGGCGCCGACGTTCTGCACCGGCGTCGCGCCGGTCGACCCGGGGATGCCGGACAGCGCCTCGATGCCCTTGAGCCGGTGCGCGGCGGCGTGCGCCACCACGTCGTCCCACGGGGTGCCGGCGGCGGCGGTCACGGTCACGCCCGCGCACGCCGAGTGGTCGGGGGTCGTCAGGTCGCGCCGGGCGTCCCGGACCACCAGGCCGTCGAAGCCCGCGTCCGACACCAGCAGGTTCGACCCGCCGCCGAGCACCAGCAGCGGGACGCCCTCGGCGTCGGCGGTGCGCACCGCGTCGATCAGCTCGGCCTCGGTGGTCGTCTCCACGAGCCGGCTCGCGGGCCCCCCCACGCCGAGGGTGGTGAGCTCGCTGAAGGTCGCGGACTGGACGTCGGTGGTCACGGGACGAGCGTAGGCCGCTCCGCGGGCTCCTGCCGCGCCGGTGCCGCGGCGTTCACGACGAGCAGGCCGACGACGATCGGCACCGCGATCGCCAGCAGCGCGTGCCGGTAGCCGACCTCGTGCGCGAGCAGGCCGAGCAGCGGCGGGCCGGCGAGGAACGCCGAGTAGCCGATCGTCGACACCACGGACACGCGGGCGGCCGCGCGCAGCGGGTCGTCGCTCGCCGCGCTCATCCCGACCGGGAAGCCGAGCGCCGCGCCCATGCCCCACAGCACCGCGCCGACGAGCGCCAGCCACAGCAGGTCGTCCGGCACCAGCCCGAACACCAGCAGGCCGGCCAGCGCCAGGCCCGCGCACAGCCGCAGGACGGCGACCCGGCCGAACCGGTCGAGCAGCGCCGTGCCGAGGAACCGCATGACGGTCATCGCGGTGACGAACACGCCGAACGAGATCGCCCCCACCGCGTCGGACTGGTCGAAGCCGTCGACGACGGCCAGGCTCAGCCAGTCGTTGCCGGCACCCTCGGTGAGCGCGGCGGCGAGGACCACCAGGCCGATGAGCAGCGTGCGCGGCTCGAGCCACGCGGCGAACACGGATCGCGGGGCGTGGGCGGCGTGCTCGCCGTCGCCGGCGGGCGCGTGCTGCCCCGCGGGCAGGAACGACCGCACGGCCACCAGGACCGCGATCGACGACAGCAGCACCGCGACCGGCACGTGCACCTGGACCGGGACGTGCGCGGCGGCCACGACGGCGGCGATGCCGGCCGCGACCACGGTGCCCAGCGAGAACCCCGCGTGGTACCGCGGCATGACGGTCTTCCCGAGCTTCTGCTCGACGATCGCGCCCTCGAGGTTCATCGCCGCGTCCCAGACGCCGGTGCCGACGCCGAACACGACCAGGCCCGCGGCGGTCACGACCACCTCGCCCAGCGCCGCGCCGAACGTCGCGATGGTCAGGCCCGCGGCGTTGAGCAGGGCGAACCCGGCGACCGCCCGCACCGCGCCGATCCGGGTGACGACGAGGCCGGAGAGCGGCAGCGCCACGAGCGACCCGCACGACCCGACGAGCAGCAGCAGGCCCATCTGCGCCTCGGACAGGCCGAGCGCGTCCCGGACCGCGGGCAGCCGGGCCGCCCAGCTGGAGAAGTTGAACCCGGACAGCGCGAAGACCACGAACACCGCCACCGAGGCGGTGCGGACGGCGGGCGGGGCGGCCGGGGCGGGATGCGTCATCGCGGGGCTCCACGGGGGTCGTGCGGGTCGGGTCGGGATCGGGGCGCGGCGGCCCGGGGCCGGGGTCAGGCCGGGCGGGCCGGGCGGGCCGGCTCCGGCACGTGGTCGCCGGCGGGCTCGCGTCGGACGCTACCGGAGGGCACGCACACGGCGTCCTCACCCGCGGCGTGCGACGCGGGGACCGCGACCGGCTCGGCGGTGGCGACCACGGGGGCGCCGGGGTCGTCGGCGGCCGCCGTCGGCGCGGCGCCGGCGAGGCCGTCCGGGCGGCGCACCGTCCCGGCCAGCAGCACCGACGCGACCATCGCCGCGGTGATGAGCAGCAGCGCGTGCCGGGTGCCCATGAGCTCGGCGGCGAGGCCCAGCAGCGGCGGGGCCGCGAGCGAGGCCGTCGAGGAGAACGACGAGATGACGGCCACCCGGCTCGCCGCGCGCAGCGGGTCGTCGGACGCGGCCGCGATGCCCAGCGGGACGGTCAGCGCGGCGCCGCAGCCCCACGCCACGATGCCGACGGCCGCGAGCGGCAGCGACGGCGCGAACCCGAACAGCACCAGGCCGCCGAACGACACCAGGCCCGAGGTGCGCAGCACGGTCACGCGGCCGTACCGGTCGATCAGCTTCGTGCCGAGCAGCCGGACCAGCGTCATCGCGCCGACGAACACGCCGAACATCGCGGCGCCCACGGCCTCGACCTGGTCGAAGCCGTCGACGACGGCGATCGCCAGCCAGTCGTTCGCGGCGCCCTCGGAGAGCGCGGCGGACATGATGACGACGCCGATCAGCAGCGTGCGGGGTTCGCGCCAGGCGCCGAGCGCCGAGCCGGGCCGGGCGACGCGGCGGACCCGGGCGGCGCGCAGCCGGCCGGCGAGGCCCGCCTCGAGCGGGGTGCGGCCCTCCGCGCGGGCGTCCCGGGCGGCCGCGAGGGCGGCCCGGTCCGGCGGCAGCGACTCGATGACCGCACCGGGCACCGACAGCAGCCGCCAGACGGTGCCGACGACGGCGGTGGCCACGAACTGGGCGAGCAGCGGCACGTCCGCCGCGGCGCACAGCGCGCCGATGCCGGAGCCCAGCACCGAGCCGATCGAGAACGCGGCGTGGAACTGCGGCAGCACCGTGCGGCCCATGCGCCGCTCGACGGCCGCGGTCTCCACGTTCAGCGGCACGTTGCCGATCGCGAAGCCGACGCCCGACAGGAAGATGCCGACCGTCAGCACGGGCACCGAGCCGATCGTGGGCCCGACGCCGATCAGCACGTACGCGGCGGCGAACGCCACCATCGACACGTAAAGGACGGCGCGGCCGCCGAACCGGTTCACCAGGACGCCGGCGACGGACACGGTGGCCAGCGAGCCGATCGAGCCGGCGATGAGCAGGCCGCCCAGCTCCGCGGTGCCCAGGTCCAGGGCCGCGCGCACGGCGGGCAGCCGGGCCAGCCAGCCGGACAGCATGAGGCCGCTCAGCGCGAACAGGCCCATGAGCAGCCAGCGGGCGCGGTGCACCGCGGGGTCCACGGGCAGGCGCGAGGTCGACGACGTCCCCCGCCCGGACCGGCCCGGCCGGCGGCCGCCGGTCACGGGGGCCTCAGGACGGGGTCGGCGGTTGGCCGGGCGGAGGGGGGCGCGCCCGGTGCGGGCCCGCTGCTGGCTCACGGCAGCTCCAGATCGGTGCAA
>Ga0164309_10000652_pt1 | contig 18557 bp, 16 predicted proteins | sample Whisoiple_247_MG_FD_109984 | JGI IMG/M metagenome (GOLD analysis project Ga0164309, IMG submission 109984) | Soil microbial communities amended with fresh organic matter from upstate New York, USA - Whitman soil sample_247_MG | ecosystem: Environmental > Terrestrial > Soil > Unclassified >...
GACTCGTCGTTGATGCCTTTGCCGGAACTCCCCGAGCGCGGCCGTTCGAAGTCAGCCACGTTGAGCATGCGCTCACCGCCGCTCACGTCGCGAGCGACCGATAACGTGAGGCTCTCTTCACTGACCAAGTTGCGCTCGTACACGTTGAGCATGGTCGTGAATTGCTCGTGTGCGCTGCGGTCGAGCGTGGCGAACGCGTGAATGTCGCCGTTGAACACCTTGTTGATCGCAGCGCGCACCGAGCGGGGTCGACCCACGAAAGCGCGCACCTCTTTCAAGTTGGAGGCGAGCTGAACATCGTGCAACGCCGGTGCGTTGTCGGGGTTCGGCGTGACCACGCTGAGCACATTGCTCGCCGCGTCGTAGAGCACCGGGAAGATCAGATCGCGCTCTGCGAGCTTCTTTGGCACCTTGTCCAAGGTGAGACGATCGATGTCGGCCTTGGCGAGCTTCTCCGTCGAGACGAAGCGAGTCTTGTGCAGCGCGGCCAGGTACTTGAGGAGCGCGACCTCCTCCAAGAACTTCAGATCGAGCAGGGCTTCTTCGACCCGCTCACCGCTGCGCTGCATGTAATTGAGGGCGGCCTCCTGTTGTTCAGGGGCGAGCAGCCCATCCGCGACCAGGCGCTCGAGTAGCCGCGGACTGCCAACATTGGACATTCTTAAGTCGAGGAGTATACCGATTCCCCATCGTTTCGGCGGGTTTAGCGAGCCTGATCGGGCACTTGAAACCCTTCAATTCGGGCAGCAACTGCCCAAATCCGCCGGGGAACAGCAGGCCGGCCACCGGGCCCACAGGCGACTGAGGGAATGGACGGAACGAATCTTCAGCTGCTATTTCGGCTGTGCTTGACGCAGGGCGCGGCGAACGCTAGTAGACCGACCCCTTTCCCCGCGGCAGTTGCCGCATTTGAGGACCGTCAAGATGAGCAGCTACGTGGCAAAACCCGCTGAATCGATCGCTACCCGCAAGTGGTGGGTGGTCGACGCGACCAATCAACCGCTCGGGCGCCTGGCGTCCAAGGTGGCTTCCGTTCTGCGCGGGAAGCACAAGCCAACGTACACGCCGCACGTCGACACGGGCGACTTCGTGGTCGTGATCAACGCCGACAAGGTGAAGGTCACCGGCACCAAGGCGAAGAACAAGTTTTACCACACGCACAGCGGTTACCCGGGCGCCATCCGTTCGGAGAGCTTCGAGAAAGCAATCGCGCGTCATCCGGATCTGCCGGTCACCGAGGCCGTCAAAGGCATGCTGCCGAAGAACGTGCTGGGCCGCGAGATGCTCGGCAAACTGAAGGTGTACGGCGCGGCCGATCATCCCCACAAAGCACAGCAGCCGGCCGTTTTGCCGCTCTGATACGAAGCGATTTTTCGAGGAACACTTAGATAATGTCCGAAGCTCAGACGTACGCCACTGGTAAGCGCAAGACCGCCGTTGCTCGTGTTTGGATCGGCGCCGGTTCGGGTCAGATCACCGTCAACGGTAAGAACATCGAAGAGTACTTCGAGCGTGAAACCGGCCGCATGATCGCCCGCCAAGCGCTCGAACTGCTCGAGTTGCTCGACAAGTACGACGTGCGAGCAACCGTCGCCGGTGGCGGACACAGCGCGCAAGCGGACGCCATGCGCCACGGCATCGCCCGCGCCCTGACTTCCGAAGATCCGGAGCGTCGCCGCCCCTTGAAGAAGGCCGGCTTCCTGACCCGTGACGACCGCAAGGTCGAGCGTAAGAAGTACGGTCAGGCCGGCGCCCGCAAGCGCTTCCAGTACAGCAAGCGCTGATCCTCCCGGCCATCGTGCCAGGAATATGGCCGCCACGGTCTTCGTACCTTGGCGGCCATTGCTCGTTTTGAGGCCGCGCGTGCTCGAGCTCGAGCACGAGAGAGATGCGTGGCGAGCGCAGCCTTGAAACATGCGCTCATCGTGACAAGCTGCGAAGTTCCTTCGCCATGCCCGATTTCAAGCTGCGCAGTGAGTTCGAACCCAAAGGTGACCAACCCGCGGCGATCGAATCATTGCTTGGGTCGTTTGGCGCGGGCGTCAAACACCAGACGCTGCTCGGCATCACCGGTAGCGGCAAGACGTTCACGATCGCGAACGTCATCCAGAAGCTGCAGAAGCCGACGCTGATCATCGCGCCCAACAAGACGCTCGCGGCGCAGCTGTACGCAGAAATGCGCGATCTGTTCCCCGAGAACGCGGTCGCCTTCTTCGTCAGCTACTACGACTACTACCAGCCCGAAGCGTACATCCCGACGACCGACACCTTCATCGAGAAGGACGCGATCATCAACGACACGATCGATCGCATGCGCCACACCGCGACGCATGCGCTGCTGTCGCGTTCGGACGTGATCATCGTGGCCAGCGTCAGCTGCATCTACGGCATTGGCTCGGCGGAGACGTACTCCGGTTTGTTGATCGAGATCGTCAAAGGCGAAGAGATGCGCCGCGACGAACTGCTCCGTCGCTTGGTCGACATTCAATACGAGCGCAACGACGTGGACTTTCACCGCGGCACGTTCCGGGTACGCGGTGACGTGGTCGAGATCTTTCCGGCTTACGAGGAAGCAACCGCGATTCGCGTGGAGTTCTTCGGTGACGAAGTCGACGCCATCAGCGAGGTCGATCCGCTGCGCGGCAAGGTGCTCAATTCGCTCGATCGCTACTCGCTATTTCCGAGCTCGCACTACGTCACCCCGCGCCAGCAGCTGAACCGCGCAATCGAGAGCATCCGCGAGGAATTGCGCGAACGTTTGGACTTTTTCGACAAAGCGGGGCGCTTCTTGGAGAAGCAGCGCGTCGGTCAGCGCACCTCGTACGATCTCGAGATGCTGGAGCAGATGGGCTTCGTGCAGGGCATCGAGAACTATTCGCGTCACCTCTCACAACGCAACGCGGGCGACCCTGCCCCAACGCTGATCGACTATTTTCCGAAAGATTTTCTGCTCGTGATCGACGAGTCGCATCAAACCGTGCCGCAAATCGGCGCGATGTACCGCGGCGATCGCTCACGCAAGGAAACGCTGGTCGAGTACGGCTTCCGCTTGCCCAGCGCGCTCGACAATCGCCCGCTCAAGTTCGAAGAGTTCGAAAAGCACATGCGCCAGACGATCTTCGTCTCGGCGACACCCGGTGATTTCGAACTCGAGCGTTCGGAAGGTGTCGTCGTCGAGCAGGTGATTCGCCCCACGGGCTTGATCGATCCCGAGATCATCGTGCGTCCAGTGACCGGGCAGGTCGATGATCTGTTGGGCGAGATCCGCATCCGCGTCGGACTTGGCGAGCGCGTACTGGTGACCACGCTCACCAAGCGCATGGCCGAGGATCTCACCGAGTACTACGCCGAACTCGGCGTGCGCGTTCGCTACTTGCACTCGGACGTGGACACGATGGAGCGCATCGAAATCCTGCGCGATTTGCGGGCCGGCGAGTTCGACGTCCTGGTCGGCATCAATCTGCTGCGCGAAGGCTTGGACTTGCCGGAAGTGAGCCTGGTGGCGATTCTGGACGCCGACAAAGAAGGCTTTTTGCGCAGCACGCGCTCGTTGATTCAGACCATCGGCCGCGCGGCGCGCAACGCGCGCGGTCAGGTGCTGATGTACGCCGACCGCGAGACCGATGCGATGAAGTTTGCCATCAGCGAGACCTATCGCCGACGCGCCATTCAAGTCGCTTACAACACCGAACACGGGATCACGCCTGCCACGATCAAACGCGCGATCTTCGACATGAACCCAGCGAGCGGGACCACCGACTACTACGCGGTGCCGAAGAGCGGCGGACGCGAGCGACCCGATGGCACCGTCAAAGAGCCAAGCGAGTTCGAGGTGCTCGAAAAGATCGAGGCCGTGCGCCAAGAGATGTTCGCGGCCGCCGAGAACCTGCAGTTCGAAACTGCCGCTCGTTTGCGCGACGAATTGAAGCGACTGCAAGGCCTCGCGGGTGACGCCATCCCCGCGTCCACACGCGGGCCAATTTCCGCGCGTGGGCCAGCCTCTTCTCGAATGGCGCCGCGCTCGGAGCGTGGCACGGCGCGCCCCAAGGCGCGTGGCGCCGCCCCGCGCAAACGCAAATAGCTCTGATTTCGCCCGCGACCTGCGCTCAGCGACAGATCGCGTTGATCTCTTTCACCAAGGGCGCCTCACGCTGCGCGACCGTGTCGAAATCAACCCGCTTTTTCCGGGCATTCTCCAAGTCCCCACGGTCGAGCGCCTCCGCCACGTCGCGCAGGGCCTGCGCGGCGCTGTCGGCGATTTGCTCGTAGCGCGTGACCCGCGGCGCGAGATCTTCCCCCTCGATGTGGAGCGCGGCCAGTCGCTGCGACAGCTCCGTGTAGTGCTGCGCGGTGCGACGTGCTTGTTCTGCGATCCGTTTCGGATCGCTCGAGCCGCCGTTGTCGGTCAGATTCTGTGAGCCGGGGCTAGCCAGCCAGGCGTTCACCGTCTTGACGAAGGTGGCGCACTCGCGCGCTTGTTGAAACTTGCCGCAAGCACTGGCGCCGAGAGCCAGCGCACACAGCAGCGCGCGACCAGCCCCGGCCGAGCTGCTCAAACTGGGTCACCTCGGCCCTTGAGAGCAGCCACGATTTCGCGCACGTCCTGGCAACGTTCGCGCGGAATGATCAAGAGCGCGTCGTCGGTATCTACCACGCACAAATCATGCACGCCGACCAACGCGATCACGCGCTTGCCGCCGGGCGTCGTGCGCAGGTTCTCGATCAAGTTGTTTTGCGCGTCGACCAAGACGGCCGCCTCGTGAGCGACGTTGCCCGCGGCGTCCTTCTTGCCGAGCTCCCAAACCGTGTGCCAGCTGCCCAAGTCACTCCAGCCCACGTCCGCCGGGATTACCGCCAATTCGCGCACTTTTTCCATGATCCCGTAGTCGATGCTGATCGACTCGAGGCCCTCGAAAACCGCGACTGTCTCGGCGCGTTCGGCCTCGGCCCCCCGCTTGGCCGCATGCTCGATGCGCTCGATGCCCTCGAACAGCTTTGGCATGTGCTGCGCGATGGCGTCCAGCATGGTCTGCGCGCGGAAGAAGAACATGCCCGCGTTCCACAAATAGGTTCCGCTGGATACGTAGCCTTCGGCCACCTCGCGCGTCGGCTTCTCGACGAAGCGCTGCACGCGCCGCACGCCCGGGCTCAGCTCACTGCCGACTTCAATGTAGCCGTAGCCCGTCTCGGGGCGATTGGGCTTGATGCCCATGGTGACGATCGTGCCCCCTTTGGCGATCTCGAAGGCTTGGGCGACGGCCGCGCGAAACCCAGCTTCGTCATCCATCAGCTGATCGCTGGGCAGGGCGGCGATCAAAGCATCCGGATCGCGGCGCTTGATGATCGCGCTCGCCCAGCCGATGCACGCTGCGGTGTTGCGCGCGACCGGCTCGGCCAAGAACGAGCTCTCCGGGAACCAAGGCAGAGCTTCGCGAGTCACGCCGACGAGCGAGCTGCCCGTGGCAATGATCGCGCGCTCCGCCGGGATTAGCGCCTCGATACGACGTGCGGTACGCGCGATCAGTGGGTCTTTTGCACCGGGGCCGATTGCCAGCACCTGCTTCGGGCGGCTCGTGCGTGACGCCGGCCAAAATCGAGTACCACTGCCACCTGCCAGGATCAGAGCGAATGCTTGTGCCATCTGAGTAGTGCTTGCTTAGCACTACTCAGGCCAGCACTGGAAGATCAGCGGACGCTCGATGCACGGCAAAGTGCGTGGCAAAGAGTCACTTCTTGGGCAGATCCTTGAGCGCCTTTTGCAGCGCGTCGAGCGCTGTACTGTAATCCTTCTCGAGCTTGTCGCTGCGGGCGTCCATTTCCTGCACGGCGCGCTTGGCTTGCTCGATCTCGATGTCGAGCCCATTGCTGGCCTTCTTGGCAGCGTCCACGCGCTTTTGGGCGGTCGCCTTGGCCGGCTTCGACGCCGCGGCATCCGCGAGCACCGCCTGGGCTTCCTTGTCGCTGCGCTCGAGCGTTTTCTTCACGTCGGACGATTCGTCGATCAACTGCGAGAGCTCGAGCTTGAGCTGCTTCACCCGCACGTGTACGAGGTAGCTGGCGAGTGAGATGTCGTCGGCCTGCTTCTGGAGCTTCTCCAGGTTGGCTTTGCCGAGCGCGTCCTGGTTGTCTTCGATGTAGCGCTGGGCTTCGTCGTGATCGCGGAGGCGGTTCTCCATCGCCTTGTCGACGCCCTTGTCCAGCGCGCCGATCGCGGGGCTGGAAACGTCGGCAGTGCACTCTTTCTGCTTGGCGGCGTACTGCGCGGCGCCGCCCACTTTCTGGTTCAGCTCGTCTTTTTCTTCACTGAAGAAGCTCGAAACGTGGCCCTGCTCCTCCATTTGGCGCGCGTACGCGCCGCTTTTGCCGGCAGCGTCCGCGCGGCTCACCACCTCCGAAACTCGCTCGCCGTCCGGGTTCGTGAGCTGCGCGGGGTATTTGGGGAACTCGGCGAAGATCTCGCGAGCATGCGTTTCGTTGTCGGCAAATTCAGTGCGGGCCCCGAGTAGCGCGGTCGGATAACGCTCCGCATAGCTCGTCTCGTTCGCGGAAGAGGCGAACGCCGGCGCGGGCTGAGTGGTGCAAGCACTCGTGAAAGCGATAACGAGCAAAGCGATCGGAGTCAGCTCAAAGGTACGCATGGGCCGGGACAGTTGTCCGAGCGGCCCGCCCCGGTCAAGCCGGTGGGGCGGCCGGTGCGACCAAAAAGCGCGCTTTCCTGACGTTCGCGAGGCGATTTTCGCGCCCAACTGAAGCGGCGCGCAAAAAAGTGACCCTCAGCGACCCGTGCGAACGCTATCGAGCAATTGCAGGAATGGGCCCCGTGCGGCAAGCACGGTCTTCGAGGGTCCGGTCATCTTGAAGAAATAGGCGCCGCCCGGCGTCTCGACGATCGCGCCTTCGAGCGCGTAGTCCTTTCGCGGGCCTTTGTTGCCGCCCATCGCCATCTGCCCCGCGTCGAACGTGCCGCGTTCGATCTCGACGGTATGCTGGCGCAGGCCGTTGGCTTCGCGATCGGCGCGCTTCACGTCGTTTGGCGAGATGTCCGAGAATTGTTTGACCCAACGATCGACGTTGGCGTCAATCGACCCGCCCTGCCCGGGCCCGAAATAGAACACGGCAAGCTCGCCGTCTTCGCCATCGCCATTGGCGCGGGGGACTTCATAGCTGGCTTTGCGCATCGCGCTCTTCGGCGGCACGCGGCGCAGGCCGGGAGGGTCCACCCACGTCACATCGACGGGTGGTGAGGCTGAATCAGCGGCGGCCTTTTGTGCGACCGGCCCAGGGCTCTGGGGCGTGGGCGCACTCGAACCCGCACCCGGTGGTTCCGGCGTCTTTCGACAAGCGACGCCTCCCGCGTGGGCAAGGGACAATACAACGCAAAAAGCACGAATTTCTCGACTAAAACGGCCTGCCATGCGCGTTCCTGCTTGTAGCATGCGAGCGCCCATCATGATAGCAAAGCGAAGATGCACACGAGCGCACGCCCGTTCGAATGGGCCGTGTTTGCCGCCGTCGTAATCGGCGTGATGGCTATCGATATTGCGCTGCTCGGCAAGCGCGGACGGCACATGTCGTTTCGCGAAGCCGTGGTGCGCAGCCTGTTCAACATTGCGGCCGGCTTGTTGTTTGGCGGCTTCGTTTGGTGGCGCCTCGGTCGCGACCTGGCGGCAAGCTACCTCGTTGCCTACTTGGTCGAAGAGTCGCTCTCCGTCGACAACCTGTTCGTTTTCCTGGTCATCTTCAGCTACTTCAAGCTGTCCGACTCGCGTCAGCACCGGGTGTTGGCCTGGGGTGTGGCTGGGGCGATGGTGATGCGAGCGCTGTTCATTTTTGCTGGCGCGGCGTTACTGCACCGCTTCCACTGGCTGACCTACGTCTTCGGCGCGTTCCTGATCTACACCGGTCTGAAGCTCGCCTTCCGCAAAGAGGAGGAGGCGGTCAACCCGGAAGACAATCCCGCGCTCAAGCTGGCTCGCCGCTTTCTGCGCACGACCGAGGAGTACAACGGAGACCACTTCACGGTCGTCAAAGACGGAGTGCGTTACGCGACGCCACTGTTTCTGGTGTTGGTCGTGATCGAGGTCACGGACCTTTTGTTCGCGGTCGATTCCGTGCCCGCGGTGCTGGCCGTCTCGAGGGACGTGTTCGTCGTATACACGTCGAACATCATGGCTATCCTGGGGCTGCGAGCGCTGTATTTCGTACTCGCTGGCATGATGAATCGATTTCACCACCTGGGCACGGGCCTCGCACTGATTCTGATCTTCATCGGCGTAAAGATGGCGATCGTTCACTACGTGCCTATCCCGAGCTTGATCTCGCTCGCGGTGATCGTTGCAGTGCTCGCGGGCTCGATCGTGCTGTCCCTACTACGGCCGCCCGACGGCGATGCCGGAGCCGCCTAACCGCATTTCGAAAGTCAGCCTTCATGAACGCTTTCTCGGAACGTTGCAGTGGCATCTTGCTTCACCCGACTTCCTTACCGGGACCGCACGGCGTCGGTGATTTGGGACCCGAGGCTTATCGCTTCGTGAATTTTCTGGCCCGCGCTGGGCAGCGCTACTGGCAAATGCTGCCGGTTGGTCCCCTGGGCGGCGGAGGGTCACCGTACGACAGCCCCTCGGCATTCGCCGGAAGTCCGTTGCTCATCAGCCTCGAGGTGCTGGTCGAGCGAGGGCTGCTCGAGCAGAACGAGGTCGGCGATCCGCGGGCCTTCGCGAGCGCGCGCCAGACGCGTTATCCCGCGGCCGCGCGCTACCGTGAGCGACGCTTACGCCGTGCCTTTGCCCGCTTTCAGGCGCGCTCGGGCGACGGCGATCGCGCCGAGCTCGGACGCTTCATCGACCAACAGCGCCATTGGCTACCGGACTACGCGCTGTTTCGCGCGCTCAAGGCCAAGCGCGGCGGAGAGTCGTGGACGACCTGGCCGAGCGAGCTCAAGCGCCGCGATCCGAGCGCGCTCGAAAGCGCGCGCCGTGAGCTCGAGAGCGAAGTGCAATATCACGAGTTTTTGCAGTTCGAGTTCACGCGCCAATGGTCCAAACTTCGCGAGTACGCGAACAGTCGCGGAGTGAAGTTGCTGGGTGATGTCCCGATGTTCGTCGCTCACGACGGCTCTGACGTCTGGGCGCATCAAGCCATCTTCCAACTCGACGAACACGGACAGCAACGAGTCGTGGCCGGCGTGCCTCCGGATTACTTCAGCGCGGACGGGCAGCGCTGGGGCAACCCGCTCTACGATTGGAACGTGCTGCGCGAAACGGGCTACGCTTGGTGGCTCGACCGCTTTCGTTCCACGCTCGAACGCTTCGACGCTTTGCGGCTCGACCACTTCATCGCCTTTCATCGCTATTGGGAGATCCCCGCGCATTCGCCGAGCGCGCGCGAGGGGCGCTTCGTCGGCGTACCCGGGCAAGATTTCTTCGAGAAGGTGCAGAGCTCGCTCGGTCGCTTGCCCTTCATCGCCGAAGATTTGGGCCTGATCACGCCAGAGGTCGGCGCGCTTCGCGATCACTTCGAGCTACCGGGCATGCGCGTGCTCGAGTTTGCGTTCGCCGATCCCAACTCACGGGACTATCAGCCGCACCGCTTCCCCAAGCGCGCGGTCGTCTACACCGGCACGCACGACAATGACACCGTCGTCGGCTGGCTCAGCGGTCATGAGCGCGCTCGTGACGAGAACGAAGCTCGCTTCATGCGCGCCGAGCGCGAGCGCGCGCTCGGCTACGCCGGCAGCGACGGTCGTGAAGCTCATTGGGACTTGATCCGCGTCGCGCTGATGTCCACCGCCGACACGGCGATCTTCCCCTTGCAGGACTTGCTCGGACAGGGCACTGAAGCGCGCATGAACGTGCCGGGCACGGCTTCCGGCAATTGGCAGTACCGTGCCCTGCCCAACGAAATCGACCTCGCCGTCGCCGATCGCATGGCCAGCCTGTGCGAGACCTATGAGCGAATCCCCGCGGATATTCGGCGGACGGGCTAAAGATGCATCGGGAATGCAGCGCGGGCGGCGTTCTCCCTTGAATCGAAGGGCGCCTCGCCACGTCTCACTCCGAGTGAGGCGCGCCTTCGCTCGTGTCACACTCGCCGCGCTTGCCGGGTTTTGTGCGCTCTCGGCGCCCCTCCCCGCACGCGCCCAGGCTGAAGCACCTCGCGCGCCCGACGCTCCGCGCCAAACCGACGACACGAGCTCACCCGCGGACACCTGGGGCGACGGTGCCGCGGCAGATGCTGCGCCGCAAGCTAGCGCGCCCGCGGCCAGCGCGGAATCTGCGATCGACGCGAGCCCTCCCGACAAGCAGTGCCCGTGCCCAAGCGAACCGGGACCGCGTTCGGGCTTGGCCACGCAAGCCGTGCGCTACACGCTCGAGGGCGTGGAGGTGCGCGGCAACACGCGCACGCGCCCGCAAGTAGTGCTGCGCTACGTGCCGTTCAAGCGCGGCGATGTGTTCGACGTCGACGATCCGGAAGTCGAGCTATCGCGCTATCGCTTGCTCGGCACCGGTTTCTTCCGCGACGTGCAGTTTTCACTGCGCAAAGGCTCGACGCGCGGATTCGTCGTTCTCGTGGTCGACGTAGTCGAGCGCAACACGATCGTGATCAACGACGTGCGCATGGGGATCTCCGCAGACGCCGACACTCACGGCAACAAGCGCCCGCTCACCGCCTACGGCGCGCTCGACGTCGCCGAGACCAACTTGCTGGGTACGGGCATCACCCTCGGTTCGGCCATGGCGGTGGCGGACCAGCAGCTCGCGCTGCGCGTGCGCTTCTTGGATCCCGCGTTCCTCGGTAGCTCGTGGATGACCAGCGGCACGCTGCTCTACAACGATGCGCGTGATTTCTTCGGCAACGCGGGCGTGCTGAAGCAAGACGACCCGGACAGCGAAACCGTTAGCTCGAACTCGGCGGTCGTCAACTACAAGCGCTTCGGCGGCTCGCTCGGCGTCGGCCGAGATCTGTCGATTTCCACGCAAATCTGGCTGAACTATCGACTCGAGACGCTGGATGCGAGCTATCCGCTCGAGGCTTCGCACCTGCGCGGCTTCGCTACCGAGCCGATCGACTTCGACATCATCCGCGGGCGCAGCATTCTGTCGACCTTGCGCGCGTCGCTCGAACACGACACGCGCGATCATCCGTTCTTGCCCACGCGCGGCTGGCACGCGACGGTCATGGCTGAAGTCGGTCTGTTACCGCTCGGTTCGGATTACGCCTATCAACGCGCTGAAGTCGCGGCTTCACATTGGTGGCGGCTGCCGTGGAACGAACACGTCCTGCGCCTAGAAATGTTCGCCGGCGCGATCTCGGGCGATGCGCCGTTCTTCGAGCAATACTACGTCGGGGACTTCAGTGATTTTCTGCCCTCGCGCATCCTGGGCGTAAACTTCGACCGTCGGCCCGCGCGGAACTTCCTGGGCACAGACATCGTCGAAGTTCGGTACGGGAAGTACGCCTTCAAACTCGCAGGCGAATATCGCGTGCCGCTATTTCGCGGACACCGCTCGATCTACGGCATCGATTTCTTCGCCAGCATGGGCATCTATGGTGTCGCCGGCACGCGCGACATCACCAGTCCGCCCATCGGTTACTCGGGTTTGGCGCGCGTCCCTGTCGATTTGACTGGGAATTTCGGCTTCCGCATGGACACCAGCGCGGGTGGGTTCGTGTTCGCTTTCTCGAACGTGCTGGGCTTCATCCCCGTTCGCGGCAAGGGACCGGCTGGTGATCAATAAGGGGCTCGACCAGAGCTCGGGGGCACACTGGGGGGCACTGATCAGCCTCGCCATCGTGCTGTTCTCGCTGCTTTCTGCACGCCCTGCGCTCGCACAAGAAGCAAGCGAGGATGTAGTGAGCCGTGAAGCTCACTTCGAGTGGGATGCCGATACCGGACTATTGTATTTGGATTTGCTCTTTCGCGACATCGTCGACGCGAACTTGCAGAGCAAACTCAGTCGCGGTCTGCCGACGACGATCGTCATGACGGCAGCGGTGTATCGCGCGGGCGCGCCGAAACCGCTCTCGACCACTGCGCAAACGTGCAAAGTGACGTGGCACGTCTGGGAAGAAGCGTACCTCGTCGAAGTCATGCGCCCGGGCTCCACACGCCAAAGTTGGACCACGACCACCGAAGGCGTGATCCGCCGTTGCACCGAGGTCCACCACTTGCTCGCCGGCGACGCGACGCAAATCCCCGTCGGCGTGCCACTTCTGGCGGCAGGCAGAATTCAAGTCAACCCAGTGAGCCCCGAAGTATTGCTGAAGATCAAACGCTGGGTAATGCGCCCCAGCGCGACAGGCACAGCGGCCCCAGGAGACGCGCTATTCAGCACGTTCACGGGCCTTTTTCTGCAAAGAATCGGCGACGCCGAACGGCAACAGAAGTTCACGACACAAGCCCAAGCCCCGGTCACCATCCACTCCAAGGCAAGCCCATGACAGATCCCGTATTCCCGGTCGCACTCTTACTCAGAGGTCGCGCCTGCCTGGTGGTTGGTTCTGGTTCCGAAGTCATCAGCCGCACCCAGGCCCTGCTCGACGCGCTCGCCCGGCCCACAGTCGTGAGCGACCAACCGAGCGCAGAGCTTCGCGCGCTCGCCGCGAGCGGTAGTATCGAACTCCACGAACGCGACTTCGACGACAGCGACCTGCAGGGCAAATGGCTAGCCGTCCTCGTCGACGCCAATCCTGAACTCGCGACGCGCATGGCCCGCCTCGCCGATTCCAATCGCGTCTTCTTCTGCGCGGTCGATCAGCCCGAGCACAACAGCTACGCGCACATGGCCCAAGCCCGCGCTGGTCTACTGACAATCGCCATCAGCACCGCAGGCCAAGCCCCCGCCCTCGGCCGGCGCCTACGCGAAGAGCTCGAACGCCTGCTCACCGCCGCAAACATGTCCGACTTCGTCAAAAAGCTAGCCCAACTACGCCAAAACACCCCCTCCCACGAACGCCGTCAAGTCCTCGGCGCAGCCGTCGCCCACGTCCACTTCAGCGGCAAACTCGAACTCTGAGCCCTCACGCACCGCCCTTGAGCTCGTTCACCGAAGCACACCTCATCCGCAGCTGGGCCCCCTGAACGCGAAGCTTAGGCTTCTTTTGTTGATGGTCACGCGCGACGGCAAACCCGTCATAGCCTTCGGCGTCGCGGACGGGGAAAGGGAGAGAACAAACCGCAAAGCCGCAAAGGCCGCAAAGACCTGAAGAGAGGGATTGAGGGGGCTTTGAGAAACCGCTCAACGACGAATACGCCAGCCCAACCAGACTTGCGGTCCAGAACGCCCCTTCAGCTTTTCTAACGTTGTCCGGCGCGTTTGCCCGACGCAACGCATTCCGAAACGGAAATAACACGTTGGATTGCTCGAGAGCTTGGTAAGTGAGTGGCTTGCGGCGCGTGTAGATTCGTTGCATGCGAGTTTGCGTCGATCGTTCGAGACGCGATCGGCGTGGCGGAATCCGTCGGGTTGGGTGGATGTCGAATTTTGGAAACTGGGCCCTCGGGGCGGTCGATTGGTGAGCGCAATGCCCAGTTCCGTCTCGGTCGATTCGACGCAGAGTTTTGGCGATCCCTTCGCGGGGAGCGTGTTTTCCGCGGTGGAGCGGCTGGGCGCGGGAGCGATGGGCGAGGTGTATCGGGTGCTGCACCGCGAGTTGGGTCGCGAGTTCGTGGCCAAGGTATTGCACCAGCGATTTGCAGCCGACCAGCAGATGCTGGAGCGCGTGCGGGTGGAAGCGCAGGCGCTCGGGCGGCTGAATCATCCGAATGTCGTTTCGGTGACGGGGTTCGGCGTCACGCGAGACGGGCGGCCGTTCTTGGTCATGGAGTATTTGCGGGGTCGGACGCTGGCGGCGGAGATAGCGGCTCGTGGCGCGTTGCCGGCGCGCGAGGCCATCCGTTTCACGCTCGAATTGCTGGCGGCGCTGGAAGCCGCGCATGCCCTGGGCATCGTTCACCGGGACATCAAGCCCGATAATCTGTTCATCGCGGAGAATGCGGACGGAATGCGCCGGTTGCAGGTGTTGGATTTTGGGCTCGCGCGGGTGATGCCTGGGGTTGCGAGCGCGGCACCCAAACCGCTAGCGTTGCCGACGAGTACGGGCAATGTCATTGGCACTCCGCACTTCGTTTCGCCCGAGGGCGCTCTCGGCAAGAAGGTCGATGCGCGCGCGGATTTGTACTCGGCGGGCTTGGTGCTTTACGCGCTGCTCGCGGGTCGGGGTCCGTTCGATCGCATCAAGCGCGTGTCGCGCATCCTCACAGCGCAGGCGAGTATGAAGCCGAAGGCCCCTTCGATTTTTGGCGGGAGATCGCTGCCGCCAGCGCTCGACGAGCTCGTGCTCTTGGCGTTGCGCAAAGACCCCAATGAACGCTTCCAAAACGCTCGTGTGTTTGCGTGCGCCTTGGCAGAGATTTCGCTCGACGATTTGCCACCCACTCCAGACGGATCGGCGGCGCAGCGCGCGCGCGCGTTTTTTTGGAGTCTTCAGCTCAAGCTGCGCGAAGGACTCGACGCGCGGCCGTGGATTGTGTTTGCGGTCGTGGTTCTGCTGACGGCGACCACTGCTGCTCGCCTGATGCGGTTGCTTTTGGGAGGTGCGCGGTGAGCGCCTTGGCGGTGAGCACGCAGAAGGGCCCGTTGGACATCGGCGAGCACTTCCTCAAGTTCGAAATCCGCGGCTTGCTCGGGCATGGCGGACACGGCTGGGTTTATCACGGTTACGATCCGTTCTTGGATCGGCACGTTGCGATCAAGGTCATTCCCAGCCCAGCGGATCGCGGTCGAGATTTGGGGCGCCGCGCTCAGCTCGAAGCGCGAGTGTTGTGCAAGTTGCAGCATCACAACGTGGTGCACGTCATTGACGCGGGTGCTACCGCCGGCGGTGCCGTGTACCTGGTGATGGAACTGCTACACGGGCGGACGCTGCGCGACGCGATCCGTGAATATCGCCAGCTCAATGTCGTGGAGGCGTTGTCGCTCGGCGCGCAGATCGCCGACGGTGTGCAGGCCGCCCACGAACAAAACACGATTCATCGCGATCTGAAGCCGGAAAACGTGTTCATTGGCGAAGGGAACGCGCTCAAGGTGCTCGACTTCGGCATCGCGAAGTTCTTGGGTTCCGGGGCAGCGACGACGCAGCGCGATCTGCTGCACGGCACGATCTTGTACATGAGCCCCGAGCATATGCAGGGATTGCGAGTGACGGTGCGCAGCGACATCTACGCGCTCGGCACGACGCTCTACGAGGCGCTCGCGGGTTGTCCCCCGTGCCTCGTGGGCATGGAGGAACCGACGCTCGAATCGGTGACGTTCGCGCAAATCAATCGCATGCCGCTCACGCTCGACGTGCTCACTGGGACCGTGCCGCGCTTCATTGCGCGCACGATTCAACGCATGATCGCCAAAGCTCCGGCGGACCGCTTCGCGACGATGGCCGAGGTCTCCCAGGTGCTGCGCGCAAACTTGGAGCGGTACGCGAAGGAAGTCCCCATCGCGAGCGCGACGCCGCGCAAACTTTGGCAAGGCACACATTCGATTTCGCCGACCTCGGGCGCGATTCGGCTGAGCCACTCGCCGACGGATGTCCATCAACTGCCGCCGACTACTGCGCCGCTCGCGGACACGCTCGCGCGCCATGTTCGGGACGACGCTACGCCCTTGCAGTTCTCGATCGCGCCAGCAATTCGCACGGACATCACCGCGCCGATGCCGCGCCCGCAAACGATGCGCGCGACGCCAGCTGCGCAGTCTACGCCCCCGGCGCAGCAGGCGATCGAGGCTGAATGGATGGCCGCGCCTGGCGCAATCGAAGATGCTCCGCTGCCGCCCGTCCCCCAACCCGCGCTAACACTTCCGCAATTGTTGTTGTGCGGCGTGGCGCTCGGGACGTTCATCGGGGTCGCGGTGGCGCTGATTCAGACCTATCCGCGGTCCGCCGTGCCGGCGACGAGCGCCAGCATTTCGGCGTTGAGAGCGAGTGCTCCGCCGCAAACGCCGCCGCTTTCGAGCAGCGCGGCGAGTACGACAGCAACCGCTCTGGCGGTTCCGGCAGTGCCATCGAGCGCTGCAGCGCGCACGCCGATCGCGAGTTCGGTGGTTCCTCCACCGCGCCCGCATCCGACGACCCGTGCGGTTTCGAAACCGGTGAACATTGGGCCAGCCAGCGGCTTGGCTGAAGCAAGCAACGGAGAGCAGAGAGCGAACGTAGCTGCGTCTGCAAAGCCGCCAACGCGCCGTCCCAAAGCGATCTACGGTTCCAACGACGGAGCGGAGTAAGGCAATGACCGATCACCCGCCACCATCGAAACATCCCGGCGCCCCGGCCCTCGCAAGCGAGGACGAGCTCAGCGGCGACGCCAAGCCGGAATTCGATCCGTACAAGTTTTCGAAAGTCACGGTGCCGCCGGATCTGCGACGCCAGATGGTGCAGGCGCACTTGCCGCGCCTGGAAGCGGAGTTTTTCCACGATACGCTGCCGCCCCATCTCCCAGGGCAAACCGCGCGCCAACTCGAGCATTCTCCTGACTCACCACGACTTGCACTGCGCGAGGACCTGCCGCCGCGCCGGCGACCGATCAAGCTCGTGATCGCGTGCGTGTTCGGCGCGCTGTTGTTGTTGGCTTTGGGATTGCTCAAAGCGCGCACAGAGTTGGGACCGACATCGAGCGCAACGTTGGCGCCTCCTCGCGCCTCGTCACACGTGACGCTCGAAGCTGCGGTGCCAGCGCGTACGACTGCTTCGGCGTCGTACGCGGGCGCGGGACGCGCTTTGACGCCGAAGCCGGTCGAGTCAGCGATTGCTCCCTCCCCCGCTGGCCGCGCGGCGGCCTTCGACAAGCGTTCGCCTCGGATCGGCGCAAGCGTCGCGGCTCGGCCAAAGCCAACACTCAGCGATCAGCCGCAAAAACCAGAAACTGACGCGACGCCTGCGCCGACCTCGATAGCGTCCGCGGCGGTCCCCGTCAGCGCTCCCCCGCCCGCTCCAGCAATCCCCCAACCAGTTCAGACCTCCTGGTTCAGTCCCAAATGAAACCTTACTCGTTCATCCGCGCTTTCTTTCGTCGCGCCGTCGTCAGCGCTGCTCTGGTCGCGTGCGTAGCTCCCCGCGTTTGCTTCGCGGATCCACCGGCAAGCGCGGACGACAACGCGCGACTCCGGGCGCTATTTCGGGATGGCGTCAAAGCCTTCGAACAAGGCAAGAACGAGGAGGCCGCACGCATATTGCGCGAAGCCTGGGCGATTCGTCAGACGTATGACGTCGCGGCATCGCTCGCGCAGGCGGAGATCCAACTCAAGCGCTATCGCGACGCTGCAGAGCACCTCGACTTTGGGATCAGCCACTTTGCCCCGGTCGAGAGCGAACAAACGCTCGAACAGATGCGAGCCGCCTTCGCCGATGTCAAAGCGCATGTGGCGACTTTGAAGATCCATGTGAACCGCGCGGGAGCCGAAATTCAGGTCGACGAGCGCGCGCTTGGTGTCTCGCCCTTGACCGCGCCTCAATTCGTGGACGCGGGGGTGCACACCGTTCAAGCGAGCAGCCAAGGTGAGAATGCGAGTGTCGTGATCAGCGTGGATGCGGGCGGCGAATATCCGGTCGAGCTGCGACTCTCGCCGACGAGCGCAGAGCAAGACGGAGCCGCGTCTACCGGGGGAAGCAAGCGCAGTTTGATCCCAGTCGTGGTCGCGGGGACCGTGGCCGCTGTCGGCGCAGCCGGCTTGATCGGCTTCAGTGTGGCCGCTTCGTCCGACGCGGACACGGTCGCGCAATTGAAGGACAAAAATGGCACATCTGGCTGCGCGGATGGAACCGCGTCGCCGGCAGATTGCAGCGCGCAACTGGACGCGGCGCGCAGTCACGACAAACATAAGAACCTTGCAATGGCGAGCGCGATCGTCGGTGGCGTCGCTCTGGTGGCGATCCCAGTCTATTGGTTCTGGCCACGCAGCGAACATGCCGCGAGCGCGGTGCGTTCACCCGGCGTTCGTCTGCACGGCGCCATCGGAGTGGGCCACATTTCGGTATTCGGTGAATTCTGATTCGTTCGGGAGAATGCGATGAGAACTTTGACTATTAGCTTTGCCAGTGTGACCGCGATGCTGTGCATCGCCTCCGCATGTTCGAACACCGCTGATGACTGCCACGAGACCTCGACTTGCTCGTCCGCGGGCGCTCCGGGAAGCAGCGGGAACGCCGGCGCGAGCGGTGCGAACGGGACCAGCGGCTCGAACGGGACCAGCGGCGGACACAGCGGACACGGCGGGCGCGACGGAGCGGGCGGCGGAAATGGCGGCGACGGAGGCACCGGGGATTCGGCAGGCAACGCGGGTGATGCCGGCGCTGGCGGCGAGCACAGCCCGCCCTGCGATCCAACTCTGAGCCCGAGCGCAGAAGCCTGCTTGGTGAGCAACGAATTTGCCGTGTTCGCCGACCCTGCAGGGAAGGAGAGCGGCGTGGGCACCAAAGCGTCGCCGGTCAACACGATCGCGAAAGCGCTTCAGCTCGCGGGCGAAGACAAGATCGTGATCGCGTGCAACGCGACGTTCGACGAGCAA
>Ga0164309_10000655_pt1 | contig 18509 bp, 14 predicted proteins | sample Whisoiple_247_MG_FD_109984 | JGI IMG/M metagenome (GOLD analysis project Ga0164309, IMG submission 109984) | Soil microbial communities amended with fresh organic matter from upstate New York, USA - Whitman soil sample_247_MG | ecosystem: Environmental > Terrestrial > Soil > Unclassified >...
CGAGATCGACACCACCGGCTGCGTTCTGGTCCGACCCGACGGCCACGTCGCATACCGCTGCCCCACCACCAGCCCCGACACACCCCAACAACTATCCGACGCCATCCACCGAGCCCTCGGACTCGCCCACAGCGGCTGACCCGCCGGACACCCCCTTGCCCAGCAACACCATCCGTGTCCTCGCCACAATCCAGGACGACGTCCTCTACATCGACCTCACCAACCCCCAACGACACAACGCCATCGACACCGCCTTCACCGATGAGTTGGCCACGGCCGTGCAACACGTCGAATCCGTACGCGCCGTTGTGCTCCGTTCGCGCGGCCCTGACTTCTGCGTCGGCGGCGACGTGCGGGCGTTCTCGGCCGCCGACGAGCCCCGGGCGTACGTCGGCGCTCTGGCCGGCGCGTTGCACGACTCCATTCGCATACTGACCGAGTCCTCGGCGGTGGTCGTCGCCGCCGTCCGAGGATGGGCCACGGGTGCGGGAATGAGCCTGGCGCTGGCCGCTGATGTCTGCCTCGCAGCCCAAACAGCAAGATTCCGTGCGGCGTACCCGGCTGTCGGTCTCAGCCCGGACGGCGGGTTGTCGTGGACACTGACACGAGCGCTGGGCGGCTCCGCGGCACTGCACACCATCCTCGGCAACCTCGTGATCACCGCAGCGGACCTGCACGCAATGGGATTAATCGCCGCGACGTGCCCCGACGACGACCTCGACCGTGCGGTTGACGATTTCGTGCGGCAGATCATGTCCATCCCCGCCGAAGCGGTGGCGGCTACCAAACAGCTGATCAGAGGTGCCCATAACCGCGACTTCACCGTCCACCTCGAGCACGAAGCCGCAGCGATTGCACGGTGCGCAGCGACACCCGCATCGCGGGCCTTGGTCGACAAGTTCGTCGCGCGATGAACGAGGAGCCGCCGCGATACCGCCACCGGTTCACATTGGTCGCTGCCGTCGACACGCCCGCGGCGCGCATCCGATCCTGGTTCTGCCGAGGCGAATCATCGTGAAGCACAATCGCTTACCGCCGCATGGCGCATCGAAGCCGGCGGATGAATGACCGCGGCCCTCCGAGTTTCGGGTTGTGCCCTCAGCGCAGAACGGAAGCCTCCTCGCAGTTGGAGCGTGACGCCGCAAGAGCCGCCACGATTGACATGATATATCACGTAAATCGCGAATCGTTCTTGAGACGATTGCCAGCAGTTGCTTTGCCTGATGCCGTGGTACCCCTGTAACTGAAGCTGTATCTACTGGTAGCCACCAAAGGTTAGACATGGCTGAGCAGATGATCATTAGATTGATAGATCATGTATTATGCTGCTAACGTCAAGGGCTGCACGAACACCGCCCAACAGCCGTGGATCGGCAATATATCGATATTTGTTTGGCGAAGCAACTAAATAAGCGCCCGGAAAGTCTGCGCAAGCTCGCCTGTGCCGACCGGCGCCGAAGACTAGAACACCTGGGGAGGACATCAACGATGAACATCGTGACGAGTGACCACTACCGCTTGGCGGACAAGGTGGTGTGGCGGGTCGGGTACGGCGCGATGCAGTTGGCCGGCGATGGCGTCTTCGGTCCGCCCCATGACCGCGCCGAAGCCATCGCGGTGCTGCGTGCGGCCGTCGATGCCGGTGTGGATCACATTGACACCGCCCAATACTACGGGCCTGGGGTGGTCAATCAGCTGATCCGCGAAGCATTGTTTCCCTACCCCGATCATCTGGCGTTGGTCAGCAAGGTCGCCGCGCGGCGCGACAACTTCGGCGCGGTGCTCCCCTATGACGATCCCGACGAACTCCGCGCGGGCATCGAAGATAATCTTGCGACGCTGGGTGTCGAGCAACTCACGGCCGTGAACCTACGCATCATGGACAACGCCGTGCCCGACGACCGGTTTGTCGACCAGCTCGGCGCCTTGGTGACCGCGCGGGACGACGGCCTGATCGCCGGAATCGGGATCAGCAACGTCAGCCATCGACATCTCCTGCGGGCCCTTGAGGTCACCGACATCGTGTGCGTGCAGAACGCGTATAACCTTGCGGATCGGACTTCGGACCTGGTGCTCAATGAATGCACCGCCCGGGGCATCGCGTTCGTTCCGTTCTGCCCGTTGGGCTGGCCGAAGAAGCAACACGACGCGATCCGGACCGATCCGGTCGTCACCGGCATCGCCGCGACCCACGGCGCCACCACAGCCCAGGTGGCGCTCGCCTGGTTACTGAGCATCGCCGACAATGTCCTGTTGATCCCGGGGACCAAGAGTCGCGAGCATCTCAGCGAAAACCTTGCTGCCGGATCGATTTCGTTGCAGGACGACGAAGTCGCCAGCCTCAACACGGCATTCGGCGAACCATGAGATGTCGACGGCCGCACGACACATCACAGTTCGGTGGCCGGCCACAGCCCGGCGCGTGCCGGCGCCGACCGTCAGCGACCGTCGCGGTGCCTGAAAACCCATCGCTCCCCACCAACCCGCCACTATCGCCCAGGAGGACATCATGACTATGGCGCTATGGATTGTCGAAATCGTCTTGGCCGTCGCGTTCGCCGGAAGCGGCCTGATGAAACTGGCTGTGCCCAAAGACAAGCTGGTCACCTCTGGCCAGGGCTGGGCGCAGGACGTCAGCCCGACCAACATCCGACTGATCGGGTTAGTCGAGGTGCTCGGCGCGGCAGGACTGATTCTGCCAGCCCTCACGCACGTCGCCCCGATCCTTGTTCCGCTGGCCGCCGTTGGCCTGGTGTTCGTGATGGTGGGAGCGGCCTTTGTTCACGCGCGGCGCAAAGAACCAATGAATATCGCGGTCAACGTCGTGCTGCTGGCGCTGGCGGTCTTCGTGGCCTGGGGCAGGTTCGGCCCATATCCATTCGGGGGATCCTAACCGACGCGCCGAACCGGCCCGTACATCGGGAGTAAGTTGGCTCCATAGGTCGGGAATGGTTTAACGATATTTGCGAAAATGTGAATATCCGGGGCTTGAAAGGATAATTGGGCCGGAACTCGATATAGCGTACTCTAAGGTGCGTGACCGGCGTCAATGCCGGTGCGGGCACCCGCACCGAGGAGGTCTACCAGCTTCTGCGCCGGGATCTGATTACCGGGCGCATCGCACCTGGGGGACGGCTCAAGCTTGTTGAACTGTCGACACGGTTTGCCCTGAGCCAATCAGTCATCCGTGAGGCGTTGGCGCGACTGGCGGAGAATGGTCTCGTCATCGCGACCCCCCAGCGGGGATTTCGTGTCCGCGAATTGTCTGTCCACGATATCCATGCGTTGACCGAAGCACGTGTTGAGATCGAGTCGGTGACCCTTCAGTTCGCGGTCGAGCGCGGGGACATCCACTGGGAGACGGGTGTGCTCGCCAGCCACCACCTCCTCGAGAGAACACCAGTGGCGTTGGCCGACGGCCAGTTCAACGAAGAATGGCCCGAAAGCCATCACGCTTTTCATCGGGCACTTCTCTCCGGGTGCGGTAACGCGCATCTCGAAGCGGTAGCGGCCGAGCTGCGAGACTGTGCCGAACTGTATCGGCGTTGGTACTGGTCGCTCACTGACGACAGCGATCGGGATCTGGCCACCGAGCACCGTCTGCTCAAGGAACTCACGCTGGCCCGCGAAACCGACACCGCTCTGGCCTTGCTGCGCACGCACATCGAGCGTGCGCCGCGCAAACTCATCGCGTACGCGGCCGAGCACGGAGCACCCTCGGTCGACTGAACCTCACCGTGATTCTCGCGTATGTTCGTTGTTCGACGGTCGGCCCGGTTAGTCGGCTGGCGATGACAATGCGAGGCGCCGAACGAGATTGAGCTGCTGTGAGAATTCCGTCTACCGCTCGGTAGCGTGCAGGACGGCATCACCCAACGCGCGTAACGACCTGTCGTCAAGCGTGATGTCGCGGACAGCCATGTTCTCCTCCAGATGTTGGATCGAGGATGTGCCGGGGATCAGCAACACGTTGGGGGCGATAGCGAGCGTCCACGCCAGCGCAATCTGAGCCGCAGTAATTCCCTTTCGGGCCGCCGCGCGACGGACGGCGGGATTGCCCAGCACTGGATTATCGGCGGAGAAGCCCGACCCCAGAGGGAAGAACGGAACGAATGCGATTCCGCGGGAAATGCATTCGTCGAGCACGCTCTGAGAGGACCGATCAGCGAGGCTGAACACGTTTTGAACGCAGGCGATCTCGGTGTGCTCCAATGCGAACGTCAGGTGATCGATGGTGATGTTGCTCAGCCCTACGCCAGCGATGAGCCCCTGGTCCCGCGCGTCCACCATTACGGAGAGCTGGCGCTGGAACTCGTCCGGTTTCAACACCCCGGGCTTACTGTCATCGGATGAGTTGCCGTCCATGAGCCGCAGGTTCACCACCGCCAGTCGATCGGTGTCCAGTGCGCGAAGATTTGCTTCAATGTCGGCCCGCAATTCGGCAGGCTCCTGGGCTGACAACCATGCGCCGCCGGGGTCTCGTCGAGCACCGACCTTGCTCACGATTGCCAAGTCGTCGGGATACGGGTGCAGCGCCTCCCGGATCAGTTCGTTAGCGACGTCCGGTCCGTAAAACTGTGCAGTGTCAATATGATCGACACCGAGCTCGAGTGCGAGTCGCAGGACGCCGAGAGCCTCATCGCGATCCCGTGGCGGCCCGAATACACCGGGCCCCGGTAGCTGCATCGCTCCGAAGCCGATTCGACCGACCGCATAACCTGCTAGATCCACCTTGTCCACAACCCACTCCCTTTCTCGGTGTGCGATCTGCCTTGACGGTTCTCGTCGCGTTGCCGATTGGCGTCGGCGCCGGTTGTCGTCCAAGAATGCTTCCGCTGAGACGGCAATCAGCGCTCACATTATTGATTATCGCAAACAATATCGTTATTGTTGTTCGCGGCAACGATACTGATGCGCTGGGGCGTCCGAAGATGCCGCAGCCGTTGACGAAGATCCGTCGTTGCCACGGAGCCGACAGGTTCCGTGAAAGGCCAGATCGCAACAGCCCCGCGTGTTGGCCGGGATGTTTGCCTTGACGTCCAGGGAGGTCGTCGTTATGACCATGCCGGCAGTGGTTCTGACGCAAGAGCGAGAGATCGCCATCGAGGAACGTCCCCGTCCGACGTTGCGGCCCGACCAGGTCATCGTCGAGGTGGACTTGTGCGGGATCTGCGGCAGCGATCTGCACTCGCCTCAGCTGCCTCAGGTGTATCGCGGAAACTTCATCCTCGGCCACGAATCCACGGGTCATATCGCCGCCGTCGGTGCCGACGTGGCCGACTGGAGCGTTGGTCAACGAGTAGCGGTCAACCCGAACGGAAACGTCTGTGGGGTCTGCAAGTTCTGTAAGGCCGGCCAGCTCAACTTTTGCCTTCAGGCAACGCAGGAATCAGCGCTGGGGTTGCAGGCCGATGGGGCACTGGCGCCATTGATGGCCGCATTGCCATCCCACCTCCGGGCCATCCCGCAGGGTCTGGCAGCGAGCGACGCCGCGTGGGTTGAACCAGCAGCAACCGCGTTCCGCGGGGTGGAACGCGCCGGCGACCTGAGGGGGCGCACGGTGCTGGTCACCGGCGGCGGGCCCATCGGTCAGCTGGCATGCCGGTTGGCTCATCTGAAGTCGCCAGACCGCCTTCTGCTGATGGAGCCCGCCGCCGAGCGGGCACAGTTCGCAACCACCTCGCATGCCACGGTCATCACCGCTGAGGAGGCCGAATCCGCGATCGGCAGCGTTGATGTCGCGATCGAATGCTCAGGCAGTCAGGCGGGTACATCGAGCGCGTTGAGACTGCTGGCCCCCGGCGGCACGCTTGTCGTGGTCGGCGTCGGGCGCGGCACCGTGCTGGAGACCGCAGACCTTCTGATCAAGGAGATCACCGTGCGTGGGTCCTTCACCTACACCGACGAGTTCGACCGGGTGATCGACCTGCTGGCGACCGGACAACTCGTGGTAGCCGACCTCACCAGCGTCATCACACCGTTACACGACACCCTCTCGGCCTTCGACGCTTTGCGGGCGGGCCGAATCATGAAGGCGCTCATCGCGCCAACTCCGCGCTGACGGACATCAATCGGCATGTCTGCCGACCGTGTCCCGCTCGGCTGTGCGACCCCGTCGTCCCTGGGCTGACCAACACCTCTGATCTGGGAGAAGGATTTGACCGACACACCCTTGACCAAAGGCGAGTTAATTCGTACGTTGATCCGTGCCGTCGACGGCGCCGACCACGATGTCATTGCCGCTCTGACGGCCCCCGACGTTCATTTCCGCTTCGGAAATTCCGATCCGACGGATACCCAAGCGGAGCTCCTAGTGGTGGCCCGGTCTTTTCGTGGCGCGCTTGCCGATCTCCGCCACACCTTCCTCGACATATGGGAGGTCAACGACGACACGGTCGTCGCCACCATGGACGTCTACTATCGGCGGCTCGACGGCGCCGAGCTGACATTGCCGTGCTGCAACGTCTTTCGCCTCCGCGACGGCGTCGTGGACAGCTACCTCATCTACATGGACATCAACCCGGTGATCGCACCGTAACCGCGACGGGGATCAGCGAGCACATCCAGCGTTATTGACGATCGGTACTCGTAGCCGGGCGTCTGACCGGGCACGGGCAACTGCCGCTGCAAGATACCCACGATGCCCTGCGGCAGCTCCCTTCGGTGCATCACTCGGCCAGTGCCTCATCGGCACCCCTGAACAGGGCTGGGCGTCGCGCACCTAGAGGCCGTCGATAACCCCCGTACGAATCGAACTGCGCTGTTTTGGCCACACACGCTTCGGTAGTAGATTTACGTGATATATCACTAAACTGAGAGGATGTGACCAACGATGACACGTGCCATCACCTACGCTGCCGCCGGCGACCCCGCCAGCGTCCTGGAAGTCGCCGAAATCCCTGATCCGCCGCTGCCAGGGCCCGGGCAGATCCAGGTCGACGTCCGCGCCTTTCCGATCCATCCCGGAGACCTCGTCGGCGTCAGGTTCGGCCCACCACATCCCGGACAGCGCACGGTCGCCGGCCTTGAGGCCACCGGCGTCGTGATTGCGGCTGGACCCGGCGTCGACACCCCTCCGGTCGGCGCACGCGCGACCGTGTTCCCCAACCCCGGGTCCTGGGCGCAACGCATCAACGTCCCTGCGGAAATCGCTGTCCCCGTGCCGGACTCCGTCAGCGACGATGTCGCGGCGCAGATGGTTTGCAACCCGCTAACAACACTGTTGCTCCACCGCGCGGCCCAGCAACACTTCTCGGCGGATTCGACGGCGTCATTGTCAACAACGCCGCGAACTCCTCGGTGGCTCGACTATTCACCCCCAGCGCCGACCATCGTCAGATCTCGACGATCAGCGTCGTGCGCAGCGCCGACCGCGCCCACGAACTTGCCGCCCGCTACCCGAACGTGCCCGTCGTCTCCACCGAGAGCCCCGACTGGGTCGGCCAGATTCGCAACATCGCCGATGGCCGCCCCATCCCCGTGGCGCTAGACCCCGTCGGCGAAACAATCTCCGGCCATCTGCTATCTCTGTTGTCGTCCGGCGGAACGCTGATCACCGACGGCGCGATGGCCCAAGAGAACATCCCTCTGCGCACCTCAGCCCTACTTGGCCGCGAAATCGGCCTCCGCGGACTGACCGTCGGCCGTTTGGCTCAGTGTCGCCCCCGAACGCCGGGCCTCCGACATCGCCGGAGTCACCACAATCGCCGTTGGGCTGTCGCAGAATTCGATGTTGCCCGGCACCTACACGCTCGATCAGATCACCGATGCGGTCCAGCACGTCAGCCGCCCTGGAAAGAATGGCACCGTGATCGTCAGAATCTAGTGACAATCATCAGATGCGACAAGCGGGGAGAGTCCGATGACTGATCGATGGACGATTCGCGGTACGGAGTTCGAGAACTGCAACTGCGCCTGGGGGTGCCCGTGCCAATTCGGTGCGAAGTCAACCCAGGGGCACTGCGAGGCGTTCATGGCCGGCCACATCGAGGAGGGAAACTTCAACGACACCAGTCTCGACGGCCTGGACTACGCGGCGCTCATGTACTGGCCGGGTGAGGTCTCCGAGGGCAACGGCACCCAGCAGGTCATCATCGACGAACGGGCGGATCCGACTCAGCGAGAAGCACTGCGAAAGATCCTTCACGGCGAGTCGACCGCCCCGGGAGCGACGCACTTCTTCGTGTACAACGCCATGATGTCGACTGTGCTGGATACGCTCTACGCGCCCATCGCCCTGTCGATCGATGTCGATCAGAGGACGGCCAGCCTCACGATTGACGGGCTCGTCGAGTCACGCGGGACACCGCTGCCTAGTCCGTCAAGCGGAGCACTGACGAATCGGATACGCCTCAATACGCCGGATGGGCCGCGCTACATCTATGCCGAGATGGGCAACGGCAACACCACGGCCCGGGCGGGAATCAACCTCGAATTCAAGGACAGCTACTGCCAGTTCAACATCGTGCACATGAACCAGAACGGACTGATCCGCTGACCACGACTTGGGTCTGGCGCCACCGAGACCGTCTGGCCGTCGTGGCCGGTCTGGCCGGCATCACAATCGCCGCGTGGCTCTACATCGTGGTGACAGCGCGCCGAATGGCGACTGATTCAACGGACATGAGCGGTCATTCGATGCTGCCGATGATGGACTCCATGACCGGGATACAGCCATGGACGGCAACCGAATTCGGCCTGAGGTTGACGATGTGGGCCGTGATGATGGTCGCCATGATGGTGCCCACCGCGGCACCGATGACCCTGATGTATGCCGCCGTCGCCCGGAAGGCCGCGATCCAGCACAACCCGCTGGCACCGACGTTCATCTTCGTCAGCGGCTACATCGCGATGTGGACGATCTTCAGCCTTGCGGCCACCCTCGCTCAGCATGCTTTTGATCAGGCCGCATTGCTCTCCCCCATGATGGTGTCCAGAAGCGCCGTGTTCGGAGCGGCGCTGCTGATCGCGGCCGGCATCTACCAGCTCACACCGTTGAAGAATGCCTGCCTGCGCAACTGCCGGGCCCCGGCACACTTCCTGTCCCGCTACTGGCGCACCGGCAACCTCGGCGCCTTCCGCATGGGACTGCGGCTCGGCAGCTACTGCGTGGGCTGCTGCTGGATTCTGATGGGACTGCTGTTCGTCGGCGGCGTGATGAACCTCCTGTGGATCGCGGCGATCGCCATCTTCGTCCTGCTGGAAAAGACGATTCGATTCGGTGACGTGAATGGAAGGGTCGCGGGCGCCGCAATGATCCTGGCTGGCGTGCTGAGTTTGACCCTGTGAGCCGCGCGGCACTCACCGGCTGACCAAGGCCGAGCGGGCCCTGCACGGGCCGCGCGACCGGCCGGGCCGATCTGGCCGATGCCACACCGAGCGCCGCGCCAGTCGTCTTACTGGCGACTGGGTGTCATTTCGTCGTCCTCCCATAACAGCAGTTGACGGACGGCGGGCCGGGGTCCGTAGGGCCGTAGCATCGTGCTTGCTGGCCGCGGCCGCACTCGCAGGGGCCACCAGAACCAGCGGCCGAGAAGCGCTGCGATGGACGGTGTCATGAATGAGCGCACGATCAGTGTGTCGAACAGCAAGCCCAGCGCGATCGTCGTCCCAATCTGGCCGAGCACGCGTAGATCGCTGAACGCGAAGGAGGCCATGGTGAAGGCGAACACCAGGCCGGCGGCGGTGACGACGCCGCCGGTGCTGGCCATGGCGCGGATGATGCCGGTGTTGAGCCCGGCGCCGATCTCCTCTTTGAACCGGGAGATCAGTAGCAGGTTGTAGTCCGATCCCACTGCCAGCAGCAGGATGATCGCCAGTGCGAGCACGACCCAATACAAGGGGACGCCCAGGAGATCCTGCCAGACCAGCACCGAGAGCCCGAATGAGGCGCCCAGCGACAGCGCCACGGTGCCGACGATGACCGCCGCGGCGACCAGGCTTCGCGTGATGAACATCATGATGAGCAGAATTAGGCTGAGCGCGGCCATGCCGGCGATCATCAGGTCGTACTTGGCGCTTTCTTGGATGTCTTTGTAGGTCGCTGCGGTGCCGCCAATGTAGATATGGGAGCCGGCCAACGGCGTGCCCTTGACGGCCTCCTCTGCCGCCTGCCGGATCGCGTTGATATGCGAGATGCCTTCCGGAGTGGCGGGATCAACATCGTGAGTGATGATCATCCGGGCAGCCTTGCCGTCGGGCGACAGGAACAATTTGAGGCCGCGCTGGAATTCGGGGTTGCTGAACGCCTCCGGCGGTAGATAAAAGGAGTCATCGGTCTTCGACGCATCGAACGCCTGGCCCAGAGCAGTAGCGTTTTCCAGCGCCGCCGCGTTCTGCCCGTAGATGCCCGACTGGGTGGCGTAGCTGGTCATCGTCAGACCACGATTGGTCAACTGGCTGGCGATCTGCGGTGGGATCAGCGCCACCAGTTTCGGCTGCAGCGCATCCAACTTGTCCAGACTCACCGTGACGCTGCCCAGCTGTTCGCTCAACTGCGCGATCCCGTCAAGCGCGTCAAAGAGGGATCGAAACGCCCAGCAGATCGGGATGTCGAAACAGTTTGGCTCCCAATAGAAGTAGTTGCGCAGGGGTCTGAAGAAGTCGTCGAAATTGGCGATCTTGTCGCGCAGGTCATTTGCCACTACAACGGTCTTCTGAAACGCTTCGGTCTGGTCGTGCGTGGCGGCGCCGCTCTGCTGCTGAAGCTGCTCCTGCTGCCGAAGAATGGCGACCGTCTTGTCGATCTCGGCGACCTGTTTGAGCAGGTCTGCGGCGCGGTCCTGCTGGTATTTGAGGTTTTCGATCTGGCCGGTGTTCCCCGCGCTGATCTGAAAAGGGATCGAGCTGTGGTCAAGCGGGGTGCCCAAGGGGCGGGTGATCGATTGCACCTGGGCGATGCCACGGGTGTGGAAGACGGCCTTGGCCACTCGCTCCAACAGGATCATGTCGGCTGGCGTGCGCAGATCATGGTTGGCCTCGATCATCAGCAGTTCGGGATTGAGCCGGGCTTTGGAAAAGTGGCGCTCGGCAGCGCCGTAGCCGATGTTGGACTCAGCGTTGGCGGGCATGTAGGAGCCGACGTCGTAACTGGTCTTGTAGCTGGGCAGGGCAAGCAGTCCGATCAGCGCCACCGCGACTGTCACCACGAGAATGGGCCCTGGCCACCGGACAATCGCCGTGCCGATGTGCCGCCACCTACGGGAATTGGCCGTCCGCTTGGGCTCCAACAACCCGAACCGGCTGCCGATGGTAAGCACGGCGGGCGCCAAGGTGAGGGCAGCCGCCAGCGCCACGAGGACGCCGATCGCGGCCGGCACGGCGAGGCTTTGAAAGTTCGGGCTCCGGGTGAAGGTCAGGCAGAAGACCGCGCCCGCGATGGTCAGCCCCGAGCCCAGGATGACGTGGGCGGTCCCGCGATACATGTTGTAGTAGGCGGTTCGGTGGTCCTGGCCGAGACCGCGGTCTTCGTGATAGCGGCCGAGGACAAAGATCGCATAGTCGGTGCCGGCGGCGATAACTAGAAGTGTGAGCAGGTTGGTCGAGTACGTCGAGAGCCCGATGAGCCCAGAGTTGCCCAGCAGTGCAACGATTCCGCGCGCCGCGGCCATTTCCACGAGAACGGTGACAAGCACCAGAATCATGGTGACCAGTGAGCGGTAGACGAGAAGCAGCATGCTCGCGATCACCAGGATGGTCAACGCGGTGACCTTGGTGGTGCCCTTGTTGCCCACTTCGAACTGGTCAGCGATCTGCGGTGCCGCGCCGGTGACATAGGCCTTTACGCCGGGCGGTGGCGGGGTGTGATTCACAATGTCGCGGACCGCGTTAACAGATTCCAGGGACAGCGGTTCGCCTTGGTTTCCGGCCAGAAAGACCTGAACGTAGGCGGCCTTGCCGTCGGGACTTTGTGAGCCCGCCGCGGTCAGCGGGTCACCCCAGAAATCCTGAATGTGCTGGACATGCTTGTGATCGCCCGACATTCGCTGGACCAGGGTGTCGTAATAGCGGTGCGCGTCGGCGCCCAGCGGCTGATCACCCTCGAGCACAATCATCGCCGCACTGTCGGAGTCGAACTCACCGAACACCTTGCCGATGCGTTTGAGTGCCTCCAACGACGCCGCATCGGCCGGACTCAATGCCACGTTGTGGGCCTCGCCGACCACTTCCAACTGCGGCACGACGACATTGGTGATCGCGGCGACGGCCAGCCAGAACAGCACGATCGGCACCGAAAGCCAGCGGATCGTCTGCGCGACGCGGTGCCCGAGCACTCCCTGTGATTGCTGATGGGTGCTCATCCGTTCTTGTCCAGGCAATAGACGTAGGCGTTCATTGTGTTGACCTGTCTTTCGTCTTTGACCACGCCGTCGATGAGGATTCGGCAGCCCAGCGAGTCGCTATCGCCTTGTGCCATAACGTTTACGAAGGCGGCGGGCTGGGTGGTAGTGGTGTCGTAGGACCACGGCAGTATCACGTCGTCGGCGCGCTGAGGCGCAGCGTTGACGTCCAGATAGTTGATCGTCGCCACGGTACCTGGCGGACCGAACACCTCGAGGACGATGTGCTTGGGGTTGAAGGCAACGATCTCATTGGCAAAGCCACTGGGAGTCGCGGTGTTGTGATGGGAGCCGAAGATGCCGTGCAGTCGATATACGCACAAACCCGCCACCGCCACGACCAATACCGCGACCAGCAGCATCCATCGCCGCGTGACCACGCGGCGGATCGAAATTCCTTGCACCCGTCAGACTTTCAATAACCGCGACGGGAAGGCCCGGATGGTAGACAACGCCATTGAGTTCAGGTCAGGTCTTCAGGACATGGCTGGTTTGGGGACGAGGGCCACGACGGGGATGGTGCGTGTCGTCGAGCGCTGGTATTCCGCGTATTGCGGATACCGTTGGGCCTGATCGGCGTACTTCGCATCGCGCTCTTCGCCGCTCAGTTCAACGGCATGCACATCGACGATGTCGTCACCAACTTCGATGCTGGCGTCGGGGTTGGCGATGAGGTTCCAGTACCACGCCGGGCTGCGGTCAACACCGGCGGCCGAGGCAAACAACAGGTAGCGACCGTCGTCAGCCAGATACATCAGTGGGTGCACCCGTTCCTCGCCACTTCGTGCTCCGGTCGTATGTAGTAGCAGAACCGGTGCGCCCTCAAACGGTCCACCGAGGCGGCCATGATTGTTGCGAAACTCTTCGATATTGCGGCGGTTGAACTCGTTGACCTCTGTCATGATGGCTCCTCGTTCGTTCGGTCAGATCAATCCAGCTAGGCGCGGCCGGTTCGGGGCACACCCGCGGTTTCACGGCGCTTGGATCTGTTAGGACGGTGTGCATCTCGCCGATGATTGCAACATCGAATCCCGAGCTCTCCGGCGCCGAGCTTCCGGGTTTGACCAACTGAAACGCTAAGTAGCCCAAACCCAATGTCTGATAGACGCGACCTGCGGGCGATGAACTGAAGATCGCCGAGCTTGGCCTGCAGCTCGGCAGCTTTGGCGTCCCGCGCCTCGCGGCCCGTGGTCGCGACGTCGTCGATCCGTCGGATGCCGTCGGCACAGAAGTGCTCGATCCTGGCACGCCGACGCGCAGCGTCGTGGTCGTTGAAGACCTCGAGAAGGTGAGCGTGCATTAGTTCAGTGATCGTGGCGCGGATCGGGAGACGTCCGAGTGCATGAAGCGTCAATTTGTCCCGATGAAGGATTGCGGTACCGCTGAACGCGGCAGCGTACCTCCTCAGCACGCACATGGCTCTCGGCCCGGCACAGCTCGGCGCGGTGAAACGATCGACGCGGTACTGTCGAGTCTCTCGTTTTGCGTGATCTATCATGCAATGTAAACTAGGTTGATTTGCGCGAAGTGTCAATCAGGGTGTCATGCCGATCGAGTCCGAACCACTCACTTAGCGGCGAAGAGCGCTGCCTCACCAACGATTCTAGCCCGAATACGCCAACACAGCACGGATTTGAGCGCAACGGTCGACCGGCTGCGCGCGAATGCGAACTCACTGAACAACGATTGGGACTCAGCGGCCGGGCGTGAGGCGTCGTCGCGTCTCACCGAACTGGGCACCTGGTACGAGTCCCACGCCAGTCACGCCACATCGTTGGCGGCAGTGTTGGATACCCACGGCGATAACTACGGACGCGCCCGAACCTCGGTACCGCCGCCGGACCGGTTCGACAACGTCGAGCGGCGGCTGCAGATGGCGATCGCCGCTAACCAAGCGCCGGCCAGTCTCGGGCGCTACACACCGCTCACCGTTGCCTGCACACGGAGTTGGCCCAACTCAATGGTGAAGCCATGCAGGGCTATGCGAACTACACGGCCTCCGCTGCGGACCCCAGCGTTACCGACGATCCGCTGCAACCGCCGCTGCGGTCCGGTGTCCAAGCGCTCGACCATGACAGCCCGCTGACACCGCCGCCAGCCGATCCGCCGCACGGCGAGGGCAGCCCGTCGACGTGCGCGACGTGATCCAAGTTCCCGCAGGGCAACTCGCGCCTTGGGGGTGTGTCTATCGCGACTACGCCGCGCGGCAGCACGACAAGCTGGCCGGCTCGAGTACCTGCCGGGCTGGTTCGTGCCTGGTCCGCAGCTGACCACTAACGCTCCGACGATCCCGACACTGCGTTAGGGTCGGGCCGTTGGATGCTGGCGAACTACTTCTTGGCCGCATCGTCCTGGCCCACATCGTCGACATGGAGACCGTCTTCTCGACGACACAGACTGGCCTCGACGTCGCATTTCTGGCCGAAATCCGTTCGGCACAGTAAGGTTCGTCGGGAAATGTAGGGCGGGCGCTGGTTTTGAGTCTGCTTGACATATCACCCGGATTGTGAACATCAGATTGCCTGCCCCGTCTACGTAGTGATGCTGCGCGGCCCCGAATGCGACGTCGTCACAATCGATCGTGATCGCGGCGAGTCTCGTCCGCTGCGGTGCCGCTTGTGCTTAGCGCGCCGTCTGCAGGGCACCATCGATCCTGCGCGGGATGTCGCCAAAGTTATCCCGAAGCTCTGGGGGCAGGATCGATTCCGGGGCGTCCTGATAGGTGATGGGACGCAGGAACCGGCGGATTGCGGTGGCTCCTACTGATGTGTGGATCGAGTTGGTTGCCGGCCAGGGTCCGCCGTGGGTTTGCGCCCAGGACACGGCGACCCCGGTGGGGAAGCCGTTGAAGATGATGCGGCCGGCACGGCCCTCAACGATGGTCACGAGTTCGCCGACAAGATCCTGCTCGCCGGACCCGATGTGCAGGGTGGCGGTCAGTGCGGGTTCTAGGGTGTCGAGGGCACGGGTGAGGCTGTCGGCGGTGTGTGCGGCGTCGTAGCGCACGATGACGGTGACGGGGCCGAAGATTTCACTGATTAGGCCGCGGGTGAGGTCGCTGACGGTGGTTTCGAACAGTTTGGAGGAAACGGTGAAGCCCTGCTCGCCGGATCGACCGGTCGTGGAGTTGGCGATCACAGCTTCAGTTCCGAGAGCGGCGGTGTCGTTGCCGTACGTCCGGTAGATGCGTTCGTTGAGCAGCACCTGGGGGGCGACGTCGGCAACGCCCGCGCGGGCGGCGGCGACTAGCCGGTCACCGTCACTGCCGGTGGGTACGAGCACCAAACCGGGTTTGGTGCACATTTGACCGGATCCCGCGGTGATCGAGGCGACGAGGCCGGAGGCGATGTCCTCGGCCCGTTCGGTGGCAGCGTCGGCCGTAACGATGACGGGGTTGATGCTACTGAGTTCACCGTAGAACGGGATGGGTTCGTCGCGGCCGTTGATGACGTCGATGAGCGCGTTGCCGCCGGAGAGGGAACCGGTGAAGCCCACAGCCTTGATCGACGGATGTGCCACCAGATCGACTCCGCCCCGAATGCCGTAGACGATGCCGAACGTTGCTGTGGGTGCGCCGACGGCTTGGGCCGCCTCCCGCAGGATCTGGAACGACAGTGCCGAGGTGGCTGGGTGGGAGTCGTGGGCCTTGACGATGACCGGTGAGCCGGCGGCGATCGCCGATGCGGTGTCACCGCCGAGGACGGAGAATGCGAACGGAAAATTGCTGGCACCGAACACCGCAACCGGACCGGTCGGCACCAGGATGCGACGCAGATCGGGGCGCGGGCCCATCGGCGTGTCCCCGGCGTGATCGATGGTGGCTTCCAGGTAGCCTCCGTCGCGCAGGATGTCGGCGAAGAAGTTGAACTGGAAGACCGTGCGGGTCAGTTCGGCGCCGAGTTTGGTGTCAGCGAAGCCGGTTTCTTGCGAGGCGATCGCAATGAGATCGGTGCGGCGCGCTTCCGCGGCGTCGGCGATCGCATCGAGCAGTCCGGCGCGGAACTCGCGGCCGCGCTGGTGCAGTTCTGGTGCTGCGGCCGCCGCGCCGGCGGCTAGCCGGTCAACCTGCTCGGTGGTGGTCGCCTCGGCAACGGGGGCGAGCGCGGTGGCAGTTCGCGGGTCGGTGCCGGCGATGGTGGTGGACACGATATGGCCTTTCCGTCGGGTGGTAGTCAGTTGTTGAGGCGAGTGGCGATGGCTTCGGCGACGACGAGGTCTTGCCAGGACATTCCGGAGCTCTTGAAGAACACGGCACGGTCCGTTTCCAGGAGCCGGGTGCCGGTGACGACGTCCTTCATCGGAATCAGGTCGTCGGCGGTGAGATCGGACTCGGCGATGGCCATCACGACGTCACCGGCTTCGCGTAGCGCGGTGGCGCGGTCTTCGACGATCACCTGTGCCCGGGACACCAGCTGGGTGTCGACCTCGCGGCGATCGGGATCGTGGGATCCGACGGCGATGACGATCACGTCGGACTTGGTCCCCGTGGAGTCGAACAGTGGCTCCCCGTCGCCGGTTGCGCAGACGATCACATCGGCGCGATACACCGCCAGGGCCGCCCGCGGCGAGTGCGCCTTGACCACGGTGTTGCCCGGAGGTACGCCGGCCTCGGTGGGTCGGCGTACCACGTAGGTCACCGAAGCGATCTCGCGGTGTCCATCGACGACCTCGGCGATGGTGGCGACATGCCCGGTGCCTTGCGGTCCGGCGCCGAACACAGTGATGTGCAGCGGGCTGTTCTTGGCCAGCAGCGCGGGTTTGACCGCCGCGATCGACACCGCCGGAGTGCGTAGCGTGGTCAACGCGGTCCCGTCGAATACGGCGCGCGGGCTCAGCGTCAGAGCATCGAAGAGCGCGTAGACGGCCTGGATTCGCGGCAGTCCGCGATTGGCATTCGCGGGTGCCACGGTGGCGACCTTCACCCCGACGCTGGATTGCAGCTGGGACGGCATCACCAACAGCTGGCCATACTTCACATCCAGGATTTGCCGTTGCAAGTCCGTAGTGGGGTCGAATCCGCTTTGCAGCGCGTCTTCGATGGCACGCACCGCTTCGGCGGGGGTCAGCGCCGCCGTTGAGGTCAGTGCCGCTGCGATGTCGATGGTGGTGGTGTTCATGTGTGATGGCCTCCGTTCGACGTGCTAGAGGGTTCGGCGGTCGCGGGAAAAGGCCTGCGGCACTTCAGAGTTCGAAGCCGGCGGGGAAGGGGTCGTCGGGGTCGAGCAGGTACTGGGCGGTGCCGGTGATCCACGCGCGTCCGGAAATCGTCGGTGTCACCGTGGTGAGGGGCCCGAGGCTGCCCTGCTCGATGAGCCGCCCGGTGAAGCGGGTGCCGATGAAGGACTCGTTGATGAAGTCCGTGTGCAGGTCCAGCTCGCCACGGGCGTGCAGTTGGGCCATGCGGGCACTGGTGCCGGTGCCGCATGGTGAACGGTCGAACATGCCGGGCGTAATGACCATCGCATGGCGGGAATGCTGCGCCGTCGACCCCGGGGCAGCCATGTAGACGTGGTGGCAGCCGCGGATCTCGGGGTTGCCGGGGTGCACCGGTATGTCCTGCTCGTTGATGGCCGCACTGATCGCCAGGCCGGCGGCCATGATCGCGTTCTTGTTGGCCCTGTCGAATTCGATGCCGAGCTTGTCCACGTCGACGATGGCGTAGAAGTTGCCGCCGAAAGCGATGTCGTAGGGAACCGCGCCCCACGGCGCGACCTGTGCCGTCTTACCGAGGCCGAGCGTGAAGGACGGGACATTGGTCAGGGCGACCCTGCGTGCGGCCCCGCCACTGACGTCGACGGTGGCGATGACCAGGCCGGCAGGGGTGTCGAGCCGGATCGTGGTCACCGGCTCGCTGACCTCGACCATGCCGGTTTCGACCAGTACCGTCGCCACGCCCATGGTGCCGTGACCGCACATCGGCAGGCAGCCCGACACCTCGATGTAGAGCACACCGTAGTCGGCGTCGTCGCGGGTGGGCGGTTGCAGGATGGCGCCACTCATGGCTGAGTGTCCGCGCGGCTCATTCATCAGCAGCCGGCGGATGTGGTCGAGGTTCTCGATGAAATAGCGGCGGCGATCGAACATGGTGGCGCCGGGAATGGTCCCGACGCCACCGGTGACGACCCGAGTCGGCATGCCTTCGGTATGGGAGTCGACCGCGTGAAAGACTCG
>Ga0164309_10000656_pt1 | contig 18506 bp, 26 predicted proteins | sample Whisoiple_247_MG_FD_109984 | JGI IMG/M metagenome (GOLD analysis project Ga0164309, IMG submission 109984) | Soil microbial communities amended with fresh organic matter from upstate New York, USA - Whitman soil sample_247_MG | ecosystem: Environmental > Terrestrial > Soil > Unclassified >...
ATCAGGGCAGTGGCTGAAAAGATTTGCAGAGCGCATGCCAACCTTCCGGAGCGGCACGGGGAAATGATTGCAGCAACTGTGCCAGGCAACATAAACAGCATATGCACAGCGTATGCACAGGTTATCCACAGGGTTATCCACAGGGTGTAAGGGTATGATATTCTTAAGAATCAAGAGCTTGCATTGTCTTTGTTAGTGTGCTTTCGCGCTGTGTAGGCGCGCTCCGTAGGATGCCGAGGTTTTCTCTGTCGGCCTCTGACAGTCCTTGACTTACAACGAGTTGCGAGGTTTTCTCTCATCATGGTGGCAATAACTCACACGCTCGAATCCGGCACGGTCCTGCCGTATGCGTGGAAGCCATACCCCTACCAGCAGAGAGCCCTTGAGCGCTACTACGGCACGGATGGCCAGCCGGCCCAGCGGCGGCAGATTCATGTATGGTCGCGGCGCCTTGGCAAGGATCGCTACGCCATGGAGCTGGCATCACTCGCATCACAGAAGCGGGTGATGAATATATGGCACCTCTTCCCGCTGCATAAGCAGTGCAGGGTGGCCATCTGGAATGGCGTAGATCCGGAGAGCGGCAAGCGCTTCATTGATCAGACCTTTCCGCCGGACATGGTGAGTCGGCGCTCCGATGCGCAGATGATGCTGGAGTTTTATAACGGCTCCACCTATCAGATGCTTGGCTCTGATCAATACAATGCGGTGGTGGGCGCCAATCCTGGCCTTGTGATCTTCTCTGAATATGCGCTCTCTGATCCGCTGGCCTGGGCTTACATCAGCCCGATCATCCGCCAGAATGATGGCGGCGTGGTTTTCATCTCCACATACCGCGGCAAGAATCATCACCACCGACTGGTGCGCCAGGTCAAGGATGATGCGGAGTGGTTTGTATCGTTCGAGAACATAGACACGGCCAAGCGTGATGATGGCTCGCCTGTGTATCCGCGCGAGAATGCAGAGAAAGAGCTGATCCACATGGACCCACTTCGGTGGCGGGAGGAATATCTCAATGTTCCATGTGTCGCGCTCGAAGGTGCCTACCTGGGCCGTGAGCTTTCCGCGGTGGAGGATGAGTCACGCAGCGGAGTGCCTGCGTTACTCGATTCGTCTTTGCCGGTGGCTTGCGCTTGGGGATGGGAACACAGTCATCATGTGTGGGCCGTACTCTTCCAAATAAATAACGAGACGATTCGTATCGTTAATGCATTCCACTGGCAATTTGCAGATCCGGCAGTGTCCATGCATCAGCTGGAAAAGGATCTGCCGTACACGATAGAGCGCCACATTCTCCCTGATCATGCGACCGATGGCGTCCTGGGTGAGACGCAGGAAGAGGAGTTTGAGCTTTCAAAGTCAGGGCATGTCTATGTGGCCATGCCGATTGAGGTGCATGGTGGCATCGGCGCCGTGCGGCGCCTGCTGCCCAAGGTGTCATTCAGCACGGAGCCGGGAGTATCGGCTTTCCTGGAGTCTCTCAGTCAGTACCGCTCCGGAGGCCAGCGGCTGGATGATGATCACCTGACTGTCTCCACGCGCCCGGTCAATGATGCCGGATCTGTTGCCGGCCTGGCTGCTGCTTTGGTGGCTGATTTTAAGGCATCTGGAGAGCCTATCCGCCGGGACTCTTGCTCCATGGACTGGACAAAGCGCAATATCCGCCGGCGGTTTGCATAAAAAAATCGGAGTGCATCATGGGTAATTTCATTCTTGGCTTCATCTGCTGCTTCATTCTCATTGCCTTGCTGGTGGCCTACTCATGCCTTGTGGTATCTGCGCGTGAATCGCGCCGCGAGGAGATGCGGGCCCATGCAATGGCTGTGACTGATGTGAGCCCTCCGCCGGACATTGAGCCGCGGGCGCCAATGCATCCTTCCGTTATTCGATACCTGGGGAGCCGCGTATAACCATGGCCGACAAAGACACCACCGCAGAGCGCCACACACGCGCCGTCCACATGCTCGCCACGCTCGATGGGTACGAGGGCAGCGCGCTGGCTGAGTCTCGCAAGGATGCGTGGAAGTATTACCTGCAGCAGGAGCGCGGTGATGAGGTGGAGGGCCGCAGCCCGGTGGTCAGTGGTGATGTGTCGGCCATGGTGGAATCCACGCTCTCCCAGGTTACGGAGGCTTTTGCAACGGATCGCCTGGCGGAGTTCGAGGGCGACAGCGAGAAAGACAAGTTCCAAGCCCAGCTTGAGGGCGCCGTTGTTTGCTCTCAGGTGATGAGCGGCAAGGGCTGGATGCGCATTGCCAGCGCCGTGAAGAATGCGCTGCTGCTGCGCATGGGCGTGATGAAAGCCGCGGTGATTGACTGCGAGGATGTGACTATCCAATCCCTGGCCGGCGTCAACTGGCTGGCAAAAGTGGGCCTGGAGCTGCGCGGGAAAAAGATCGTGGATTGGGACCGGGAAACTGGCAAAGCCAAGATTGAGAACGTGGAGAAATACCAGCGCCTGGATATCACCAACGTAAACGCTGAGAATTTCCTTTTCATGCAATGGCCGCTGGATGATTTCGAGAACATCCCGGCATGTGCGGAGCGCTTTGTAACCACGCGCCAGCATCTGATTGATGAGGAGGAGATACCGGAGGCGAAAGTTGACGGCGCCACGGCCAGCATGCAGCCGTGGAAATCCGATGACGCTGCCCACCGTCTGCGCTCCACCACCATACAGGCAATGGCCATCTCTCCGCGCCAGCAGCTGATTGAGTGGTTCGCGCTCTACTACTTGCACGATGGCAGCCGCTATCGCGCGGTGATCGCTAATAATCAGGTGCTGGGTGAGGAGAAAGTTTCCAAGCGGCCTCCCTATGCCATCGGCGTGCCATTCATCAATCCGGGCCGGCTCGATGGATTCAGCATGTTTGACAAGGTGCGCACAACGCAGGATCAGGGGACTGCGCTCACGCGCATGCTCAATGACAATGCCAATGCCGTGACCATGAATCGCCTTGCTGTCATCGAGGGCGCGGCAAACAATGATCAGCTGACGGATCAAGATCCGTCCGGCGTGCTGCAGATCCGCAAGAGCTACGCCATGGGCGATATCCGCAATGCGGTGATGCCGCTGCAGACCATGGATCTGACGCAGGGCCTGATTGCCGGCCTGCAGTACAATCGCACTGTGCGCGCGGAGATGGGTGGCGCATCGCTGGAGGTGGGCACGGGCCAGGTGCAGCTGCCGGATCGCATGGGCAGTATGGGCCTGGATCGCGCGTACTCTGCATCTGAGCAGCTCTCAAGCCTTGTGCTTAAGACATTCTCTCAGACGCTGATCATGGATCTGTGGCTACTCACGCATGAGCTGCTGCGCACGGAATGGACCGGCCCGCTGCCGGTTGAGATCAATGGCCGCTGGGAGCAGCCGGAGCCATCCAAGTGGAAGAAGCGCCGCACGGTGGTGGTCAAGCCTGGCATGTCTCCTGGCGAGCGCCAGCGCCGCAGCCAGGCCCTGGGTGGGCTCATTGGCCTGCAGGAAAAGCTGGCCTCCCTGGGCATGGAGGGCGTGCTGGTGGATGCGGAGCGCTACTATCGCACCGTGTGTGACTGGTGCCGGCTCAATGACATATCGAGCCCGGAGCAGTACCTCATTGATCCCACCAGTGATGGCGCGAAGCAGGCCCTGAAATCCAAGGCCCAGCAGCAGCAGCAGGCCGCGCAGTCCGCTGCGAATCTGCAGCAGATGGCCGTGGCCCTGGAGCAGATGGGCATTGCCGTGAACAAGTACGGCATTGATGTGCGCGCCGCGGTGGACAAATACAAGGTGGATGTGCAGGCAGACGGCAAGGAGGCGGAACTCACCGTGGGCCTGGTGGACAAGCGCGAGGAGCGCGACGCCAGGAAGCTGGAAAAGGTTGCGGAGCCGGATGTGGATGATGCAAAGCCAGCAGACGCCAGCGCAGCCTAAGCGCCGCGGGCGCCCCAAGGGCGCGAAGGATTCGGCGCCCCGCAAGCGCCGGCCCTCCTCTGTCGTCAAGGCGGAGGCTAAAAAGCCGCGCAAAATGCGCGAGGGTGACATGCAGGCCCAGGCCATGAAGTGGCTTGATAGCGTGCCAGCGCCGGGCATGGAGGGCCGCAAGCTGGGTGAGTTTGCGTTTGCTGTGCCAAATGGCATCTGGTTGCCTGGCGCGGATATTCAGCTGCGCATCAGGGTGATTATGACCATGCGGCGCCAGGGCATGAAAAAAGGCGTGCCTGATGTGAAGATCCTTTTTCCCATGCATGGCTACCACGGCGCGGTGATTGAGCTTAAGCGGCTGCGTGTCGCGGGCTACTCAGGCCCTGAGACAACCATGATGGGTGATGAGCAAATCGCCTGGCTGGACCGGCTGCGCGCGGTGGGCTACTTCGCAGAGGTGGCCGTGGGCGTGGCTGGATTCTGTGCTGCAGTGGGCCGCTACATCCGCGGTGAAAAGCCGCTTCCCTTCCCATGGGAGGAGTCGGCTGATGCCGTACACAGCGCCGCAAATTAAGGCAGCCATTGCCACCGTCCTTGCCAATCAGCGTGATGAGGTGGTTAAATCCTGGGCTAATGAGACTGACCGCGAGAAGCGGGAGCAGCTCTGGTTAAAAAATCAATTACTCGAAAGTATCGAGGAGTGCATACAGCATGACTTTGAAAGCATCATCCGGCTCGCAGCTGGAGAATCAGGAGCAGGAGACTGACCTGAATGATGACGGCGGCTCTGCCGGCGCCAGTTCATTTGCCGCGGCTCTGGCTGCGCAATTGAAGGATGGCGAAAACGGAGACGATGAGGGCGCCGATGATGGCGCCGACACTGGCGACACCCGCGAGAGCGGCAAGAAAGTGAAGCTGGATAGCCTGGACTCCCTGGCGGCAAGCCTGGGCGTCAAGGTGGAAGAGTTGTACGCGGTGAAGATCCCTGCAGGCCATGGGCGAGAGCCCATGACGGTAGGGCAGATCAAGGACCGCTTCACATCGTTCAACTCTTTGGAAGCTGACCGGCTCTCCCTGACGGAGGAGCGGGTTGCGCAGGAAGCGGAGTTTGAGCAGACACGCGCGGAGCTGCGCGAGCTGCTGACTGTGGTACCGAAAGAGAATCTCTCGCAGGATGCTCTCCGGGCCGCGGCGGCGCGAGTGGCAGCACGGAACAAGGCAGACGGAGCAAAGCTCCTGGCAGCAATGCCGGAGTGGCGCGACGAGGACAGGCGCAATGAGGATGTGGCGGAGATCGCTGCAGCCCTTGGGAAATACGGCATCCCGGCATCCTATGTCGGCACCGTGCGCAGTCCGGCCCTCATGAAGTTCATGCGCGATGCGGCCAGGCGAGAGAAGCAAGTGCAAGCAGCACTGGCCTCCGTCAAGAATACTCCGCGGAAAAAGGCCGTTGTCACTGCCACGGGTGGGCGCCCTCCGCGCATCACTCCGCAGCAGAATACCGGCCAGCGTCCTGGCAAGCCCACCTCTGCCCGCGAGAGATTCACAACCGCTCTGAGAAACGCTACTTAAGAGGTACGCCGTGAGAATTTCAACCTTTCTGATCATCGGCACGCCCGCGGGCTTGCTGGGCCCGCTGGTTCCGTGGCGCCATGGTGCGCAGCCGGATGACTCCATCAGCTTTGGCGACCTGGCCGCAGTCACGCGCTCCGGCCTGGTAAAGGAGGATGTGCTGCAGCAGATCGCGGATCTGTCGCTGAACATCGAGACTGCAGTGCAGGATCGCCTGGCATCGGCCACGGTGAAGAATCACAAGTTCGATCTGCTGGAAGATGAGCTTGCGGCGCCCAGCGATTCGAGCGCGGCGGAAGGTACCGACTATCCATCCGTTGATGCTGAAACCGGCACGCGCAAGTGCAATTTCACGCAGTACAACCTCAAGGCCGTGAACGTCACGGATCGCGCCCTGAAAATTGACCTGCACGGTCGCAGCGATGAGATGGGCTACCGCACGGCGCGGCGCATCCGCGAGCTGCAGCGGGACATTGAAACGGCCATCGTGGATGGCAACAATGCCTCTGTGCAGGACACGGGGACCGGTACCAAGGGCCGCACGGCGCCGCTGGCTGTGCAGCTGGAGAGCCACCGTGTGCTGAATGGCGCCACGGGCGGCGCATTCAATACCACCACCGGCCTGTATTCGGCTCTGACGGTGGGCATTGCTGGCGCGGTGGCGCTCAAGTTCTCCGATATCCGGACGCAGATCGAGGGCGTGTACCTGGATGGCGGCAACATCACCATGCTCACTTCCCACCCTTCCATCACAAAGCGGATCAGTGAGTATCTGGTGGGCACGCCGGCTGCTTTCGTGCCAATCGTCGGCCAGAGCGACGCGACCTCCACCACGGAGAACCTCAAGGCCAATGGCTATGTGGATTTCTTCAAGACGGACTTCGGCCAGGTGGTGCAGATCGTCCCGAATCGCAGCCAAAAGGGCTACAGCGCGCCGCTGGGCACGGTGGCCGGCACGGCAGCGCATGTGTTCGGTCTGGACCCCTCCACCATGGATGTGGTCTACATCGAGGGCATCACCGTGGAGCCGCTGGCCAAGCTGGGTATCTACACCCGAAAGGGCATCAAGGCCGATTGGGGTCTGCGCGTGAAGGCGGAGGCGTCCAATTTCGTGATCTGCAACACGGCCCTCACCAGCACGGTGACGGCAACCTAAATGGCCATCGTCGTGGATCAGTCGGTCAGGGAAGCCATCCTTGACCTGAACCACAACCAGCGGGAGGGCCTTCGCGGGCTCTCCCCTGGTGGCCGGCGTGATGCTTTCGGCCAGGGCACGCAAACCTGGGGCCGTCACTTCATGCGTATACCGGAGAGCGATTGGCACGCGCTGTGCCGGATCAATCCGGACCTGAACTCCAGAGATCCCAAAGTGTCAAGCGCGGCTATGCTAGAATTTGAGCGCTCAGATGCCTCAATTCCCTACCGTGTGACCAAGGATTACAATGGACCGGGCAGCCCTCTTTTCTTTGGTGCTGGCGGAGACGGTAAGGCCGGACAAGGCCGCTGATCTTCTGACCATTCTTCCACTCGCGGAGGCCGTCATTGCCCGCGAGCTGCGCTGCAATGAGATGGCAGCCAGTGACACCCTGGACACCTCCAGCGGTGAGGCCGCGCTCCCGGATGACTTCCTGGGGCTGCGCTCTGTCTACACCTCCGATGAGCCGCTGCAACAGGTGGGGCTGATGGAGTACCGCATCAAGCGCGGCCAGCGCGCAACCTTCGCGCTGGTGAATGGCAAGCTCCTGGCGCGCGTGGCGGAAGTGAGCATTGATTACTTCGCCAGGCCCGCGGCCATGGCGAGTGACGCAGACACCACGGCCATACTCGATGCCCATCCGGATCTGTATGTGGCCCTACTGTCTTTCTACATTTTCAAGCAGACGCAGGATCTGGAGCTTGCCCAAGCTGCCTATGGCGTCTATGAGTCGGCGCGTGACACGCTCAATGAGCTGGCAGATCGCCAGCGCGGCGCGGCCCGCATCGGCAAGGGTTACAACTTCGGAGGCGTGGGGGCTTACTAAAATGGTAGAGGGAGTGCGGGTCGCAGCAACGACTGTGGCCCAAGTGGTGACGGAGGCCGTGCAATCGCATCCTCTGATAACTGGCGCTGCGTCCATTGCCTCCACCACGGTGGCATTGATGCAGTCTGCGCAGCAGGTGGCCGGCACGCTTGCCGCGCTGGTGACTTCCATTACAGGTGTTGTGCTCGCCATCATGGCGCTGCGCGGCGCATTCAAGAAAAAGGATTAAGCCATGTCCCTTGAAACCGGCTCCCGCATTGCTGATCTGGTGGCCACCAATCCGGTGGGCGCCACTGACTTTGTGAGCCAGGGTGATGATCATATCCGCTTGATCAAGGCGTGCGTGCAGGGCTCATTCCCTGCGCTCGGCGCAACCGCTGTGAGTGTGACCGCGGAAAAGCTCAACTTTACAGCCGGGCTCACCAGCGATGCGCAGACGCAGCTCGATGCCAGGCAGCCGCTGGACACGGATCTATCTGCCATCGCTGCGCTGACCACCACCAGCCACGGGCGTGCATTCCTGACGCTGGCTGATGCTGCCGCATCTCGCGCGCACATTGGGGCCCAGGCGGATGATGCGGATCTGACGGCCATTGCCGCGCTCACCACCACCACTTATGGGAGGGATTTTCTGGCGCTGGCTGACAATGCCGCGCTGGCGACCAAAATCGCAGCGATGGCGCAGGTGTGGACAGGTACGCATTCATTCCGTGGAGTGGCGGAGCTTGGGGTATCGGTATCGGGCGCATCGCTTGGCCTGCGGTCTGGTTTTCCGGCGTTTGAGTTGCTCGATTCTGCTGGACCTGTCAACGCACGCCGATGGGAATGGATAGCGCCAGGCAGCGGCAACTTGCATATGTCGGCGCAGAATGACGCCGGCTCGGCCTCTAGCGATTGGATGAAAGTCTATCGCAGCGGGGTTGCGATCGCTGCAATGGAGTATGGAAACTCCACGGACCTTCCTCCGCATACGTTCTATGGCGGCGTATTCGCTCCAACGTTGACCTCAACGGCTGGCCTGGAATACGGCAAGTTATGCTTCACTGCATCTAATGGCACCATCCCCAATGGGGTTGGTAATCAATGGATGCTGATCCTGATTAATGGGGGCTCTCCTGTAACCTTCACTAAGCCCACGGGCTCCACAACATATCTCTCAAGTCTCGGCGTCACTTGCTCCACCTTCACCGTGGCCGCGCATGGCATGTGTCTGGTGGTTGCTGGCGGCAGCACGCTGCATTTTGTGTCCGGCGATATCGTGAGTTATACCTAATGCACGCGCTCTTTGCGGCCTGCATGGGCCGCGGGAAATACGCTGGCAGCATGACCGCTGGAACCAGCGGATCAAATACCGGCCTGGGCTCTGGTTATGGTTCGCGCACGCCCACCACGCTGGTGGATGGAAAGACGCTGGCCATCCTTTCAGACGACAGCTTTAACGCTAATTGCTCTCTGCGCGTGTCCGGATTTGGTGCTGATCCTGGCACTGGATATCTCACCTATGTGCTGGCCAATGGCGTACTCAAGCCGGGCTCCGGTGCGTCCTACTCATACTCCGGCGGCAATGCAACCTGGACATGGGCCGCGCAGTCCTTCGGATTCGCAAATACCGGCGTTTATTCCGTGGTGATCAAGTGAGTGAGAAGCGGTACGCCACGCTGGATGACGCTCTCTATGAGGCCGCAGCTGCCATCTATGCATCCACTGGCGGTAAGGTGGAGGCCACCTCTGCCGTGTATCGTCTGCTTTCTGGTGAGTACGGCTTTTCCAATCCCACGGGCAGTGATGAAAAAGCGCATGTGTCTGCCAAGCTGAAATTCCCGAAGGAATCCTTGCTCATGGCCCTGGTACACAATCACCCTGAGATCCTCAACGGCAAGGGCCAGGATGCAGATCAGAGCTTGTTCTCCGCCAATGACATTGAGCAGGCCAAATCTCTTGGCGTGCTGAGTGCCATTGCCTACGGTCCTGGCATGAGCATGCGCACCTTCATGCCTGGCCGCGACAAAGAATCACGGCTCTCTCAGCAGGGCACGCGCATGCGTGGCGAGCGCGCATCGGCTGGGACATTGTTCGACTACATCCCGGAAGTACGCATTGCGCCGCGGCGGAGCGCGCCATGAGCTATCCCAAGAAGCTATTTAAGATGATGCCCAGCAAGGGCCTTGTCTCTGATCTGCCGCCCTATGAGCTGCCGCCTGATGCGTGGTCGCATGTCATCAACATGCATCCGAAGAATGGTGGCATGCAGCTGGCAAGGCCGATGGATCAGGCTTATGGGACGTTGCTCGATGTGCCCTACCACATCCTGAACATTCAGGCCCTTGGGCAAAACTGGTGGATCTATTGGGGGGAGGACACAGTTTCCGCCGTGGAAACCAGCAATCCGCATGTGGATGTGACGCCAGGCGGGGGCCTGCTGCCGGTGAATCCGCCGGATATCATCAGCACGCAGCTCAATGGCCTGCCGATCTTTACAAATGGATTCAATGCGCCGCACTGGTGGAGCGGTGATCCGTCCGATGATTTCGAGCCGCTGCCGGATTGGCCCGCTGCTACTGTGGCGCGAGGTGTGGCCGCGGGCGCCGCGCATATCTTTGCGTATGACATTGATGAGCCGGCGGGTGAGTTTCCCAGCAAGGTGATGTGGTCCGATGCCGCGCCGCCTGGCGCCGTGCCCGGATCATGGACGCCCTCCGCATCCAATCAGGCCGGAGATACTCAGCTTGCGCAGACTCCTGGCCGCGTCCAGTGCATGGTACCGCTGCGCGGCTCCTATGCCTTTTATAAAACCTCCTCCATGTACCTGGCGGATTTCGTGGAAGGGAATTTTGTCTATGTGTTCCGCCTGGCCCTGAGCCAGTGCGGAGCCTTCACGCGCAAGAGCGTGGCGGATCTTGGCGGGCGCCACTTTGTGGTGACTGATGGAGATATCGTCCTAACCGATGGCGTCAACGTGCAAAGCATTGCGGATGATCGCGTGCGCTTGTACTTGTTCGGCCAGGTGAGCCAAGAGAATTTTGAGATGCTGTCGGTGGTCTACCATCAGGCCACCTCACAAGTGTGGGTGTATTTCCCAAGCTCCGGATCATCTCTCTGTGACCTGGCCCTTATCCTGGATCTGACAAAGAATGCCTGGGGCACGCGAGCGCTAAACCATGTGCGCCATGCTGCTACGGGTTACGTCAACGATACCAGCAACTCCATGCTGTGGGATTCGGTCACGGAGGAGTGGGAGGCTGTCAATGTTCTCTGGAATGCGGAGAACTACAGCAGCGCCACGCGCTCCCTGATGTTTGCTGCCGATGACCTGCAGCTTGTGGGCCGCGCGGGCACATTCAGTGAGGGTTATCTTGAGAGGCTGTCTCTGTCCCTGGGTGAGGCGGAGCGCTTCAAATTCGTAAAGCGCATCCACATGCGCGGCGAAGGTGGCACGGTCTATGTGCGCATTGGTGTGCAGGCCGTGGCGGATGGCCCGGTCACATGGTCCGCGGAGATGCCGCTTGTGCTGGGAGTTGATCCCTTCATCAACTGCAGTGTGCAGGGCCGGCTTATCTCCGTCTCTGTGCGTGTGCCGGAGGATAGCCTCATCACATACCTGGCCCTTGAGGCTGAGATGCGGGGCTATGTATGACGGCCAAATATCAGCCAGGCAATCCGCCGGAGCGCGAGCTGCGCACCTGGCTGGCCGATGAGTTGCGCCGCATCTCCAATGCGCTTGGCGTCTTTGAATTCGCACAGCTCACGCCCATTGATGTGGAGCCGCAGAAGCCGCACAAAGCAATGGTGGTGTGGGCTGTGGGTGTGAACTGGAACCCAGGCGCCGGAGAGGGCCTGTATGTGTACAATCAAGCCGGAACCTGGGACAAGGTGAACTAACAATGAGCCTCCTTAAATCACTCTTTGGTGGCAGCTCCAGCAGCTCGAATCAGAATCAAACCTCTGATAGCTATGGCTCCTCCATCAATCGCTCCAGCTCCACCAGCAACTCCGGCGCCATCTCCTCCGGCTCCTCTGGTGGCATCACGCGCAGCTCAGACTCCGTGTTCTCCGCGGATCTGTTGCGCCAGCTCTACGGTGGAGCGCTGGGCGCCGCCGGCACCATTGACCCAGGCGCCGCCACGGATCGCGTCAACCAGCTCTTTACGGGCGGAGTGGGCATCCTGGATCGCCTGGGCGAAGGTGGCGCGGGTGAGGATTACCTCAATCGGCGCCTGGCCGATGATAACGGCACTGTGCTGAACGGCCAGATTGATGCGCTGGGCTCTGACCTGGGCCGCTTCTTCAATGAGGAGCTGAACCCTGCAATCCGCGGCAGCGCGGTGGCCGCTGGCCAGCTGGGTGGTGGGCGTGAGGGCGTGGCCCAGGGCGCCGCGGCCTCCAGCATCCTGAAAGAGTTTGCCAGTGGTGCGGCGAACCTTCGCGCGGCGGATCTGACGCAGCGTGACAATGCAGCCCTGGGCTTGCTCGATGCGCAGAACAAGCGCGGCGCCACGGCGCTGGGCTCATTGGGCGAGCTGGCCAGCATCGGCAGCGGCTCAAGCGTGCTTGATCCTTACCGTGCGCTGGGTGAGATTTTCGGTGCGCCGACAGTCACCACGGAGAGTGAGGGCCAGCAGTTCAGTGAGCAGCAGGCGCAAGAGTTTGCCACCAGCCTGGCGGAGGAGCTGGGCATATCCGTGGATGAGGCCCACTCTCTGCTGACGGCCACCAGCAAGGGCAAACAGAGCAACGGCATATTCAAGAGCATTGGGCTGAATCTCGGCGGCGGAGGCTGATCATGTCGGAATACGATGATCCGAATCTGATAGAGGAGGTGGCCGTGAGTGGCACCAATCGCGCGCCTGGCGTCGTGAAGCGTGCCCAGCGTGCGCCTGGCCACTTCGCTGCCGGCACTGTGCTGCCGCGGCTGCAGGGCATCCTCAACCCTTCCCTGTACCGCGAGCGCGGCGACACTTCACGCCTGGTGGATAGCGTGCTGGGTGAGGATGGCGCCCTTGCGCGCCTGGCTCAGACCAATCCTGACCTGGCAACCGAGATCCGCCAGCAGTCTGAATCTCCCATGACGGTGGGCGAGCATAAGAAGTTTCGCAGCGCTCTCCTCAACATGGTGGGCGATGAGGTGGGCCGTGAGCAAAAGGTGAAATACCAGCTGCAGGATAACCAGAGTTTCTTTCAGGCATTCAAGGCCCTGGATGGGTTTCTGCCTGGCGCTGGTGATGACAAGGTGGACACGCGCGAGGAATACGAGCGCCGCGCTGTGGAGTCTCTCTACCAGCAGGCCCAGGAGATCGCGCTCATTGATCCGGACCGCTCCGCCAGCATCATGGGTGAGGTGAGAAAGAAAGCCGATGCGCTCACGGATAACGTGCGCACCGACATGGAGAAGCAGCGGCGCACTGCCCGCGCGGAAGATGGCGCACTTTGGGCATCGGCACGCGAGCGCATCACGGAAACCTCTGATGTGATCCGTAGCCTGGAATCGGATCTGGATGAGAAAGGGCTCCTCCGCAAGAGCAATCCCGCGCTGGTGGGCCGTGCCATGGCGCTCCTGGGCCGCGCTGGTGATATTCCAGCGGCTGGCATTGCGGAGGCATCGGACAGCGTAGGCTCTGCCGTGGCCGGCTCCGTGGAAAATGCCACCGCTGGGAATGTGCTTGGAGAAGCCATCAAGATTGGTGGCGCCGCGCTGGACAAGTACAAAGAGACGAAGGATGTGCGGTATCTGATTGATCGCCTCAAGTTCAATGGCCAGCTGGTGGAGGAGAGTTACACCCAGGACCGCGCCGCGCTGGCTGATCGTTACAAGGCGGTGGGGCTGCAGTTCGGGGAGAAGCCTGGCGAGATTTACTCTGTACCCAATGAGGCATACAAGCGCGAAGCGGAGAAGATCAAGGCCGCGCCGAAAAAGCCCACCGATGACACGGACTCCCTGCGCGGCATGCTCACGGATGAGGTGAGCAGCGCGCAAGCTGCAGTGGACAAGGTGAAGCCCGAAGCCTCCGCCAATGTGCCCGGCGCCGCTGCGCGCCTGGCCTCCGCCATGGAGCGGCTGACCATTGCGCGCGATGACTCCATGATATTTGAGGATGACCAGCGCCAGGCCGGTGGTGGCGCCGCACCCGTGCCAGTGGTGGCCGGTGATGATGCCGCGCAAGAGCTGATCAAAGCTCGCCAGCGCCGTGCGGCCCGTGATCAGCAGCGCTCCTCTGGCCTGGTTCGCAAAGCCAGCATGGAAGCCCTGAGAGGTTACACACGGTGAAGAAGCCCAAGCCAAATATGACAGAGAGCATTCTTGCCCGCGCGGAGTTGTTCCGCCGGAACATGCTCTTTGATGGCGTGCCGCAGATGGCCACCACGGAGCTGGAACTGCCCGCGGCTGATGCCGCGCTGCCTGCAGCGCCGCCGACTGCAGAGCCTGGCGCTGTGCCAGCTGGTGGGCCAGGCACAACGGATGAGCTGGTGGCCGGCGCCATCAAGCATGACACGCCACTTGAGACGCTGGTTGCCGGCGGATGAGTAAGACATTCATCACGTTTCTCTGGCTGCCACACGGTGGATGGAGAGAGGGCGCGGGCTATACGCCGCAGATCGTGGCCGGCGTTGATCACATGCTGCGCAAGGCCGTGCCTGATGCGCGGCATATCTGCATCTCAGATGGCGTGTGGCATGCGGAGCTGCAGGCCCTGGGCATCGAGCCGTGGCCGATCTGGCCCGTGCATGATTACAGCCGGCTCCACTCGCACGGCTTTGATTGCTACATGCGCCTTGGCCTGTGGGGTGATCCGGGCAAGCGCCTGGCTGATCACCTCGGGGATGATGTGGCGCAGTGGACTGATATTGATGTGATGATCAAGCCCACCGCGGGCGTGTGTCTCACAGACCGATGGCGCGAGCGTCCGGAGATGTATTGGGTACCGCGCAGCCATCACCTGCACAAGGGCTATAAGTTCGGCAAGAATCTGGATACCTGGCTTGGCGTGAACTGCAGCACGGCCAGGCTGCAGCTGGGATCAAAGCCGCACTGGTGGGAATGTCTGAGAGATCCGGCATTCATCGAGGAATCAGAGCGCTTCATCTGCGGCTCTGATCAGGCCGTGGTGACACGCCTTGCCCTGGAGGAGCGCGGCTATGCATGGCGCGAGCCCACCCTAGATATTTTCAAGCTGCCTATGTTCGGCGCGGACATGCAGCCACACGGCATGTGGGGAGATAACTGGCAAGTAGCCTATTTCCCCTATGACCTGGATACCAATTTCACAAAGCCATGGTTGAGTGACAATGCCTACCTGCGGCGCGAGTATCGCGTCTTATCCGGCACGGCCACTGAGGCGGAGATCCGCACAGAGGCAAGCCCGGTCCTGCGCAGACTTCGGGGGAAGAGATGAGATTTTTCCATATCAATGAGTTTGAGTGTAAGTGTGGCTGTGGCCGTGCGGACATGGACCCTGCCTACCTGGAAAAGCTCGATCAGCTGCGCGGTGACTATGGCAAGCCCATCATCATCAGCAGCGGATATCGCTGCCCCTCCCACAATGCGAAAGTGAGCAGCACGGGCACCACGGGCCCGCATACCACGGGCAAGGCATCGGATCTGCAGGTTGATCGCAGCGATGCGTACCTCCTCCTGGGCCTGGCCTATGCGCGCGGCTTTACCGGGATTGGCATCAACCAGAAAGGCTCTGGCCGCTTCATTCACCTGGACACGCTGCGTGAGGCGCCAGGGCAACCACGGCCCACACTGTGGAGCTACTGAGTGAGGATGCTGCTGAGTGGCGCTGTGGCGGTGGTGCTGGCGATTGGCCTTGTGCTGGCCGGCTGGAAAGCTGGCAAGGATCACGCGATTGCACAGCAAGCCTCCATGTCCGCGCTCATCGTGGAGTCAGCCAATGCCGTGGAGGCGCGGACCGCGGAGCGCATTGCGCGCATCAGGGTGCGGAATCAGACCATTAACGGCCAGGTGCGGGAGGTGGTGCGTGAAAACACGGTCTATCGGGATTGCGTGCTTGATGCTGACACTGTGCGGCTGCTCGATGCAGCGCGTGAGGGTGGAAGTGAACCGCTCCCAGGTGACAGCAGCTTGTCCGAAGCTGGCGCCGGTCCCGCACCGTGATGCCGGGGATGTGATCGTGGCCTATGCGGATCTGATTGGACAATATCTGGAGTGCCGGGCCGCTGCCCTATCACAGCCCTAAAATTGTGATGCAGTAGTGGATTTATAGCGGGAAAGGGCGTAGCCTTGTCTACGTCGAGAGCAGAAAGCCATTTCCCTGAGCCCTCCTAGCGGCTCAAATCTAAGGCCCGAAGCTCTCACCTTGTGAGCCGTCCACCACTGCCCCAGGCAACCCCTGGGGCCTTTTCTCAAGTGAGGTGCCAAAGTGTCTGCTTCCAATGTGACCGCCTTCCAGCGTGCCCGCCTGGCCGCTGCACAGCCGCTCTCAGCGGCCCGCATGCCCACCATCCCCGTGACTGTCACTCCCGCGCTGATTCAGGCCCTGGCCGCTGCGCTGGACGCCACGCGCCATGACCTGAGCGCGGCCTGCCGGCTGGAGCTGCAGGCCCTGCATCTGCAGGCCAGCCTGGTGGCCTTTCGCCAAGGGATGCAGTCATGAGCCTCCGCAATGGGATAAAGCGCCGCTTCATTGTCCAGCTGTCGATTGATCCCGCCGCGCATGCCCGGCCAGAAGTGCCCTGTGACAGCGTGCGCCGCGTGATGGGCTTTGACATGAAGGATGCAGCCCGCGCTGCATTTGCACAGTCTCCGGATTGCTCAGTGGCTGATGTGTATTCGGACACCCACGCCGCGCCGTTCCTGGGCACCGTGCGTGTCGAGGAGGTGGAGGCATGAAGATTCGCATAGCAATTTTCCGCTCCACCTCCATGGGCTACGTCACTCCGGTGGCGCAGCGCAAGGACTGGCAGACCGGGGAGATGGATGAGAACTACTCGCCCACCAGCGACTATGTGAGGCTGACGGAATGGCAGGAGGTGGATCTTCCGGAGCTGCCGCCTGATCAGGTGATTCCGCAGCAGCTCGCCGCGCTGGCGAGAGAGCGGGAGGAGGCCGTTGAGAAATTCCACAAAGCGCTAGCGGATATTGATGGCCGCATCGCAAATCTCAGGGCCGTCACGCATCAGCCGGAGCCGGCACGGTGAAGGTGCTTATAGCGTGTGAGTTCTCAGGCGTGGTGCGCCGGGCCTTTCGTGGCCGTGGGCACAATGCGTGGAGCTGTGATCTGCTGCCATCTGATGATGATTCGCCATTCCATTACCAGTGTGATGTGCGGCAGATCCTGTCCACATATAAGCATTGGGATTTGATGATTGCTCACCCGCCATGCACGCACCTTGCCGTCAGCGGCGCTCGCTGGTTCAAGCACAAGAGGCAGGAGCAGGCGGAGGCGCTGGAGTTCGTGCGCTACCTGATGGAGCCATACTGCCTTGAGGATGGTGAGATACGCCGGATCTGCATAGAGAATCCGGTGAGCATCATCAGCAGCAAAATTCGCAAGCCTGATCAGATCATTCAGCCGTGGCAATTTGGCCATGGCGAAGTTAAAGCAACTTGCCTATGGCTCAAGAATCTGCCACCGCTTGTGCCCACTGATTGTGTGGATGGCCGCGTGCCCCGTGTGCATTTCGCATCTCCAGGCCCTGACAGGTGGAAAGAGCGCAGCCGCACCATGCTTGGCATAGCGGATGCCATGGCCGCGCAGTGGGGAGTCCTGTGATGCGCTGGCTACGCAGCTTATGGCGCCGCTGGCCGGCTGCTGGCCACATGCACCGCAGCTACTGGCAGTGACTGCATTCCTGGCCTCTAAGTGCATCTGGTGGCCGGTGAGCTTCGGCATTCTGCGGCGCTCATGTGATGATGGCGCGTGGAGTTCGCTAAGGCCGGCTCCCAATGTCTGCCCAGGATGTGGCAGAACTGTTGATCTAAGGGAGGAGCAGCCCCGTGACAATAAAGCTAATTAAGCGTCTTTTCTGGTGGTTTGTTGGCGTGCAGCTGGTGATCGGGTTTATCATCGGCGCAGTGCATAGGAGTCTCTCATGAGCAGGAAAGAAGCCCTGGAGCTGCGCAGCAATCAATATGATGCTGGCCTCCGCCTAGCGCGCGCAAAGCTCGCAGTCACTCAGGCGCGTGAGGCATTGAATGCCACCAAAGCAGAGATGGACCGCGCTGCAATTGAGTATGAGACTGCAGTGAGAAAGGCCCAGGAGTTTGAGGCCGCATCCATCGAGAGCGCGGCGAAGGGTGAGCCGGTCAAGGGCCTGGAGCTGATAGCAGATGAGCCGGCCCGCGCAGTCTGATTGCAACGGCAAGGCCCGCTTCATCAGTCGCAAACAGGCGGAGCGCGCAGCGGCCAGGCTGGCAAAGCGCGAGGATTGCAATATGCATGTGTACCCATGCGCCGTGTGTCGCGGGTTGCATGTCGGCTCAACCATCATGCCGAAGCATGAGCAGCGGCGCCGCGCGTAAGCTGCGCTCTGATGCTGGCCTGCCGCGCAAGTACCGCGCGCGCCGCATATCTGCCAGGCCGGTGCGATATCGCTGCCGATGCGCACGCAGGAGCTGCGGCGCCAGGCGCACGCTGGCCAAGCATCCGCAGCACTACATCAACCCACCCGTGTGCGGCTGCGGCGCTCCGTATCGCGTGGACTGGTTCCGCTCATTGCGTGAGACGCGAGAGCGCAAGTGTGAGTGTGGAGCTGTCCACTTCCCGCACCACCGCAACACTTGCAAGCCAGGCAAGGCGAGAGTATAAGGACACTGGTTGAGTGGTGCGTCTGATGGCTTGATGTGCGAGATGCACAGAGAGCGTGATGAGTCAAGAGATTCATTAAGCCTTATCAAATAGATGAGGCCCTCAAGCTAAACCTCTTGACATGCGTGATGTGTTAGATCCTGCGTCTAGTTCGAGGATCACTCACAGATCGTAAGTGTTGTCAAGTCTCGCGCTTCACCATGTGCGAACTAGATCACAACTCTCAAATAGAGTCAAGGCACA
>Ga0164309_10000657_pt1 | contig 18401 bp, 8 predicted proteins | sample Whisoiple_247_MG_FD_109984 | JGI IMG/M metagenome (GOLD analysis project Ga0164309, IMG submission 109984) | Soil microbial communities amended with fresh organic matter from upstate New York, USA - Whitman soil sample_247_MG | ecosystem: Environmental > Terrestrial > Soil > Unclassified >...
CGCCGCCTACTGGCACGATGGCTTCGGTACGCCGCGCAGCCACGGCTGCATCAACCTGGCGCCCGAGGACGCGCGCTTTCTCTTCGGCTGGACGGACCCCCCGGTGCCCGAAGCTTGGCACTCCGCGCTGTCGCGCGAGGGCACCTTGCTCTACGTGCATCCGTAGGTGCGATCAGGGCTCACTCAGCCTGCGTCGTCGTCGACCGGTCTTGCGTTCGGTCCGGCGCAAATGGCCAGTCGGTGGGCGAAGAGGAGGGTTTCGTCCTCCCGAATCAAGGGACCGTAGGGGCGCAGGTTCCCCGTGAGTGGCGACCGTCCGATGACCCGAGCGAGAGCGTCGGGCGCCGCTCCGGTTTCGAGCGTCAGTTGGAGCATGAGCTCGCGGATCTTGGCCGCGTACCTCATGGCCGTCTTCCGCTCCTCCATCCGAGCGAGTCCGCCGAAGGCGCCGCGAAAAGCCTGCCCGACCAAGAAGGAACCGACCAACAGGCTTCCGGCAACGGCGAGGCCTAGCATGAGCGTTCCGCCAATTCCGACGACGACCGCCACGGCCACCCAGGTGCGGAACGAAACGCGGCTGTCCTCGTAGGATTCGACGGTGCTGTCGAGCACAGCCAGACGATCTTGCAACGCCCGCTCCTGGACGGCCGGTTCCGGCTCGTCGTCGCTCCCAACCTTTGCCAGCGCGTCGTGCCCCAAGGCGTCGAGGAGACTCGAGTCGAGGTCGCTCACCGCGTTCAGGAATTCCTCCGGATAGTCCCAAGCGAAGGAGGACGCCTCGTCGACCAAACCCTGACAATGGCGAGGGTCCACGATGGGGAGCAGGCGAACCAGGCGCCGGAGCTCCTGCGGAAAAGACGCGCCGCCTGCATCTCGGAAGCCCTGGCCAAAGTCGAGAGCCAGAAGGGCCCGGTCCTCGAGCCAGCGCAGCTCGCCGGACGCAAGACGAACGCGATCGAGCAGGGCTTTGGCCTTGCGCGGCGAGGCGTAGGCAAAAAAGGCGCTGGTCTTGAGCAATGCTGGTTCGATGCTCCGCTCCGCGAGGAGCAGCCGGTCGGTTGCGGCGCTCGTGAGCTCTCGCCACAGGTAACTCCCACGACCTGCCAAGAGCAGGCCGTCGGTGGCCTCGTTCACGAGCCGTGCCGCGCGTTCCTCGCCGACGCGTGACATGAGCTCTTCCAGTGTGACGGGTGGCGCAAACTCGACGCTGAAGTCGAAGTCGCGTCTCTCTGTCGGCGCTTGCCCCTCGCCCGGCGGGGTGCGTGTCACTTCCAACGACTCGAGCCGGCCGAGAAAATCATCATCGCGCTCCGGCGCGGAGCTGTGCTCCGAGCTCCAGCTTTGCGCTTGACGGATGGCGAGCGCGCGCTCGTAGGCGGCTTGCACGCGCGCGAACCCCTCTGGATCCTTGTCCGGTCGATGCTGGCGTACCAGCGCGGCATAGGCCCGTTTGAGGGACTTTTCGTCTGCGTCCGCGCCTACGCCGAACACGTCGAACGGATAGCCCATCAGTAGCGTTCACCTTCGTCGAGCCTGCGGCAAAGCTCGTTCAGCTCCGCAAAGACCTGCTCGATCTCCGCTGGATTGCGGTGCGCCATCGCGCCATCGAAGCGATCGATCTCACGCGCCAGTGTTTCCTGCAGTGTTCCGTCCAGATCGCGCCAGAGTAGGTTCGCTCGGGACAAGAGGTCCCTATAGCGCGGCCTGTGACTCGGGTCGGCCTTGAGCTGTGACAGGCGAGCCTTCGCGCGTTCGAGCTCGGCGCCGGCCATCTTGCCCTCCTTGCGCTGGTACACCGCGGACACGACGGCTCCCGTCTGCAAGACGGTGGCCTCGACCTCGAGTAGGCCGTTCAGGTCGTACGTGAAGCGTACGGCGACCGTGCGATCCCCCTCGAGCGGGATGCCGCGAACTTCCAGCTCGCCGACGAGGCGATTGTCCGCGACTTTTCGAGCTTCGCCTTCGTAGACGCCAAACCGGATCGTCCTCTGTTCGGCCGTGAGCGGCCAGAAATGGTCGACACGCGAACTGGGAATGACGGTATTGCGGTGCAAAATCGGGGAAAAGTATCCGGATAGGTTCTGACCAGCGACCGTTCGCGTCACCTCCACACCGAGGGTGTGCGACGCGACGTCCGTGAGCACGACGTCCTTGACGGCGTCGTCTTCGGCGATGAGGGCAGCTTGGATGGCGGCGCCCTTAGCGATCACGTAGTCCGGCTCCGGGTCACAATACGGTTCTCGCCCGAAGGCGTCCCGCGCCAGATCCCGCACGCAAGCGAGCCGTGTGGCCCCGCCGACCACGACGACGGCATCGAGGTTCTCCGGCAAGAGCCCGGCGCCACGCAGTGCCTCGCGGCAAGGTCCCCGCATGCGATCCAAGAGCGGTCGATATACTGCGTCGGCTTCCTCAGCGGTCACGTCGAGCGAAGTCTCGGGACAGAGCCCTTCGAACGGCGGCACTTTGACCTCGGCGCGAGGCCAACGGGACAGTTTGCGCTTGAGGAGTTCTGCGCGCTTGGTCGCGAGCGCGTGGGCCTTTGGCACGGCAGCCGCGGCCTCGGCGTCGACTCCAACGCGTGTCAGGAGAAGCACCAGGAGTGCCTGCGTGAAGTCTTCACCACCCAGGCGGCTCTCGCCGGCGACACCCTTGACCGCGAACATGCCTTCGAAGAGCTCGACCACGCTCACGTCGAAGGTCCCGCCGCCCAAATCCAGCACGAGGTAGCGACATTCCTCGTTCTTCTGGGCTAAGCCATAGGCCAGCGCTGCCGCTGTCGGCTCGTTGATCATCCGCTCGACCACCAGACCGGCCAGCTCGGCGGCCTGTTTGGTCGCTGCGCGCTGCCCTTCGTCGAAGTAGGCCGGAACCGTCACCACCGCGCGCGTCACGGTTTCCCCGAGGGCGCGCTCTGCGTCCGTGCGCAACGCGTCGAGCACGTAGGCGGACAGCTCCACTGCACTGAGCGCGTGCGGGCCGACGTTGTACTTCCGGTCGGTCCCCATGTCCCGCTTGAAGGCGAGCGCGGCCAGCTCGGGCCGCGTGGCCGCGATGTCCTTGGCGATGCGCCCCGTGACCAACTTGCGCGACCCTTCATCGTAGGCGACGGCCGATGGCGTCAGCGTTTCGCCGAGGTCGTTGGGGAGGTATTCGACTCGCCCTCCAGTGAACCGGGCGACCAGGCTGTGTGTGGTACCGAGGTCGATGCCAACGATGGGACTGGGCACGGTGATCCAGTATGTCATCCCCCCCGGTTTCAGGGCTACCACCAATTGCCGACGGACCGCCTCTCAGTCGCACCCCCGCCGCGCAAGGTGCCCGGTGCTGTCCGGCGACCTCGAAAGATCGGTTCGTGCACGAATCAATTTCGCTGCCCCCGGTGCGCAGCCCTAAGGCGGAGAGGCGTCCGCGCATCCCCCCGCGGCGCGGTGGCCGGACGGCGCCGCTGACCTCAGACGAAGCGCTGCTTGATCGCGTCGACCACTGCGCCGAGCTCGGCGGGCAGCATGACGGCCGGGTTCTGGTGGCTGGCCTTCACCGAGGGGATCGAGTCCTCGTGGTACTTCACCTTGAACTCGGTGAACTTGAGGCCGTTGGCCGTCGAGATGCAGACGACCTTGTCGCTCGACTTGATGGTGCCAGCGTTGCGGAGCTTCTCGAGCACGGCCAAACCCACGGCAGTGTGCGGGCAGGTGTACATGCCGGTGGCGTCGGCGCGGGCTGCGGCGTCGGACAGCTCTTGCTCGCTTGCTTGCTCGACGATGCCGTTCATCTCCTCGAGCGCCTTGAGCGCGCGCGGTGCGGAGACGGGGTTGCCGATCTGAATGGCCGTCGCCTGCGTCGGCTTGGCGGTGATGGCATCCACCGTCTTCTTGCCGGCCTTCCAGGCTAGGTAGAGCGGATTGGCGTTCTCGGCCTGCGCCACGGCTAGGCGCGGGTAGCGGTCGATGACGCCGAGCTCTTTCATCATGCGGAAGCCCGCGTAGAGCGCCGACGCGTTGCCGAGGTTGCCTGACGGCAGAATGACCCAATCGGGCACCTGCCAGCCGAACTGCTGCACGACCTCGATGCCGACCGTCTTCTGGCCTTCGAGGCGCAAGGGGTTCATCGAGTTGGCGAGGTAGATGAGACCGCTCTCGGCGAGCTGCTTCACGATCGCCATGCAGCCGTCGAAATCGGTGTCGAGGCCGAGCACGAGCGCGCCGTGTGCCAGTGGCTGCACGAGCTGCGCCGTCGAGATCTTGCCGCGCGGCAGAAGGACCACCACCGGAATGCCGGCTGCGGCACCGTAGGCAGCCAGCGCCGCCGACGTGTCGCCGGTCGAGGCGCAGGCGACGGCCTTGATCTTCTGTCCCTCGGAGATGGCCTTCTTCACCACGCTGACGAGCACCGTCATGCCGAGGTCCTTGAACGAGCCGCTGTGGCTGTTGCCGCAGAGCTTGACCCAAAGCTCGTCCAAGCCGAGCGATTTGCCGTAGCGATCGGCCCAGAACAGGTTCGTGCCGCCCTCGTACATCGAGACGATGTCCTCGTCTCGGGCGCTCGGCATGACCCATTCGCGCTTGCCCCAGACGCCGGAGCCGTAGGGCCAGGTGTTTTGGCGATAGCGTTCGTCGAAGAGCTTCGTCCACGCCGGGCCGCTCTTGTTCTTCAGCGCGTCCAAGTCGTGGACCACCTCGAGCAAGCCGCCGCAGCTGGGGCAAGTGTAGATGGCCGTCGTTACCGGCCAGCTGCCGGCGCAGCCCTTGAAACAGCGGAATTCAGCACTGTAGGTCATGCCGCGCGGGACTCTACACGCAAACCGCCTTGGGGAAAGGCGGCGCCCCGGCCGGGGCCCTTTGGGCTGCGGATTTTTTGGGTGTTTCGTCTCGGTCTGGCAAGGCTGGTGCATGGCCCCGAAACCCCCTTGGCTGGACCCGTGCTGGTCGGGCTTGGCCGTTTCGGGTTACCTGGCGCTCCTCGCGCTGTCGGGGTGCGAAACCTCGGACGGAAAGCCACCGCGCAGCGAACCCTGGCGCAAAGACGAGGTGGCGCTGAGCCGAACCGAGCGAAAGCTCGACCATTATCGTGCGGAACGCGGGCAGTTTCTGACCTTCACCCTGAAGAGCAAGCAAGGCGCCCTCCGCGGCAGGATTCCGCTGTCGGGCGCCGAGCTCACGGTCGATCCGCGCTCTCTCGATCACAGCCGGGGAGAGCTCGTCTTCGACCTTGCGGGGCTGTCCGTCCAGGATGCCTCAGCAGAACATGAAGGGGGCGCGGCCTTCACCGAGGACCCACTGCTCACTCGGGCCGCGCGGGCCTGGCTGAGCCTCGGCAGCGAGGTGCCGCAGAAGGACCACGCCGAAGCTCGCAAAGCTCGCTTCGGCATCCGTCTGGGGCGCGAGCTGTCGAGTCACAGCATGGTCGGTGGGAAAGCCGTCGCCTCTGCTCGGCGGGTGAGCGGCATCGCGGACGGCGATCTGCTGCTTCTCGGTCGGGAGGTCTCGCACGTCGTGAAGGTCGAGCTCGACTTCTTGTCGAGCCCTGGCGAAGGAGCGCAGGGCGCACCGGCGAGCATCGTGGTGCGTCTGGCCGAGGCCGAGGCGGTCCCGCTGTCCGAGCATGGCATCCTGCCGCGCGACGAACGTGGCGCCGCCCTCGCCGAAGAGGTCCTGGCGCTCGGTCGTCGCGCCAACCTGCGCGCGCTCGTGACCGGCTCGCTCAGCTTCGTGCGCGCTGCCCCGTGAGGCAACTCCGGGCTAGATAGCCGGGCCGGGTCGGGGCTTGGCAATTGCCGCTCGCTTGGCTTGTAATGGCAGACAGATGCGCCGCGTAGCTTTCACTCTGGCCCCGATCGCCTTCGCCGCCCTGTCCGTAGGCTGCGCACCCCCCAAGCCGACCGAGCCTCAGTCGACCGCCGTCTACGCCGAGCCGCCAGCGGCGGCCCCCGCCCCGGTCACGCGCACGAGTGTGAACGAGCCGGAAGGCGAGACGTTGGGGTCGCCCCCAGCAGCGCCCGCTGCCGAAGTGGCACCAGCAGCACCTGCGCCGGCAGACCCGAACGCACCTGCGTCGGCGCCAGTGCCGGCAGCAGCGGCACCGGCAGCAGCGGCACCAGCAGCGCCAGCCCCAGCAGCGGCCGCGCCAGCAGCGCGGCCACCTGCGCCGGCGAAGTAGGCAATCAGAACGTCAGTCGCGCCCGCGCGCCGCCGCCGGTGGGGCTCGCGTAGGGAGCGAAGTTCAGGACACCGCGCTTGGGCGTGGTCGCAGCAAAGGCTGGGGCCTTCGTCTTGCCAGTGCTCGCATCCTCGCGCGCGGTGAACAGCACCACGGAGGTGATCCCGAGCGTGACCGCCACGCCGAAGGACATGTCGCAGATGAGGGCGTTGCGCTCCTGCTCGTCGGCGAGCGCACTGGACGGGCTATCATTGTAACGATTCTGGGCGTCGATGGCCATGATGCCGAAGACCGTACCCAGGATGAGTCCGGCGCCGGCGACACCTGCCGTCACGTAGGCAGGCACCATGCTGCGCTTCTTGGCCTCGGCGGGCGGAGCCTCTTCGACGGGGGGCGGGGGCGTGGCTTTGACCAGATTCATCTGCTGCTCGAGAGTGATGCCGCCTTCGAGCGTGACGTCCACCGCCAGGGGTGCATAACCTTCGATCGTTGCTTCGACGTGGTAAGCGCCAGCCGGGCGCTCCACCGTGATCGGCGTCACGCCGGCTTGCTTCTCGCCGTTGATGACCACGCTGGCGCCGGCGGGAGTCGTGACCACCATCAGCGTCGCGGGCAAGAGTGCACGCAGGGTCTTGATCCGCTCGACCGCGGCGTCGACCTTGTCGGGGCCGACGTGTTTGGCGCCGGGGTTGGTCACGAACAGCTCGTAGGCTTCGACCGTTGCTTTCGGGGCTTTCTGCTCCGGGTCTGCCTTGTCGAGTGAGTCGGCGAGCCAGTACTCGGCGAAGGGCGACGGGATGGCCTCCTGCGCCTTCTTGAACTCCGTTGCTGCCGTCTGGTAGTCGCCTGCACCGTGGGCGGCCATGCCTGCCTCGAAGGCGGTTCGGGCCGTTTCGCGCTGCTGATCGGTCGGGCCGCTCGGGGCTGCTTCGCCCGACGCAGGTGCGCTCGACGTCGTCGCCGCGGCTCCGGTGGCCGGGGCCGCAGTCGTCGCGGCTTTGGGGGCCGGTGTAGGTGTCTTTCCGGCGGCCGGTGCGGCGGTGGCCGGTGCTGGGGCCTTTGCCGGCGCTGGGCTGGCGGGTGCTGGCTTCGCCGGCGCAGCAGCAGGGGCTGGGCTAGCCGGCGCCTGCGCATGGGCCAGATGCGTGGTGACCACGCTGAAGGCCAGGGATAGGGCCAGAGTGAGTGTCATCCGGGAATCGTGCATCGCCACCGAGGCTAATCACTTAGGGACTCGGGCGTAAAGCCCGAGTCCGCTACAATGCATTCGAAGCGTGACGCGGGTTTGCTCCGTCGTCACGACGTTGCCATGGACGTGTCATCGAAAGAAGGACCGCAGCGTTCCCGCCGGGCGCGCTCGGTCCCTCCTCCCGACGCGGTCGAGACCGCCGCGCTGGCAACCCGCGCGTTCGAGGAAGAAGTGCCGCGCTTCCTCGGAGTCGCAGCGCCGCTGTCGGTGCTGTCGGCCGAGCTCCGTCAGGCGCGGAGCGATCACGATAGCGAGCGTGTCGCTGCGCTTTCCGTTCGCCTGTCGCGGCAGCTCTTGCGACGCGGCATCGAATTGCGCGAGGCGATTGGCTTCCTGGAGAAAGCGTTCGAGATAGCGCCGGATCCCACGATCGCTCAGGAGCTCGGCGAGTCGTGGGCCGGAGTTGGTGACTACGTTCGCGGCGCTTCGTATTTGGTCCAAGCCGCCGAAGGGCAGCCGGCCAAGGAGCGGGCGCGCCTGCTTCGTCAGACCGCAGTTTACTACGCGCATGCCGGTAAGGTGCCGCAGGCCTTGCAAGCGTTGAAGCAAGCCATGGCGCTCAATCCGCTCGACCCTGCGCCGTACGAGACGCTCGGGGCGATGGGGTTCTGGGCCGATTTCCCGGCAGCCGACGCAAGCCGCGCCTACCTCGAAGCGGCGCGTTTGCACGTGCAGGCTGGTCAAGACTCAGCTGCGCTCGAGGCCTTGCTCCGCGCCTTCGAGATCGATCCAGCCGAACGTGTGGTGGCCGATGCCTTGGCGTCGGCCCTGCGCGACAGGAAGCGTGTTGGCGCCGCCGACGAAATCATCCGCGAGCACCTGCGTCGCGGCTCGGCGGCGGCACGGGCCGCGCACTACGAGCGCACCTTCCACTCCGTCTTGGCCGCGCAAAAATGGCCATCGGCGCTGGAGGCAGCGCTGGAGGCGGAGCTCGACGTCGAGCTCGATCTCGGCCTTTTGGATGCTGCCTTGGACGAGGTCGAGCGCGAGAAGGCTGGCGGCTCCGCAGCGCGACCGGACACGGCACCCACAGCGCGCGCGCGGAGCTTCGAGGCCTTGCTCGTGAATTTGGCGCGCTACGGCTGGCCAGGGCCGGACGCTGCCAAGAGCGCCTCTCGGTTTGCCGAATGGCTCGATGTCTTGGTGGCGCTCCACGTCTGCAACTGGGGGCTGGACGAGGTGCTGCGCGTCGAGGGGCGCCTAGCGGGCTTGCTCGAGGTGACGCCGCTTGCCGCTGGTCTGAGCGCGGATGGCTTGCACGAGCTGCGGGCCCGACTCACGCGAGCGGAGACTCCGACGCAAGAAGTCGGCGTGCGCAGCCAGATTGCGCTCTTGGAAGGCAGTCGCGGAAACTGGCACGAAGCCTACGAGGTGCTCGAGCCGATCCTGCTCGGCAGCCTGGGGTCACGCGACTTCCGCGCTCTCGGGATAGCACTGTTGGCGGCGGGACGAGCGCGACAAACCGCCGGTCGAGCGCGAGCGCTCGGGCAGCTGGCTCGCTTTCTGCCGGACGAGGCAGCCGCCGTCGTTTCGGCGATTGCCGCCGAGACTTTGCTTTCCGAAGGCGTCGTCGTCGCGGCGGCCGATGCTGCCCGCTACGCCGTCGAGGCCGACCCAGTATCGTCGCGGGCAGTCGCGGCGCAGGCCTTGGTCGCGCTCACGCACCCCGAACGTGCCACTCCGGGCCAGGTGGAATCGTCCCTCTCCGTTTTGGTGGCACGTGGGGCTGCGTGTCACCTCCTGGCCGAATCTGCGGCGCAGGCGGACGCTCCGCACTTGGCGCTGTCGTGGGCTGACCGGCAGGTCGCATTGCGCCCGGCGGACCCTGTCGCCGTGCGCGAGGTTCTGGAGCGTGCGGCTCGTGCTGGTGACGCTGCTCGCCTCGTCGAGCGCATCGAGCAGTTGCTCGCTCAGCCGTTGCCGATGGTCGAAGTGGGGTCCGACGTGGCGCAGGCGCTTCGCCGCCTGCTCGAGCTGTCCCACGACGAGGCCGAACGAGCGGCGCGACTCGTTCTCTCGCGCGCTGGGATCCGCTCGCTCGACTGCCGAGAGGCGCTGGCCGAGGTGGCGGAAGTGGCTGATCGTCCGCGCTTGGCGGCCGATTTGTGTGAGCGTCTGCTGGTGCTGGCGCCGAGTGCCGAGCGTCCGGAGATGCTGCTAGCGCTGGCGGATCATCGCGCCCGAGCTGGCGATACCGTGGCCGCGGTGCGTGCATTGCGGCGCGCGCTGTCGGGTGGAGCGGCGCGCGATCGCGTCAAGCTTGCCCTCGAACGTCTGACTGGCCCGCTCGAGCCAGATGCCGAGCTCTCCAAACTGGAAGCGGAGCTCGAGCTGATGCCGGATGCGGTGGCGTCGGCCGCAGGTGACGCCGAGCCCCCACTCGACAAAGCGCGCCTGTTGCGTCGGCTCGGCGTCATGCGCTTCGATCTGGCCCAGGACACACAGGGTGCCATCGCGGCTTGGATGCGCGCAGCCGACCTCGACCCGGAGCTCGGTCTCGAGCGTATCGCCTACTACCTGACGGCGGTGGCCGGAGCCGACGAAGCACCGGTTCTCTTGCAGAAGGCGGCCCAGTACACCGACGACCCACTGCGCAAGGCTCGTCTGCTCGGCCTCGCTGCGCGCGGCATGCTGGAGGTCCGCCGGCCTGCGGACGCTTTGCAGCTCGCCATCGAAGCGCTCGACAAGGCGCCGCTGCAGACCGAGATCTTGACCGTGGCCGAGCGCGCGGCCGCCGAGGGCGACGTGGGCCGGCTGAACGAGCTCTACGGCCGAGTGGCTGAGGCGGCACTCGGACGCTACGGGGAACGTGCGATTCACTATCGGGCTGCGCGCCTGTTGGAGAAACGCGGACAGCCCGATCTCGCGCTCTGGCATGCAGGGCTCGCCTTCGCGGCCGTTCCTGCAGAGGGCGCGGCCTTCGTATTGATGGCGCGTCTGTCGGACATCAGCTCGGACCCGACCCCTGCGATCCAGGCGATCGAGCGCGTCGCCGAGGCGACCAAGAGTGAAGCGGAACGCGCACGTTGGCTCGACAAGGCGGCCAGCCTGGCGTCCATGGCAGCCGGCGGCTCTCGGCAGCGCGTGGAGATCCTGCTGCGTGCCGCTTACCTGCGTGCAGAACCGGCCACGATTGGGCAACTGGAGGCGGCCCTGCTCGACCTCGAGGTGCTGGACAAGAGCGAACAGAAAGCGCTCGAAAGGCGCGTGCAGACCCTCGGCAACGAGGCGGTCCTCAATGCCGTTGGCCCGCAGGGCGCAACCCTCTGCATCGCCCTCGCTCGGCTGTTCTTGCGAGTATTCGACGACCTCGAATCGGGGGCTGCTTGTCTCATGCGCGCGGTGTCGGCAGACATCGAGGTGCCCGACTACGAGAAGGTGTGCGAGTTCGCGGCACGGCTGAGCGAGCGCACCGGGCTCCTAGAGCACCTGGAGGGACTGCTGCGGAGCGCGAAGCGCGACGGTGGGCAGCTCGTCGGTCGTGGTCTGGCCGAGCTCCTGTCCGCTTTGGCGAGCGCCCAGGGCAACGCTCGCGTGGCGGCCGAAGTGCTGACGCTTGCGGCCGCCGATGCACCGGAGGACCTCGAGCTCGTTGGCCTGGCGCGACGAGCCGCACAGGCGGCGGGGCGTGCCGATCTTCTGGCCACCATTGGCGAGCTGTTGCCGCCCGAGGATCGCGCACGCTTGCTCTTGTCGCGCATCGCTGACTTGCCGCCCGACGAGGCTTTGGCGTCCCTACTCGACTTGGATTTGGCGCCGCTCGGCCCGGAGCTCGAGCTCGCGGTCCTGCTCGAGCTCGGCGCGCGTTTGCTCGCCGCGCACCGTCATGCCGACGCGCTCGACGTATTTCGCCAATGCGCCGAGCTTTCGCCCGAGGACTTTGCCGCCTTGCGTGGCTTGGAGTCCGCTGCCGAACGAACGGGCGACCAAGACGAGTTGGCCAGGGTGATCAAGCTGCGCGCTGATCTGGAGCAGGATCCCGCAGAGCGACGCCTCCTGCAGCTGCGGCGTGCTCGCATCCTCGATCGCGAGTTGGCGCGGATCGGTGAGGCCCGAGCGCTACTCGAAAGCCTGCTCGCCTCTGGGGAAGATACCGAGGTGCTCGACCTCTTGGCGCAGTCGCTCGACGCCTCGGGCGACGCCGAGCGCGCAGCCGAGCTCTGGCTCCGCGCGCGAGCTGCCACTTCGGATGTCGCCAAAGGCGACGAGTTCGCCCGACGCGCGGCACGTGCGTACGGCGAAGCCGGGCTCGACCGCGCGGCTCTGGAGCTGCTCAGCCCGCTCGAGCTCGACCCCGATCTGTGCCGGTTGCTGCTATCCCTGGCGCGCCGGGCGGGCGACCGCAAGACGGAGCTGCGCGCGCTCACCGTGCTCGCGCCGTTCGAGCATCCCGAAACGCGCGACGAAACGTTCCTCTCGGCCGCCCGGATTGCTCTCGAGCTCGGTGACACGACGCAGGCCGAGGAGCTGTCCCGCAAGGCGGCCGATGGCGACAGCGACGAGGCCGCGGCGGCCAGAATCCTGACCTGGCAGCTCTGGTTGACCCGCGCGCCGACATTGGAACGCCCGGCCGCCGAGCGGCTTCTGGCCGAGCTCGGCCCGATGAGGGGAGTTGCCGGCGCCAGCCAGCGTGAGATCCGAGCGTACTTGCTCGCCATGGCGACGCTCGTGGTGCGCGGGGACGCGGACGCGCGGCTTCTGCTGTCGGCCGCGCTCGAGGAGCAGGGCCAAAGGCCGCTCCTCTCGGCTGCCTTGGCGGACATCTTGGTCAAGGACGAAGGCGCCAGTCTCACCGATCGACAACAGGCGCTTGGGCTGTACGAGGCAGCCATCGGCGGCGATTTGCACGGCTTGCGGCGCGAAGGTGACCTCTTGCTCGCGGCCGCCCGGGTAGCGCGTCTGCTCGGTGACGCCGCCCGCGCCCGGGGTTTTGCCTCTGCGATTGGCGACGATGATCCGTGTCGGGCGGACTCCACGCGCATGCTCGAAGACATGGCTGCCGAGGAGGCGCGGCTCTTGCGCCTGGAACGCGAGCGACGCCAGGCCGAGGAAGAGCAGGAGCGGGAGCGACAGGCGACGCTGGAGCTCGAAGCTCGCGAGGCCGCGGCTCGCGAGCAAGCCGAAGCAGAGGCGCGCGCTCGTGCCGAAGAAGAGGCTGCCCGCGCGCGAGCGGAGCAAGCCGCTCAGGCGGAGGAGGCGGCACGCGCTGCTTTGTTGCAGGCGGCTCGCGACGCCGAGGAAGCAGCACGGGCCCTGGCGGAGCAAGCCGCACGCGAAGCGGAGGCAGAAGCAGCGCGCGCTCGGGCCGAGGCCTTGGCTCAGGCGGCCCGTGAGGCCGAGGAGGCTGCGCGCGTCCGCGCCGAGGAGGCTGCCCGCGCGCTGGCGGAGCAGGCTGCGCGTGAGGCGGAAGAGGCGGCCCGAGCGCAGACGGAGCGGCTTGCGCAGGCGGCTCCTGCTGCCCTTGCCTCGGAGCGCCAGCCCGGTGAGCTCCAGACCCGCATCGCTCGCGAGCTCGAGGAGGCGGATGCGCGAGCTCGACGTCGCGAAGAAAATGCGCAAAAGCGCCAGTTCGAGCGCGACAAGAAGGCCGATCAGCTGCTCGGCAAGGACCTCGGCAGCGATGCGGCCGAGGCAGCTCGGCAGGAAGCCCGTCGCGCCGACGATGAGGCACGCCGGAGTTTACGCGGCGGTGTGGCGACGGAATCGCTCGGTCCGCCTCCAACCAGCCTTCCTGCTACCGTGCCAGCCACCGATCTGGACGCTGCCCTCGCTTCTGCTCCGGCATCGACCACGCTGTCCAGCGCGTCGCTGCCGAAGGTCGAGACCCCCGAGGACAGGGAGCGGCTGCGCGTGGCGCGGGAGGAAGCCCTCCGGCTGGCCAGGGAAGAAGCTGCCCGGGAGCGTTCGCTTGCCCCGGCGGCCGATCAGAAGCGAGCGTCCACCGTTCCGCCACCGCGTCGCTCGACGCGCCCGCCTGGTGCTCGCTCCCTCGCACCGATGACGCGTCGCACCTCGGAGCGGCCGCTGGCGCCAGCGCCAGCTCCGACTGCCGAGCTGGATTTCCCCGCCGATGAAACGTCGGTCGTTCAAGTGACCCTCGGCGAGTTGCGCGAAGTCGACGAGCTCACCCCGGCGGAGGAGGCCGTTGCGGCTCATCCTGCCGATTGGGAGGCAGAATCGGGACCTCTTGCCGTGACACCCGAGGGTGGTCGTGGCGCGGAGGAAGAGCTCGTCTCGCGCTTGGAGGCAGGCGATGTCGACGCTGGAGTCGAGCTCTTGGATCGCCTGCAGGCGGATCGATCGAGGGCGCGTGATGCAGTGGCCGTGGCGGGGCACTTGGTTTTGCTCCGCCCGGGTGATGGCTCGCTCTTGGGTCGGCTCGTTGCATCCGCCAGCCGGGACGGCAACGAGGCTCTAGCGCTCGCCGTTCGCCATGTCCTCGGCAGTTTTGGCGCAGGTGATCGTGTGGCACCACCGCCCCTCGATCGGGTGCGGGAACTGCCCGAACGCACGCAAGCGGTGCTGTTCCGCGGTTTGCGCAGCGCCGGGGGCGAGGCGCTCACTTTGGCTTGGGAGCATGCATCCGCCCTGTTTCGTCGCGACCCAGCCGCCTACGGCATCACCGGCGGCGATCGTGTTCCGCCGACTGCCCCCACACCGCTCGCCGAGCTCTATCGAGACACGGCGCGCGTGCTCGGCATGATCCGGACCCCGCTGTTTCGCGTTGGCACCGGGGACGACATTTCGATGCGCGTGCTGTTGCTGTCGCCTCCGGCCGTGCTCGTCTCGGGGCGCGTCGATCGGGGCACCACCGAGTTTGCCTTCCATTTCGGCGCCGCGCTTGGTGCTGCCATGCCCGAGCACGCACTCTTGTACGGCCTCGACCCCGAGGCGCTGACCAATCTGTTCGCGGCGCTGTCACTGTCGTTCGGCGGCGACGCTCGCGCCCCCGCGGGTGGTCGCCAACCCGAGGCGGTGCGCCTGGCCAGCTTGCTCTGGGAGGCGATTCCACCGCGCGTGCAGCGGCGCCTGTCCGGCCTGTGCACACAGAAGGACCAGCTCTCCTCTGACGTCTGCCTGGGCTACTCCACGCTCGTGCTCAGGCGCACGGGTCTCCTGGTCTCCGGCGACATTCGGATTGCGGTCATCGACGCATGCGAGAGCGCGGGTATCGCGCCGCCACGCAGTTTGGCGGAGCTCGCCCAGGCGGCGCGCGTCGCTCCCTCCGTTGCGGATCTGCTGCAGCTGGCCGTCTCACCGGAGTACGCTGAGCTGCGCTTTCGGACCGGGCGCTCCGGCTGATTCTGTTCGTGCCGCAGCACGGCCTGGTATCTGGCTCGGAGCTAGGACAGCGCCGTCAGCCACGGCGCCCCGCGCCGCCGGGGCGGTCATCTGTCCGCGACGCGCCCGAGCGCGACATTTCCGCCGCCTGGCGCCCTCTTCGATCCTGTCCTCGGCTTGTGGCACGATCATTGCGTTGAGCCTTGGGTTCGCCTTCGCGCGATCCGACTCCTCATGACCTGGCCTAGCTCTTTTCCATCCGCTACCCCGCTGCTCCGCCGGAGCGCCGCGCGCTTGATTGCCGTCGGGACGGTAGCTCTCTCTGGACTCTGCAGCTGCGCGTGGCAAGCGGACGCCGCCTCCGATGGGACTGACAGCGTCGGTGCCACGACGAACACGTGCTTCGCCGGTGCGCCGTGCCTGGGTGGTTTCTGTTCGGACGACGGCTTGTGCCAATCGGAGACGACGTCCATGCCGGCGCTGCTCCTGGAAGTCACGCCACCGGCAGGAACTCCGTCCATTGCTGGTGTCAGCTTCTTGCAAGAGGTGGCGAAGGTGCCGAGCTCGGGCCACCTCGACGTGGGGCTCGGGCACATCAGTAGTATCGAGGTGGTCGTCACTGGCGCGGAGATTCCGGAAGAGCAATGCGTTCCCTCTCCGGCGGAGGCGGCTTCCGGCACGGCAACTGACGGCACCATGGCCGCACGCGTCACGCTGATCCCGCGGCAGATGCTGCTCGGGATGACCTCGCCCATCTATTCCCGGGAGCTCGCACCCGGCGAGGCTGCCTCGTACTCGGTAGGTCTCGTGGCTCCTCCGGGTCGCTACGACGTGCACGTGGAGCCGCTCGGCGTCGATGACGGCTGCGTTCGGTCGCCGTATCTGGTCCAGGATCAGGACCTGGCGGCAGGGGACGTCGAGCTCAATCTGCAACTGCCGATACCAGCCAAGCTCGATCTCACCGTCGTCTTCCCTGGTTTCATCGATCTCCTGAGCGAATGGCAAGTCGACATCGTCCACCGCGAGACGGGCAAGGTCCTCTCCAATCGCGTGGTGCTGAAGGATCCGGGGGACCTCGGTGACGAGATTGAATACCACGCTGCGCTCGCTTTCACCCCGGTCGCGGGAGACGACTCGGCGCCTGCCGCGGAGCTCGTCCGGCTCTCCCCGCCTGAGTCGGTAATCGCGCCCACCATCTACCTCGAACGCAGCATCATCGAGCTGTTTGGTACCGGCGAAGGCGTCATCGATCAGCTCACGACGCTGCCGAGCCCCGTCACCTACACGGGGCGCGTGAACCAGCGGAACAGCACCTCCCCAGCTCCTGGCGCCGTCACCCTGGTGGCGACCGAGCTCACCTCTTTGGATCCGGGCCTGGTAGCTGCCTTCTCGCGCACCGTGCAGACGGACGACCAGGGTGTTTTCGAGGTCGAGCTCTTGCCCGGCAAATACCAGGTGCTCATGGAACCAAGCGCCCCCGAGCTCGCGCAGACGACGACCGAGCTCTCCGTCAGCAGCGAAGCCGGCAACCAGGCGGGCAAGGTGCTCGAGGTGGGCCCGCGGGCGAGCATCGCCGGAACGCTGGTGACCCTCAGTGGTGCTCCTGTGCTCGGCGTTCCAATCGAGGCGTATCCGCCCGCACTCCCGGCCAGCATGGACGTCTTCGGTGGCGCACTCGGGGCCTTGCCGCTGGTGCCGCGCGCCGATTCCGTGCCGGCCGTGGATGCCTCGGGGAGCCACGTGGAGACGGGCACCTTCTCCCTCCTGGCAGACCCGGGAACGTTTCATCTCATCGCGCGACCGGAGGTGTCGACGGGTTTCGCCTGGGGCTTCGCCTTGGGTCTCGAGGTCGAGGACGAAGACATCGGGCTGCCCGACATCGTGCTGTCCCCGCCGTTCGTGCTGGAGGGGACCATCGACTCCAGTGACGTTGGACTCGTGCCCGGCGCGTTGGTGCGCGCTTTTGCCTACGTCGACGGCGACGCTTTTGTCGGCAGCCCGGACGATGCGACGTCCGTGGTGGCGGTGGGCGAAGCGCGTGTGGGCTCGGATGGCCGCTACCGGCTCCTCCTGCCCTCGTCCGGACCGTGACGGTTTGGTGGTAGGAACTTGGTGGTTCCTGTAGACCGGTGTAGTGACAGCCGGGACCCGATCCTGGCTAGGATTGCGCGCCCGTTGTAAGATCGTACCTTGAGCGGTCGGCACCAGCTATGGATCCTCTTCGGCGGGCGGGGAGGAAAAAGTCAACGGTGATGCAGTGAGTGAGTCGAGCAGATTGCGGGACCCACGTGGTCAGACTCCGCCTCACTCGAGCGAGAGTGACGGACCTGAGTCGGGTCTCACCTCGGCCGAGCACTATGCATGTGCGCTCCATGAGGTCGGCAACGCGCTCACGGTGATCCTGGGTTGGCTCGACGTGGCGGCCGGCTCCGAGTCGCTGCCCGACACGCGCGCCGCGATTGCCATCGCCCGCGAGCACGCACGGCGCGGTCAGATCATGACCCGGCGTGCGATCGGTGCCGAGGTCCCTTCGTCGCATGAGGAACGGACCGCCGGCCACCTGGTCGATTTTGCGGTGACCTCGGTCCAGCCACAGGCCGGCGCCCATGGGGTGACCTTGCGCACCAAAGTGGGGCCGGGGACGAGCGGATCGGTGCAGGGGGACGAGGTCGTCCTGCAGATCCTGACCAATCTCCTCTTGAACGGGATCGCCTTCTCCAGCGCCGGGAGCTCCGTCCTGGTCGAGGTCGAACGCCGCGGCCAGAGCTACGTGTTCAACGTCTCCGACGAGGGCCCGGGGATACCGGCTCCTCGTCGCGCTGCCCTGTTTCAAGCGCCCAAGAGCACGCGCAGCGGCGGTGTGGGCATCGGCCTGCCGCACTCGCGCCATCTGGCCCGCGAAGCCGGCGGAGATCTCGCTCTCGTTCCCTCTGCCAAAGGCGCTCGCTTCGAGCTGGTGTGGCCGCTCGCTGCCGCGAGCAGCAGTCTACGCGCCAGCTTGGCGCCCGAGTCGGCCACGCACCTGGCAGACGCCCGCGTCCTGGTGATCGAAGACGACACAGCTCTCTCCACCCTGGTCGAGCTGAGCTTCGGCGCCCGCGGTGCGGAAGTGATCGTAGCTTCGGACCTCGTCGCGCTCGACGCCATCCTCGCTGGCCGTCCCGTGCTCGACCTGGTCCTGCTCGACCTGTCCCCCGTCGGCGGGGAGCTCGAGACCACCCTGAATGCGCTGGCCCGGATCGCGCCCCATGCGCCCATCGTGCTCATGAGCGGCCAGCCCACCGGTGTGCCGGCCGAGGCCGAGGGGCGCGTGGAATGCTGGGTCCGCAAGCCCTTCGACATGGAAGAGCTCATCCGCACCGCCCGGGACCTTTTGGCCCGGCGTCGTGCTTGACATCGCCTCGCTGCCGCCTACCTTTCCGGTCCCATTCGACCGGGTGCATCAGTGGTGCCTCCGGTCCCCTTGCGAAGGTGGCGGAATGGCAGACGCGCTAGCTTGAGGTGCTAGTGGGGTAACTCCTGTGGAGGTTCGAGTCCTCTCCTTCGCACAAGTCCGGAACGCCTGAAGGTTCCGATCCCGAGATGCCAGCCCCAGGGCTGGTTTTTTCGTGACTGGTCTCGGTCGCTGGACGCGCGGACCCGTCCGCCCCGGCGACGCTGTCGACGCCGAGGCGAGCAGGTCCCCCTGACGTCAGGAGCCCTACGGCGTGCCGCC
>Ga0164309_10000658_pt1 | contig 18395 bp, 12 predicted proteins | sample Whisoiple_247_MG_FD_109984 | JGI IMG/M metagenome (GOLD analysis project Ga0164309, IMG submission 109984) | Soil microbial communities amended with fresh organic matter from upstate New York, USA - Whitman soil sample_247_MG | ecosystem: Environmental > Terrestrial > Soil > Unclassified >...
GATGATTTTTCTCAAGTACGCGAACTCATCGACCTGCTCTTTGCCGTTCAGATCTTTGCGAAAACCGCCGCCGTTCGGGCGATCAGCCACCGTGCCCGGTCCAGGAGCGGCGTTGCCGTAGACCACGATGAAGCCGTCACGGTCGGCCAAGGTCTCGAATCTCCCCTGGGTGATGAAATCACGCATGCTTTCGGCGTCTGCGCCCAATCCGTGCAGCGCAATGAGCACCGGGGCATCACTCCCAGGGGTGAGCGATTTGGGGATGTAGACGAGGTAGCGGCGGGTCACGGGACCACAGTCTTTCGTGGCTTGCTCGAAGGTGAACAAACGAACGCCCGTCGCTTCCTGATCGAGCGAGGTCTCCCCGGGTCGAGGAGTGATTCCGAGTGCGAGTTCGTCGGCCGGACACACGGCGCCGCAGGCGTGTGTCTGCCCCGCTTGCCATGGAATGAACTCGATGTCGTCGAGCCAAACGTCGAAATTTCCCTTGCTCTGCACGAGGAAATTCAGATTGGTCACCTGGGTCGTATCGAGTGGACCCAGAGGTGCGCCGAAACCCCGTTGCGCCAGCGAGCAGAAGGGGATCACGAACTCTCGATAGTTCGCCGTCAGGTCGAAGTTGCGGCCTTGCTGGTCGAAGCAGCCCTCGGAGTCTGGGCAGTCCCCGCCGCTGCTTTGGAAGGCGGACTTTCGACTGGGAATGTTCAGGCGCACGGTGGCGTTGCCCCGAGCGCGAAAGCGAACTCCCGAATACGCGGACAAGTCGTAGCTGCAAACGCCACTCTGCGCCATCGACCACGCCAGCGAAACGCCGAAGCCCGCTCCCCATTTCGAGAAGCCGCCTCCGGTGAAGTGAAGCGCCGGCGACGAATCGGCTTTTTCTACGCTCAGTTTGGCGCAGCCTTGGGTCTCATCCGTAAAGCTGTACCAAGAGCCGAAGCGCTGCTCGGCGGAGTGAAGCGCGAGGTTCGCATCGTCGAAGTCGTCCAAAGTGGGCTCTGTACCGGTAGCGGCAAGCGAGCACGCCAGTACCTGGGGGGGCGCATTGCTCGGGACCGCCGGACAAGTCGGAAGAGAGTCACTCCCGGCCGAACCGGAAGCCATCGGAGCCTGCGGACGTACGCCTCCGCAGTGGGTAAGCAGGAGCGTCGCGCCCCCCAAGAAGAATGTCAGCAGCGGGCGGCTCGTACTCGAATTCATGATAAAGGGGCTTCTTCTTGGCTGAGGGAGCGTTCGGCGGGTGGAGCGTGGACGGCTCGCACAGAGTATTCAGACGCAGGCGCGCTGCTGTGCCCAGATTGCTATTTCGGGGGGACCGTTGCTCGAGAATGCATCCGCGAAGTGGAAACCCGTGCTAGGCGAGTCATGTGGACAGTCAGGGAGCCCTGAAGCCGCTCGCGGCGCCAATGGTCCAAGACGGCTCGACGCTGACCGCCGTTCACCGCGTGGGAGTGGTGAACCGGGCCGCCCGCTACATTGCAGACAATCTCGGTCAAGCCCTCGAACTCGAGGACATTGCTCGCGCGGCAGGCATGTCCAAGTTTCATTTGCATCGCGTGTTCGAAGAGAACGTGGGCACCACTCCGGGGCGCTACCTCACCGGTGTTCGCCTCAAGGCAGCATTGGATCTGCTGTCGGCGCCCGAAGCTCGAACCATGAGCGTGTTGGAAGTCGCCCTGGAGGTGGGGTTCGAAGATGCCTCTGCCTTTTCGCGCAGCTTCCAGCGCAACTATTGCCTCACTCCGAGCGCCCTTCGGCGAGGGGATCGTCCGAGCGAGTTTCCGCGCTTGGCTCGCAGCGTGATGCTCGACCGAGGAGTCACGGTTGTCTCCCTGCCTGAGTTCTGGGTTTATGGGTATGAAGTGGGTGGCCAAGAGCACAGGACATTCACCAAAACGGCACCCGACGGATTCCAGCTGACTTGGGACTCCATTCGGCGACACGGGATCGAAGGGATCCGAGGGGAGTTGGCGCTTCCGACTTACTCTTGGCTGTTGCGCGATGAGGCCTGGCGGCTTCTGTGTGGATTCCGTTCGAGCGCCAGAATCGGGCTCAGCGGGATGAAGGAACGGGTAATTCGTGCGGGGAAATGGCTCAGAGCGCGCCACATTGGGCCGTACGCTACACGCTGGCAGACCTGGCAGCGACTTCAGCTGCAACAGCTCCGGTGGGGGCGTCCCCAAGACGGTCGCGAGCCATTCGAGGAAGAGGTCGAGTCCGAGTCGCAGCGGCTCGGCTGGCCTTGCTGCGATGTGTACTTTCCATGCTGAGCGACTCGCGAGCGCGCGCAAGGAGCTTCAAGACATGACTTGGGGAGCTGCGCGATCGAGCAATTGCAGATTTCGTTCGTGAGCTTTGCGATCGATCGGATACCGCGCGAGCAAGAGCACCGAGCCGATCCCTAGCGCGGTCACCAGCGGGACATAGAGCAGCACCAGATGCCGCAGCAACGCCGGGTCCACGGACCCAGGCTGCGCATTGCGCGGAAAATGGACGACTGTGAGGATCAATCCCGAAGCGAGGACCCCGACACCCGACATGGTCTTTTGGATCAGCGTCGTGCCTGCGGTGAGAAGCCCCTCGGAGCGCTTGTGCGTGCGCAGCTCGTGTTCCTCCACGACATCCGTGAGCATCGAAACGCAAAGCGTGCCAGTCGTCACGCGCAGCAGTACGGATGCGCCGCAGAACGCCAGCAGGAGCGGGAAGAACGCGCTGCTGTCTCTGGCCGGAAAGACGCCCGAAAGGGCAGCGAGCACCGGCACAGGTCCGACGAGTACGCCAGCTAGGCCGGTGGTGAGCGCCGCGGCGCGCTTGCCGAGCTTTCGCGACAACGGTGCGACCATCAGGCTGGAGAGCACGACCGCCGCCAAGTACACGCCTGGAAATGCCGCCATTTGTCGTGACGAGAGGCGCCAGAAGAAGACCCCCACGTACATGTCCAGACCGATGACGATGCCGGCAGCCATCGCTCCGAATACACCCGAAAGCAACATGACGCGGAGCGCGGGACTGCGCAGGGCTGCCCGAATTTCGAGCAGTCGAGAGCTGGTGCTGGGGTTCCCGATAGGTCGCTTCAGATGGGGGATGAGGTGATGAGTTCCCCATGCGGCGATCAACGTGGAACCGGCGATGACCGTCCCAGCCAGTAACCCATAGGTGTGATAGCCCGAAGCGCGCAAAATGCCGCGAGGCGCTCCGGGCGAGTCAGCGAGGAGCACGCTAAAGGTAAACGTGTTGACGGACAGCCCGCCGCACCAGCTCGAGAGCGTACGCTGCGAGATGAGTGCGGTCCGGCGATGATAGTCGCGCGAGAGTTCCGCAATCAGTGCTGCGCCGGGGATCTCGACCAGCGACAGCAGTACTCGCACCAACACCAAACAGCCGAAGAAGTATCCGAATAGCGTGCTGGGGGAGAGCCCCGACGGTGGATTCCACAAAGACGCATAGGCGAGCCCGGCGGGAAGCGCGGCAGCGTAAAGCAGCGGATGACGGCGCCCCCAGCGGCTGGACAACTCGTCAGAAAATTGCCCGATCAGCGGATCGATCAGCGCATCGATGACCAATGCCAACATGATCCCCGTGGCCACCCAAGCCTCGGGTAACCCGAGCACTTGCCCGTAGAACAGCAGCAAAAACAGCTGAAGCCCGCTCTCCTTCACGCCGAACGCGATGGCACCGAGCGCATGGGCGAAGCTGGTCGCAGCTGTGAGTGGCGTCCGGCCTACTCGGGGTTGAGCGTTCATCGAAGGCGGACCGTTGCACGGCAACGCGGCGCTCCGCGACAAATATTCGGCCTTGCCTCACCGAGGCCGCTTGTTCGCCGCCTGGGGTTTTCCCACGCTGCTCGATGTGTAGAAACGAGCCGAACGGGGTTACCTACTGCTGCCATTTCCGCCGGTTTTCGAACCGGTGAACGTCGCGTGCCCTGAATGTTCGTGCGCTGTGTAGGAACGTGAAACGAGAGCCGAGCTATCACGCCGGCCGATGGCTTTCATGAATCGGATTCGTTTTGCGCTGGAGCGCGGGACGCTGCGCAGCTTGCTAGCGATTCTCGCCGGAAAGGCGCTGGGGCTCGCGGCCGTGTACCTGTCGAGCGTGGCAATCGAGCGCTACTTCTTTACCGAAGCGCATGCAGCCGAGCTCGCGCACATCGATCCTGCGGCTCCGTACATCAGCCCGATGAACACGGCGTGGACATTGGGCGCGGCCTTCTTGGTGTTCTTCATGCAGGCCGGCTTCATGTGCCTGGAGGCGGGGTTTTCTCGAGCACGAGAGGCGGTCAACATCATTCTCGAAGGTATCGTCGACACGTGTCTTTGCGGCGTACTGTTCTGGGCCTTCGGCTTCGCCTTCATGTTCGGCTCGGGTAACGGTTGGATTGGCCAACAATATTTCATGCTGCACGACGCGCCGCGGACCTACGGCACGACCGGCGTGCCGATGCTCGCTTTCTGGCTGTTCCAATTCGCGTTCGCCGACACCTGCAGCACCATCACCTCGGGCGCCATGGTGGGGCGGACCGGGTTCATCGGCGACATTCTGTACAGCATTGGGGTAAGTGGCTTCATTTACCCAATCATCGGCCACTGGGTGTGGGGGCCGGATGGTTGGCTCAACAACATCAAGCCAGTTCCGTTCCACGATTTCGCCGGCTCGACCGTCGTGCACACCATCGGCGGTTTGGTCGCGCTCGCCGGCGCGATGGCGCTCGGGCCGCGGATCGGGCGCAAGTTCAAGCGCGACGGGGGCGGCTTCATGCCGGGCCACGACATGGTGATCGCTGCCGTCGGCGGACTCATCCTGTGGTTCGGCTGGTACGGATTCAACCCCGGCAGCACGCTGTCCGCGATGGACGCCGAGGGCACCGGTCGCGTTGCGGCGAACACCACGCTCGCCGCGTGTAGCGGCGGTCTCGCCGCAATCGCCGTGAGTTACCCGCGTTTCAAAATTTGGGATTGTGGTCTGACGGTCAACGGGTTCCTCGCCGGCCTGGTCTCGATCACGTGTCCCTGTTACTGGGTGACCCCTGCCGGCGCGCTGTGTATCGGCGCGGTCGGTGGCGTACTCTGCGTGTTCGGTGTCGAGTTGATCGAATGGTTCCGCGTCGACGATCCGGTGGGGGCGGTCACCGTCCACGGCATTTGCGGGATTTGGGGGACGCTCAGTCTCGGCTTGTTCGCGTCAGGTGAGTTTGGGGCACCGAGTCCCACGGGCGCGGATACATCGTCGACCGTGCGCGGGCTGTTCTATGCCGGCGGCCCGAACCAGCTCATTGCCCAGGCCGTTGGCAGCGTCAGCGTGACGCTCTGTACCTTCGTCGCTGCCACGGTCTTGATGTACCTCGTGAAGCAGACCGGCACCTTGCGCGTGTCCGAAGCGGGCGAACTCGAGGGGCTAGATGTCCACGAGCACGGAGGCCCTGCCTATCCCGACTTGTACAATGTGGGCATCGGGACGGAAGGATTGAACGAGCCGCAGAGAGACAGCTGAGCTACCACCGAGCGCGCGAGCGCCCTCACGTCATGGCACGCGATGCCCCCGATACACTGCCTTTCGAGTGACCGAGGGCGGGGGTTGTGAAGCGCTCGGCGACGGAGCACTTTGCGGCGGGGTTGCGTTCGAGCTCGGCGGAGGCTCGACGATGTTTGGATCCACCCGCCGGGCGGTGAGCGTGACCGCCATCTTGAGCGCGGACGCATTGGCGTGACTGGTGGTGAGCACGCACAATAGGCCGTTTTGCAGCATCCGCACGTGCAGCTTGTGATCGGCGAAGTGCATGACGCATGAGTCGAGCGTCTTGCCGCTGGCGGAAAGCGTTTCCTGAAGGCGCACCAAGCGGGGGCCGACCGAGGCGAGCACGTGATCATCGAACATGGCGGGCAAGTCCTTGCCTGCGATTGCGCCCGTCTTGGTCAATGCGAAGCTGCCAAACACGCCGTCTACGTCGCGCAGAGCCGAAAGTAAGGAACCAATCATCACAGCGCTCTCGTTCATTGAATGCCGAAGAGCTCGCGCACCGCCGCGAGATCCTGATCGGGTTTGGCCTTGAGCGCAACTAGGTTACCGCTGCGCTCGCGATGCAGCATCAACCGCTGGTCAGCAAATGCACACTCGAGCGCCACCAAGCTGCCCATTCCGAGCATGTCGCCAACCAAGTCCGCCAAACGCGCAGCGTATGCGGCGATCGGCGCCAACTCTTCCGTATCACCTTTGGCTGCGAGCACGTTGCCATTCGGGTCCAGGCGCACGCCGGCCAGAAAATTCGCGAACGACGGATTCGGGGGCACGCTCATCTGAAGATCTTCCGATCGTGGGGAGTTCTTGGGCTCCGCTGGGCGTGGCACGGCTGATCGTTGCGCGGGAAACGACACCAGGTTGTGACGCCTCGACTCGTCTTGAGCTTGCGCGACACGTAGCAACAAGCCCTGCCAGCTACTGCGGATCGTGGGCTGATCCGGCCAACCGGCGCTGCATGGCTCGACCGCACCCTCTCGCCAATTCAAGATCTCCAGCGCGGCGGCCTCACCCGTGTGATCGCCAGTGAGCGCGTGGACGATCTGCCCCGCATCGAAATAGAGGTAGCCAATCATTTCCCCCGAAGTAACGCGGAACGCTCGCTTGGAGCGCGCCAAGCACTCCATCTGCACGAAGTCCGCCAGGCTCGCACCGTTGACGCTCACACGAAAACCATCCTGACTGGGAGCTAGAGGACTCAACGCCGAGAGACTCATCTCGCGGTCATGATCTCATCGCGGCCTAAACGCGCAATCGATTTTTTTGCGGTTCGCTTCACGCGAGAGCACTCGAGTCGTGGAATGGCGCACTCGCAACATCCAATCGCAAAGCGTGCGAAACGTCGACGCAACACGAGTTGCAGGGCGACGCGCCCGGATGGGTCGTAGCGCCCACAGAAACCGTTCCCTTCTATCCACTGTTCGCTCGGAGCCAAGCCCGTGCGCTAGCAAGACAGCTGCTTCGCGCTGCATCGATCACTCGTGCTCCTTCGACCGATGTCATGCGACACGGACCGTCTAGCTCCTTTCGGCAGTTGAAGTCTTTGACGGGTGCACCAAGACGGATCACCGCGTCGATGAAGAATCGAACCGCGAGAGCCCTCTCGGTCCAGCGCGCGTTCGGCGCGTCTAGGAACGCTAGCAGCGTCCGAGGCGCGTCTTTGTCCGTCCTTCGTATGCCGTCGAATAGGGCGCGCTTCCGAGGCTCGTCGCAGGGCCCTTCTTTCTCCTCGAGCCAGGTCAATGGCGCGATAGAGACCGAATACTCACGCATGAACAGGGTCACGAAACGAGGATCGGGTCGGTTCATTCGTGGCGCCCACTCGCGGAGCAGCTCATGTGCAGACTTGGGTTCGATGTGTATCAAAACCACCAGAAGGCCGCTCCTCAGCCGGTCTTCGGCGAGGTGCGGCACGTTCAAGAGTGGCTCGATTGCCTTCGGATCCGCCTGAACGAAGATTCGTTCGGAATGTTCCAGCAGCCAACGAGTCGCTTCGAGCCACGGCAATTGAGCCTCGAAGCGCCAGCGGTCAGGCTCTCTGAGCGTGTTCACCAGCACCCCGGCGGTGCTGGGTCCACGAAGCGCTTCAACTAGACGTTGGTCGTTCAGACAAGGCCGCGTGAAGCTGCCGAGCTGTTCGCCGCGCAGCCGAGCCACGACCAGCAAAAGCTCCGGATCTTCCCGTGCGAGGCGCTGGGTCGCCGAAACACAAGTCGAGTCCGTGTCGGCGAGTGGTAGCTGTTCACGCGCCTCTCGAACGAGAGCGTTCGCTTTGGCGTCTGCGCTTGCGTTTGCGCCGGGTCGCGAGCCCCCGTACCATGGTTGCTCGCTGCTTGGATTCGGCACTGCGGTGCTGCTAAGCAGTGCAGTTGCCTGACGCACGGACTCGCTCTTCGACTGGTCCCTCCGCGCGCGACAGCCGCTGCCACTGAGCAACACCAAGAGCAGCGCGCAAACCAAGCCCCGGCACGAGCACGAGATCGTCATTATTCTGACTCTCGATCAGCGAGACGAGGCAGCCGCGAGAGCGATGCATGCGTGATGCACAATGACTAGCACACGTGTTGCACGTTTGATTGCCGTGAGTCTCTTGTGAATGGGACGAAGGACCGAATCGACTGCTGCATAAGACACCTCTTGTGACCCCGTGGAAATCGTGAGACGTTGAAGATTAAATGGTGAAGTCTCCTCGCGGTCCTGTTCGATCGACGCGCACATCTAGGTCCTACAGGGGACCAGCGTTGCTGTTGTGGGCTGTGCTCGCACTGTTGTGCACCGTGATTTCCTGCGGAAATGACGAAACATCTCAGGGCCCGTCCGGTGGCACCCATGGCGCTGGCCAAGCTGGCAAAGGCGGGCAACACAGCGGCGACGCGGGGCAAGGCGGCGACGGCGGACAAGGCAACGAGAGTGGCGTGGACGTCACGACGAAGTTCGAGGCGCCACAAGAGGACGTCACTCAGCCCAAGTCACACACTCCGGACTTCGAACCGGACTTCAACAACCTTGCGCCGTTGCCTGGCGTGGATGTGGTGACGGACGAGCAGCGTGACGTCGCTGACGTGTACGCTGATCGAATCGAATTCCCGGCCACGGTCGCGGACGTGAGCAAGCTGTCTCCGGGTCTGATCATCACCTCTGCGGGCGGCAAGGGTGCCGGCAAGAATCCATTCGGGTTCGCTCGTCGCGTGGCGAAGGTCGAGCTGGTCGGCGACAAGTACGTCGTCCAGACCACGAACGTCGCCATCACCGACATTGTCGAAGGCGACTTCCAAGTGCAGTTCACGCCTGACAACAGTGAGGACGTGGACATGTCGAAGCTCGACGTGCAGTGGGCCATCGACAATCTGTACGACAACGACGAGAACATGATGCTCGAGCGCACGATCTTGCCTGCGGATTCGCCGCCGGATCAGGTGCCTGCAGGTCTACTCGGCTTCTTTCAGGACTTTTTCGCGGCGATCGGCAATGCCGTCATCGACGCGGCGACCGGTACTTGGGCGCAGATCGAGAAGTTCGGCAACGACATCTACAAGTTCATCACCACCGGTACGTTCGAGGAGAGCTATTCGTACAATCCGACGCTCGGCTTCAAACTCGACAGCGACCAAGCGCTCTGGCCCGGGCCAGACAGCAAACTGCCCGCGCTACCCCTGTTCACCGGGAAGGTCAATACGAGCGCCGGTGAGGTCAAGGTCGGCCTCGACGGCAAGCTCAGCTACCAGGCGGGCGCGTGGTTCGAGCCAGGGTTGCAAGTGACTGGAAAGTTCTCGGTCAAAGAGGAGCCGACGCTCGGCTTCAACATGGACTCGGAGGTGGGCGTTGGCGTGCAGTTCGACATGGACGTCCAGGCGAGCATGGAGAGCGGTGGCATCAAGTCGCTCGCCGAAGCGAACAAGAGCTCGCTCGCGAAAGAGCTGAAGGGCGCCGTCAAAGATCAGCTGATGAGTGGCGCCGCGCTGACGGGCAAGGCCTACAAGTACGTGCTCTTCGTCACCAAGCCACGCGTCAAGTGGATCCAGGCTGGCCCCGTGCCGGTCGCGATCACGATGACGATGCAAGTCAATCTAGAATGCGACTTCGCCGTCCAGGCGGACATCAAAGCACATGCGGACTTTAGCCAGCGAGCGAACCTCAAGTTCGGCGCCCAGCTCAAACCGAGTAGCGGCGGCACCGTCACTCAGCAGCCGCAGCTCACATTTACTCGCACGCACGAATTCAAGTTCGAGCGCTTCGCGGGCAACCTGGACGCCAAGTGCGGTCTGGTGCCTCGCGTGAACGTTTTGCTCTACGACTCGATGGGTGTCTTTGCCGGCGTGTGGGGCGGCGTTCACGCCACGGGCAGCTATCACGACGACTGCGGCAAGGGCAGCCCGGTGGACAAGAGCCCGGACGCGGTGCTCGAGGGCAAGCTGGCCGCGCGCGTCGCGATCCAGGTGGGCGGCGTGATCCAACCGCCCGGCTCGAGCACGCTGCCCGACGAGAAGCGCAAGTTGCTACAACCGGACAAGATCACCAAAGAAGTTTACAGCCATGAGTGGCCACTCCTGGAAAGGTCGTGGACTGGCACAGAACAGGGGCTCGGCTGGTGCCCCTCCACCTGTCCGAACAACAAGAAGGACCCGGGCGAGACCGACTTGGATTGCGGCGGTGATTGCTCGATCAAGTGTGCGCTCGGCAAGAAGTGCGATCGCAACTCCGAGTGCGAAACGGGGATCTGCAATCACAAGGGCGGCGCTCAGGGCGTCTGCTCGAACGATCCCTGTGGCGACCAGGTTCAAGACGCGACCGAAACGGACATCGACTGTGGTGGTCCCGCGGACTCCTGTGGACGCTGCGCGCTCGGCAAGAACTGCACTTCGGGTTTCGACTGCGCGTCGGGCTTCTGCTCGGGTCCGAACGAGCCGACTCCGCACGTGTGCTCCAAAACCCACTGCGACAACGGCATGAAGGACGGCGACGAGGGCGGCGTCGACTGTGGCGGGGTCGCGTGTGGGAAGTGCAAGACAGGCGCTGTGGCGAGCTCTGCGGCGGACTGTGCCTCTGGCTTCTTCAACGGTTCGATGTGCGTGGCCACCTCTTGCGAGGATCGCCTGCAGGACGGTGACGAGTCTGCCGTCGACTGCGGCGGGAGCTGTCCCAATCGCTGCCAGTGGCTGCAGGCCTGCAATACAGCCGCTGACTGCGATCCGGTGACGGCGCCGGCGTGCAACCTGGTCACGTCCACTCTGCATCAAAGCGTCAGCATGAAGATCTGCGCCTCCGCCGACCACGGCTCCTGTGGTCTGAGGGTCAACTTCGGCGGCATGAACGGCTCGGACAATGTTCTCGATCCCAACACGCTGTGCGCGTCGGGGGTGTGCAAGGAAGAGCCCCGGCCGTCGGGTGGTGGGACTTGGCTTCGCTGCCAGAGCCCAACGTGTACCGACGGCCTCCAGAACGGCGACGAAGGCGACGTCGACTGCGGCGCGAGCTGCCCGAATCGCTGCCTATGCGGCCAGAAGTGCAACTCCATCTCCGACTGCGACAAGGAGTGCAAGGAGTGCAATTTCGGCCATTGCGGCGACTCGGCGACCCAGTGTGTCAACAATGTGCTCGATTTCGGCGTCGAAACGGACGTCGATTGCGGTGGGGTGTGTCCAACCAAGTGCGCGGTCAGCAAGAAGTGCAGCAGCGGCACGGACTGCGAGCTTGGTGTGTGCAACAGCCTCAAGGTTTGCGAGCCGCCAGCGGGGCTCGTCGGTGCCTGGCCTTTCCACACGAGCGGGCAGAACGCGCTCGGTGTCGCTTACCCGTCAGCGCTGTACGATGGTTCGTACTCCGGCACCTCGCACCGCGGCTCGCCGCTCTTGGCCGCGACGTTCGGCGGGGATGTTGCCACGCTGGTCGACACCACGTTGGGCGCACAATTCACCCTCGCCGCCTGGGTCAAGCCGAGAACCCCAGTGGACACCGCGCGCAACGCGCTGATCGGTAGCGCGTACGCAGGCGCAAAATCGGAGGCAGGCTTCATCTGGTTCATGAACAGCCAGGGCACGGACGACCTGTCGATGCACTTTCAGACGGGTGATGGCGCAAACGGCGGGGACTACTACACGCAACCAAACGTGCTGAAGGCCGACGTCTGGCAGCACGTCGCGGTGGTCGTCGATCGCAATACGAAGTCGGTGACGTTCTTCGTCAACGGCGTCGCGGTCGGCGGTGACGGCACGTTCAACGAGGCGTTCACCGACGGACGCCCGCTCTCGATCGGCGCGACCACGGGCTCGGAATTCCCATTGAACGCCTACATGGAGGAAGTACGCCGCTACAGCATCGCTCTCGATGGACCGGCCGTGCTCTCCCTGAAGAACTTCTAGAGGGACTGCGGTGCGATTTCGTGGCCCGCTCTTCGTCGGCCTGCTCGGCTTAGCCGTAGGATGTGCCGACGGAGCGGGCCCTCGCGTTCGCGAGACGACCCAGGCGATCGTCGGACCTTCGACGGATGACGATCGCGATCGTGCGGTCGTGCTCGTGGAAATACGGACGGCGAGCGGCGACACTGGGTCGTGCACGGGCGTGGTCGTCGGGCCAAGGGCGGTGCTTACCGCTGCGCATTGCGTGGCACTGCAGGCAGTCGGCAAGGGGGCGACGTTTTCGCTCTTCCTCGGCGATGACCCGCAAGATGCAGAGCAAATGGCGCTGAGCGAAAACCACGTCGACGTGCTGACGGCGATCCCCGATCCACGCTTCGATCTGACGCTGCTTCAGGCCGGTCACGATGTCGCAGTGCTCGCGACGCGAACCTCGCTTTCAGTCGCTCCTATCGCATTCGAACCGACGCCCGTCCTCGATCACGTCGAGAACGTCCGTATCGTCGGGTTTGGTGTCACCGATCTGAAGGACCTCAGCGCCGGACGACGCCGCGATGCGACGATTGCCGTCGCCAGTTTCGACGACCGGTTTTTCGAACTCGGACTCTCCGAGTCAGCGCCTTGCTTAGGCGACTCTGGTGGTCCGGCGTTCGCCGAACTCGCGAACGGCACCCAGGCACTCATCGGCATCGTCTCCTATACCGACCCGCGCTGTGGCCCGTTCTCGCGCGTGACTCGGCTCGCGTCGTATGGAGCGTTCATTCGGTCAGAGATCGCGGAAACCGAGCTGTCTCCTTCCGTGCCCGACGCTGGCGATGCGCCGGAAACCTCGGATCCCGAACCACTCAGCGCTGCTCGGGTCACTACGTCCGGTGGCTGCGTAATCGGCTGCGCAACGGGGGGCGCCACGCATGCTTTGCTGGTCGTTGGTGGGCTATTCGTTCTCTTCGCATTTCGACGGCGACCGCGCGCAGGCACTTGAGCAAAGGGGCGTCGAGTTGCTGAACTTCTGGCTAGCCTCTGAACAGCGGATTTCCAGAGCCCCAAGTTGATGGCATCTTACCAATGTGGGACGCGCATTCTCGGCTCTGTTGCTCGCAACACTGCTCGCGGGCTGTAAGGATGATGACCCGTCATATGACGGGCGACTTTCTGACCTAGCCTCGGAGCTCGTCGTATCGGTTGAAGTCATCGGGACGCCGAATCCCGCGACGCCTCGGCGCATTTTGGTCACGCTCGATCCGGGCCCGAGCGCTACCCGCGATCAAGATAACTTGTGTGCGGTCGTGGAAGCGCAGGCTTCCGTGAACGGGCTCGCGCTCGAGCAGACGCAAAAAGGCGACTACTTTTACACCGGCGGCGGCATCCTCTCCGGCTACTCTGGCTGTTATCCGATTACCTTCGAGCGCGCGCTCCCGGAAGAGCTCCCGCCGGAACTCTTAGAAGAGCTGACTCGCGTCCAAGTGCGCGACGAATCCGGAGTCGTGCTGGTCGAGGCCCGCGGGCTATTTCAGTCGGTGCGAGCTACCTTCGTGGAGCCCGCGGACGGGGTCATGACTCCGGGGGACCTCGTGTCACTTGCAGTCGAGCCGAGTCCCGAGATGCTGCCGTGGCGCTTGAGCGGCTATTACAGGGCAGATGTGCCGGGTGATTCATTCGGTCTTGGTGAGATCGAGATCAACGAAACCGGCATCCAGTTCCATGTCTTCGAGCGCGCCGTCGCGAGCTCGGGCGCGATCAAATTTTCGAGCGACAGCGGCGGCCCGTTTCGCGGTATCGTTGACACGTGTCAGGGCGCGGCTCGGTGCTCTGCCGCGCGCACGAGCGGCGTGACCTACAGCGATGGGTTCGACAGCTTGGTTCTGCCCGCGAGCGTAGCCGCCGAAAACTGACTTACCCGCCCCAATCCGGGTCAGTGTGGCTGTCGGACGCGCCGCCGTGATATCGTCCCTCCGTGGGCCGGCGTATTCTCTTCGTGGTGAAGGAGCTCGAGGGCGCGGAGCCGCTCGGTGCGCTGTACGTCGCGGGCTGTCTCGACCAAGCGGGACACAGCTGTCGCTTCGTCGGGACACGCGGGAATGACGTGCTCGCGGAGGTGGCGCGGTTCGAGCCCCATATCGTGGCGGCTGGGACTACCACCGGGATCCATCGCTACTATTTGGGGCTATTCGCGGCGATCAAGGCCCGGTTTCCGCAGCTGCTCACGCTCTTCGGTGGTCCGCATCCGACGTATTTTCCGGAAGTGATCCAAAGTCCCGGGCTGGATGTGATCTGTCAGGGCGAGGGCGAAGACGCGGCGGTCGAACTCGCGGACGCGTTGGAGAGCGGCCGAGACATCACCCAGATTCGTGATCTGTGGGTGAAGCACGACAGCGTGATCTACAAAAACCCGGCGCGGGAGCTGCGGCGCGATCTGGATTCGCTGCCGTTTCCACCGCGCCGGTTGCTGTACGAGTACGACGACCGGTTGCGGCTGCGACCGCTGAAGTCCTTCACGAGCAACCGCGGCTGTCCATTCCCGTGCAGCTATTGCTTCAACCCCTCGCTCGTCGATCACTATGGGTCGACTTGGAAGAAGGTGCGGATCCGCAGCCCCGAGAACGTGATCGAGGAGCTCGTGCGGGTGCGGCGAGATGGACCGCTACAGGTGATCGGGTTCCGCGAGAGCATTTTCGTGTACAGCACCAAATGGCTGCGTGAGTTCGGAGAGCTGTATCGCAGCGAGATTCGGCTGCCGTACTATTGCCATGTTCGAGCAGACATGATGACCGAGGAAATGGTCGAGTTGCTCGCCTGGTCGGGATGCCACACGGTCAACCTCGGGATTGAGACCGCCAATGAGCGACTGGCGAACGACGTGCTGCGGCGGAACATCAAGATGGAAAAGCTGCGCCACGGCGTTCGTCTGTTGAAGCAGGCGGGCATCGTGGTGTTTGCCGACAATATTCTGGGCATTCCGAGCGGCACGCTCGAAGACGATCTGGCGACCTTGGATCTGAACATCGAGCTAGACGTGGACTACGCAGCCGCAACGCTCTGCACGCCTTATCCGGGCACCGGCATCGCGAAATATGCCTTGGAAAATGGCTATTACGACGGGAATTTCGAAGATATCGACGATAGTTATTACACCGAGTCCGTGCTCCGCTTCTCGAGCAGTCGCGAAAAGCTGCGCATCGAGAACCTGCACAAGCTGTTTGCGGTCACCGCCGCGCTCCCGGTGCTACGCCCGCTCGTTCGACGCATGCTCGACCTGCCGTCCAACGACTTTTTCTACTCCACGTTTCGCGCTTGGTACTACATCTGCCACATCACGGACGTGATGCCGCGGCGCCCCAACCTCGAGCAGTTGATGGAAGGCTTGTTGAGTGTGTTCGGGGTCTATCGTGGACAGGATCCGAACGTGTTTCCCATCCCGGAGCCTGACGCGCTGCCTATTGTTGCGGCCGCGGCTGACGCAAGAAGCTCGGAGCCGACCGCGCACATCCAGAGTTCAGCGCTGACGCGCCGCGCGCCGCCCAAGAAGCAGGAGTGGTTGCGTGTCGTCGGATGAGCCCGCTCACCGCTCAGCCGTGGCGCGCGAAGTCGCTTCACGGCGCGTGAAGCGCCGCTTGAAGGCCGCCGCATCGATCGGCCTCGCGATCATGGCCGGCGCGTTCCTCGCGTGTACGTCGAACAAGGGAGACAAGGAGAAGGCGCGGGTGCCAGTGCCGCCCAATCCAATGACTCCAAGCGTCGGTGTAGTACCGACGCACGCGCCGTCGGCGTCTGCTCATTCTGATTCGGATGCTGCAGTGCAGAGCCAGGCGGCGCGAGCCATGCCTTCGGCGAGCACCACGAGCTCGACTGCCATCGCGCCCGTGGCCAAAACGCCGCCCAAGGCGCCGACCGTCGACAAGCAAGAGCATCGCAAGGGCATGCCCGTCCGGGACAACTTGCTGGAGTGAGGAGCAACGCCGAGCACCCCGACCTCGCGCGGTTGGTCCGGCGAGCGCTTCAGCGCGTGGCTCGCAGCGAGTTGGCGTCGGCTATTTTTGCGCGAGCCGGAAATGAACGCGGAATGCCCCGAGCAGCCAAGCCGCAACGAGCGCAAAAAGGCCGAGTAGGCCCGTACAAAACACGCGCCATCGCCATCGCCAGTCGTTGCGGCCCGAGGCGGGTGAGGGAACGGCAGCAGTCGTCCATGGCTCGTTCACACTCGCAAATGCCAAGAAAGCGTCGCCAATCGGCAATAGCCCAAAGCCATAGCGGCGCTTGCCGCCGCTCTCGAACGGCAACCCAACGGCTTCTGCAGCACTGCGTATGGCGATCGCTTCACTCTCGTCACCGTTCGCGCGCGCCGCGGCGATGCCTACTACGGTCGCAGGCCCGCTGACGCCGAACACGAGTGGTCCGGAATCGACATCCGAGCTCCCGTCCTGCCCATCTGGGTACTCGCTCATGCTTGGCAAGATGCCCCCGAGTCGGACCGAAAAATGCCGCCGGCAGAGCGCGTATTGCTCGCGCGCGAAGATCGGGTCCACATCGGGCAAGAACGCACTCATCAGCACCGATGAAGAGCCTCGCGCTCCCGGCGAGCGTGCTGCATGCGGCAGCAGTCCGGTGCGCGCGTCGAGCAATGGTCGCGCCCCCGTCACCCAATCGGCCGCAGCGGAGCGGTAGCCTTCACCCAACCATTTCGCACACAGCCCCAGGCCAGCAACGCCGACTACCGAGTCCGCCGGCCACGCCTGTCCCGGGTATGAGTCAACGAACGGCCCTTGCTCTCGAACGGCCTTCGCCAGGCGCTCACACGAACGCACCAGCTCGCTGAAGAGCACGCCCGAACGATCGGGATCGGGCGCGAGCAACAAACATCCACCTCGCACCCAATGCGTCCACGCCTCGTAAAACATGCCGTTTGGCAGCCCACCCGCCGGAACGAACACGCGCCGTGAGGCAGGTGCTTCGAGCAATGCCAGCGAACGCTGGCACTCGCGCTGTGCACTCGCGCGCTCCGCTTCGTCCCGAGCATGCCTGCCCACGTTCACCCAGGCCGCACCGTACAGCGCCAAGGTGAATACGCGGCCTTCGGGAAACAGTTGCTGCATCTCGTCGGCGCGTTGCTCGAGCCCATCCCCCAAAAACGCGAGCTGGGCGCGCGCTAAACGTGGCACGCGCGCCGAATCGATCCGCTCACTCGCAATCAGCGCAGACGCGAGCCCCACCGCACCACACCCTAGCGCGAGCAGCGCGGCAACCTTGGTCCGCCTGAACCTGGCGCGAAGGGGCTCGCTCGATTCACGTTGCATGAACCACCTTTACGAGCCCTCCCTCGCCACATGCAAGCGTCGCTTAGGTCGAGCTACTCGTGCGGCCGAACCAGCGCGCGCGCCGCGTGGCTCCGAAGTCCCGCTTGTCGCCGCGCATTTCCTCGCTCGGCGTGTGGAACGTGCCGGTGGGCTTCGGTCCGCCGAAGAAATCGACGTCGACGCGACCGATTTGATTGGCGCCGAATTCGACGTAGCAAGTGCCGAAGCCCGGATTTTGCGCGGTCGGCTCTTGTCCGTTGATCAGCGCGCTCAAGTTCCGTGCGACCGCCTTTGCTGCACCTTCCGCAAAGACGCCCGCTTTGGGAACACCCGTGGCCGCGAGATCTCCGACTGCATACACGCCGGGAAACTTGGTCTCGAGCGTGCGTGGGTTGACCGTCACCCAGCCGTCTTCGGTCATGCCGGTCGCGACCACGACGTCTGGGGCGCGGTTTTTGGGGATGCCCAGGAACTGATCGCACGGCAGCTCCCGGTCTCCGTCGAGCAACACGAGCTTGCGAGCAGCGTCGACCGAAAGCACGCGCGAACTCGGCATGAACGTGATGTTGCGCTCCGCGAATGCAGCCAATAGCGCTTTCGAGGTCTCGGGTGAGGGCGGTACCGGGCTCGGCAGTGGGCTGGCCAGCGTGATCGCGCAATTCGCGCGCACGCCGCGCTCGAGCAAGTAGTCGTGCAGCATCAGGGCGCATTCGCTGGGTGCGACGGGGCACTTGTACGGCGCGCCGCACACTCCGACCACCGCATGTCCACGGGTGAACGTTGGCAACACGTCCCGCACGTGGATCGCACCCGGAATCGAATAGAATTCGTTTTGCCCGAGCACGACGCCGGGTGTCGTCGACACATCGTAGTCGGCACCGAGCGCGATCACGAGAAAGTCCGCTTCGTGCGTGGCCACGTCGGTGACGACCCGACGAGCCGCCGGGTCGATCTCCATAACCACTTCGCGCTTGAGGCTGACACCCGGTTTGTCGAACTCCATGTAAGGCAGCCGCACTGATTCCGCGGTCGCCTTGCCGAACAGGATGTCGAGCTTCGAGAAGCCGAACATGAACGTATCCGACTTGTCGATCACGGTGACGCTGATCGCGTCGCCGTGCGCCTCGGAGAGAGACGTAGCAAGCTCCATTCCGGCGAATCCAGCGCCCAGGATGAGTACACGCTTCTTCATGGCGCTCAGCCCTTTCCCGGCTGCGGAACGAGCCGCAAATAAGGC